>Ga0209022_1002968_pt1 | contig 12761 bp, 10 predicted proteins | sample PinacodermPK_FD_187300 | JGI IMG/M metagenome (GOLD analysis project Ga0209022, IMG submission 187300) | Host-associated microbial community of the marine sponge Aplysina aerophoba from Gulf of Piran - sponge pinacoderm, lysed by proteinase... | ecosystem: Host-associated > Porifera > Sponge >...
GCGTAGGAGAATCTTCGCAGCATCTCCCACTTGCTCAAGTTCACTCAAGTTCGCTACTTGGGCGCGGATCAGTTCTGCTGCCCGCTCGGTCTCTTCCACTGACGCTACTATGCGCGAGAGTCGCCGGACCAATCTGCCCCCAACATCTTTTCCCACCTGTGATTCTACTGAAGTTTGGACATTCCTTAGAATATTTACTGGCCTGCGGATACCTTGCCTGGTGCAGAGGGACCTGTTCACGCCTCTCTCCCAGGCTCGCCATGTGTCTCGTCTCTGGTAAATTGGCTGGTGTATCCAACCCCTGCTATTCAGTCTGGCGATCTGACCTTCCCAGCTTCCGTCTTGGACGCAGTAGATCTGGGCCCAGTCTTCAATCTCGTATAATCTGACCACGTTATTGACTAACTCGGACTCCCAAAGATCTGCGGTTACGAAGTAGAGTAGCGCGGGCCGTGGATGAGGGTCCTCCGCAGCCAATGCCACAAGGTCTCTGCCAAGGTTCGTGACCGTTTTCGCGATGTCGCTTTCCGCGGGCAAGGTCCCCACGCGGAACAGGGCTACCCACCCTGCCTCAAACCGCACAGCGGCATCGAGTGACACGCCATCCAGCCATTGGAAATCCTTTAAAGCTCCCAGTCCCTTCAGCTGGGCTGTCGCCTCGTATAGGTCTTCCACAGAACTGATTCTTTCCATCAGCCTTGTCAGGCATCCTGGCTGGTGCCAGGTGGCACCCGCCAGGCCGGTTTCATCTTGAGCTTGGGACGAAAGGTAGAATCGTTCCCGCTGTTGCCTCCTCCAGCCAACGGCTATGCTGTTGACGATGCCCCCGGCCTTTAATCTCCTGAGGCATGCGGAGACTCCGGATTCACGGCGGTCAAGAATTCCGGCGATGTCATCGGTGGAGATTAGGGGGCATGACCGGACTATGTCTGCTATCCGTCGGTCTGGGTCAGACAAGTTGGCCCAATTCATCACTTCCGTCTCCTCAATGCTGTGTTGTCATCTGGTACATGTTTCCGTAGTTTCCCGTAGCGTTCCCCTATTAATGCCCCCAATGTCGATTGCAGAACGGCGCCGTGCAATCGATAGACACTCCGTGAGATTAGGTTGGTATTCTTTCAAACGAGGAAAAGAACAGAAAAGCTGAATAAAGAGAACAGGTACTTGCCTAGGTAGGGAATCTCCTGATTTAAAGCGGGGTACTGCCCATCTATTGCAAGAACTCGGGTACACAAGCCCCCGTCCCTATTCATCTAGGCGCCCAGTCGAGTCTATTTCCCATCGGGCAGGTCATAATGCGGGCACGAAATTGTTGTGCTTTCCCGGCATCAACTAGCCGGGATGTCCAACAGATGGCTGATGGGGTCAAAAAAGCTGGAGAGCCTCCGTTTCTCGCTCTTACTGTCAGCGAAAGGCGAATAGAAAACTAGACAGTCTGTGGCCCTACTCATGGCCAAGTAAAATAAGCGCTGCTCGCGTTCCTTGGTTTCTAGTCCTGACCCCGGTCTCCCAGGTATGGTATCGGCGGACACATCCAACACGAAAACGTATGGCCACTGTCTACCTTTAGCCGCCTGCAGCGTCCCAACAGAAAGGCTATTCTGGCTCAATGAAGGAGGGGTCCTTATCGCCGAATAGGTGCTATCCATAAGGTCTGTCAACTGACGGACGATGGTTTTTCCAGCCGGCTGGGGAGTCTCTCGCCAAGCATTTTGCAGTGCTGTTAACCCGGCATCTTCAGAACCTGCCTTATTTGGCGGTTGGAACTCAAGAACCAGATCCTTTGCAATCTGGAAGAGTTGCTCAGCAGTACATTCAGGGGCCCTGACCGACTCAGAAAGTATTCGCATGCAGTGGACCAGATATGACAAGCTGGCGTGATCGGGGTGGCCTTCCTGCAATTGTGCGAGGTAACTGCTGCCTGCCTCTACCAAATCCAATTCTTGCTCCCGGGATATTCTCCTCACCTGCCGAGAAGCGGGTTCGCGCAGCGCCCGTTCCTTGTTGGGATACCCAGGCGCGGCCGCCAGGCGAAAGGCTCGGTCATCCAAGGGATTTAGCAACAGGGTTAACAATTCCATGACACAATGACTGTCGCAGGGCTCTTTACTGTCGGACCGGTCCATGAGTATCTGATAGGGCACATCGCGATGGAGCAGGATAGTCCTGAGTCTGTTGATTGTCCTCGCTTGACGATAGAGGATGGCCATGTCGGACCACGGTACTCCCCTTGATGAAAGTAGTTGGATATGACTAAGACACAGCAGGTCCATATCCCTGCGCTGGCCGGGGACCTGGAAGAGTTGTGGCTTATACTTAGATTCTCTTTCTGACCATTGATGGAAAGATTGCGGACCTTTCATTCTGTCAGCTGCTTGGAGGGTAACCAGGATTTCGGTGATGTTTTTTCTGGCCTGCTGATTAAGGGTCAGGATGTGTGTCCTGGGCCTCCCAAACCGGAGGGCCATAAAGGCGATGTGGTTAGGGGTGTATCCGACAGTCGTACGCTGGTTGTAGTCAAAGGCGATCATCAGAGACCGGGTAGAACCAAGCAACAGGGAGACCAACTCAAGCTGACGCATGGTCAGGTCTTCTCCTTGGTCAATAAGAAGGTGCCTGGTGCGCGAAGAGCTACACAAGTCGCGAAGTTTCGGGACTCTCTCCAAAGCCAGTAAGGCCAAGTCGATCAGGTCCATCAGGTCGGCTCCACTCTGGACCGCCTTGGCTTTCTCATAGCAAGCTCTTATTTCGTACCAGACACTTTCCATTGGTGGGACGGGAATGTTATCTCTTAAGAGAGTGCGGTTTCGCCAATGCCACCTGAGGGCGCTCCTGAAAGTTTTTTTCTTGAGGTCCTGCCCTCCGGATTCTTTCCAGAACGTGATTGTTTCCTCCAAAGCACGGCCTTGGTCCCAAATGGTGTAAGTCGCAGGTATATCCAGAGCTCCTGCCCCACCTGTCCTGAGAAGTTGGTTTGCAAATTGGTAAATGTCGCCCACGAAGAGATCGCCCATCACGCGATTGACAACAGGATGTTGTTCCAAACGGCTGGTTAACTCTGAAGCGGCGCCCATCACAGGGGTCAAACAGGTAATTTGGGCAGGAGGATGCTTTGCTTCCATCAGATGGGCCACACGGCCGACAATGGCCTGGGTTTTTCCCGTCCCGGCACTTCCGTAAACGAAAGACATTCCCTCGGGATCCTGGACCGCCTGACGCTGCAGGGAATCCAATGGGAATTCTGTATCAAAATCGACATGTTGATTACCTGACACCAGCCTACTCTCCCCGCAAGAGCCTTCCAGCGCAAAACAACCTGATGACCATTTCCTCGAAACCACCGGATATAGCCTTCATATGTCTCCTGCATTGGCTTGGTTTCCCGATTGCCATTTGGCTTTAGGTGCTCTACTCCCCAAGGCCTAGCGGTACACGCATGCCTGCTTTGGATGGCTCTGGTATTCTGTGGCGCACTGCCGCTCGCCGCCGTTAGATACTCACATACATATCATATGACGTTTTGCGGGAAATACCTGATCCGTCTGGCTAGAATTGAAGGAAGCAGTAAAACAGCGGGATCCGGTCGTTGTCAGATTGAGAGCGTATCAGCAGGTCTACGCCAAGTGGTTGAAGGCCATGACGGTGGTACACCTAAGTGTTGGTCCTACTACGCCGGCTATTTGAGGTATTGCTAAGTAGCCACAAGCTGTACCCGCTAGCTGGAGAATGTTCTGCCCGTTGGCCGAGCAAACCTGATACGTCGGCTGAGGTTGGGGCCCCACAACTGCCCGAGAGTTCCTTGATCGCGTTTGATCTGCTACACAATTGTGGAGGTCGACAAATCAAGAAACCGCCGGATTCAGGTGAACCAAAATCGAGGGCCTGTATTGGGCCACACATATGTAGCGGAGTTACAACTGAAACGTAAATCGCCAGGAAATACAGATATCGACAAGATCATTCTGCCCCGGGGTTGTCCGGAATACTGCCAGCGAAAGGGCTTCACCACCGACCCGTCCGAGGTAGAACGTAGCATCCAGTACGCCAGTGAACGCTTTTCCAGGGCGGTGATTTCAGGGGCCCGGGCCAGCTCACGTACGAAACTGCTCGTCGGTATCGCAACGTGGCCGGATTGCGCATCCACGGGACCCCCAGCTTTAGCCCTCAGCCCCTGCAGTTCTTCCTGAACGGGGAACCCCGGGCCCTGTGTGCTTGGGACGGTCAGCCCTACGAAGTCTCCCTGTGGCGTACCGCCAAGGTACGCCCCGACCACCACGTGGCCTGTCAGTACGCCCTTTACACTCTCTTTTCACCGCCAAAGGTTCCAGGCAATGAGAGGCGAAAAACCCTTGGACCCAGGCCGATAAGATTTCAGATCAACGGCGCTCAGTGTGTCCTACCTTTCGTGAAAAACTTTCGTTTCTAAGATTCTCTCTAATCACAGGGGGTGTCACTATTCTTGGCAAACAACCTTACATACCTACATTTCTCTATTTTTCTGGACAGTTTGAAGGAATTCTGTATCTGACCTTGCCCGAATGTCTCTCCGCAAAATAATGTAGGGTGATGTAGGGTTGGAGAAAACCCCACATCACCCTACATTTCTCCCAAGAGTGATTCCTGACCTATGGCTAAAGTAGAAGTCAAGCCCAATCTGTCCCTAAGTCAACTCTGGCAGAGCCGCTAATGTAGGGTTGTAACGTCCGGGACGCCGTTTACTGGCGCGTCCACTGGAGCGATTATTCCGCCTGTCCCGAGGTTTTTCTTGCGAAAGGTCCATGTGGAACCAGCTATTACTCTCCGTTGCTCCACTTCCAAGTCCTGGTTCAGGGGCTCAAGGAGGTTGTTCAACTGGCGGCCCAAAGCCGTCGGATTTTGGGCTGAGAGTGTGGTGCCGGTTTCACTGCTGATGGTCCTCAACTCTGCGAACAAGTTCTTGGTTTGGATTGTGCGTCCGTAGTTTGAGCCTAGACTGCTACCGTCCGGGCTCCCGGAATTACAGTTGTTGCCTTCCAGCCAGGCCCACAAAAGGGTCACAAGATTATTTTCTTCAATAGCGAATTTATGCTGTGACTGACGAATACGCCATACGGCTCTGTCCGTTATCCCTTTGACCTCTGGGCCCAAGCCCATGGCAATGCGAGTAGCAACTCTAAAGAAGTCGGCTATTCGGACTTCAGGGTCGGCGACCTCAACAGACTTTAATGGAACGGCAAGGGTCTTTTGTACCATTCTGGCATATTCCGACATTAGCTCACTGCGGGAATTTTCGATTTCCTCCTGGATGTCGAACTCGGGCCGCTTGCTCTTGAGGCGACCCAGGTTAAACAATAGAGCGCGGTCTGCAACGTCATCTCTGCGTAAGGAACCTGTGGGTGTTCTCGCGGTTAAAGCTAGCATGCAAGAGACCTTAATGCGATGCAGTCGAGCGTTTGTATGGAGGTGGCGCTTGCTCCTTCGCACTCCGGTCGCCACTTGAGCCAATGCGTCAGGAAGATATGAGATGTTGCGATCGACATTGTCATAACACACCAGAAAAGAATGAAAGGCGTTTATCCAGAAGTCTTCCTCTCCTCTCTGTTGCTGCAACAGGGAATCGACCTCAAAATTTGGTCCGATGAGCATGTGTCCACATGACCGGAACATGGTTGTCTTTCCGCTCCCGGCCGGCCCGAGGGCCACTGCCAAAACCTTGGTGGGCATCATCGACTCAAAGGCCATGCTCAGCAGCCAGAGAAGCAGGAGAGTCTGTTGCTGTTGAGTGTCCAGGATTGAATCCGTTTGGGAGAAATTTACTGGGCCGATGATTAGTTCCTCGATACGTCCCGTGTCATCGCTGCTACTGTATGTCCAAGCTGAGTGGTCCACCATCGTCGAAAACAGTACACCGTCTTCTCCGTTGCCTCTTACTTCAATGCCGTCTACGGAAATCTTGAGAACGTTTCCTGAACCCATGTCCAAGTAAACGAGGTTCTGGTTGTGGTCATAGTAGGAAAACTGCCTGAGAATGGCTGGCTTCCCCCTGGCTTGAGCCTCCACCAACATTTGCTGGAATAAGTAAGCGAATAACGGGTCTCTCTTGTTGAGTCCGTATTTGTCCGAAAGAAGGACAAGAAGGCCTAGATCATTTTCGTCTAGAGGCATCAATGTGTGTTCGTCGCGGTCAAAAAAGAACAACCCTTCGCCACCACCGTTCACGAAGAAACCATGAGATTTAAACTCTGCAATCATCTTCTTGCAAAATTCTCCATATTTTCCTATCTGTCGGCTGGAGGCATTAAGCTCGGAACTGTTGACCTCATCTTGAATAACTGGTTCATACTCTGGTGATGAATCGAAGAGTTCGACCAGGTTGACAAGTTTATTGCCCTGGTCCAGCCAATCGCTCACGTCGCCCTTTTCCTTCAGGTCCGGTAGATACAGCATCCTGACCTGTGCTGCTTTTCCCATCAGGCTGGTAGCGACTTGGTTGGCGTGGGAAAGACCTGCTTCGTCATTGTCGGGAATTACCGCCACCCGGCGGCCTAGGAAGAAGTTCGAGTAATTCTTTCTCCATTTGCCAGCGCCTCCAGGATTGGTAGTTGCTACTACCCCTTCCGCCGCCAAACGGTCGGCGTCTTTCTCGCCCTCAACAATACAAACCAATTCATTGGGGTCTGACTTCGAGAGTTCCGGCAAGCGGTACGGCATTCTGGCCAGCCCTCTTGTGTCCCATATCCATTGGCCAGGGTTGGCAGGGTCGGGCCTGCGTTGCCGGAAACCCTTCTTCCCGCCTGGGCCGGGTTGCAGCCTAACCACCTGGAAAATTAGTTTTCCCTCGGAGTCTCGATAGTTGTACACGGCCTCGGGTTCAACTGAACGGCCTGCAGGTGACCGTTCAGGGAGGAGGATTCCCCATTCCTTGGCCAGATTCTCGACTCCATTGAATCCGCACCTAAAGCATTTCACAAGACTCTTCTTAATGCTTATTCTTAGATTGGGGTTGCCACCTTCCCTGTCGGGGTGGCCGGGGCAATACGCCACCGCGTCTGCCCCCGATTCTCCGGGTTGTTTTACGACGTCAGGGTGGCGGAGTATTTCTTTGAGGAGGCGCTGTCGCCTATCTTGGTTTTCTCGGGCAACCGGGTTAAAATTGTTTATCATCGTTAGCACCCCCTAACGGTGAGGTGCAGCCTTCAAGGTGGAAGTTGAGGCTGCTAAATGAAGGCCCGCGTTGTTTTGAATTGCGGGCCTTCAAGAATCACAAGATCTTTCTTGACATTGGGATATGGGAGAGGTTCGTCACCTGCTATCAGAGCATTTGTAGATTCAGGTCGGCTGTCCGGCCAGAGTCAGTTGGCTCCACCGGCAGTGGAAGATGGACGGTATCAGAGACAGAGCGGGGTTGGAGCGCATGAGCTCCCGAGTGCCACCTCCGGTAATGGCTTCATGCGCCCCAATCCTGCTCCATCTCTGAAATGTCGTGGATTGTTAGGGCCCTGGGACGTCCGCCCTTTTTGCCTCTTTCCGACATAGACAACTGACCGGGAAGCAGGCTCTTAAGATAAGAGGCGTTTCCTCCCTTTATTGCCCTGGCTTGCGCAGATTGTTGTTGGACACGACCTGTCCCGCGGCAAGTCTGTCAAAGGTCTACAGTCTTTCGTTGGCGCCGCCGGTCAGTTGGCTGATGCTGTAAGGTAGAAATGACTTAGCCCCTGAAAGCATTGAATATTGCTTACAGTAATACCATACTAGCTTAACAACATTGCGTCAAGTAATGCTTCTAGACTCTGTACAGGAATTTTTTGTGGTGTTAGGCGAAAGGTTGGCCACAGTTAGAAAGGAACTGGGCATTTCCCAAGTGAGCCTTGCGGCCGCAATGGGTAAGAACTATACCCAAAGCATGATTTCGAATGTTGAGAGCGGCAGAAGAGGTCTATTGGCGGAGGGGTTGGCCCAGGCGTCCCGCGTGTTGGGGGTTTCAGTTGACTATTTACTTGGGCTGACCGACAACCCAAGTCAGTTACCAGTTGTGAAAATAGAAGAAGCTGACGATGCTTACAAGGTGGTGGATATCCCGGAGCTCTCGGGAATCATTTCACCCAGCGCCATATTGGACGCTAACGTAAGCCGAAAGGTTGCGTTCCCCAGGAAGTGGCTCGTTGAAATGGAGGTAGACCCTGCAGACTGTTTCCTAGTAAGGTTCCAGGATGACTCCATGCTTCCAACCCTTCCCGTGGATTGCAGACTCTTGGTGGACCGGGGCAGCCAACTGCCAGCCGACAAGAAACTGTGCTTGCTTGACTCTGTGGAGGGTGTGGTTGTCAAGCGTGTGCACCGACACGAAGACCTGGGCTGGGTGCTAAGGAGCGATAATCGGGTTTACGGTGCGGTTCCCCTGGATGAGACCCTCCGAATCGTCGGTGAAATCAAGTGGTATGACGCCGCCTCCTGGTGGCGATTCTGACCTCGGTCTTAACTCAAAAAAGGAGGAAAAGCACCCCCCATTTTGTATCCGAAAACCGGCGATTTAGCTTGGTTTTTTTGGGGCGTCCTGATAAGACCGAGGTCGTTGGTTCGAGTCCATCCAGGCCCACCATTTTGTACTAAAGACTGAACAGTCTCTGGCTTCTGGCGCGGCACGTCGCGCCATCCGATGCCTTCATGCGCCCCCTTCCTTGTCCGCTGCCCCTGCCTCGTCTGTCTAGAGTGGCAGGCGTACCCGGGTGACCGCCTGGGCCCAACTCCTGCCAACACGGCTCATATTTCTGTGCCGGACCCTTCCCTACATAACGTCGTCGAAATCACAGGATGATGTTAGTTTTCTGGGTAGCATATGCTAGCGAAGACTGGGGAAGCGACAGCGCATCGCTGCCACGATATTTCGGCTCAGTACCCGGGCAGACAGGCCGCCGACCGGAGCGCCGTGGCCAGGTATTACCAGGAGAGCCAGAGGTCAAAACCCGACTGTCCCCATCACCCTGCCTACCCGCCCCGGCGCCTGTAAATCAGCAGCCCTCCCCCAGCCGCCGCCGCTGCAACCAGGGCAACAACAGTGAGCAGCCACACATTCCTTCCGTTCAAAAGCTCCCTATCCTGCCCACGAAATACGGTTCCCTTCCCCGGAGGACTCCCTTCCCCCAGGGCATCCAGGTCTTCTGCGGCATTGTTCACCAGGTTGGTCCGGCTGCAAATGCTGGTGGAATATCCGCCATCCCCGTACGAACTATCGTAGGCGTATACCACGTACTCTTCCCCTTCCGCGAAAGCCACGCCACAGCTTCCCCCGGTGGGCGGCGTGGTAATCTTCAGGTTCCGATCAACGTCGCCCTTCCACACGGTGTTGACAGCGAACTCCACCGTGGTCCTGTCCTCGGCATTCAGTGCTGCGCTTCCCGGCTCAAAGGAGTGGTCCACCGAGACCACCTGCCCGGCAAATACTGCCGCATGACCCTCGAGTTCTTCTGCCGGCTTACCCGGCGGGACGCACGAACAGGCGTGGGCCGTCCCCACCCCGGACAGCGGCCAAAGCAGTACCACCGCTGCGGTCAGGATAAGGAATACGGCGAAAATGTCGGCGGTGCCTGAATGGGGCCTGCCGGATTCATTTGCTATTGTTCTGGCTGAAATCATGGCCGTCTTTATTGAGACTTGCAGCGTACCAGGGCAAATCACAAAGAAACGATATATGCAATTGATGACTTGGCCCTTCACACAAGAATTAATGTATGGTGAAGTGTAACATCAGGGTGTTCCGACATAGGAGAGTCTCAAGAGAACGAATCTCACGACCACGGAACCGATGCCGGCCACAACCACGATGCCCACGCCGGGCACGTGCTCACCGACGCCGCGGCCATAGCCATGGTCTTGGTGGCCATCTGGATTGCCGAGAAGGCTGCCTCCGCCGTGCCTACCTTCGGCTGCTATCGCACCTGGGTACTGGCCGCCCTGGCCAACCTCTTCTCCTTATGGCTGATCGCCGGGGCCTCTCCCGGAAAAGGGCGGGAGTGGCTGCGCTAGAAACGGTGGCGGCTGGGGAACCTGAAGGCCAGGCTGGAATGCCTGGAAGGTAAAGCCAGCGTTTTACTTAATGGGACTATACGTTATTCACCGTCGAGGCAAAGGTGGGTGATAGGGGCGCAGATTGTGCTATACCAACGCAACGTCACCAACTAGAAAATAAGGGGATAAAGAATGACTGAAAACACTTACGGAACTAGCACTTACAGATTCCAGAGACCAGACCTGCCCCACATGGAAATAGCCGGAGAATTGAAGTCTGATGAACCCATTTCCCACATCGACGCTGCGATTGGTTTTCTTTCTGGTGCGGACCAAGCCTTAAGATTAGAGCATCAATGCTGCGCTCCTCGCGGTGAACGAGCGGAAAAAGTAGCGGAACTGCTGGTGAAGGCACGAGAAATTCGACACATCCTTGAGAGCTTTCCGGTGGAATAGACCTACGCGTATCGCACCGCCAAAACCGCAGGGGCTTAGCTGTACCGCTGGGGGACTCTTACGTGGGAGACATGACCGAGTTACGACCATTTCAAAAACGATGGCGGTCATCATCAGAGTCGAAAACGAATACATTCCGTCACCCCCGATTACGCCAGAATTCCCAAGCCCACCCAGGTGCTGGACTGACCCCGCCCGGACCATACCCTACAACCTGAACCTAGCTGTGGGAAAGCCAGCCCGAGCTTCGCGGCAATCGCGTCCTCGTTCAATGTCATTCTGAGCGGAGTCGAAGAATCTGAACTCTGTCCCACAAGCCGAGTTTCGTATTGCGAAGCGAGCCTGGGGGAATGTTTTCAGGGCCTTTGGCAAGCTCAGGGCGACATTCTTACTTGCTGTGGGCTCCTGCGTATCTTGCTATAGCGGCCTGCGCAATTCACGGCCAAGTTCAAACGCGATGGCCCTCCCACGTCAACATAAAATTGACCCTGTTCGTAACCATTACTATAATGCCCGCAATACTGGGCTGAAACGTAAGTTAACGCTGGCGCCGTAAACCCGACATTCAGGTCAGGACACAGGCAAGGAGGATTCTCATGGTTGAGCAGCAGGCAGCAGTACTGAGCCCCGAGGCCCTGGTGGAAGAATTCAAGAAGAATGGCGTCACCCACGTGGTGACCATCCCCGACAGCGAGACCAACTACCTGTACGAGTTGATGCAGGAGCAGCCCTGGCTGGACGTGGTTCCGGCCTCCCGGGAGGGCGAGACCTTCGCCATTGCCCTGGGTTTGATTATCGGCGGCCAGACCCCGGTGTGCCTGATACAGAATACGGGCATGATGGAGTCCGGCGACTCCATTCGCGGCATGGCCCTGGATTCCGGATTCCCCCTCGTAATGGTGATTGGGTACCGGGGCTGGAACCGGCACGGCGTTATCACCGACTCAGTCGCCCGCTATACCGAGCCCTTCCTCAACGCATTCCGAATTAATTATTACCTGGTTGAACAGGACGCCGACAGCCACAGAATCTCGGTCGCCTTCGAAGAGGCCAAGAACACCAAGCGGCCGGTGGCCATCCTGGTAGGCGACGAATACCACGGCTTCAATCGCTAAATACCATTACAACTCCGGAGAGCCTGGTTCGCCGGCGGGACGCCGGGGCGCGGGGCGTCGTCCGGAGCCAAAACGATTCACATGAACAAGGATTTGCAAAACGGAGGCGATGAATGATTCAGTCATCGGACATATTCCGAGTATTCAAGGACCACCGGGGTGACGCCATCGTAATCCCCACCGGCACCTCGGGTCGCCACTGGCGGGAATTTACCCAGAACGAGACCCGGGATCTGAACCTGGGCGGCGCCATGGGTCACACTACTTCGGCTGCCCTGGGGCTAGCCCTGGGACTGCCCAACGAGAAGGTTGTGCTCTTCGACTCTGAAGGCGCGCTGCTGATGAACCTGGGCATCCTGGCTACCATCGCCGGCAAGCAGCCGAGCAATTTCTGCCACATTCTGCTGGACAACGAGTGCTACGCCACCACCGGCGGGCAGCCCGTGCCCAACGCCCAGGAGATCAACTACGCCGGAGTAGCCAAGGAAGCCGGCTATTCCGCCGCCTACAGCTTCGACGACCTTGAGGAATTCGCTACCAACATCGAGCAGATTATGAACGAGTCCGGTCCGGTGTTTGTTGCCATAAAGGTGGTCCCCGAAGTGGAAAACGAGCCCATCGGCATGCGCCAGCGTGCGCCCTCCCGCAGCCGGGCCGAGACCATCCGCGACCTGCAGGGAGAGCTGGGCATCAGCGCCGGCTAAGGCCATCACCCAAACCATTAACCCGCACCAGGAATTGTGAGCCGGACGGTTGGCGGAAACCCAACAGTCCGGCTTGTTTTGGTTCCAGCCAGTCAGCCAGCCAACACCCGCGTCAGCGCTCAGGCTACGGCCCTCGCTGCAAGCTCGCTTCTCCTGACTCCTGCCGAGGCGCCGGTGGACGGGGGCTTGCCAGACCCTTACCCCCAACAGCGCCTGGAGGGTCCCTGCCAATCCGACGAGCTTTCAGTCCCCTGAAACATTTCGGACACATTGTTTTAACTTCTGTGTTACACCCTCGAAACCGCTGGGTAACAAACGGTGACTATCGTGTTCCTGTCGGCCCGGGACCGGTTTCCCAGACGGACCGACGAACCAAATGTCAGGAGGAGTACCCCAATGTCTGTCTCATATTTACCAAAGTCCCTTGGTACCTTCGCGTCTAACACCCTGAAACTGCTGGCTGGCCTGGGTCTCATCCTGGCCGTTGCCTGCGGCTCGGAAG
>Ga0209022_1002977_pt1 | contig 12741 bp, 8 predicted proteins | sample PinacodermPK_FD_187300 | JGI IMG/M metagenome (GOLD analysis project Ga0209022, IMG submission 187300) | Host-associated microbial community of the marine sponge Aplysina aerophoba from Gulf of Piran - sponge pinacoderm, lysed by proteinase... | ecosystem: Host-associated > Porifera > Sponge >...
CTCGCCGCTCGACCAGATCGACGGGACGAACGTTCACCAGCTCGAGATCGCCTGGCGCTGGAAGTCGATCGACTATGGCCTCGCCGCCCGACACGAGGGCGTTGTCCCGCCCTTCGTGTTCCAGAACACGCCGATGATGCGCGACGGGCGGGTGCTCGTCGCTACCGGCATCGGAGCCGCCGCGCTCGATCCCGCGACCGGCGAGATCCTCTGGACCTACGACCCCTTCGAGGACGAGGAGCCAAGGAACATGGGGCGGCTCTCGGTGCGCGGGGGCGTCACCTGGAACGACGGCGCCACGCGGCGGCTCTTCTTCAACGGCAACGGCCGGCTGACCGCGCTCGACGCGGACACCGGCGGCCTCGACCCGGACTTCGGCGACGGCGGCCGGATCGACATGCTGGACGCCGGCCAGGGCGTCCGCCGGCGCCAGTACTTCTGGACCTCCGCGCCCGTCGTCTGCGGCGACGCGATCGTGCTCGGCGAGTCGACGTCCGACGCCTGGTCGAGGCGCCGCAACCCGCCCGGGATGATCCGCGGCTACGACGCGCGCACCGGCACCCTGCGATGGCGCTTCAACATCATTCCGGAGCCGGACGAGTTCGGCTTCGACACCTGGGAAAGCGCCGAGGCAGCGCAGGCCGGCGCCGCGAACGTCTGGACGTGGATGAGCTGCGATCAGGAACTCGGCATGGTCTACGCCGCCACCAGCACGCCGAGCAACGACTGGTACGGCGGTCACCGCCCCGGCAAGGGCCTGTTCGCCGAGTCGATCCTCGCCCTCGACGCCGCGAGCGGCGAACGTCGGTGGCACTTCCAGGCCGTCCACCACGGCCTCTGGGACTTCGACTTCCCGGCCCCGCCGGTGCTCGCCGACATCGTCGTCGACGGCACGGCGATCAAGGCGCTGGCCCAGCCTTCCAAGCAGGCGTTCCTCTACGTCTTCGACCGGGAGACCGGCGAACCGGTCTGGCCGATCGTCGAGCTGCCCGTGCCGCCGTCCGATGTGCCCGGTGAACAGGCATGGCCGACCCAGCCCCATCCGACCTGGCCGTTGCCCTACGACCTCCAGGGGCTCGCTACCTCCGACCTGATCGACTTCACGCCCGAACTGAGAGCGATGGCGCTCGAGTACGTCGCCAAGTACCGCATCGGCCCGATCTTCCAGCCGCCTACGCTGATCGAGGGGCCGAATGCCAAACCGACGATCCAGGTACCTGGAGCGGTCGGCGGCACAAACTGGAATGGCGCCGCGCTCGATCCGGAGACGAACGTGCTCTACCTGCCGTCCGTCACCGTGCCGGCGATCCTGGGCCTGCGGCCGCCGCCCGATCCCGCACGCTCCAACCTGCGCTACCGGGTCGACCTGAGCGAGGCCGACGGCTACGCGTGGGCCACCCTGCCGAACGGCCTGCCGATCACGAAGCCGCCCTACGGCCGCCTTACCGCGATCGACCTCAACACCGGCGAGCACCTGTGGATGGTCCCGAACGGCGACGGACCGCGCGATCACCCCGCGCTCGCCCACCTCGACCTGCCGCCGCTAGGCCAGCAGGGCCGCGTTTCCGCGCTGGTCACGAAGACTCTCGTCTTCCTCGCCGACGGCTCGGACACCATGCCGGTCCAGCCCGAGGGTTCCGGCAGCAGGAAGTTCCGCGCATACGACAAGGCGAACGGCGATGTCGTCTGGGAGATGGAGTTGCCGGCCGGCGTCAGCGGCGCGCCGATGACCTACCTCCACGAAGGCCGCCAGTACATCGTGATGGCGATCAGCGGGGCCGGCTTCGAGGGTGAGTTGGTGGCTCTCGCCCTGCCCGAACCGGCCGCCGCGGCACCCTAGCCTCCAAACGCCGAATGAATCTGCGCGCCGTTTCCGGTCTGGTCGGACGGCTCCTGTTGCTGCTGGCCGGCGCCCAGTTGATCCCCTTCGCGTTCGCGCTCTGGCACGGCGAGGAGCGGCCCGCCGGGGCGCTCGCCGGCTCGCTGCTGGTTTGCGCCGCGGCCGGCGTGGCCGCTCACTGGTGGGGCAGACCGCACGAGAAGATCTACCGGCGCGAAGCGATCCTCGTCGTCGTCGGCGCCTACATCCTGGCGTCCTTCTTCGGCGCGCTTCCCTACCTGCTGAGCGGCGAGATCACGGATCCGATCGCGGCCCTGTTCGAGTCCGCCTCGGGCTTCACGACGACGGGCGCCTCGATCCTGACCGACATCGAGCAACTGAGCGCGAGCATCCTGCTCTGGCGGAGCCTGACCCAGTGGCTGGGCGGCATGGGGATTCTGCTCCTGTTCGTCGCCCTGTTCCCGAGCCTGGGACCCGGCGCCCGCCTGCTCTACCGGCTGGAGGTGCCGGGGCCAACCCAGGACATCATGCAGCCTCAGGTGCAGAAGACGGCGACCGTCCTCTGGCAGATCTACGTCGGCCTGACCATTGCCCTGATTCTCCTGCTGCTGGCGGGCGGCGCCAGCCAGTACGAGGCCTTCTGCTACGCCTTCACGACCGTGTCGATCGGCGGCTTCGCGCCCCTGAACGCGAGCGTCGGCGCGTTCGACTCCGCCTTCATCGAGTGGACGATCATCGTCTTCATGCTGATCGCCGGCATCAATTTCTCCCTGATCTTCGCGGTACGTTCACGGCCCAGCCAGCTCTACCGGGACACGGAGTTTCGCGCCTACGCGTCGATCGCCGCGGTGCTCGTCGCCCTGGTCACCATCGATCGTTGGCGCAGCACCGACCTTCCCTTCCTCGAGGCCCTGCGCGAAGCCGCCTTCAACTCGGTGTCGCTGATGACGACGACCGGCTACACGACCCGGGACTACGACTCCTGGAGCGACACGTCCCGCACCCTGCTGCTGCTCGCCATGTTCGTCGGCGGCTGCGCCGGCTCGACCGCCGGCGGCGTCAAGGTCGGCCGCCTGGTCATGACGCTGAAGATGGCCCTGCGCGAGGTGCAGCTCCTGTTCAACCCGCGCCGCGTACTGGCGCTGAGGGTCGGCGACCGGACGATCAGCGACCAGGTGGCGCGCAGCCTTGGCGGCTTCATGACCCTGTTCGCCTTCCTGTGGCTGGGCGTTGCCGCCACCCTCGCCATCGGCGGCAACGACATGGTGACTTCCCTGTCGTCGTCGCTGGCCTGTCTCTCGAACGTCGGCCCGGCGATGGGAGCGGCCGGCCCCAGTCTGAACTACGCCTTCTTTGCCGGTTGGGAGAAGCTCCTGCTCGTCGTCCTCATGTGGCTGGGGCGGCTCGAGATCGTGGCCGTCGCCGCAATCCTCCTGCCCGTGTTCTGGCGCCGCTGAGCGGCTACTCGACGCGGCAGACTTCACCGAACTCCGGCCGCGGCAGGCGGGGGAAGAGACCCTCCGGATCGCCGTAGCCAATCGAACACAGGAAGTTGGAGCGCACCGAAGTGCCGGCGAAGAACAGCTCGTCGCACTTCCCGTTGTCGAACCCGGACATCGGCCCGCAATCGAGACCCACCGAGCGGGCGGCGATCATGAAGTACGCGCCCTGCAACGTGGCGTTCCGGAAGGCCGTGACCTCGGCCAGCGCCCCGTTGTCGCGAAACATCTCCGCCATGCCCGGGTCGTGGGCGAAGAGCACGTCCATCTTCTCGAAGAAGGCGAGATCGTACGCCAGGATGGCGGTCACCGGCGCCTGCCGGATCTTGTCCTGGTTGCCCGGCATGGCAACGGAGGCCAGGCGCTCCTTCGCCTCGGCGCTGGCCGCGAACACGACCCGCTGCGGCCAACTGTTGGCGCTCGTCGGTCCCCACTTCATCAGGTCGTGTAGCTCCTGCAACGTGTCCCTGGACACCTCGCGCGGCAGCCACCTGTTCTGGCTGCGCGCGTCCCGGAACAGGACATCCATCGCTCCGTCATCGATTTTCGGCATCGCGTTCCTCCAGCGGCGAATGCTAGCCGCCGAACGCCGCCGCCGGGGGTCCTGGGTCAGTCGGTCGCCGGAGCGCGCCGGAACAGCGTGGCGACGTGGCCTTCGGGTAGCGGCTTCGTCGCAAACGACACCGCCGCCGTGCATCCCATCGCGAAGAGTCCCGCCAGCGCCGCGCAGGAGGTCGGGTTCGGAGACTCACCGTGGAGCCACGAGAACACCGGGTGCAGGAAGCTGCCCTCGAACCACGCCGGATCGATCACGCCGGTGTGCAGGATCAGGAAAGAGCTCAAGCCGACAATCAAGCCCGTGTAGGCGCCCGACCGGGTGACGCCGCTCCACAGCGCGCCGAGCACGAGCGGACCCGCGAAGGCCGCCATCATGCCGCCGTTGCCGGTCCAGACCAGGATGGCGATGTTCATGTCCATCAGCATCCAGGCCATCGTCACGCAGACGACCATCACGCCCACGGTCGCCCAACGGCTGATGACCAGCACGCGGTGGTCGAGCTGCTCCTCGCTGAGGTGCGAATGGAAGCGAGGCGCGATCGTCCGGCGGTAGAGGTCGTTCGCGACGATCTGCGACGACGACACGACGAGTCCGTCCGCCGTCGACATGACCGCCGACAGGATGCCGACGCCGATCAGCGCCGCCAGCCAGGCGGGGAAGAGCTCGATGAACAGCGCCGGCAGCGCCTCGTTCGGCGTCGACCCCTCCTCGTACAGGCGGCCGCCGAGCACCGCCCGGGCAAGCGCGCCGCCAAGGCCCAGCATGCCCAAAGTGACGCCGAAGACGGAAGCGAACCGCAGGAAGGTGAAGCGCGACTTGCCCGTCTTGAGCGCCCAGATCTTGTTGCCGATGTGCGGCAGCAGTCCGAGCGGGATGTGGGCCAGCAGCACCGCCATCTGCGACCACCAGGAGTGGTAGAGCGGCGTCGAGCGGTTGATCCAGCCGACCTGGTTCGGGTCCTGTCCCCGGATACTGGAGATAACCGAGCTCAAGCCCCCGTCCAGACCGGCGCCGAACACGAACAGGATAACCACGAGCACACCGATCAGCAGCATCAGGAAGCCCTGCACGCCGTCGGTCAGGATGTCCGCGTGGGCGCCGCCCAGGGACACGTAGACCATCAGCACGACGGCGGTGATCCCGAGCGCCCAGGCCGGTGAAAGCCCAAGCATCGTCTCGAACATGACTAGGCCCGACAGGAGCTGGCCGGCAAGGTAGAAGAACAGGAGCAGGGACGCCACGGTGACGATCACGCGGATGCCGTCCGACTGGTACCGGTCTCCCAGGAACTCCGGGATCGAACGCGAGCCGAAACGGTCGCCCGCGTTCGCGACCAGCCGCATGCAGATCAGCACGCCCAGGTACACGCCCGCCGGGTAGAGCACCGCCGACAGCAGCGCCGCCGTACCGTGCTCGTACGCGAGGCCCGGAAAACCGAGGAACGTCGCCCCGCTCGCCGTCGTTGCGGCGAAGGCCAGGGCCAGGAAGAAGGGGCCGTAGGCCGCCCGCGCGGTCGCGAAGTCGTCGGCGCCGTGAACCCGGCTCCGGCCGATCAGCCCGAACGCCAGCATGCCGCCCATGTAGACGGCCAGAAACAGCCAGGACCAGACGATCAAGCTCATAGCGGAACGGCTCACCGTATCAGCCGCACCGCGGCGAAACCGTGACGCGCCGCTCTGCGTACTGCTACTACGAAGTCGACAACCGAGGAGCCACTCCATGCGTCACGCCACCACCGCCAGGGCCACCGTCGTCGCCCTGCTGTTCCTCACCCTTCCGGCCGCGGCGATGGCCGAGACCGTCCGCATCCCGGCGGGCACCACCATCTACTGCGTCCTCGACGAGAGCCTCTCGACCAAGAAGAGGTCGAGCCACTACGTCCAGCAGGGAGACCGCGTAAGAGCCACGGTCGCCGAAGACGTCCTCGTCGACGGCCACATCGTGATCGAAGCCGGAACCGTCGTCTGGTCGGAAGTCCGCCGAGCCCGGCGCGCCAAGGTCGCCGGCATCCGGGGCCGGCTCGAGGTCGAGGCGAACACGGTCACCGCCGTGGACGACACGACAATCCGCCTCGCCGGCGGCTACGACCGCTCCGGCAAGGGCCGCTTCGTGCTCACCGCCGCCCTTACCGCCGCCGTCGCATGGCCGTTCATCTTCATCAAGGGCAAGCACGCCCGCCTCGAACGCGGCGTGATCTTCGACGCCCATACCGCGGCGCCCATCGATGTCGAGGTCGGAGCACGCCCGGAGCTGCCTGTCCTCCGCGCCGACATTCCCGGCTTCCAGGTCACCATCCCCTACGACAGGATCGACCCCGACGTCCGGCTCGCGAGGCTGCCCTTACACTTCGACGAGCTGCCAGCGGACACCGAAGAAGCCCACATCACCGCGGTCAACGGCGAGAAGATCCGGCGGCTCGAGATCGCCATCGTCGACGGCACGGGCGAGGTCGACTTCCAGCGACTGGCCGAGCACTTCCGACTTGGGTTGAACCGGTTCACCGTCACGATCGACGGCCAGAGCGTCGACGTCCTGCTGGAGTTCGAGTTCTAGCGGTCGCGCCAGACGATCCAGAAGAAGCGCGACGCTGTGAACAGCCCGGCGCCCACACCTAGTGCGACGCTGAATCTCGCTACTTCCGCTGCAACGAAGCTGCGCGTGAACAGGAAGAAGCCGAGCAGCGTCACCGCGAACACGGCGAAACCTGCGGTCTCCCAACGGTCGAGCCGGTAAGTCGAGACCTCAGTCCGTCGTTCGAAGGGACGAGTCGTCAGGATCCCCCGAAAACGGTCGTAGTCCCACAGAAGCAGGTAGAGCACCGCCAGTGTCATCAGGAAGGTGATCACCGAGGTCAGGCCAAAGCCCAGGGCGACGTTGATCACGTTGATCGACACGACGACCGGCAGGAAGAGCAAGGCTCCCACGTGGGCGCATCGAGGCACGAGCAACAGAGCGCCAGCCACGACCTGCGTAGCGCCGATGAAGTTCCAGAACATCCCGGTCTGGTACATGGCCTCGAAGAACGCTCCAATCGGCTCGTCCACCGGCATCGTCGTGAACCGGCGCCCGAGCATCTTGACGAGTCCCGTCGGAATGAACCCGGCCGCTAGCAGGATCCGGGTGAACACAGTGAATCGCAGAAGCAGCCTGCTGGACCGGACCCAGACAAACAGGTGGTCAAACAAAGTCACGAGCGCTCCGCTTCAAAGGGCGACATACACGGTTTACGGCGTCTCGGATCCTGAGATTATGACGGGCTCACCGTTCGGCCCGCCCAAGACGCGCGCACGGTAACCAGCTCCTCCGCTACTGTTCCCCCATGCCGACGACCATCCGCCGACTCTCCCGTGTCTGTCTTCCAGCCGCCCTCATCGCGGTCTTCTCCCTCGCGCCGGCGACAGCCCAGAAGGAGCCGCTGGAACTCGACCACATCTACGGGCCGGACGCGCTCGACTTCTCGCCCGAGTTGCCGCGAATCCGCTGGTTGCCGGGCGGCCAGGACTATCTGCAGGCCGAAGACAACGAGGACGGTCCCGGTCGGCTATGGCAGTTCGTTGACGCGGCGACAGGGGACGCGGAGCCGTTCTACGACCCCGAGCCGTTGGCTCGGGCTCTGGAAGAGCAACTGCGGCTGGACCGTGAGGACGCCGCCTCGAAGGCGCGACCGTCGTCGCTCCGCCTTTCCCCGGCCACCGATCGGCTCCTGCTCCAGCTCGCATCGGACCTGTTCGTCTGGGACTTCGACGCCGAGACGCTGACCCGGCTCACCCACGGTCCCGAGGATGAGGAACTGGCCCGCTTCTCGCCGGACGGTCGCAGCCTCGCCTTCGTGCGCGACGCGGACCTGTACGTGGTCGGACTGGAAGGCGACGAAATCCGGCTGACCACGGGCGGCGGAGAGAACACGCTGAACGGCAAGCTCGACTGGGTCTACCAGGAGGAGATCTACGGCCGCGGCAACTACCAGGCCCACTGGTGGAGTCCGGACAGCCGCCTGATCGCGTTCCTGCAGACCGACGAGCGGGACGTGCCCCGCTTCACGGTGGTCGATCACGTGCCTTATCGACCGCCGCTCGAGGTCTACCCCTATCCGAAGGCCGGCGACGCGAATCCCCGCGTCCGGATCGGCGTCGCATCGGCCGCGGGCGGCGACATCACCTGGATCGATCCGGGGATCTACGGGCACACCGAGATCCTGTTCGTCAACGTCGCGTTCTCGCCCGAGGGTGACCTCTGGTACCAGGTCCAGGACCGCCGGCAGACCTTCCTCGACCTGCACCGGGCCGATCTGGACACCGGCAAGTCGGAGCGGGTCCTGCGCGAGGAGTCCCACGCCTGGGTGAACCAGCTCGGGCCGCCGCATTTTCTGGAGGGGAACGGCCTGAAGGGGAACGGCCTGGAGGGGAACGGCCTTGGCGACGGCGGCTTCCTCTGGCTCAGTGAACGGACCGGCTTCCAGCACCTCTACCGCTACGACCAGGACGGCAAGCTGGTCGGGGCACTGACCGAAGGACGCTGGGAGGTCCGTTCACTCAACGCCGTCGACGAGGAGGCCGGCGCGGCGTACGTCTCAGGCACCTACCGCTCGGCGATCGGCGCCGACGTGCTTCGGGTCGCACTCGACGGCTCTGGCGCGACCCTCCTGACCGAGGAACCCGGCAGCCACCGCGGCAGCTTCCCGGAGGACGGCCCGGTCGCGCACTGGATCGCCACGTCGAGCGATCTCCACACGCCGACCAGGATGGCGCTCCGAAGCGCTGTCGACGGTGCGACCGTCCGCGACCTCGGCGGCGGCGACGTGCCCGACCTCGAACGCTTCGAGTTGTCCGAACCGGAACTCCTGAAAATCACGACGAGCGACGGCGTCGACCTCGAAGCGATGCTCATCCGCCCGCACGGCTTCGACCCCGATCGGGTCTATCCCGCCTGGGTTCACGTCTACGGCGGTCCCCACGCCCAGCAGGTCCGGGACGGCTGGCAGGGCTCTCGCGGCATGTGGTTCCAGTACCTGGCGCAGCAGGGAATCGTCATCCTCGTCGTCGACAACCGGATCGCTTCCGGCAAGGGCGTCGAATCGACCTGGCCGGTGTACAGGAACCTCGGCGCGCAGGAACTCGTCGACCTGGTCGAAGCCGTCGACTGGCTCGGCGCAAGACCATGGGTCGACAAGGAGCGGATCGGCCTCGACGGCTGGAGCTTCGGCGGCTACATGACGCTCTACGCGCTGACCCGTTCCGACCGCTTTCGGGCCGGCATCGCCGGCGGCAGCGTCGTCGATTGGCGCGCCTACGACTCGATCTACACCGAGCGCTACATGTCGACGCCCGACGACAACCCTGACGGCTACAAGGCCTCGTCAGTTCGCGAACGGGCGGCCGACCTCCACGGAGACCTGCTGCTCATCCACGGCACGATGGACGACAACGTCCACATGCAGAACACGCTGCAGATCGCCTGGGACCTGCAGAAGGCCGGCAAGCCGTTCGAGATGATGCTCTACCCGAAGTCCCGACACGGCATCTCGGACCCCGACCTCTCACTGCACCTCCGCGAGACGATGGCCCGCTTCATCCTGAAGACGATCGAGCCCTAGCTTCGCCAGGCGCGTACGCTCAGGGCCAGCGTCGCGATCGTGCCCCAGGAGAGCCCGACGACGACGCCAGCGTCCAGGATGCCCCGCCAGGGCTGGTCCAGCCGGCGGACGAGGACGATCAGGACCAGGATGCCGAGGGTGCCGAAGTAGACGCCCAGGCGCTCGCGCCTCGTGCCCTCGAAGTACCCGGCCGCGAACAGCGGCGCCAGCACTACCCGGAGCAGCGTCGGCTGGCTGCGAATCGTCATCGCCCGCTCCGCCACCCGCGGCGAGAAACGCAACTGGAACCCGCGCAGCCCTTCCGACCAGGCCATGAACGGAATGATCGCCAGGAGGGCCGCCCAGTGGTACCAGGCGAACGGTTGGTCGAAGGCCGCGATTGAGATCCTGGCGAGCCGGTAGACCGCCCACACGAGCAGAGCGACGACGCCGCCTACGGCCCACAACGCACCGGCCGTCGCCACGGCGCTGCCTGTAGAGACCGGACCGGCGTTCACCGGCCCGTCCGTGTCCGCGCCGGCGGGCCCAGCTTCAGTCATCCGAGGCCAGATCCCGCCGACCCTGGTCACTGGCCAGCGCTGCGTGGTTCAGGATGTTCCTCGCCATCGACGACGGCTGGCTCTCGGCATTCGCCCGGTAGATCGCCGCGCGTGTCTCGTGCACCTCGGCGCTCTCGGGCGCCGCATGCCGGGCCACTTCGATCAGGTGGCACGCCACCGCGTGCCGGCCGGCCGCCGACGAAGCGCGCGCGTGCTCGACCACCCGTTCGACGCCGCCGGCCAGTTCAACCCAGGCTTCGGCCTGCTCCCTCTTCGTCGCCGGCACGACGCTGTCGAACTCGCCGTCCCACCAGCCGCCGTAGCGCCGCCAGACCATCCGCACGAGGAAGCTCGGATCGTCGTAGACCGGCTGCAGGTAGGGCTCGTCCGCGAGGTCGGCGGGCGGCGTGACCGCCTGGACCACCTGGTCGAGGCTCAGGCCGCGGTTCATCGCCGCCACGCTCTGTTCCTCGATCGACCGCATGTAGCGTGCCGTGCCGTCCAGGGCCCGGCGCACCCGGTCGGCGCCGAGGATCGGCAGGCCATGGCCCGGCAGCAGGATCTCGGCCCCCAGGGGCAGCATCCGCTCCAGGCTGTCCGCCCAGTCGCCGACGTAGCGCTGCACCTTCTGCGGATTGCCCGCGTTCGGCACCGCCCAGATGAACAGGTCGCCCGTGTGGAGGATGCGGCGCTCCGGAATCCACGTCCAGGTTACGTCGTCCGTCTCGCCCCGGCCGTGGGTCAGCTCGAACGTCAGATCGCCCCGACGGAAGGTCAGGTTCCGGCGGTAGAGAACGTCCGGATAGCGGTAGCTCTCGGGCCACCGATAGTGCGGCGCGTCGATCGCGAACTGCCGGCGGTTGATCGCCGTGTTCCAGCCAAGGGTCGAGAGGTAGCGGTCGAAGTGGGCCGGCACCCGCTCGTGGGCGTACACGGTCGGCCGCGGCCAGCCTCGCTCGTCCGCCTCGGCGTCGAAAGCAGTGACCGAGAACACATGATCCACGTGGTGGTGCGAGTAAATCGCCGCCACCACCGGCGTATCGGGCCACTCCCGCCTGACCTCCTCGAAGCAGCGCTTCACGTCGAGCAGGTGGCCGCCGTCGAGCATCACCAGACCGTCGCCGCTCTCGATGACGTAGAAGCCCGCGATGCCCTTGAAGCCGAGCAGACCATCCGCGAGCCGGCAGGAGCCGGGGTAGTAGCGGTGCACCGGGTGGTGCTCGAACTGGAGGTCGAGTTCGCCACGCCAGGCCTGCTCGGCCAGGTCCAGGAGGCCCGGGTGCTGTTCGTCAGGCATGGGGGCGGACGTTACCCCAGCGTGAGCGGTGGCGGCAGCCGAGGAACGGCGCTGGTAGCCTCCCCCCGTGAAACGCAGCCTGCCCGCGACCGTGGGGCTTTTGGGTTTCCTCGCGGGCGTCCCTGCCGCCGGCCAGGAGCAGCCGGCAGCCGGCGCCGAGCGCCCGACGATGGCCGCCACCCGGGCTGACCAGGGCCCGACCGTCGACGGCGACCTGAGCGACCGGGCCTGGCAGGCGTCCGAGGTCGGCACGGATTTCATCCAGCACGAGCCGCTCGACGGCGTGCCGGCAACGGAGCAGACGGAAGTGCGGGTCGTATTCACGGACAGCACGATCTACTTCGGCATCACCGCATTCGACGCGAACCCCGACGCGATCATCGCCAAGGAGATGGAGCGGGACAGCCGCATCTACCAGGACGACTCGATCATCCTGCTGCTCGACACCTTCCACGATGGGCGGAACGCCTACGCCTTCGAAACGAACCTGAACGGCGCGAGGACCGACACACTGGTCACCGACGAGGGCCGCGACCTGAACCTGGAATGGGACGGCATCTGGTCGGTGGCGTCGCGAAAGACGTCTGACGGGTGGTCGGCGGAGGTCGCCATTCCGATCTCGACGCTACGGTTTGATCCAGCCGCTCCCGCCTGGGGCTTCAACGTACAGCGTTACATCGCCCACAAGCGGGAGATGACCCACTGGTCCGGCCTGCCGCGGGAAGTCGGCGTCCTCGGACAGGTGGGTTCCGAGGTCCAGCCCGTGCACCGCGTGTCCATGGCCGGTGAACTGACCGGGCTGACGGGGCTCGCGCAATCGGCTCAACTCCAGATCAAGCCGTTCGTGGTCGGCGACGTCGGCGAGGACCCCCGCCTCGATCTGGACCCGGCCACCGAAGGCGACTACGGTCTGGACCTGAAGTGGGGCGTCACGCGTTCCCTGGCGCTGGACCTGACCTGGAACACGGACTTCGCCGAAGTCGAGGTCGACGAACTGCAGACGAACCTCACCAGGTTCTCGCTCTACTTTCCCGAGAAGCGCGACTTCTTCCTGGAGAACGCGGGCATCTTCGACTTCGGACCGCCCCACCGCCGCTTCTACGAGCCGCCGGTGCTCAAGGCGTTCTTCTCGCGACGGGTCGGCCTGGACGCAGGCCGGCAGGTGCCGATCGACTGGGGAGCGCGCCTCACCGGGCGGATGGGCGGTTGGGACATCGGCGTACTTCGCGTCGCCACGGCCGACGTCGACAGGGACGAGGGAACGCTGCCAGCGAACGCGTTCACCGTCGCCCGGCTGAAGCGAAACGTCGGGGAGCGGTCGTCGATCGGCGCGATGCTCACCGAGGCAGTTCCGGATGGCGAACTCGCGAACCGCGTCGCCGGCGTCGACTTCGTCTACAAACCGGGGCCGAAG
>Ga0209022_1002978_pt1 | contig 12740 bp, 9 predicted proteins | sample PinacodermPK_FD_187300 | JGI IMG/M metagenome (GOLD analysis project Ga0209022, IMG submission 187300) | Host-associated microbial community of the marine sponge Aplysina aerophoba from Gulf of Piran - sponge pinacoderm, lysed by proteinase... | ecosystem: Host-associated > Porifera > Sponge >...
GCGTTCGTCTTGGGACCACCGATGAGAATCAAGTCGGTCTCGAGATCGGATCCGGCGATCTCGTCAGCGAAGTAGACGCTCTGAATATCGATATCCCGCCAGGCCTTTGTCAGCGACGGAGATATCTGTGCGAGAGCTTTCGCCTGCCCAACACCGGTTGTCGGTCTGCTGTACGCGCCTGTTGCGATGCTCGGAGACGCTGAGATGCATATCCGGACGCGACTCGGATCACTCAGGATCCATCTGCGTCGGTTCGACCGCCGGTCGTGTAGTGCCTTCCCAATCCATAACAACAAGCTGACAAGCAACCCGGGTAGTGGACCAAGAACGAACCAGTTGAAGACTGAAGCCACCATCGCTACTCTAGCAGATGTTGGCACATTCCAACTCAAGATGCAGCGTACCTCCACGACGAGCGCTCGTTCGGTGTTTCAAGTCCGCGCACTCACGCCGATCCACTTCCACCAGTTGGATCTACGGGTACAGCGTCCTCGGTTCTAGTGGCGGCGGTAGACCTCGCGGCGGTGGGCGACGCGAACAACGAGGACCACTAGTTCATCGTCGAGCAGTTCGTAGACCACCCTGTAGTCGCCGACGCGACTGCGGCGGAGGCCCCGCAGACCTCCTTTCAGCGGGTAGCCCGAGTGCGGTTGCTCGCCGAGGCGATCAATGGCATCCACAATGCGCTCGCGGTCCGGTCGGGCAATCTGTGCGAGGTCTCGGGTCGCGCTGCGCTTGATCCGAACCGAGTATGTGGCCATCGACTTGCGGTTTCTGTGCCGGGTCTCGGGTCGCGCTGCGTTCAGTCCGAACTGAGCAGATCGTGTTTGACCTGGTCCCAGTCAAGCACTGGGTCGGCTGGGTCTCGCAACCGCTCGACGGCGACCTCGAGGTCGTCGTGATCCTCCAGATAGCGTTCCAGGGCCTGTCGAATGATGTCTGCCCGGCTGCGTCGCAACCTCCCAGCGGCAGCATCCAACGCCTCAACGAGGTCATCGGGAACCCGGGCGGTGATTTGGCTCATGTGGACTCCTCGGCCAAGTAGTAGTTGATCGCAGTGTCTGACTTCACAGTAATGTCAAACCATCCCAATGACAACCGACGCAACCACATCCAGGAGGCAGCATTGCTTCGCGCAGGCTCTATGACACACGATGTCCGGTGAACGTTTGTCAGTGGGCGGGTTGGAAGCGGCGGGCGATCCTTCGGTGGGTGGTGAGCATCTCGTTTAGGCGGGGTGAGGTGAGTTCGCCGTTGTAGACGACGGATTCGCCGTTGACGATGGTGTGGTGAGCACCTATCGGGCCGCAGCGGAGCCATCCCTCGATCAGGTCATCAAGCACGCCGGCGAAGGCGGGGCCGTCGAGGCGCCACACGGCGATGTCGGCCACCGCGCCGAGCGACAACTCTCCGAGCTCTCCTGAACGGCCGAGACAGGCGGCCCCGCCCCGGGTGGCCATCTCCAGCACCGCACGGGCGGGCATCGAATCGGCGCCGTTGCGGAGTTTCCCAAGCAGCATCGCCTGACGCGCCTCCTGCCACAGCGAGGCACAGTCAGCCGAGGAGGAGCCGTCACATCCCAACCCGACCGGCGAACCGGCAGCCCGAAACTCAGCAACCGGAGCGATCCCGGAGCTGAGAATCAGATTGGAACTCGGGCAGTGGGCGATCCCCACACCAGCGGTGCCGAGCTTGACGACTTCGTCAGGATTCGGCCTGACGCAATGGGCAACCCAACTTCGGTCGCCGAGCCAGCCGCAATGCTCGAAATGCTCGACGCAGCGCATCCCGTAGGTCGCCATCGAGAAGTCGTCGTCCTCGACGTTCTCGGCCAGATGCGTGTGCAACCGCACATCGAGACGCTCAGCCAGCGCGGCAGTCTGCTGCATCAACGCAGTCGTGACTGTGAACGGAGAACAGGGCGCCAACGCGACCCGGGTCATGGCCCCGTGGCTACGGTCGTGGTGCCGGGCCACAGCGCGCTCGCTCTCGGCGAGAATGAACTCCTCGTCGCGCACCGCATCATCGGGAGGAAGGCCCCCGTCCTTGACTGAGAGGCTCATCGAGCCGTAGGTGGGGTGGAAGCGCATGCCGATGTCACGCGCTGCCGCGACCTGTGCGCTGAGGAGATCGCCCGCGCCCTGCGGATGCAGGTAATGGTGGTCCGTCGATGTGGTGCATCCGCTCAGAGCCAACTCGGCGAGACCAACCCAGGTGGACACATGGGCGGCTTGTTCATCCAAAGCCGCGGTCCACAGCGGATACAACGTCTGCAGCCAGCCGAAGAGGGGCGCGGCAGTCATCGGCGTGTAGGCCCGAGTCAGATTCTGGAACAGGTGGTGGTGGGTGTTGATAAGTCCGGGCGTGACCAGACACCCGTCCGCAGAGATCGTTCGTTGAGCAGCCGGCGGTGGCTCCCCGGGTGTCCCGATCCCTGAGATCCTGCCGTCCGTGCAGGCGACCCAACCCCCACCAATCTCCCGACGCTGCTCATCAACCGTGGCTACCAACCCAGCGTCGACGACAAGCAGGTCTGCGGGCATCTACTAACGCTCCTCGCGGCGGAACGGCAACCCCAGAGCAGCGGGAGCCGCGGGCGGTCGATTTCGAAGCACCAGCGCGCCGGCGATCATCACCGCAATGGTGAGGACGTACGGAAGCATCGACCACAGAATCGGGTCCCAGGGCAGGTCGAAGCTCTCGGTGCGGTTCGGCAACGCCATCGCAAGACCGAACAGGAACGCTCCCAGAGCCACCCGCCGAACCTTCCAAGCACCGAAGATCACCAGCGCAACCGCTATCCAACCCCTGCCGGCCACGACCCCGACGGTCCAACCGGGGCTGATCGAGAGAGACAGATAGGCGCCGCCGATCCCCGCGAACGCACCGCCGATCGCCACCGCGAACAAACGCAGACCAAGCACCGAGTGCCCAGCCGCATCCGCGGATGCGGCAGACTCTCCAGCGGCCCGCAACGCCAGGCCCCCGCGCGTACGGTTCAACACGAACCATGTGACGAAACCCAGCAAGACGGCCAGATATGCCAGCGGAGACTGTTGGAACAAGATCCGACCAATCCAGGAAATGTCACTGAGCGGACCCCAATCAACGTCCACAAACTGAATTTCGGGACGGACGCCCTCGTAATCGGTGCCCCAGAAGTTGGCGAGACCGACCCCGAAAATTGTGAGCGCCAACCCGCTCACAACCTGGTTGGCACCGAGCACCACCGCGAAGAGTCCATGAATCATCGCCACCGAACCGCCGATGACAGCTGCCGCGAGCAGCCCCAGCCAGGGATTGCCGGTCTCGATCGCGAACACGAAACCGCCGACCGCGCCCATGGCCATCATGCCCTCGACGCCGAGGTTGAGCACGCCGGCCCGTTCCGCGATCATCTCGCCCAGGCTCGCCAGATAGATCATCGCGCCGAATTGAATGGCGGCGACGAGCAGGCCGATCACTGCGGTTTCCGGGAAGGTGAGGCCAAGAATCATGTGCTGCGCACCTTCGGTTCGGCCATCTCGATGCGATACACGATCAGCACCCCGGCGGCGATCACGCCGAAGAGGATCAGCGCTTGCAGCACGGTCGATACCGCGTCGGACACGCCGATCGCCTTGATCGACTGTCCGCCGACCTGCACGGCGCCGAACAGCACCGCCACCGCCGCCACTCCACTCGGCCGCATCAACGCAAGGGCTGCCACGATGATCCCCGCGAAGCCGTAGCCGTTGGAGACTGTCTCGGTCAGTCGGGTTGCGTTCCCTGTCAGTTCAATCCCGCCGGCGAGTCCCGCAACCGCGCCCGACAGCACCAGCACCGTCAGAATCTTGCGCTTGAGCGAGATGCCGGCGTACGTGGCGGTCGCTCCTGAGGAGCCGGCAACCCGAAGCTCATAACCCCACGAACTGTGCGACACCATCAAACCGACCACCGCCAGCACCGCAACGGCGATCAGCAACCCGAGGTGGGCACGCTGAAACAAGTCCGGGAGCAACGATTGCTCGGGGAGCGCCGGGGCCTGCACGAAGCCGTAGCCTTCGGGGTCTTTCCATGGGCCGTTGATCAAATAGCGGATCAGACGAATAGCGATCTCGTTGAGCATCAACGTGGTGATTATCTCGTTCACGCCGATGTATGCCTTTGCCGCAGCAGGTCCGAGTGCCCACAGCGCGCCGCCGATGGACCCTCCGACGATCATCGCCAAGATGAGCACCGGCCCCGACCAACCCTCGCCGATCTGCGCGATCCCCGCGGCGGTGGTAGCCCCGAACAGGATCTGTCCCTCGGCGCCGATATTCCAGAGACCCATGGTTGCGGCAATCGCCACAGCCAGACCGGCGAGTGCCAGTGGAATCGCCCGGTTGAGGGTGACAGAGAAAGCCTCCAGGTCACCGAACGACGCCGACAACATCCGTCTGTAGACCTCCGTGGGGCTGTCGCCGGCGACCCATAGAAGAACAGCGCCGAGCACCAGCGCCACCAGCAGGCCCACCGCGAAAGCCAGCGGCTGGCCACCCCGAACCGGTGCCTCCCTTCGCACCAAAACCGGCCTTCGCATCAGCACCTGCCGTGTCACGCTGACTCACCTGCCATGGCCAGGCCGATCGCCGCGCGGTTGGCGTCGGCACCCTTGAATTCGGCGGCGATCCGACCCTCGTGCATCACGATGATTCGGTCGGAGATAGCCAGCAGTTCGTCGAGGTCCTCAGAGACCATCAACACGCCCAGACCCTCGTTTCGGGCGTCGATGAGCAGTTCCTGGATTGCCTTCACTCCCTGCACGTCGAGCCCGCGTGTCGGTTGGGAGGCGACGATCACCGACGGCTTAGCGGTCAACTCCCGCCCCACGAGCAGTCGCTGAAGATTGCCGCCCGAGAGCCCGGCAATCCGCTGGTCCAACGACCCGGCGCGCACCTTGAAGGACTCGACAACGTGCGCACAGAACGCCCTCGCCCGATCAGCCGCGATCAGCGGGCCGCGGGTGTGTTGCCGGTAGGAGCGCAGGATCGCATTGTCGGTGACGCTGAGTTGGGGAGCGAGCCCCACCCCGACGCGGTCCTCGGGTATGTAGGACAACCCGCAACGAAACCGATGACGCGGCGTGGCGCCTGTGATGTCGCGGCCGAACAGCGTCACGGTCCCCGATGTGCGCTCGCGGAGTCCGGCGATGACGTCGGAGAGCTCGCGTTGACCGTTGCCCGCCACGCCGGCAATTCCCACGATCTCGCCTGCATGAACCGACAGGGAGATGTTGTTGAGCGCTTCCAGATTCCGATTGTTGAGGGCGCACAGATTGTGTACCGCGAGCAGTTGGCCGCCGGCTTCCCTCGGCGCTGGTCGCAGCGCCGCTTCGGTGGCTTCACCGACCATCCGTTCTGCGAGTTGTTGAGGCGTAAGGTCGGCAACCGCCACAGACGCCGACACAGTCTTGCCGCCCCGCAGCACTGTGGCCTCGTCGCAGTACTGCTTGACTTCGTGCAGCTTGTGGCTGATGAAGATCACTGATCGACCATCGTCGGCCATCCGTCGGATAACCGATCCGAGTTCGTCCGCCTCGTTCGGCGTCAGCACCGCGGTGGGTTCATCGAGAATCAGGATCTCGGCGTCACGCCAGAGAGCCTTGAGGATCTCGACCCGCTGACGTTCCCCCATCGACAACTGCCAAATGTGGCGCTGCGGGTCGACGTCGAGCGAGAACTGCTCGGCAATCTCGGCGACTCGGCGTTCGACAGCACCCATGTGCAAGACACGTTCGGCGGCACCCAACACCACGTTCTCGGCCACGGTGAAGGTTCCCACGAGTCGGAACTCCTGATGGACCATCCCCACACCCGCCGCCAGTGCATCGGCGGGATTGGCGAACACCTTGCGTTCACCGAAGAGACGAACTTCGCCCTCCTCAGGGCGATAGACGCCGGCAAGGACGTTCATCAACGTCGACTTGCCGGCGCCGTTTTCGCCAAGGACAGCGTGAATGCTGCCCCGCTTGACTCTGAGTTCAGTACCGGCATTGGCGACAACGCCGGGGAACCGTTTCCAGATTCCTGTGAGTTCTACAGCAAGCGGGGCAGCGTCCACTGGTGTGTTTATGGTCGATGAGGGGCTGTTGATTGGAAGCAATCGGTTGAGGTTGCGGTCTCAGCCGATGTCGCCGACGACGCCCTGGACGAAGAACGCCTCGCCCAACAGTGTTGGTGCATCCATGACTTCGCCATCAGCGAGCAGTTGTGTGCCGTCCTGGGCGAACAGGGGACCTGAGAACACTGCGAAGTCACCGTCGATCATCTGTTGGCGGGTCTCTTCTACTTGGGCGACGATGTCAGCGTCAACGTCGTCGGCGATGGAGCCGATGTCGACGATTCCTTCGTCATAGCCACCCCAGTAGGACCCGGGCGTGTAGGAGCCGTCGGCCACAGAGGAGATGATCTCGGCGTAACGCGGGCCCCAGTGCCAGACTGCTGAGGCGAGGTAGGCGTCGGGTGCGAACTCGCTCATGTCGGAGTTGTAGGACACCCAGCGAGCACCGGCTGCTTGGGCGGCGAGGCCGGCCGAGGTGGTGTCCTGATGCATCGCAATGACGTCTGCGCCACCCTCGAGGAGTGCGTCGGCCGCATCGCCCTCGATTGCCGGGTCAAACCAGGTGCTGGTCCATTGGACGACGACTTCAACGTCGGGGTTGACCCGTTGGGCACCGAGCGTGAAGGCGTTGATCCCGCGGGCAACCTCAGGAATCGGGAACGCTGCGACATAGCCGATCTGGTTGGTCTCGGTGGCAGCCCCGGCAATCATGCCCGTGAGGTAGCGGGGCTGGTAGATCTTGCCGAACGTGTTGCCGAAGTTGGTGTCGTTGGCCTTGTAGCCCGAGACGTGTTCAAAGACGACGTCGGGGAACTCCGCGGCCATTGCCTCCATAGTGTCCATGTATCCGAACGAGGTGCCGATGATCACGTCGTGACCGTCGGCGACCAGCGTGCGTATCGCAGCTTCGGTATCAGCCGCTGAGGTGTCATCAATGCTGTCGACGAAGAAGGTCGGGATTCCGGTGGTCTGTTCGGCATACAGGCGGCCCTGGTCGTGAGCCCAGGTCCAACCGGCTTCACCGATGGGACTGATATAGAGGAACGCCGCAGAGAAGTCGGAGTCGTCGTCGTCGCCGCAGGCGGCTGCGACCATGACAAAGGCCAGCAGCACAGCTAGCAGACGCCACAACGCCTTGGTCCATTGTGTTGGTTTCACGTTCCCTCCAAGGGTTTGATCCGTGAAGGTCCGTTGGACCCCCTCGAACAGTGTTCTGTTGGCACCTCTGATCCGGTGTGTCGCGCGGAGAGTCTCGACGACTCGCCTCGGCGTCATGACATTAGCGCTCCCGGCCTGCGTTGTCATGAGCGCGGTGCCCTGAGCGCGGTGCCCTGAGCGCGTTGCCGCGAGCGCGACGGCGCGGTCGTGACCTAATCTGACAACCCCGGCACTTCGGAGGTTTCGCCCAGCGTGCATGACGTCCAACTCCCGGCAGTCCGACCAGTCTCCTACGTCGCGCCCGCCACAGTGCCCGAGGCTCTGGCGATGCTCACCGACGGCGCTCGGGTGGTGGCGGGAGGCACCGATCTCATGATCGAGATGGATCGACGGATCAGCGGAGAGGTCGAGCGACTGATCGACATCACCCGTATCGCCGGGTTGGACGAGATTTCGGTGCTCGACGACCGGGTGCATCTGGGGCCCCTGGTCACCCACAACCAGTGCATTGAGAGCCCGATCATGCATGAGCACGGCTTGGCGTTGGCGCAGGCCTGCTTGGAAGTGGGTGCTCCTGGGTTGCGGAACCGCGCGACCGTCGCCGGGAACGTGGTGACGGCGAGCCCGGCGAACGACACGATCAGCGCATTGAGTGCCTTGGAGGCGGACATAACACTCGCATCGGCGACGGCCGCGTCGACACAGCAGAGCCGCACGGTCGATCTGGCCGACTTCTTCGTGGGAGCGCGCGACACGGTCCTCGAACCGAACGAGCTCGTGACCGATATTTCGTTTCCGATCCGCAGCGGCGACAGCCGTTCGATGTTCGTGAAGCTGGGGCTGCGCGGTGCTCAGGCGATCTCGGTTGTGCATCTGGCGGTCCGCTGCGACTTCGACGATCACGGCGCGGTTTGTGACATCGCCATCGCCCTGGGCAGCGTGGCCCCGGTCATCGTGCGCGCGACCGAGGCCGAAGGGCTGCTGATCGGCGGATTCCTGGATGAAGACAGCATTGAAGCAGCCGGAATGCTTGCCAGTGCCAGTGTTGCGCCGATCGACGACCTGCGGGCCCCTGCCGACTACCGAAGTCGCCTTGTGGCGGTGATGGTTCGCCGATGCCTCGAGGCGATCGCTGCTGGTGACCAACGAGCCGCCTGGCCGGAGTCGGTGCCCACCCTCGGCGGCCCCCGCGTTGCTGCGGACACCGTCGCTGCGGACACCGTCGCGGCTGATGCCGTTGCTGTGGATGCCGTCGCGGCGGACACCGACGCGGCGGACACCGTCGCGGCGGACACCGACGCGGCGGACACCGTCGCGGCGGATGCCGTTGCTGCGGAGTTCGGTGCGGGTGACATGATCTCCACGACCATCAACGAGTCCACCGTCGAGGCATCCTGGACGGAGGTGTCGCTGCTCGACTGGATCCGGGCCCAAACCGGTCTGACCGGCACCAAGGAGGGGTGCGCCGAGGGGGAGTGCGGCGCCTGCACGGTCCACCTCGACGGCACGGCCGTGCTGAGTTGCCTGGTCCCGGCGCCCAGAGCGCACCGAGCGAAGGTTGTGACGATCGAGGGACTCGCCACCGCTGGCACGCTCCACCCGCTGCAACAGAGTTTCATCGACCGTGCGGCCGTGCAGTGCGGCTACTGCATCCCCGGTTTCTTGATGGCCGGAGCAGCATTGCAGGCCGACCACCCCGACGCCGACAACCGAGCAGTCAAGCTCGGGCTCTCCGGCAACCTCTGCCGCTGCACCGGCTACTACGCGATTGAGGCTGCGTTCAACGGTCCGCCTGGCCTTGGCCTTGACGGCGCGGACCCGCCTGGAGCCGGCTCGTGAGTCTCGGAGAAGCGGTCGCAAAGCCCGACGCGCACGGGAAGGTGACCGGAGAGGCGGTGTATGCCGGTGACATTTCTGATGCTGGGATGCTGCACGCCAAGGTGGTGTTCACCGACGAGGTCCATGCACGCATCACGTCGCTCGACACCAACGCTGCCAGCGCGCTCCAAGGCGTGCATCTGGTCTTGACGGCGGCTGATGTGCCCGTCAACGAATACGGGTTGACCAAGTTCGACCAACCGGTTCTGGTGGGGCCGCAGAGCACGGGCCGAGCCGCGGTGGCGGCCGACGTCTCCCGCTGGGAAGCAGACCATCTGGCGGTGGTTGTGGCTGAGACGGCCGAGATCGCTCTCGCCGCAACCCAGTTGATCGTCGCGCAGTGGGAGCCCCTCGACGTGGTGCCTGATCTGGACGCGGCACTGCAACCGGACGCGCCGCTGGTGCATCCCGAGGACGGCATCGGCGCCAACGTCTACGCGCACCTGAAGACCCGCAAGGGTGACACGGCAGGCGCTTTCGCACAGGCCGCGCATGTTGTCGAGGGCACCTACACCTTCCCCTACCAGGAGCATGCCTACCTTCAGACCGAGGCAGCCGTCTCCTACATCGACGGCGAGGGCAGGGTCACTGTCGAGACCGCCGGCCAGTGGACCCACGAGGATCTCCGACAGGTGGCCCACGCGCTCGATCTGCCAGCCGCGCAGGTGCGCATCGTCTACGGGGCGATCGGTGGGGCGTTCGGCGGCAAGGAGGACATGAGCCTGCAGGTGGTGATGGCGTTGGCTGCGCTGCGGCTTCATGAGGCCGGGGTGGCCCGACCCGTTCGTTGCGAGTGGAGCCGCGAGGAGTCGATTGTCGGGCACCACAAACGTCATCGGGGCAGGGTCCACACCCGCTGGGCCGCCGATGCCGACGGCCGCATCCTGGGGGTGGAAACGGACGGGTTCCTCGATGCCGGCGCCTACAACTGCACGTCCAACAAGGTGCTCGGGAACCTGCATCTGACCGTTTGCGGCCCCTATGTGATTCCCAACGCCCGCGTCGATTCTCGGGCGGTCTACACGAACGCGCCTCCCGGCGGGGCGTTTCGGGGCTTCGGCGGGCCCCAGGGCGCGTTCGTGGCCGAGATGCAGATGAACAAGCTGGCTGCGCTCACCGGTATCGATCCGGTCGAGATCCGCCGCCGCAACGTCTTGGCCGAGGGGTCGCTGGGAATCACCGCAACGGAGCTGCCTGCCGGGGTGAGCATCGGTGAGGTCGTCGAGGCGTGCGCGCTCGAGGCTGGCTGGTCAGAACCGCTGCCCGAACCTCGTGCCGCTTCGGTGTTCGCCTCGCTCGCGCCTTCGACGAGGGCGCGCCGGCGTGGCCGCGGCTTCGCCTGTGCATTCAAGAACATCGGCTTCTCGTTCGGTTTCCCTGAACGGAGCGAGGCCGCCATCGTCCTGCATCCCCACGACGGAGCCACCGACGGAGCCGCCGACGGGTCCCCCGACAGTGACTCGCCTGCGTCCGCGGAGTTGTTTCTGGCGGGCGCCGACGTGGGCCAGGGCGCCCACACCGCCTTCCTGCAGATGGCCGCGGAGGCGACCGGCGTGCCCCTCGAGGCGATCGAGGCGAGCTTCTCAGACACCGCCACCAGCGGGGACTCGGGTTCGGCTTCGGCTTCGCGGCTCACCTGGATGACCGGCAACGCCATCCTCGGCGCCGCGGAGGAGGCAGCCAAGTCTTGGCTCAACGGAGACCGGCCCGCGCTCGGCGAGTTTCGTTACGTTCCCCCTCCCACCGAGCCGCTCGATCCGCAGGGCTTGGCGCCCACAACACCGAACTTCGCCTACGGCTATGTGGCCGAGGCGGTGGACCTGTCGGTCGACGTCGAGACCGGTCACATAGTGGTCCACGACGTCGTGTGCGCGGTCGATGTGGGCCGGGTCGTGAACCGGGCGTTGGTTGTGGGGCAGGTCGAAGGAGCGATAGTCCAGGCTCACGGCTACGCGTTGTCGGAGGATCTGGCCGTGGTGGACGGACGAATACTCAATCCCCGATTCAGCGGCTACCTGATCCCCGGGATTACAGACATCCCCGAGCGGGTTCGGTCTGTGCTGCTCGAGGTGCGCGACCCGCGGGGACCGTTCGGTCTGCGCGGCATGGCCGAGATGCCGTTCCTCCCCTACACTCCTGCGCTCGCTGCAGCACTGCATGATGCCACCGGTGTCTGGTTCGATTCGTTCCCGCTTACCCCCAGCCGCGTGCTGGAGGGCCTGACTTTCAGCAGCAGCGCCGCGAACGGTTTATGATCCTATGCCTGTGCCCGCCCAGTCTGCGTCCACCCAGTCTGCGTCCACCCAGTCGGTGCCCGTCCAGAATGGCCGTCGTTGGATGATCGACCTTTTCCACCGGTTCAGCGGGAGCCTGATCCCTGTCGCCGCGGCGTTGGCCGCGCTCGCCATCGGCGCGGTCGTGATCGTGGTGCTCGGGGCCAACCCGCTCGTCGGCTACGGGGAGCTCGTCAAGGGTGCGTTCGGGAGCGGTGACGCCCTCGCTGACACCGCCGTTCGGGCCATGCCGCTGCTGTTGGTGGGCACCGGCATCTGCATCGCCTTTCGCGCCCGCGTCATCAACATCGGCGGCGAGGGTCAGATAGTTGCGGGCGCACTGCTCTCGACGGTCACCGCGCTGGCTGTGCCCGACCTGCCTGCGGTTGTGCTGATTCCGGTCGTGATGCTGGCGGGGATCATCGGCGGGGGGATCTGGGGGGCGATCCCCGGCGCGCTGAAGGCCTATCTCGGCGTCAACGAGATCCTCTCCACCATCATGTTGAACATCGTCGCCATCCAGGTTATGAACTACCTGTTGCGCGACCCCCTGATCGACCCGCTCGAGATCGAGCAGGGGACGCGCATCCCCCAGACTGAGCGCTTGTCGGAGAATGCTGATCTGCCGATCCTCATCGAGGGCACCCGCCTTCATCTCGGCGTGGTGATCGCGCTGGGGGCCTCGGTGGTGGCCTGGGTGTTCCTGTGGCGCACTACGACGGGGTTCAAGACCCGTGCGGTGGGGCACAACTCCGCGGCGGCGAACTATGCGGGCATGCCCTTCAAGCGCATGACCATGCTGGCGCTCACCTATTCGGGGGCGATGTGTGGTCTGGCGGGTGCGGTGCTGGTGTTCGGGAGCCAGTCGCATCGCTTGATCACCGATGGATCGTCGCTGGGCTTCACGGGATCGTCGGGCTTCAACGGGATCGTCGCGGCGTTGTTCGGTGGTCTTCACCCGCTGTGGACGATCCCGTCTTCATTCCTTTTTGGGGGCCTGCTCGTCGGTGCCAATGCCATGCAACGCGCCATCCAGATCGACTCGGCTCTGGTTATCGGTCTCAACGGGTTGATTGTTGTGTTCGTGGTGAGCAGCACCAGCCTGCGTAACCGTCTCCGCCAGGCGCTTGAGATCTCCGGCATGCGAACCCACGACACCCCCACTGCGGCGCCGTCCACCCCCGATCCTGCTGCCCCCGATCCTGCTACCCCTGACGGCGGTGCCGGATCTGCGGCACCGTCCGCAGCGCAAGCAACGTCTCCTACCCCCGACGATGATGCCGGATCTGCGGCACCGTCCGCAGCGCAAGCAACGTCTCCTACCCCCGACGATGATGCCGGATCTGC
>Ga0209022_1002991_pt1 | contig 12675 bp, 15 predicted proteins | sample PinacodermPK_FD_187300 | JGI IMG/M metagenome (GOLD analysis project Ga0209022, IMG submission 187300) | Host-associated microbial community of the marine sponge Aplysina aerophoba from Gulf of Piran - sponge pinacoderm, lysed by proteinase... | ecosystem: Host-associated > Porifera > Sponge >...
CTCCTGGATGGACCTCGACACAGGCGACAGGCCCGTCTGCACGATACTCCATGCACTTAAGGCGCAGCCGTCGTCTGAAATGGGCATGCCATGGATAATGAACGGTGCAATCTGCCCCGACATGGGTAGAATGAACACGCAGTGCTCAACGCTCTTCGCAAGTCTCTGGGTTCTGCCATAGCCGATGAAGCATTTTCCAAATGGCTCGCCCAGGCGAACGATGAACCGGAGGGCGACGCGAACGCCGAGGTTATCGCCGATGCTCTGTGGGGCCTGGTTCAGGACGGCAAGCTGATGATCCGGCGGGGCGGCTATGTCGTCCGGCGCGGGCGCGGGCGCGTGATCGTCGAGGCCCGACCGGACTAGACTGTCGGACTGAAACCGCCGCAAGGCCCCGGCTGGAGTTGCCCGCAAACCGGGTGCGGAAACGGTTCGGAGCTGCTGTGTCGGCGCGGCCGTGCCGAGAGGGTCTCCAGTCTTCCGGCCTCATCGTCAAAATGACCGGGGAGCCGGAGCGCAAGGCAATCGAGTGTCAGCGGCAACCCCCGGATGGCCGGTGCAGCCAGCAACGACGCCATTCATGTGCCCGAGGTTCGGTAATAACTTTCGGCGGGGTCCGTTCGTCTTCTTCTTCCTGTTCGGCCTGTCCGCCCCTTCCCCTTTACACGCTTTGCGCGGCGCATATGAACGATTCGGTCGAAAGCAGCGGTTTCGTCGAGGCTTCGAACGGCTTGCTGCTGCTGTTCTCGGTCGGCGCTGTCAGCGGATCTCTCGCGGGTTCGGTCGTGATGAACCTGATCGGGCCGGCCGGTCTCTTCTCCATTACCGCGGCAGTCCACATTGCACTCGCGGTCTTTAGGGTCGCCCGCATGCGGTTGCACCCATCGCGCAACCCTGCAAGTCGACAATGTGGGTAATTGCAAGGCTACGCCGGAGGCTTACCAATCTGCGGGCGAAGCGCCTCCAGGTCCGGAAGATTTTCAGGCCGCCCACCCGTAGAGGCCAAAGCCGATGACAACGGTGAGGGCACCGAGGAGGAGGGGGCGCAGGGCGCCCCGGCGCTGCCGTCCACGGCCGGCGTCGGCGTAGGAGGCCACCCGGAAATCGAGGATTGCCAGCCGGCGTCGGCGGAACAGGTGTTGCTTCATGGCTGCCTGGCCTCTGGAAGGTGCTCGGGAAGGTCGGGAGCCGAAACGGGAAACGGGGCCCCAACCGACAATCGCAAGGCAAGTTATTCTTGCAAACTCATGTTAGCGGACAGGTGTCGCAAGGTCCATGCACGACCTGATGCCAGGCCGTCGCAAATCGTCATGGGGTGCAAGCGGGTGTGCCAGACTTGCAGCCGGCTCGGGCAATTGCCGCCGGGACGGTCGTCATGGACAATCTCCCCGACATTTCCATCCATCTTCAGAGCCTGGTGGAGTTAGCCCAGGCCCAAGGTGAGACCCTACCGGATCCAAAGAAGGGCTCGGCCAGTTCGGAACAGGTCCTGCCGCTATTGTCGAGAATCCTGTACGATATGGAGGCCATTTCGGAAGATATCGAGGCGAAACCACCTCAGACTACAGCAAGGCGGAGCCGTTTGCCTCCGACGCGCCGGACCTTTATGTAGAAGTCTAGGATAAGAAGGCACGCTTTGACCTCAAGCGGTATCAGGCCACCACACACCATCACTACCGACCCGCCGCTTTGCCCGCTCTACCCTACTATCTCGCCATGATCTGCATTTCTGCTATCTCTGCCAATGACCCATATGGCAGAGTTACATCCTGCACATTCCCATCCAGATCCGTAATGCGAAGAACGATAGACTTCCGTCTTGGTGCCTTTAGCTTGGTTTCCATTTCCTGCTGATCTTTCGCTACTTCGGCATCCGTCTTGGTGCGCAGGCGAGACGCCGTTGCATCTCTTCTTAACGCAAACCTATCATCGAAAATCAAATACTCTTCCACTGAATACAAATTCTCCGCTTTGCCAAAGGCATCGCTTGCTAACTGCTGCCCTACCACTGTAAATGGTATAGATCTCCACTGGTGAATATACCCGGTTCGGTTGTCTTCCTTGAACTCAAAAGAATAGAGATAATCATCCAACTGAAACTGATCGCCTAAAGCAGCCTTTAGGTCACGCACATTGGTTTCATTGATACGATGCACTTCTACATCCGACATCGCAAATGTTTTTCCCTCTCCATCGGGCCGCTGCTGGTAAAATTCTTGTTCTCCATCTTTGTTCAATAACGCCAACGTGTTGCCAATTACCACCCCACCCACATAGTTGGTATATCCTATTTTCAGAGCGCCTGTCGCTGGAGAGTACTCCCATACTCTGGCTCCCTCAAAGCTATCGTTCTCTAAACGCAGAACTCGTCCTTTAAGTGGTCCTTCTACAGTCCGAAACTTGTAGTGAACATAACCTCTGTGGTGCCTTCTCTGCCAAGAATCAGTTAGCAGTTTAGATAAGAATTCCTCGCGTTGTTTTGCGAGATCTATACGACCTTGTATTGCTTTATTTCGTGTAGCAAGGTAAACGACAAACTTATCCTGCGGATTCTGGCCAATCAAGTAGCTTTCGGAGATTCTTGCCTCGACCAATACGTTGTTACCGATTTTCAATACTCCTGATGAAATGCCCCACGTTCTGAGTGCTGCTAGCTTCCCGGTATCTTCGTAGAGTTCAGCAACACCGCTGTCGATGCTGAACGTTGATTTGAATTCGGCCTTCTGCCCTTTAGTAGAAGTTAGCCATACACTCTTTGTCATTTTGTCAATAAATGCATTTTCATCTTCCTTCAATAGGGTCATTTCATCTTCAACTATATCCCTCTTTCTGTTGAAGACTGCATTTGCCCATTCAAACGAGTCTGGAGTGATGAAACGGACCGGCGCTGATCGCCAACCAAGTGTCAATTTCGTGTCTGCCTCCACCATCTCCCAGGAGCCCACGTCCGTCTTGTTGTCGTGGGCTATCGATAAGACTGCACCGCGGTTGGGTTTAAAGCCGTCAAGTATGTCAAGGCGCGTATTTTCTTTAGCGCTTTGCCAGACGCCAACCAGTTGGTTATTGGCGGTAGCTAAACTCGGCAATAACAGGATGAAGAAGAAGAGTAGTCGCAACATGGGATCGGTGCCCTTGGTAGGTGGTGAAACGAGGGACGCTTGTCTGAGTCCGGTAGCTGCTGCGCAGCCAAGCATTCTACGGAACCGTGTCGGCGAAGCAACCGGGCGCGCAGGCGGCGCAGAGATGCCTCATCGACAGCTTCAGCGGCGCGCGGTCGTATTTTCGGCACGTATTCACTCGTCGATTCGGCGCAATGGCAACGGGCCAGAACGCTTGGTCGCTTACAACAGGGAGGCCGAACATTGCTTGGGGCGGAGAGCCGTCAGTTTGGCAGCACCGAGGCGAACACGAAGGTCAGCAGCATGATGACGGTAAGGATGGCGCCGAGGCGCTAGAGCCGTTGTGGTTCTTCGCCCTTGGGGCGGATCCCTGCGCTCGGAGCAGGTGGCTCGTCCCAATCAACTCGGCACAACCTGTTGAACTTTAGCAATTTTCCTGGAAGCGGCGCTCAACATCCGATACGATTGGATGTGCCACTAAATTCCGAAGGGCTCTGCATGAGCGACCGGTTTCGGAGTCAGTCCGAGGGATTAATCTGCCAGTTGCAGGTGGCCATTGAGACGGCGCGTTTGCCTGACAGGTTCGAAACTTCGTAGGTGCAGGCCCCGGTCAGGCCACGATATTTGCCGGTTCCTCCCAGGAGCTCATAACGACCGATGCCCTGTGTACCTCGCTCTTGCGTTCCTTTCACGCGCTCAAACCGCGAATACCACTCATCGCCGTCCAACTCCTTTCGGACGCTATGGCCTTCAAGCGACAGCTTGTCTCCCTCCTGCCTGGAATGAAACACCGTCGTGCTGTCGAAGACGCCAAAGCGGAAAGGCTCTGCGGTGCCGTCGAAGATCACGATGATGCCCGGGCTTATGCCCGACGATATGGAAACCCCGTTCTGTACGACGGTGGTCTTCACACTCTCAAAGTGGCCCAGGAGGCGAAAGCTGCCGGCGGCCGGATCATCCTTTGCGTCGGCCAATCCGGCGGTCAGGAGTACTGCAATCGCCACAGCGCCGGCTCGATAATGTTTCATGATCGATTCCTCCATGTTGGTTCGTATGCAGGAAGCGCACGGTGGGCCATGCCGCCGCTTCACCGCTGGCCAATGGACTAAGTCAAGCCAGCGGTTTGTCTGGCCTTGGTGCGGATTTTCCTTGGAATCGTAGGATGAGCGACTTCGTTGACTGCGATCGGGAGCAAGCGTTTCCGCTTCCTCTGGATCTGCGGGCCTGGGTCCCGTCGGATGACTTGGCGCATTTCGCGATCGATGCGGTCGAGCGCGTCGCTCTGGCCGCCTTCAAGGTGAACCATCCGGGCACACGATGCGGGCGTGTAAACGAGACTTGACTCGCGAAAACACCTTTGCGAATGCGTGTCCGGCAGGCATGGGGACCCCCGTTTCTTCCGCTACGGCCCGGCGCGAGACTGCACACCGCACTGTCGCCCGATATCTGCAGGCGTAACGCTACGCATCGGGCGCGGCGAACGTCTATGGACAGTCCGAAGTATCTGTAGTGACAGACGGGCTCCTGCGCGCTCATCCGCGCTCCTGCGGGCGAGCTGCGCCGCGCCGCTGCGCCGCGCGAGAAGCACCAGGTCGGCGACCGACTCTTACATGTCGCGCATCTCACGACGCAGCTCCCTGACCTCGCCCGTGTTCGTCTGGCGCGCCGTCTCGCCGCCCACAAGCGCCTGCAGGTCGCCCAACGGCGGCGGCCGGAGCGCGATCAACACAGCCGAGTGCATGGCGTGCCGGGCCAACAAACAGCCAACCAGGGACCAAGCGCCATATCCGTGCGATGTCAGGGCGATTCCGTCGGACACGGCGGCGGTCCCCGTCCCGCAGCGCAGGGTTCTGGATTGCCTGGAATGTTCCGTCTTCGCTTGCCATGGACAGCAGGCCCGGGGGTGCAGCCCGCCGACGCCCGGCGCCCGCGGCAGTCCCCGTGCGACGTCCTTTCCCATGACCGCCGCTCCGGCGGCCCGCCGGTGCCGCCCGGTCGTCGCCCTCCGAGGCCGCCGGCGAGGACCGCGGCAGCGCGGCCGAGGAACTACCCGATGCCCTTGCGCAGGCCATGGAAGGCGCGTTCAGCGCCAACACCGGGCGCGCGCTGAAGGCCGATCTGCACATCTACACCGCATGGTGCGCCGAAGAGGGGCGCCAGGCGCTGCCCGCCGGTCCCGACACAATCGCCGCCTTCGTGGACGTCATGGCGGCGACGCGCACGCCGGCCAACCTCGTGACCGCCTGCTCCTCCATGGCGGGTTCGTGCGGGGCCCAACATCGTCCGTATAGAGCGGCGTGCCGTCATTTGAAATTCTAGGGCCGCCGACGGGTCCAGAAATTGGGGTCGCGCAGAATCGGAGTCTATTGGGCTTGCGATAAAACCCTATATATTGGGGTCAAGGGTGAATCAAACACAACAGATGGGAATTCTGGAGTATGAGTTCCCCCCCGAAATTGTCAGCGCCTCTGGCGGTGGGGGGGGATAGCCGATGAAAAAACTGTGTCCTACTACATGGTATCGCATTGATATTACGCCATATTTCCACCGTCACAGTTCGCCACTAGAGGACTTCGTGTTCACTGAGGGGGTGATAAGAAATACCTCCATCCCGTTGTATTCATGGAATAATACGCAATTGCCCTCATCACCGCCCACATAGAGCCCGGACTCACAGGCCGGGCATGCCCCGCAGCGCAGCCAGCCCTCCGGCGGTCCCGCCTCGGCTCGCGTGGTCCATCAATGCCAAAGGCGTGCTACAGTACCTTCCACTTGCTGCACATCCACCAATCCATCGTTGAAGGTCGCTAAATGAAAACCTTCGAGGTCACAGTCGAAACGGACCATATTGAAAGTCTTGCCAAGGTTTCTCATATCCGTGCAATTTCCGAACTCATATGGAATGCGTATGATGCGGATGCTACGAAGGTAACAATTGAATTTGAAGAAGGCCAAGTTACCAAACTCGGCCTCATTCGTGTGATCGACAACGGGACTGGAATTCGTTCTGAAGACGCAGAACCATATTTCCAGAGTATAGGTGGCTCTTGGAAGCGCAATAAGCGTCGCACCGAAAACGGTCGAAACATTCATGGCATTAAAGGACAAGGTCGCATCAAGGCTTTCGCGTTGGGATCCACGGTAAAGTGGATATCCTACTGCGAAGGCGAAAACTTCACGATTACCGGGTCTATGGACAATCTTAAGCGGTTTACAGTTAGCGACGTTGGTGTTACCCAGCACCACGGTTGCACGGTAGAAATCACTGGAATAGAGAAAGACTTTCCTGTGCAAACTGACGTCGCCGCCGCTAGTATTCGCGACATGTTTGCTTTGCAGCTATACGAAAACACTGATTTTGATATAATTTATGACGGAGACTGCATAGATGTTAGGGATGCTATTCGTTCCGTTGAACCCGTCACACTTCGCGTTCAATCGAAAGATGGAATCGAACATTGCGGCCAACTCGATATCGTAGAGTGGAATACCTCCGTGCAACGAAAATTGATGCTTTGCCTACCAGGACGTTTTAGCTTTCATGATATTGCGCCTGGCATTCGGGCTCCCGGATTTAACTTCACTGCGTATTTGACCGCAGACCATTTTCAGACACTGATGGACGACAATACGGAAGGCTTGCATGACTTCGACGAGGCGTCGCAGGCTCTAATTGAAGCCGCGAAAACTGAAATGCGGTCCTATTTTCGGTCTCGAGAATCAGATCGTTCACGAGAGAAAATTGAAGAATGGCAGAACGCTGGCGTGTATCCCTATGCGGGAGTGGCTGCCGACCCGGTGGACCGAAACCAGCGCCAAGTGTTTGATGTTGTGGCATTAACTTTGTCTGATTACAGTTCCGAGTTTGATAATTATTCAAATAAAACGCAGAGACTCGTTTTTCAACTGCTGAAATCCACCGTAGAAACTGGCCCTGGTGTTTTGCCAGATCTTATATCCGAAGTTATTGGACTGCCGCCGGAACGGCAGCAGGAAATGGCGGCTTTGCTGCGAAGAACGACTTTAAGCGCTGTTATAGAGTCAGCAAAGGCAGTAGCGGATAGATTGGACTTCTTAAAGGCGCTTCAGATTCTGATTTTTGATCCTAAATCAAAACAACAACTTCTGGAGCGGTCACAGTTGCATAGGATAATTGCGGATGAGCCATGGCTGTTTGGTGAACAATACAATTTAGTTAACGACGACGAGGACTTAACTTCCGTTCTGCGCGCACATTTAAAGCTCCTTGGGCATGATCGAGGAGAACTGGCGCCGACAGTCGATGAGACTGTTTTGGACACGGAAGGTCGAACGGGGATCATAGATCTTATGTTATCACGACGCATACCGCTACCAGATGACAGCAAGAGACAGCATCTTGTTGTAGAATTAAAAAGACCCACTCAAAAGATAGATGATACAGTTATGGATCAAGTAAGGAAGTACGCGCGAGCGGTAGGAAATGACCCGAGATTCTGTGATTGCGATGTAGAGTGGGACTTTATTGCTGTTTCGAACGAGATGACGGATGGGGCGAAGGCGGAGGCAAATCAAGTAAATCGTCCTCCGGGATTGATGGTGGAATATGGAAATCCGAAAGTGCGAATATGGATAAAGACGTGGGGACAAATTATTCAAGAGGCCGAGGGACGCCTGAAGTTCTATCGAAATAAGCTCAATTATCAGGCGGACGACGAGAACGCGCTCGACTATTTGCGATCTATGCGGGAGGAGTTGTTGAGCCCAGAGATTCGCGAAAGAATAAGGCAACTAGACATCGATGAGATAGAGTGTGGGTCGGCATAGGCGTCCATGTCGGACTTGCTAGGACCGGATCGGTTCGAGTGTCTCGAGATGAGGGTCTTGCTTGGGGACCGCGCGTCCCGGAATAGCACCGGGAAGGAGTTTCCCTGTCAAGTCGACCGGGTCAGGCGCGGTAGGGATTCCCGGTTAGAGTCCCGAAAACGAGCTACTGGCTTGGGATTTCGCCCGGAATGACCGGTTCGGCAAAACAGAACGATCTGGAAATGATTGAAATAACGGAATTCACAAGACCTTGAGGAAGCCACAAAATCTTCATCGGCTATGGCGGTGGGGGTGGGATTCGAACCCACGGTACGCTTGCGCGTACAACGGTTTTCGAGACCGCCCCGTTCAACCGCTCCGGCACCCCACCGCTGACGGGTCATCGCGCGGGTTCTTATCAGGCAGGCCCGTATTCCGCCAACCTCTTTCTGTGCAGGCGGGCGGCGGGGGCAGTTGCGGGCGCTGTTGACAGTCTGCCCGGCGGCTGTATGTTGACCCGCCTTGCGCAGCGGGCGCGGTCAGTTTTCGGGCAGGTTCAGGGGTTATGTTCGCGGTCATTCGCACGGGCGGCAAGCAGTATCGCGTTGCCGAGGGAGAAACCATCCGCGTCGAGCGGCTGGCGGGAGAGGCCGGTGACGGGCTCGTGTTCGAGGATGTGCTGATGCTCGGCGGCGAGGGAGCCGCGAGGGTCGGCACGCCGCTGGTCGCGGGCGCCCGCGTCTCCGCCACACTGGTCGAGCAGGCGCGGGGCGCCAAGATCATTGTGTTCAAGAAGCGCCGGCGCCAGAATTCGCGGCGCAAGAACGGCCACCGCCAACACTATTCCGTGGTCCGTATCGACAGCATTGCGGACGACTCCCAACCTTCCGGAGGCAGCGATGGCGCATAAGAAGGCAGGCGGCAGCTCCCGCAACGGCCGCGACAGTCCGGGCCAGCGCCTCGGCGTCAAGAAATATGGCGGCGAACTCGTCATCCCCGGCAACATCATCGTGCGCCAGCGGGGCACCCGATTCCATCCGGGAGACAATGTGGGCCTCGGGCGCGACCATACGCTGTTCGCGAAGGCAGAGGGACGGGTGCAATTCCGCCGCCGCGCCGGCGGACGCCAATACGTCTCGGTGCTGCCCGAGGCGTGAAGCTGCCGGGACAGCGGCGCCGATGCGCTTCCTGGACGAAGCGAAGGTCTATCTGAAGAGCGGCGACGGCGGACCCGGCGCGATCGGCTTCAGGCGCGAGAAATACGTTCCTTTCGGCGGACCGGACGGCGGTGACGGCGGGCGCGGCGGCGATGTGTTCGCCGAGTGCGTCGCAGATCTCAACACGCTGATCGACTTCCGCTACCGCCAGCATTTCAAGGCAGCCCGCGGCGGTCACGGCGCGGGCGCCAGGCGCACCGGCCGCGACGGCGCCGGCGCGGTGCTCTCCGTGCCGCCCGGCACCCAGATACTCGACGAGGACCGCCGCCTGCTGCTCGCCGACCTCACGCTGCCGGGCGAACGTGTGCTGCTCTGCCGGGGCGGCGCGGGCGGGCGCGGCAATGCCCGCTTCAAGTCCTCGACCAACCGGGCGCCGCGCCGCGCCGAACCGGGCTGGCCGGGCGAGGAGCGCTGGATCTGGCTGCGCCTCAAGCTGATCGCCGAGATCGGCCTGCTCGGCCTGCCCAATGCCGGCAAATCGACCTTGCTCGCCGCCGTCTCGCGCGCCCGGCCCAGGATCGCCGACTACCCCTTCACGACGCTCGTGCCGCAGCTCGGCGTGGTGGGCATCGACGATGACAGCTTCACGATGGCGGATATTCCCGGGCTGATCGAGGGCGCGCACCGGGGCGCGGGCCTGGGTCACCGCTTCCTCGGTCATGTCGAGCGCTGCAGCGGTCTGCTGCATCTGGTGGACGCGACGGGGGACGATCCGGTTGCGGCGTGGCAGACGGTTCGCGGAGAGCTGGAGGCTTATGGCGACGGCCTTGCCGGGAAACCCGAATTCCTGGCGCTCAACAAGTGCGACGCGGTGGACGGCACCACTGCGGCCGGGCTGGCGGCGGCGCTGGAGCGCCATTCGGGGCGGGAGGTTCTTCGGGTTTCGGGCGCGGCCGGAACTGGCCTCAAGGCCCTCCTGCGCCGTTTGTCGGCAGCAGCGAAGGCGGGCAGAGTGGCCGCCGATGCACGCAAGGAAACCGCATGGACGCCTTGAAGAATGCCCGGCGCATCGTGGTCAAGATCGGCTCGTCGCTTCTGGTGGACGACCGGCGGCGTCTGCGCCGGGCGTGGCTCGACGGGCTCGCCGACGACATTGCGGCGCTCCGCCGGGACGGGCGGGAGGTGCTGGCGGTGTCCTCCGGCGCCATCGCGCTCGGCCGCGGCGCGCTCGGGCTGAAACGGGGGCAGCTCCGGCTGGAGGAAAGCCAGGCCGCCGCCGCCATGGGCCAGATCGTTCTCGCCCAGGCCTGGCGCCAGGCGCTCGGCCGGCGCGAGGTGCCGGCGGCGCAATTGCTGTTGACGCCGTCCGATACCGAAGACCGCCGCAGCTACCTGAATGCCCGCAACACCGTCGCGACCCTGCTGCGACACGGCGCGGTGCCGGTCATCAACGAGAACGACACGGTCACGACCGAGGAAATCCGCTTCGGCGACAATGACCGCCTGGCCGCCCGCGTGGCCCAGATGGCGGGCGCGGACCTCCTGGTGCTGCTGTCCGATGTCGATGGACTTTATACGGCCGACCCGGCGCGCGACCCGAATGCAGCCCATATCGCGCATGTCGATGCGGTGACGGACGAAATCGAGGCGATGGCAGGGCTCACCCGGTCCGATTACGGCAAGGGCGGCATGACGACGAAGCTCGCCGCGGCGCGCATCGCGCTCGGCGCCGGAACGGCGATGGCGATCTGCGACGGCCGCGCCGACCGTCCGCTCAGCCGTCTGGCAAATGGTGCGCGCGCCACATGGTTCCGCCCGCAGGCCACGCCGCGCAGAGCCTACAAGGAGTGGATCCGGGCGACGCTCGGCACGGCCGGAAGCCTGACCGTGGACGACGGCGCGGCTGCCGCCCTCCGGCGCGGCACCAGCCTGCTGCCCGCCGGGGTCACGGGCATCAGGGGGGCCTTCAAGCGCGGCGACGCGGTTGCGGTCGAGGACGGACAGGGGCGTGAGCTGGCGCGCGGCCTGGTCGCCTACGATGCCGACGAGGCGCGGCGCATTCTCGGCCTCAGAAGCGCGGACATCGAGGCGGCCCTGGGCTATCGTGGCCGCACCGAGATGATCCATCGCGACGACCTGGTGGTGACATGAGCGAAGATGCAATCGAGATCGTGGCCCGGCTCGGCCGGGAGGCGCGGGCGGCGGCGGACCGCCTGGCGGTGACGACGGGCGAGATCAAGGACCGGGCGCTGAGAGCCGCAGCCCGGGCGGTGCGGGACCGGTGCCCGCGCCTGCTGGAAGCGAATGCGCGCGACCTGGAGAGGGCCGCCCATCTGCGCGCTTCGCTGGTCGACCGGCTCCGGCTCGACGAAGAGCGCGTGGAAGCGATCGCGCGGGGGTTGGAGGAAGTCGCCGGTCTGCCCGATCCCGTGGGGTCAGTGGCCGGTTCCTGGACGCGGCCCAACGGGTTGCGCTTCGAGCGCATCCGCACGCCGCTCGGCGTGGTCGGGATCATCTACGAGTCCCGCCCGAATGTGACCGCCGACGCGGGCGGCCTCTGCCTGAAATCCGGCAATGCGGCCATCCTGCGCGGCGGGTCGGAGAGCTTCCATACCAGCACGGCTATCGTCGAGGCCCTGCATGAGGGGCTGGAGGCGGCCGGCCTGCCGAAGGGCTGCATCCAGCTCGTGCCGACGCGGGACCGCGCGGCCGTCGGCGCCATGCTGTCCATGCGCGGCGCGATCGATGTTGTGGTGCCGCGCGGCGGCAAGGGATTGATCCAGCGTGTGCTGGACGAGGCGCGGGTGCCCGTGATCGGCCATCTGGAGGGCCTCTGCCATGTCTATGTTGACGGGGCCGCGGACCTGGAGAAGGCGCGGCGGGTCGCGCTCAACGCCAAGATGCGCCGCACCGGCGTCTGCGGCGCGGCGGAGACCATCCTGTTCGACCGTGCCTCCGTTGAAAGCCATATGCCGGCGATTCTCGACGACCTGATCGCGGCGGGCTGCGAGGTACGCGGCGATGCCGATGTGTGCGCCGCCGAAGGCCGGGCGGTGCCAGCCGAGGAGGAGGACTGGAACACGGAATATCTGGACGCCGTGATTTCCGCCCGGGTGGTCGATGGCGTGGAGGGCGCGGTCAGCCATATCCAGCGCTACGGCTCCCGGCATACCGACACGATCCTGACCGAGAACGCGGCCGCCGCGGAGCATTTCCTCGTTCATGTCGATAGCGCCATCGTGCTGCACAACGCCTCCACGCAATTCGCGGACGGCGGCGAGTTCGGCTTCGGTGCGGAAATCGGAATTTCGACCGACAAGTTCCATGCGCGCGGGCCGGTCGGGGCCGAACAGTTGACGAGTTACAAATATGTGGTGCGGGGTGACGGTACGGTGAGGCCCTGAGCGGTGCATCCTGCCCGCGTCCGCCTCGCGCCGGCGGCGGGGCGCATCGGCCTTCTCGGCGGGTCCTTCAATCCCGCCCATGCCGGCCACCGGCATGTCTCGCTGGAAGCACTGAAGCGCTTGCGCCTCGACCGGGTGTGGTGGCTGGTGTCACCGCAGAACCCGCTCAAGGCGGAAGACGGCATGGCGCCGCTGGAGGAGCGCGAGGCA
>Ga0209022_1002992_pt1 | contig 12666 bp, 8 predicted proteins | sample PinacodermPK_FD_187300 | JGI IMG/M metagenome (GOLD analysis project Ga0209022, IMG submission 187300) | Host-associated microbial community of the marine sponge Aplysina aerophoba from Gulf of Piran - sponge pinacoderm, lysed by proteinase... | ecosystem: Host-associated > Porifera > Sponge >...
GTGCGCTCTCCCAGTCCCCCGGTGTGGCTGAAACAAAGAGTGTTTGGGGGCGTAAGGCATCCCACTCATCAAATGTAAGAGGCCTGTTGTCCAAACATGCCTTTAAACGAAATCCATAATCGACCAATGATCTTTTGCGAGCCCGATCACCTAAAAACATACCTTTTAATTGAGGAATAGCCATATGGCTTTCGTCGACAATGAGAAGGGCGTTTTGGGGAAAATACTCTAAAAGAGTTGGCGGTGGTTCGCCAATGTTACGTTGTGTGAAATAACGAGAATAATTTTCTACACCTTCGCACGAACCTGTGTTTTTAAGCATTTCTATATCAAGGAGCGTGCGCTCACGCAGTCTGTTTGCTACCTCAAACTGGCTATTGCGCATGAAGTCAGACGTTTCCTTCACCATATCTTTTTCCATACACTTTGCAGCGTTTTCTAACGTTTTGCGGGTGGAGGCGTAGTGAGTGTTTGGGTACAAAAGGAAGTGAGAGAGCGCAGTGCGCGTTTCTCCAGAGATAGGATCAAACGTTGCAATGCCTTGCACAGCGTTTCCTGCAAGAGTGATGCGCCATGCCTCTTCTTCTAGGTGGGCAGGAAAGATTTCTATATGTCTTCCACGTAAGCGAAAGGTGCCACGGTCAAAGGTGAAAGCGTTGCGCCTATAAGACATGGCGATAAGGCGAGTCGTGCATTCTTTTTGTGTGATTTTTTCACCAATGGATAAGCGCAATTTGAGCGCATGATATTCATCTTTGGACCCAATTCCGTATATACATGACACGCTAGCGATGATGATGGTGTCGTTTCGTTCCAGTAAGGATCGTGTGGCGTTATGGCGTAAGCGATCAATATGGCTGTTGATGGAAGATTCTTTTGCAATATAAAGGTTTTTTCTAGCTAAAAAGGCTTCTGGTTGATAATAGTCATAGTAAGAGACAAAATACTCTACAGCGTTATCTGGAAAGAAGAGCATCATTTCTTGATAGAGTTGCGCTGCAAGAATTTTGTTGGGCGCTAGCACCAGTGTTGGGGTGTTCCGCTGCTGAATGACGTTTGCCATGGTAAAGGTTTTGCCAGACCCTGTAACGCCTTCAAGCAAAACATTTTTTTCGCCATTGTCGAGATAATCCACAATGCTTTTGATGGCTTTTGGCTGATCGCCTTGTGGCGTGAAAGGAGAGGAAAGTTTAAACTTCTGAGTCATCAGAGAATCTTGGCTTTGTGATAATTTGTGGTATTTCAGAGGTTGTTGGGTTAATGGATATGCCCAGTTTTTGTAATTTTTTGGCACTAGGCAGCAGGCGTGTTTCAAAAGAGCTTACTGCTTTGTTGAAGTGAGAGTTTGTGGCCTCTAAAGATTTTCCAATCTTTTGAAAATGCTGTGCAAAAGCATCTGTGCGCTGTAACAATGTTGCGCTAATATCCAAAATGTGACGCACGTTTTCGGTGATATGGATATTCTTCCACCCGTAGTGAATGGTTTTAAGAAGAGCAATTAACGTTGAAGGCGTGGCGAGGATTACTGAGGCGTTGCTGGCTCTTTCGAGTAATGATGGGTCTTGTTCCATTGCGGCACTTAAGAAGGGATCTCCTGGTAAAAAGAGGACAACGAATTCAGGAGAGTTGAAGTGCTTCCAGTATTTTTTGCTGCTGAGATGATTGACGTGGCCCCAAACATGTTTGGCGTGTTGGCTCATTTTTTTAGCCCTTTCGGCAGAAGAAGGCTCTTCTATGCCTTCTAGATAATAAGTTAAAGGGACTTTGGCATCAATCACAATATGGCGCTTATGGGGCAAATTGATAATAAGGTCTGGGCGCAAAATAGTTTCCTCGTTTGTGTCGATGATGGTTTGCTGTGAGCTGAAGTCGCAGTATGCTTCCATGCCAGCAAGCTCCACAATACGTCGAAGCTGCACCTCGCCCCATTGTCCTCGGACCTGAGGCGTTTTGAGCGCGTAAAGCAGCTTTTCTGTTTGCGACATGAGCGTTTGTTTGGTGGATGTTAGAATGGCGTTTTGATCTTTGATGACACCTTCGAGCAAAGAATGTTCTTTGGTAAGTGCGATGACGCGATTGTTCATAAGTGTGATGCCTTCTTTGAGAGAAGTTTCTAGCTTTTCAAAGGAGGAGGCACGTCCTGAAAGAGTGCCTGTCATATTTTTGCTAAAATTTTCAAGAGATTTAGATGTTTGTTCTAAAAGAGCCCGCTCACTGGAGCGCAGCATTTTGTGCGTCATGCTTTCAAAGGAGGCGGTGAGCCGCTTCTCTGTGTCCTCATAAAGCGCTTTTTCTTTTTCCCAAAATTCTAAATCTTTTTTGTGAATTGTTTGTGCTAGGTCACGATCACTTATTGCTTTGTGCAAGGAAGCTGTAAGCTCTTCTGATCGTGCGGTTTCTTCTTGTATCCTAGCCTGTAAGGAGGCCAAATCTTTGCGCCATGTGAGCGTTCGTGCCCTGTAATATATGGCACTTGCTACACAGAGCGTGGCTGTCGCAAAGATAGTAAATAAAAGAATTTCACCCATAAAGCATAGTATAATGAAAACCACGTCATGGCCAGTATCGAGCTTGAAGTTTGACGTGGCGCTTGTGTGATGTTAACTATTTAGTTAGATATGCAGATAGATATATTTTTTCTTGGCTTGTTAGTCATATATGGAGTTTTGTTCTTGGTTTCAGAAAACAGAGCAGGCTTGTCAGTACGTAACATTATCAGCGGGCTTGCCCTGCAGATGGCTTTTGCAGGGTTTTGTTTGAGTTTGGACTCACTGCGATCGGCATTCGCTCTGATAGGCAGGGGTGTAATGCTGGTTCAAAATGCTTCCCTCCAAGGCGCACAATTTGTGTTTGGATATTTGGGTGGAGGTGCCATGCCTTTTGAAGTGAAGGGAAATACATTTATATTTTTCTTCCAAGCTTTACCCACAGTATTTGTTATCGGCGCCCTTTCGGCGCTTTTTTTTCATTATGGTATTTTGCAAAAAATTGTGAGCGTTTTTGCCAAGATCTTTCAAAAGACTTTGGGGCTTCGTGGAGCTTTGGCGCTTTGCTCGGGAGCAAAAATGTTTTTGGGTCAAACCGATGCGCCGTTGGTTATTCGCCCTTACTTGTCGCATATGACGCGTAGCGAGATGTGCGCCATTATGTCTATGGGTATGGCAACCACTTCTGTTGTGGTGATGGGACTTTACATGGTAATATTAGAGCCTTTTATTCCTAACGTTATGATGCACTTAATTACCTCTACTGTGATGGCTGTGCCAATTTCTTTGTCTTTTGCGCGTATTGTTATTCCCGCCTCTTCTGAGGAAAGAGATGATAAAGATGTTGTCATAAAAGTGCCAACCAGCAGTGCTATGGAAGCTATTAGCTCAGGTATGTACCAAGCTAAAGATATTGTGGTGGGCATAAGCCTTTCTCTGATTGTCTTTATTGCTTTCATGTTTTTGTTAAATGCTATTATAGGCAATGTTTTCCCGGGTTGGAGTTTGGAGCGTGTAGCAGGATTGATTTTTGCACCTTTGGCTTGTCTTCTTGGCTTTTCTTGGGAGAACGCTATGGACGCTGGAAAGGTGCTGGGATTCAAGTGTATCTTTAACGAAATTTTTGCCTTCAATGAGCTTGTTAACTTAACACATTTTACGATGAGAGATAGAGTTGTTCTTCTTTACGCAGTGTGTGGCTTCGCGAACATTGCCAGTGTGGGTATCGTGGTCGCTGCGTGGAATGCTTTTGTTCCAAAGGTAAAGAAACAAATTCCTGGTTTGGTGACAAAGGCGCTCTTGATCGGATTCTTGGCTTCTTTTGCTAACGCTATAACGGTTAGGCTGGTTTTGGACATTTTAGATGTCTTTGCGCTATAAGCTGGTTGTTGAATACGATGGGACGTTTTTTAGTGGCTGGCAACGCCAGCCACAAGCGTACACTTTGACAGTGCAGGGCGCTATTGAAGCTGCGTTGTCTCAGATATGCCAGACACCTTTAAAAATTGTGGGTTCTGGCCGCACAGATGCTGGCGTGCATGCGCTGAAGCAAGTGGCGCACGTTGATGTGCCAGAAGCTACAAATCAAAAAGCCCTTCTGTATGGATTGGGACAAAAGCTGCGATCTAAACGCATTGTGATTCTGGCTGCCGAAGAAGTTCCGGATACATTTCATGCGCGATACTCTGCCAAAAAACGGACTTATATGTATCGTGTGATTAACCGCTCTTGCCCACTAGCAATAGAAAAAAACTACGCGTGGCATGTTGCGCATACCCTCAAGGTTGATGTTATGCGTGAAGCAATTCATTGCTTACAAGGTGAGCATGACTTTAAAACCTTTCAAAGCCGTGGATGCTCTTCGCCTGTAAGTGTGAGGACGATGTTTCATACAGATGTGCAGAAAGATGGCGATCTTTTAACATTTTTTTTCACAGCAAACGCCTTCCTTTATCACCAGGTGCGCAATATGATGTATGCGCTTATAAGAGTGGGAGATGGCAGGGATACGGCAGCCGATTTTTTAGAAAAATTCAGATTGTGTAGCGCTGATTCGCGCACAGGAGTGGCGCCATCAGATGGATTATATCTCGCTGATGTGCTATACTAAATTGCTTTAACCATCAAAGATTAAGGGAATTTATATGAAAACATTTGCAGCCATATCGTTAGTGGCGGGCACCTCAATTGGTGCTGGCGTGTTAGCGTTACCAATTGTCTTTGCGCAAGTTGGTGTGTTTGGCACAGTGTTTTTTATGCTCCTTACTTGGGGGGTTGCATATTTTACAGCCCTTGTTTCTCTGGAGTTAAATCTGCAGGCGGGATCAGGGCATGCGCTCGGAGCTCTTGGAAAAAGATTTTCAGGGACGGCGGCTCAGGTGATTGGTAGCGCAAGTGTGAAAATGCTTTGCTACGCTCTGTTTGCGGCCTACCTATGTGGATGCGCTGATGTTGGTGCTGTGATTGTTCAGACGTGCGGATTGCATATAGAGAGTAGTGTTATGAAGCACATTTCGGCTCTAGTGATTGGCGCCCTTTTGTTGACGAATGTTCATGTGATTGCAAAGTTTAATCAACTTCTGTTTATCATGGTTTGTGTGATTTTGCTGCTATCGATAGTGGCCGTTTTTCCTACAAAAATTTTGAATACAGCGGCATTATCCGCTTCTTTGGGGAGCTTCTCTGTTTTTGCAGTGCTTTTTACATCCTTTGGTTTTCAGGTAATATTCCACACTTTGAGTGATTGCTGTAAGGGAGATAAAGTTGTATTGCGTAAAGCTTTTTTCTGGGGCACATTAATTCCTTTGCTGCTCTACTTCTTCTGGACAGCGGGTGTGCTTCTTGTAATTGCGGAAAGTGATGCGGTGTTTTACAAAAAAATGCTTAAAAATGCTGTGCAACTTTCGGATATGATGACCTCTCTTGCTCAAGCGTTGGATAATAGCGGAAGTATGGGTGCGGCACTTTTGCGTGGCGTTAGTTCTGGTGCTGTGTTCTGGGCTTTAAGTTTGCTTGCCATATTAACATCAATTATTGGTGTTGGCGTTGGTCTTGCGACTGATTGGAGTAAGGCTTTGCAATCTAGTGGTGATAAGAAGAGTCCACAAAGGGCTTGTGTGCGATCAGTGCTTATAACAGTTGTTCCCTCTTGGTTGATGTCTACTTATTACCCAGGATTGTTTATAGGGTTCCTGGGCTTTGCGGGCTGTGTCTTAACCGTTATCGCTTTGTTCTTGCCTATTTATCTTTTGCATCAGCAGAGAAAAGAAAAAAATGTAAAAGCTTACTACACTATTGTGGATAATAAAGCGTTGCAGGCGATCAGCGTTATTTTTGGTTTGACTATTCTTTTAACAAAGATTGGCGTGCTATGCTAGCGCTTTCGTTCTGGCAAAGAGTGTCGGCCATTTTTTTAGTGGCCGGAACCTCTATTGGAGCTGGTGTACTGGCTTTGCCGCAGCTTGTTGCTAGCGTGGGGGTGTTAGTGGCCCTTTCTTTATTTTTAATGTCATCGTGGGTGGTGTATTGTTTGTGCTTGTGTATGGCTGAGGTGCATGTAGAGGCTGGTGCAAAACACACGTTTATTGATGCATGCCGAAAATTTGGTGGGCGCTATGCGGCCGCTATCGGTGCGTTGGCTTTTGTGTGTTTGGGGTACTCGCTTCTCGCAGCGTACAGCGCTGCTTTGTTGGATATCTTTGAGCAATACGCTGGTCATATTGATCCTTTGTGGATTTTGGTTTTTTCATTTACTCTTTTATCGCTACCCGTGGCTGTCATTACTCGTGTGAACAAACCTCTTCTGTTTGTGGCGCTGCTCACTTTTATGATTTTTGGGGCTGCGCTTTTGTATTGCGGAGATGTTTTCAATATTAGAAGGTCGTTTCCTGAAAACCCTGGTCGTGCACTTTCTATTTTGCCGGCTATCTTTACATCTTTTGGTTGCCAAATAGTGATTGCTCCCATCGTAGACTATTGCCGTCTGAATGTGAAAGAAATTCGCCGTGTTCTTTTCTATGGCAACGTGATCCCTTTGTGCGTTTATGGATTGTGGGTGACTGCAGCGCTTGGAATGTTGTGGAAAGACCCTGCAATCACAAAAGCAATTTGTGTCGAAGGGCAGGTGAGTGTCGCGGCTGTTATGCATTCTCTATCAAGTCTTTTGGGGGGTGGCGCCTTTGAGCATATGGTGAAAGTCCTGGCCTTCTTCTCAGTATTGACTTCTTTTGTGGGGGTTGGGGTCGGTCTTGTGGACGCAGTGTCCATTCATGTGCAAAAGCTTTGCGGGATAAAACGTTTTGCGCGCATTGTTGGGTGTGCTTTGGTGGTGATTCCCGCGTGGTGGCTCACCTTCTTTTCTCGTGCTGCATTTGTAGAGCTGCTTTCTGTGGCGGGAGCAATTAATACGGTTATTGCTGTATTTTTGCCGCTATTTCTTGTAAAAAATATACAAACAACGCTTTGTGGGTCCACTTTCCAGTGTATTTCGTGGAAAATTATTGCTTTTATATGGGCAATAGTTGTTGTGGCATCTGAAGTTTTTGTATCTTAGTGCTGTGTTGCGCTATCGCCACATGATTATGCCCTTTTGAAGCACTAAGGGGTGTCTCTATGTCTTGTTTTGGATATATGAGTATTGACCTTTTTGCGACATCAGCGCTAAGATAACAGTGATGGGTGCTGTGCGCCGAAAGATGTATGTGGTATCCGGGGGGGATTGATGCCAAAATTTAAGAGTATTCCTTATTCTCATTTGTTATTTGTATGTATGGTGTTGCCGTCTTTAGTGTTGGCGGGATCTGGTGCTGCGGGTGCAGGTGTTGCGTCTAATGTTGGGTTTGGGAAAGAGTTGTTCGCGCGTAAGGTGGACGCAGAAAACCTTGATCGCCGCTCTGAAAATCAAGATGCAGAAAGCGGGTTGTTTGGGTATGGTGAGAGCGATTATAGAGTTTCGCCAGATAAACTGAAGAAATTTAATGGCAAATTTCAATTGAAGAAAATTGTTTTCCATGGCAACAGTTTTATATCGAATGTGCAGCTTCAAAATATTGCTAAAGCCTATGTGGGTCGTGAGGTAGGATTCCAGGAGCTTAATGAATTGAAAAGAGCGATTTATCAGTTCTGCTCAGATTCGGGACTTTTGTTCCACCGTGTTCTTTTGCCAACACAGGAAGTGAGGGATGGAGACGTAGATTTCTATATTCGTGAAACAAACGTCGGAAGAATTGTGCTTTCTGCTGATGCTCCTGTGCGTCGTAACTTGGCGCCATATATTGCCAAGTTGCACAAAGCGCGAACGCGAGCGGAGTATGAACGTATATTGAAGCTTATGCAAAAGCTGGCAGGATATAAAGTGGTTGCGATCGTTAAGCCTATGAAAGATAAGCCAACATACCTAGAAATGCAGATTGTTGTTCAGGAAGATAAGGTGCACCTTGCTATGACCGCTGGTAATACGCTTATTAAGAATGAAGTAGGGCCATACTTCATGGCGGGCTCCTTGAGCTTTGACAATATTATTGGTCTTAATGAGCATTTTGAAATTGATGGACAGGCGGCATATCCGCACCGCGAGCTTAAGGCTCTCTCAACATCATTGACTTTGCCTTTGGGTCATAACGGATTTAGTTTGACAGCTGGCTGGAGTGGATCAGCGAGTGAACAATCTAAGTTTGAAAACAAGAAGAAAATTGATCGTCCTTCCGGCACTGTATATAGAAGAGGTCGTTGTAAGTTGGGTCTTGCGCACAATCTTCTTTTGAATGCGCATAAGGACATCACTGCTGAGTTGAGTTATTACCGCTTTGGAAGCATTCAGGAGGTTTATGATCCTTCTATAGCAATTGCTAAGCGTAAAAAGCCAATCACAGAAAGTTCGTTGGACTATAGCTGGGTGCGTTTGAAATTACGTGCGAAGTTTGTGACAGGGTCTGTGTCCCACGTACTCTTGTTGAGTGGATCTTGGCAGCCAAGAAGAGATAAGGGAGATATTCTTTACCAGTACGTAGATGGTAAGAAAGAGAAGCTTTTTGAATCTGCGGTAGGTATGGCACGTAGCATCTACAGTCTTTACACGTTGTACGCGTCGTTGCCTAAGAATGTTGGACTTTCCCTATTGTTGGGTGGTCAGTACTCATTGGACCCTCGTCAAGGAATAGATTTCTTCCGTCCTGTAGGTGATATGCGTACAACATATGCATATCCAATGGGCACTCTTGCTGGTGCAAGTGGTTTCTCTGCTCGTACTGCCTTGTCTAAGGTGTTCCCTGCGTCTTCAGGATTTGTCTTTGCTCCTTACACATTCTTCCACTACGGTGCAGCTTTCTCTGATAAGAAGGTGAATGGTTCGTACAACTACACGGACTTGTACTCTTGGGGTCTGGGTGTTGACATGAGTATTGCGCGCTCAGTGTCTGTGAAGCTTGAATACGCTCACCCATGTGGCCACATGCGTAAGCCTACACTCTTTGATGCCATTAAGGCTGATGATCAATTTATCGTGACAGTGTCCGCAAGTTGTTAGTAGGTTGGCTGGGGCTTGTGCCCCAGCTGTGGTCATGACTTTCCACTTTGGGGGGGGTGGTGTTGTGACAAAACTCACTCAAGCCGTTTTTCTCTTGGCGCCATCCAGACTGGCTGCATATGCGACTGAGGTTTCTAAAAGCAATGTAGATTTTTCCAAAACAGATTCTCTTCTGACCATGCAGGTGGGATCAGAGGGGCATTTGGGCGTCATTGCGTTTGGGGCATTGAATTTGTCTAACAAATATTTGCGGTTTATGGCTAATCCAGACCTGGACTCTCCGCAAGTACTCTTGATGGTAACTCCTCAGCTGCATATGTCTAATGGCGCCATTTTAACGGATAATGCAACAGATCATTTATTTGTACCTATAATTGCTTCCCCAGATATGGTTCTGAATACTCGTGTTACTGCAATAACAGGAGGCGAGTGGGACACAAGAGTTCTGTTTCTTGACGGCGTGCCGAGCTCTGTGGTGCAGCAAGCTACCCAAGTTTCTGACTCAGCCCCTATTTTTCAGAGTGATTTCACTGATGAAGAAGGAGTTTCGGCTGACAATAACGGCTACAATCAAGGCGGTATTGAAGCGGATGTGGCTGCTTATGACCGTAATGTTTTTTACTCCGCTAACGATCCAGCGCAACTTTTGGGTTTAAACGCAAGCGACAATGCTGTACCAGCTGATGCGCCTCCTAACCCCAGTGTGGAAGAAGATTCACCTAATATAGAGATAAATGAGCTTGAGCCAAGTTTGATTTTAGAAGAGAGTGAAGAAGAAGTGCAGGTCGAAAAGGATGACGAGGTAATGCTTTTAGATGAAGTAGAAGAAGTAGAAGAAGTAGAAGAGGAGGTGGTTGAAGAGGAAGCAGTAGAAGAGGAGGTGGTCGAAGAGGAAAAAGATGAGTTGGAAGAGATAGAAAGCGTTAAACGTGTTGTCGAGAAAAAAGAAACAATTCCTTCAGGTATTGATATAGAGAGCAAAACCAACACTGTATATTTGGATGAATTGGAAAGTGGTGGTGGGCCAGAGGTGAGCGAAGAGCTTTCTAGTTTGATAGAAGAATCGCGGCGTGCAGAAGAATCTCAGCGTAAAGCACGAAGTGCAGAGCCTTCGGTGGTTTTGGTGAAGGAACGTTAAGGGTTGTGAATTAAGTGAGATGGATCAATAAGGTTGAGCAATGAATAAGGCAATAATAATCTTGGTGCTCTTGAGTGCCACAGCGCTTATGGGACTCTCTGTGCAGCAATCGTCTGGTGTGCGGTATACGCAATCCGGAGGGAATCATAATTTATCTTTGTTAAAAGATAGGGGTTTTATTCAAGTAGATAATTTGAATATTTCTTTTTTCGAGCATTTGCGTTTATTTCCGCGTTCGAATGGTGGTGAAAAGCAGCTTATGGTGGTGCGTGCTCAGCACGGCGGATTGATTGCCGGATCTATGACACAGCATGATTTTTCTAGGGGTCTCTTTACAACAGTTTTGTCTGCCCCGCGGCTCACTATTCCGGGCTCTTTAAGTGTAGGTTCAAAATCACAAATGCTATTTTGTGGTGATTCAACGATTAATGCAAATTTAGATTCGATAGAGGGGGGTGCCCCTATTTTTACTGATGCGAGTGGTCAGCCCTCTGTGACAGATGTGTCCAAAGGTTTTAATCGCAATGATTTGGGGGTGTTTGGTTCTGTATCTGGTGATGTCTACTATGTTCCGGATGTTAATAATATGCTGGTAGTTCAGGAGCCTGATAAAAAGAATGCTCTTTTGGTTGAGGATGGATATGCAGAAGAGAATGTTGTTATACCGGAAGAGGATGGTGAGTTATTACAAGATGGTGACAAAGTGATTTTGATGAATACGGTGGATGATGAAGATGGTGGCGAAACTTTGCCGACAGGGGCAGTGGGTCGTTGGTCATCGCCAGAACCAAAAGAAACTTCCGATAGCAGTGAAGACTCTAGCTTGGACACGGATCAACCCTCAGAGGAGTTGAGTGATGAAGAAACGGATGCGATGGATCCAGAAGAAGCGGCGAAGGAAGCTGAGCAGGTAGTAAGAGAAGAAGAGGTAAGATTGGAGGCGGAGCAGGCCGCCAGAGAAGAAGCGGCTAGGTTAGCGGATGCGCAGGCAGCAAGAGAAGAGGCGGCTAGGTTAGCGGCTGAGAAAGCAGCCAGAGAAGAAGCAGCTAGATTGGCGGCTGAGCAGTCAGAAAGAGAAGAATCGGCTAGATTAGCGGATGCGCAGGCGGCAAGAGAAGAGGAAGATAGGTTGGCGGCTGAGAAAGCAGCCAGAGAAGAAGCGGCTAGATTGGCGGCTGAGCAGTCAGAAAGAGAAGAGGCGCGATTGGCGGCTGAGAAGGCTAGAGAAAGGTTGACAGCATTAGATGAAGATTTATTGCCGGTAGGAGAGCGGGATGATGCTGACTACTTAGATGAGCTAGAGTTTGAGGTTGAATTGGGCGAGGAGTTAAGGCATTTACGCAGTGATAAAATGCGCCTCAACATTAGATAGTCTATGACTGTTTTAAGAGCCAATGGGCATGTGATAGTGATGAGAGAGCGTTAAGGATAACATTATGATTCAAATCAGACACTATTTTTGCTATATTTTTTCTTTTAACGTTCTCGCAACGCTTATTTTCAAGAATAATGAGCATGTTACTGTTACCGCTAATATTGATAGTGTGAGAAAACTCATTCAAGTCATTTTATTCTTGATGCCATCGATAGTATTTGCAACAGTACTTTCTAAAAGTAATGTAAACGTTCAAGAATTTAGCGGTTCTTTTCGAATGACGGTGGGGTCAGACGGAAACTTTGGGGTCGTGAACTTTGAGGCACTGAATTTGGATAACAAGCACCTAGTGCTTGAGGCTAATGCAAATCTTTCCTCTCCACAAGTGCTTTTGATGACGACTCCTCAGCTGCATATGTCTAGAGGATCTATTGCTTCTGATAATAACGGAGATTATCCTTTTGTGGGTATAGTGGCTTCTCCTGATATGTCATTCCAGCACACCCCTTACATTTATAATCTGGGCTCAGGAAGTGCAAACTCATCGGTAATATTGTATAACGGAATACCGAACGCTGCGCTGCAGCAAGCGACTCAAATTGATGATACAGCTCCTATTTTTCAAAGTGATTTAGCTGATCAAGATGGAATATCCACTCTTGATAGCTCGCAAAATTACAGTTTCCGTAAATTGTCAGGCGCTTCACATGCGAATAATTTTGTGTCTGCTAACGATCCCATGCCACTTTTGGGTTTAGAAAGCCTTTCAAACGATACTGCTGAAATAGCTGATACACCCTCTAACCCGAATGAAGGAGAGGCGGCACCCAGCATAGATATGAGTGATGTTGAACCAAATTTAATTTTAGAAGAAGATACAGAAGCGCAGGAAGAGGAAGTGCAAAATTTAGAGGAAGCAGAAGATAGAAAAGAAGAAAGTGCTGAGGAAGTGCAAAATTTAGAGGCTGTAGAAGATAGAAAAGAAGAAAGTGCTGAGGAAGTGCAAAATTTAGAGGAAGCAGAAGATAGTGCTTTGGAAGCAATAGAAAGCATTAAACGTGTTGTAGATAAAGTTGCAGAGAAAAAAGACGCAATTCCTTTAGGCATAGATGTAGAAAGCAACGCCAACACTGTGTATTTGGAT
>Ga0209022_1003001_pt1 | contig 12629 bp, 9 predicted proteins | sample PinacodermPK_FD_187300 | JGI IMG/M metagenome (GOLD analysis project Ga0209022, IMG submission 187300) | Host-associated microbial community of the marine sponge Aplysina aerophoba from Gulf of Piran - sponge pinacoderm, lysed by proteinase... | ecosystem: Host-associated > Porifera > Sponge >...
AGCAGCGGGCCCGGTGACTCCTTGCACGTTTCGGTGGGTGGGCCCTCAACCCAGCCGGCAGACAAGCGCCCCACCCTTTCCGTGGGTGAGCCCTTGAGCGGCCCAGCAGATGAGTTCCCGAATATCGCATCAAATGATCCCCCGATCCACCCAGCGGATCAGCGTCCGACTATCTCGTCGAGTCGGCCAGACCGTGCTCAAACCCGCGTAGACTCGGCGCAACCGGTTGCCGGCGACTCACCCCGGTCGACCATCCAGAATGCGCCCGGGCTCGCGCATGTTGAGCAAACTCTGCGAAAGAAACAGACAAACCCCGATGCCGAACAACAGCACCCCACAACCCGATCCACCCGCCACGACCCGGTCGACGGTATCGACACCTCCTAAAGGCCGTGTGGATGGGTGTCCATCCTCCTGTTGTCGGGTTGTCCCGAGTGGACCTTGTGGTGCATCTAGCAACGACGATCAGTGGTCACGCGCGTGGTTTTGTTGCTACTGTGGGTTCGAGTGTTGGTCGGTCGCCCACATACAGGGTCAACTTCCACACTGATCCCCCGGTCCCTCAACTAAATGTCAGCACCGATTCTGCAGGATCTCTCGCGTTCAGGCACGGACTCTCACCCCACCGACTCCGACCTCAAACGCGAAGAGCCGGTTTCCTGAGAACCACCGATCCTCTCACCCATTTGTGGAACCGTGTCAAGCGGCGGGGTCGTCGTTGTTGTTACGACACGCCTGCGGTTGGTCCGGCGTAAGCGGTTAGCTAACTGCGGGTGATGGCACCTAATAGTTGGGGGACTGCGTCGCCGGTGAGGTCGGCTATTGGAGAGGGGAACACACCGAACACGACAGTGAGAGCTAACGCGACTCCGATAGCTAGCCCTGCAGCCGGGTGGACTGGTTCAACTGGCTCAGCATCGGTTGCCGAGCCCAAATAAACCGACAACACAATACGCAGATAAAGAAATGCGGAAACTACCGCAGCAACCATCGCCACAATCGCTAACCAAAATGAACGGGCATCAACCGCCGCTCCAATGATCGCAAACTTCGCCACGAAACCCGAAGTCAACGGAACTCCCGCCTGAGCCAACAGAAAAACCGTCAATGCCAAAGCCAAAGCCGGACGGTGAGTCGCCAATCCGTTGAGATCATCTAGGCTAGTTCTTCGGTCGCCCCGACCCGACACAACCGTAAGCACTCCAAAACTCCCGATCACCATGAATGCGTAAGCCGCAACATAAAACACGACCGCCGCGGTACCTCGGCTAGTTGCCGCTTGCACACCGACCAAAATAAAACCCGCGTGAGAAATTGACGAGTATGCCAACATGCGTTTTGCGTCACGTTGCACGATGGCCAACACCGAACCTACTAGCAGTGTGAGTACCGCTAGACCAAAAATTGCTGGCTGCCAATCCGCACGGTAATCGGCGAAAGTTACCACAAAAACTCGGACAATAGCCGCAAACGCTGCTGCCTTTACCACAGATGCCATAAACGCAACAACCGGTGTAGGTGCGCCTTGATAAACATCAGGGGTCCAACCATGAAACGGCACCGCGGCTACTTTGAAACCGAGCCCCACCAAAAGCATCGCCAAACCAGCAAGCAACATGGCATCTTCTAAGAACACTACTGAACTCATATAAGTACTGATCTCGGCCAAACTCATCGAACCGGTTGCTCCGTAAACCAAAGCAATGCCATACAACAAAAAAGCTGAAGAAAAGGCTCCGAGAATAAAATATTTGAGACCAGCTTCTAATGATTCGTTGCGACTCAAATGCAACGCAGTCATAACGTAAATCGCTATCGACAATGTTTCCAGAGCAAGAAACAACACAATCAGGTCGCCAGCCCCAGCCATTACCAAACCTCCAGCGGCCGATAACATCATCAACACAAACATCTCCGGGCCAGCAATGCCCTCGCGGCGCAAATACTCATCAAACAACAACGCACACAACACCACGGCCAGCACGATTACCGCCGACATAACTAAACTGAAGCCATCAAAGGAAAACTGGTCTCCGATAGCGAGAACTGGACCGCTTGGTCGCCAATAATCATTCCACAGCACCACGATTGCAACAAAGGCCACCAACGCGGTACCTGCGGTAAACATCGCGTCAAAACCAACACGCAAGACACGCACCAACAGCGCGGCAACACCCAGCAACAGCACACCCGTCGCCACCGCACCAAAAGCACCGAGGTTTGCGCGGATGCTAGGAAACAGAAAGTCGTCACCCACCAAACCAGCAACAAGCCACGCCACCGCAACTGTTAGCGGACCCAAAGCAACAGTCGCGTAGCGTTCAATCTTTTCAGGCAAACGGCTAATCACCGAACGGAACATGATGAGCAACAAAGCCCCGGTAGCCAAAATAATCAGTGGGCTTAGACCCGCCCATGAATACCGTGGAGCAACCACATTAGGTGCAACCTGGGCAAATACTAGATGCATTATGGACCACCGTCACCTTCATTTGAGGTTTGGTTGCTCTCAACTACGACAACGTTCGCGGTGGGTTCAGAAAAGTTTTCAACGTGAAGTTCAACGTGAGCAATCAAAGCATCCACCGCCGGTTCCATCCGTTCAATGACCGGTTTGGGATAAACACCAAGAAAAATAATCCCCACAACAAACGGGGCCAACAACAAACCTTCCCGCAGTTTCAAGTCGCTCATTTGCGCGTAGCGCTCAGCAACCGCACCGTGAAACACTCGTTGATAAGCCCACAACAGATAAAGCGCAGCCAGAATAACCCCGGTCGCCGCTACCACCGCCCACCAGCGATGCGCCGCGAAAGCACCAAGCAAGGTTAGAAACTCCCCGACGAAACCATTCAATCCAGGCAAGCCGAGTGAGGACAAAGCAACCAAAAGGAAAACGCCCGCTAAAACGGGTGCCGGCTTTTGCAACCCGCCCATCTCTGAAATAATTCGGGTTTGACTGCGGTCGTAAAGCATCGCAACCAACAAAAACAAAGCGCCAGTCGACAAGCCGTGGTTCACCATCTGCAAAATGGCACCTTCAAGCCCCTCGGTGTTAAGAGCGAACGCCCCAATCACAATAAAACCGAGATGCGCCACCGAAGAATAGGCAACCAAACGCTTCAAATCGCGTTGCATTGTTGCCGCAATCGCACCATAAATGATGCCGATAGTTCCCAACGTCACCAACGCCGGGGCGAACCAAACAGCAGCTTCTGGGAACAGAAAGATACCAAAGCGCAGAAACCCGTAAGTACCGAGTTTCAACATTATCGCAGCCAAGATCACCGAACCCGCCGTGGGTGCGTTGGTGTGTGCATCAGGCAACCAAGTGTGCAACGGGAATAACGGAACTTTCACAGCGAAGGCCAACGCGAACGACAGAAAGATCCAGCGAGCGGTGGACTTGGCGATCTCTTGTGAGTTGGCTAGTTCCACAAGATCAAAAGTGAGCACACCGGTTTCGGCTTGGTTGAGAAAAGCCAAAGCCAAAATGCCAACTAGCATCAACGCCGAACCAAACATCGTGAAGATAAAGAACTTGGTCGCCGCGTATGCTCGCTGCCCATGACCCCACTTGCCAATGAGGAAATACATTGGCACCAAAACGATCTCAAAAAACGTGAAGAAGGCAAAAAGGTCAAGCGCCAAAAAGACACCCATGCAACCCGCTTCTAAGACCAACAGCCAGGCGTAATACGCTTTAGGACCGTGTTCGGCATTTATGCCGATGATTGTCAACGGAAAAATGATGCCGGTCAGAACCACCAGCCACAAAGAAATACCATCAACGCCGAGCGACCAAGAAATGCCGAGGCTTTCGATCCAAGTTTGGTGATCTTTGAATTGAAATTGAGCAGCCGAGGTTGTTTGAAATGCGGTGAGCACCCATATCGACATCGCACCAGTTGCGGCACTAAACAAAAAGGCGACTTGTTTGAAATGATCTGGATGGTTATTTGGCAAGAACAACAGCAGCAAAGCACCGATAGCCGGAGTGATGATAAGCGCAGAAAGTACCGGAAAACTAGGCGCAGAAGTAACCGCGATAAAGTCAAGAGAGGAAAGCGTCAGCATCACCAACTCGCTCTCGACAGGAACCACACGAAAAGCACCACGGCACCAACAGCAACCATTAATGCATAAGAACGAACCAAACCAGTTTGCACTCGTCTCAGGGCATTACCACCCAACCGCACCCACCGACCAACACCGTTGACTGTGCCATCAACCACTTTTGAGTCGAAATGAGCTAGCGCCTTGAAACTCTGTTTACCTGGCCCACCCATAAAATCCGTGATCGATTCGTCAATAAACCAGCCACGAGCGAACAACGGTAGTTCAATTCGTTCGGCCCAATAGCCAACCCGCCCACCGTCAACAACACGACGGGCGGCTCGCAAATACACCGCCGCGGCCAAAACGATGCCACCGGTTGCACCGAGAACGGCCACGATACCCAACGCCCATTTCACCGCACCGCTAGAGGTAAGGTGCGCTTCGTTGTTATACAGAGAAGGTTCAAGCCAATGGCCCAAAAAATGCAGGTCACTGCTAAACGGAAGGTTCATTATCCCCACAATCGCAGATCCAGCAGCTAACACAATTAATGGAACGGTCATCAACCAAGGAGATTCGTGTGGATGATGTTCGCGGCGGGTTTGTAAAGCCGTGCCGAAATCGGTTTCGTCTAGTTCACCTAAGTCTGGGGTATCAAATATTGAAGGAGCGACGCTTTGTTTGGCATCTTGCGCGGCAAGCAACACTTGTTCTTGTGCGCCTTGCGCGGCCATGAACATTCGTTGCGCTTGTGCATACGCTTCAATAGCAGCGGCCGCCGCAGTCTCGGCGGATGCAAGGGTGCTTTGCGCCCGCTCGAGGTTCTTGGTAGCCCTAGCAACGGCTCGCTCGTCCGTGGTGTCGGCCTGCTCTAGTTCAACACTTCGCATAGCGCTTTTGCTTTGTGCAGTGACAAGCCGTTCAGTAGCTTTAGTGTTGGCTACTTCAGCCGCGTCAAGTTGCGTTTGTGAGGTCTCAACGGCTGCGGCGACCTCAGCTATACGAGTTGCCCACGCTTGGGTGATTTCTTCGGGCCGTGTATCTGCGTAGCGGTATCTGCCGAAGAAAGTCAAAAATACTTGACGGCTCATGTAAACGGCAGTGAGAATCGCGGTCAGCAACCCGATCAACCACAAGATCACATTTGTTTCCCAAGCGAATGCAAGAATCTCGTCTTTAGACCAGAAACCTGAAAACGGCGGTACCCCAGCAATAGCTAGCCAGCCGACAATGAACGCAGTAGACGTGACCGGCAAAAGTTTTCTCAAGCCTCCGTAATGACGCATGTCCTGATCGTTGTTCATCTGGTGAATCACCGAACCTGAACCCAAAAACAGCAGCGCCTTGAAGAACGCATGCGTGATCATATGAAAGATTGCAGCAACATAAGCACCCGAACCGACCGCGAGGAACATATAACCAAGTTGGCTGACCGTTGAATAGGCCAAAACTTTTTTGATGTCGTTTTGGGCTAGCGCGATGGTTGCTGCCAACAAGGCGGTGAGCGCGCCAACCCAAGCGATCAGCGTGGGTGCCCACTGTGCAGACACTGCAATTATCGGATTAACTCTGATCAGTAAGTAGACACCAGAGGTGACCATTGTGGCGGCATGGATCAGCGCCGACACTGGCGTTGGCCCGGCCATGGCGTCGGGTAACCAGACAAATAGTGGTATCTGAGCTGATTTACCGATCGCCCCAATCAGTAACAGCACCGTAATCGCAGTGGCTGTTGATTGTGCTAGAGAACCAGCATTGTCAAGCAAATAGGTGTATTGGATCGAACCCAAAGTCGTAAATGCGAGAAACATTGCGACCATAAAACCCCAATCACCGATGCGGTTGGTGACAAAGGCTTTCTTGCCCGCCGAGGCGTTGCGCTCGTCGCTGAACCAGAATGATATCAAAAGGTAGGAACAAAGACCAACACCTTCCCAACCCAAAAAAGTCAAAAGCATGTTGTCGCCAAGCACCAGTACCAGCATCGAGAAGGCAAACAAATTCAAATACATGAAGAACTTAGGAAAATCTGAATCGTTATGCATGTACCCGATTGAGTAAAGATGTATCAACGTGCCGATACCGGTGATAAACAAGGTCATCGTCACCGACAACGGGTCTACGAGGAAACCCACATCAACAGAAAAGTCGCCAGCCGGAACCCACTCAAACAACGTTTGCACAAAACGGCGATCTTCAACGGCTTGGTTTTGCAAACCGAGAAATACCAAAAAGGAAGCCACGAACGACCCAGCCATCGCAATGCTTCCCAACCAACCGGCGCGAGGCTCACCAAGCCTCCGACCAAGTAGGAGCAACGACACGAATCCGGCAAGTGGTAGGGCAACGATCACCCAAGCAAAGTCCAACAAGGATCTCACTTCAGCCTCTCAACACCGACATATCGTCAGCCGTGGCAGCAGCTCTACGCCGGTTGATGGCAACAACCAACGCTAAACCAACCACAACCTCAACGGCGGCCACCACCAAAACAAAAAACACGGCTATCTGACCAGAAACATCATTCAGCTCGGTGCCCAAAGCCACGAAACTGATGTTGACCGCGTTCAGCATCAATTCCACGCACATAAACATCACCAACGGGTTTCGACGCAACATAAGACCAACCGCGCCGATCACGAACATGACGGCCGAAAGCAGCAAATACCAGTCGTTGGTGACTTCCATCAGTGTGCCTCATTAATTTCGTCAGGCACAGCTGCGGGTAGCTCCATAGAAACCCTTTCAAGGTCTGCAAGAAATTCTTCTCGGCGCAACTTACGGGTCAGCACAACTGCACCAATCACCGCAATCGTCAGCAACGCAGCAGTAATCTCAAAAGACAACGCGTAATCAGTAAATAACACTCGGCCAATACGTTCAATGTCGGTGAACTGGTTATCAAGCGCCCGTTCACCACCGTCACGCACTATTCCTGTCAATTTGTCTGACATCACTATCAGCAACGCCAGTCCGCATCCGAAAAGCGCCGCGCCGACAAGCACCGCAAGCGGGCGTTGCCCACCAATCGGCTCTACCGACCAATTATCGGCAGTATCCACACCCAACAACATGATCACAAAGAGAAACAAAATAACGATAGCGCCGGCGTAAACAATGATCTGCACTGCTGCCAAGAAATGCGCCTCTTGCAGCACGAACAACACAGCAACACCAAATAATGTCTGAATAAGAAACAATGCGCTATGCACTGGATTAGGCGAGGCGACAACACCAACCGCACCAGACAAAACAATAATCGCGCCAACTACAAACACGATTACCTCCGTCATTGTGCCTCCTCGACAGACTGACCAAGCTCAGCCGAACGCACACCATAACCAAGTTCACCTTTCCACTGGACAACACCCTCGTAACGATGGTCACCAGAAGGGGAAGTGGCTCGCATCCATCCCGAAGTCAAATCATCTTCACCTTCACGCCAATCTTCCCAAGGTAACTGCTGCGGTTTGCCGTCATCCCCAACTAGCAACTCATCTCGCGTATAAATTGCATCGTCACGGTTGGTGAAAGAAAATTCAAACAACTTCGTTTCGGTTATCGCTTGTGTGGGGCACGCCTCAACGCAAAGATCACAGTGGATACAACGCAGATAGTTTATTTCGTAGACGTAACCATACCGTTCACCCGGAGACACCGGGTTATCTGGGTCATTATCAGCGCCACGCACATAAATACAATTCGCTGGGCACACTCCCGCGCACAACTCACAACCAATACACTTCTCCATCCCATCTTCGTAACGGTTAAGCACATGGCGACCATGTAGGCGTTCAACTTTCTGGCGCTTTTCATCGGGTTGGTTAGGCTTTGCTTTCCCGCCGCGATAATCGGTAGTAACCCGAGGTTCAAATAGCTTCTTAAACGTGACTGCAAAACCCCTAAAGTACTCAGTTAACTCCGCCACGGCACGCTCCCCTCAGTCAACTCTTGGTCAAGATCGGCGAGGCGCCGAAGACGAGCTGAACGCAACGCCAGAAACAACAACGCAACACACACCAAAGAAACCAACCCGAAACCCAACACGAAGATCGTTTGTTCGACACTTCCCCAGCCAAGCTCTCGACCCACTTGAATACCAGCAAGCACCAAGAACCACATCAACGACAAAGGAATCAACAGTTTCCAACCCAAATCCATTAGTTGATCATAACGAAAGCGAGGTAGCGTCGCACGCAACCATACAAAACCAAACAAAAAGAGCATCAGTTTGAAGAAGAACCAAAACAGGCCGATCCACCAACCCGCAGGAAAGAAAAACGCTGGCCCAGACGGCCCACCTAAAAAGAGCGTCACAATGATCGCCGCCATGGTTATCTGATTCATGAACTCAGCCAAAAAGAACAAAGCGAAACGGATTGAGGAATACTCAGTATGAAAACCGCCAACAAGTTCTTGTTCAGCTTCAACTAAATCAAACGGTGGATGGTTGAGCTCAGCCGTACCAGCAATAAGAAACACCACGAAAGGCACAAAACCAGTGGCAAAAATATTCCAACCCGGTACTACCGCGTTGAAACCTTGACCCGATTGCAACACCACCAACTCGTGCATAGATAGGGTACCGCTAACTAACACAACCGCAGCGATAGACAAACCCAACGCAGCTTCATAGCTCACCATCTGCGCCGAAGCACGCACCGACCCAAGCAACGGGTACTTAGAACCGGAACCCCAACCAGCAAGCATCACCCCATAAATCGCCAAAGAAGACATCGCCAAGAAAAACAAGACACCAACCGGAGGGTCGGCCACCTGCAAGAATGTGTCATGCCCAAATATTGAGACTTCACCGGCAGTGCCATCCGCACGGTTGAAATCGCCACCAATCGGCACAATCGCAAAGACCAGAAACGCGGGGATCAGCGACAAATAGGGAGCCAGTTTAAACACAAAACGATGAGACTTCTCGGGGACCAAATCTTCCTTGAAGAACAATTTTATGCCGTCTGCCAATGTCACCAAAATACCCCACGGACCAGCCAGATTAGGCCCAATACGGTTTTGCATATCAGAAATAACCTTACGCAAAAACCAAATATTAAACATCACCGCAAATAACAAAAAAGCAAACGCTATAACAACTTTTAAGAGCACTATTCCAAGTTCGGGCAAACCGAACGAACCGTCAAACAAAGGGTCAGCAGCAACAATCACAACCGCTCCACCCGCACATCCGTTACCAGCGCATCAACACCGATGAGGTGCCGACAATCGGTTCCTGAGGTACCCCAAGGGACAGCAGCAGTGCCAGCGGGCACGCCAGCATCAACACGTACTACCATGTCGAGATATCCTCGCGCTGATTCAACACGTACCGTTGCCCCCTCGCGCACACCGATCTTCTCAAAATCAATCGGGTTCAACCGTAGCGCAAGTGCTGCGATCTGGCCTTGGCTCGCTGGACAATGACGCAACATCGTGCCGTTGTCATACATTCGACGTGTGACCAACAAGCGCAACGAGTAGCGGTCGTTTAATGGGCTCGTCACACCAGTTGAACGTGGCGGTTCAATGTCGCCGTTACCCACGAGCATCACACCATCGACAGGCGAAGCCGCTAATACCTCTTCGCTGAGCGCGCTGTGAATAGCCGAAACCGAAGCCAACTCAGAGCGGATTGATGCGGGCGAATCCAAGCCGAGGTCGCTATCAAGCCGATCTGCTAAAGCCGCGGCGATCATCCAATCCGGCCAAGAAACACCCGCGGGTGCCACAATTGGCTCGCAAATGCTAACCCGGCCTTCCAAGTTGGTGAACGTTCCCGCGGATTCAGTTGAGGCAGCCGCCGCCAATACCACATCGGCGTAGGCCGTGATGCTGTCATTGGGCAACACATCAACAGCAACCACCGTGCCCGCATTAGCCAAGGCGGCGCTAGCCAACTCACCATCAATGTAATCATTGCTCGGGTCGGCACCAAGCAAGAACAGCACATCAATCTCACCCGCTTTTGCTGCGCTCAGGATTGCTGAACTGTCGTAACCAACTTCGCTCGGCACTTGAGGCCACACGTTAGCGAAACGCTCTGCGCTGCTAGCCAAAGTGGTTCGTCCTGGGAGCAAACCCGGGGAGAGCCCCGCGTCAAGCGCTCCGTGGATATTGCCGCGTCGCAACGCCGACAAAAACGATACCCCCTCAAGGGCAGACAGGGCCACCGCCGCTTCTACTGTTGGTGCCGCCGATTCGGCGAGCGAAGCCCTGCCCAGCACAACCGTTACGGGCCCCGAAATATCTTTTGCGGCAGCGTAGATTGCTTGCTTTTGGGCAGAGCCGGGGCGAAAATCGGGATTGTGGAGATCAGGGTCTTGCAGTGCTGCAACTAGCGTTGCGGCTACCTCACCGACCGTGCCAGGGCGAGGGTATAGCGAATGTGCTGCGAGGTCGCTAAGCCCAGTTCGCTGCGGTGTGAGCTCGATTAGGGTTGTACCCTGGTGCAGAACTGCATGGCGCAGACGCAAATACAACGCGCCGAGGTCTTCCTTTGGGTCGGGACCACACAAAATAATCGTGCCAGCCGCACGGCAAGCATCGTCTATGCTGGCCCGAGGCAAGCCCAGTACCACCTCAGCAGGTAAGCCATCACCGAGTTGTGCGTCGATATGATCAGTTCCGATAATACCTTTGGCTAGTTTCGCCCAAGCGTATTGTGCTTCGTTAGTGAGGCGGGCTCCGCCAATCACCGCGATACGGCGGGGGTCAACGCCAGCAAGCGCATCCGCCACGCGTTCAAGTACCTCACCCCAACCAACAGCTTCAAGCGTACTGCCACGCCGAATTAGTGGAGACAACAACCGGGAATCACTGTTGAGAGCTTGAAACGCGAAACGTTCTTTGTCTGAAAGCCAACCCCAGTTCACGGGATCAGCATCAACACCTAGCACGCGCAACACCTGATCTCTTGAGGCTTGCACCTTGATACGAGAGCCAACGGAATCTACCCACGCCGTCGACATCACCTCTTGCAAATCCCAGGGGCGTGCCTTGAAACGATACGGCTTAGCCGTTAGCGCTCCAACTGGGCAAATCTGTACCGTGTTACCCGAAAAATACGATGCAAATGGTTCCTCAGGGAACGTGTTAACCTGTGTTTTAGCTCCACGATCCATGAAATGGATCAAAGCATCGCCGGCTACTTCATCAGCGAAGCGTGTACAACGGTCACATAGAATGCAACGTTCACGGTCTAAGTAAACGGTGTCGCTAATCGGTATTGGTTTCTCGAAGTTGCGTTTATTTTCGATGAACCGTGATTCGCCGGGACCATACGCCATGGTTTGATCTTGCAACGGACATTCGCCGCCCTTATCACATATCGGGCAGTCAAGTGGATGGTTGATCAACAAGAATTCAAGTACCCCATCCTGAGCCTTTTTGGTGACCGCAGACTCGGTGTTGACTGACATATTGTCGCTAACTCGCAACATGCAACTCGGCTGCAAACTGAAACCCCGACCAGTATCGACTTCCACGAGACACATTCGACACATGCCCACCGGCGTCATTCTCGGGTGATAACAGAACCTCGGAATGTAGGTGTCGTTTCGTTCACAAGCATCAATCAACAACTCATTTGGCTTAGCTTGAATCTCGCGACCGTTGACAGTAACGCTAACCCCAGAACTATCGGTTCCCTGATTGGTGGCATCGGTCATGCTAATACTTCTATACGTAATGGAATTGGGTCGCGCTTAGTTATTTTGGCATCGTATTCGTGCCGGAAACGCCGAATTGTCGACGCTATTGGCGCTACCGAAGACGGGCCTAGGGGGCAGATGGTGGTTTGTTTCGGCGGGAACGGCACGGCCTCAAGACCTTGAGCGTGATGCGCCGCAACTGGATAAGGCCCGGGGCTGATGTTGTCGGCAATGTCTAAGAGCAGGTCGATGTCGCTGGGTCTGCCCTCACCAGCAACGATACGTTCCAAAATCTGTTCTTCCCAACGAGTGCCTTCGCGGCATGGGGTGCATTTGCCACACGACTCGCGAGCGAAAAACTGCACAACCCGCAGGGCCGCCTTAACCGCATCGGTGGTTTCGTCCATGACCACAATAGCACCTGAGCCGAGCATCGACCCGGCGGCACCGACGGGACCAGCCTCTAACGGAAGGTCTAAATGTTCTTCAAAAAACCAGGGGGCCGACCCTCCACCCGGTATAAACGTTTTCAGTTCATGTCCGTCACGTATCCCGCGGCAAAAGTTATCCCCGTAAATCAGTTCACGGAAGGTTGTTACACCATGTTGCACTTCATAAACACCAGGCCTCCGCACATGGCCGGAAATTGCAAACATCCGTGTGCCGGGGGAGGTTTCTGAACCATAGGCCCTGTATTGCTCCGCGCTGTTCGCCATGATCCAACCGACATTAGCTAGCGTTTCTACGTTGTTGACGATGGTTGGTTGGCCATAAAGTCCGATAGCGGCGGGAAAATAAGGGGGTTTAAGGCGTGGCATCCCTCGGTTGCCTTCAAGGCTCTCGATCAGTGCAGTTTCTTCACCAACAATGTAAGCACCAGCCCCCCAGGTGAGCACAATGTCTACAGAAAAA
>Ga0209022_1003002_pt1 | contig 12625 bp, 15 predicted proteins | sample PinacodermPK_FD_187300 | JGI IMG/M metagenome (GOLD analysis project Ga0209022, IMG submission 187300) | Host-associated microbial community of the marine sponge Aplysina aerophoba from Gulf of Piran - sponge pinacoderm, lysed by proteinase... | ecosystem: Host-associated > Porifera > Sponge >...
CCCTGCTGAGCGCCCGCTCCGGCTCGCTACGCTCGCCTCTGCGGGCTCTCAGCAGCCCGGGCCTTCCCCGTGACCCGGTCATGCAAATCACGCGGGAATCTGCATGATTGGTAGAAACAAGCCAGCATACTCTCCGTGGCCACACTCCGCGTGCCCCAAGAGAGGCTGGCGGGGGGCCGTGCCCCCTCTAACCCCCGACGGCAAACGGCGCGGAGTTGCCGTTGGACGCGCCGTCTGATTCGTCCGTCCGGCAGGCTGTGGGCGGCGTCGAAGACGACGCCGGGGAGACCTCCCCCACCCTCGCGGCGAGTCTCACGTTCGGACGATGAGCCGCGGCGCACGCTTCATCCTTAGCCTCGGGGGAGCCTTCGGGCACCCCTTGGCGCTCCTCCACATAGACGGCGCGGAGGCCGTCTCCGGAACTGCCGACGACGAGTTGTCGGGCGCTCGCGTATGGCTGAGCGCAAGGATCCGGGATGCGCCCGTCCCGGCTGGCCGTTGGGCTTCCCGCACGGGATGGATGGACTGGGAGCGACCCCAGGCGGGGTTGGGATGGCAGCGCACATCTCAACCGTCGCCGTGCCGTACCAGGCACCCGAAGGGCGGGGTCGCTCCCGCCACGACCGCACTCTCCGGACGGCACCGCCGTTCGTGCGGGCGTGGTACAACCGCAACGCGGGCAGCGACATGCGGCACCGCTGCCGCGCACATGGAGGCGGCGATTCCGTGCACATGCACCTCGATGTCGATGTGCACGCGCGGTACGCCACCGACCCCGACCGATCGGCGGTCAGGATCCGTCCCCTCGAAACCGGCTCGAACGCCATACCGATAGCCGTGGATCCTTCCTCCGGACAGGCCCGAATCAAAGCAGAGCCCTCATCTCGCCGAGGCGGTGAAGGCAGCCGTTGAGACCCCCGGCTCGGCGTAGACGAAGACGGCGCGCTCCGCTCGTGCGGTGCGAAGCACGGCGACCTCTGGAAGGCGCTCTGGCACATGGGCGTCAAGATCGAAGTGGTTGCGGTCGCCCGGAGATGGCAAGGAGTGGGGTAGGACAAGCAGGGTGCTGAGCAACTGGTCGCGGTATCCCGGCCCGTCCGAAATCGACAGCTTCCAAGCCACCCTGAAGCGCGCCATCGCCCTTGAGAAGCGGCCGCGCAGGCGTGCGAGCCGGGGGCTCACGGAACGCGTCGATACATGGATGACGGATCGGCTGGCGTGGGCTCGATTCTACTGGGAGACCTGATGTCCGGGGCCGTACCGGAGGTGTGCAAGAGACAATGGGGGTCAATGCACATTTTGGCGCTCCCGTGATGCGCACCGACCGGCCTGCATATCCGCTGGCGCGGCAACGTCTTGCGGCTTCACCGCGCGGTCGGCCGTGGCACAGGAGCCGTTTGGGGCGTGGAGGGTAGCGACCCCAGGGGCACAGGTGCCCGGTTCGGGCGCGGGGCCGGGTTTGCTTGCGCACCCCCGTCCCCGCCCCCTGCTGGGGTCGCTACCCTCGAAATTATCCCTGCGGGAAGGCGAAGATCTCCGCCGTCGCCGTCTTCGGACGACGGAGCCGGCCGGCGACCGGCGGCGGTGCCGCTGCCCCGGCGACTGGCCGGATCGGATGTCGTCCCGGATTGGGGATTCGGCGCCGTGAAGGTCGGGCGGATGTGGCACGCGGGCGCGGTCGTCGTCCTCGGCGTTGCCGGGCTGCCGCTGATCGTGTGGGCGTTGCGCTTCGGGGAGCCAGCGGTTTCGGGCGGCGACCCGGCGTCGGCCGAGCGCGGTGAGGTTGCGGAGCTTCCTCCCGGCACCGGCGCATTGATCGATCTTGCGGCCTACATAAGCGAGGCCGGATCTCGCTTCGCCCGCGAGGACATGCGCGCGGAAACTGACGGCCGGGGGCGTCAAGAAGTGCCTCATGGAGGAGATCGGCCTGTCGGAGCGCTGCGCCGAGACGTGGACGTACAACGTGCTGCACACGAGGCGACACTGCGCCTGGGCCCGCATCGGGCATCACGGCTTGTGGAACGTGCTGACGAACGACATGGACGGAGCGAACGCGGAAGAGGCCGGCAACCTGAACCCCTGTCTGGCCTGCGGCGAACACACCTCCGGGCCGGGTTTCCGGTACGCGGCGGGACGCACGCGGCGCTCCTCGGGGCTCATGTCGGCGACCCCCGGCCACCGGGCGAAATGTACGCGGTCGATCACTAGCGCTACTTTCAGGTGACGCACGGTGCTCTTCCGAACGCGGGGGCAGCGGCGGCCCGGCGACCTGCCCGACCGCGCGTCCAGTGTTCAAATCGAATACGATTGAACGACCTCCCGTCATCCGCGTCAATCGGGCGCGGACCTGCCTCCAGAAAGGGTAACGGACATGGGCAGCTTGCATGATGCCGTCATGCAGTTCGTGGAACAGGAAATGAAAAAGGACCCCGGCGTGAAGAACGCGACCTTGTTCGCGGGCGCCTGCGAGATCGACGAGTCGATCGGGGAGCTTAGGCCGCAACAGTTTCACGCCAGGTATCGGTTGCCGGTGACGCGACGGATGGCGGAGCAGCGGCAGCCCGCACGGTCGCGCAAAGCGGTTCCGGAGCCTGACCCCGCGCCCGCGGCATCCGGCGACGGCGCCGCCGTCATGGAGTTCGTGGAGCGGACGCTCGAAGCAGCCCCCAACGTCTCGAACGCGGACCTGTTCGCAGGTGCCCGCGAGATCGACCCCTCCGTTGCGGAACTCACGGCCCGGCAGTTCCACGCGAGGTATCCCTTGCAAGTGAAGGCGCGCCTCGCAAGGGCCGCCGCACCCAAGCCCAAGACGCCGCCGGAGCCGGAGGTCCCAACGGTTGAAGAGACTGCCCCCGAGGATGCGCTGCCGCCGCAGGCGGGCGACCCGGTTGCGGTCCGCCGTCTTCTGCTCGATCTGGCCAAGGAACTCGCGACTGCGGAAAGCAAGGCGGAAGTGATCGAGGTGATGGCCCGGTTGGACGACTATGTGGCCGAGATCATGGAGGCGGCGCGCGGCTGAGCACAACGAGACGGGTCGAGAGCACCACGCGCCCCTGACCGGCCGGCCAAACGCCTTGGCGGCTTCGAGACATCTGAGGTGGGCGCGGACGACGCCTTCCCCGCAAGGGGACTGCTGGCTGGGAGAGACCCCGTAGCGGCGGGGGGGATGGGGCTGTCCGGCCCCATCCCCCCCGGTGCCGATCGAGGCATGCCGAATAGGGGGGTCTCTCCCAGCCACGTCCAAGGAGCGCGGATCGGCATCGGCGCTCCGCTGGACGTGGCGCAACCGAAAGCGCGCCAGCGGCCTATGGAACCGGAGGCATGTACATCGCAGGCGCGATTTCCTGTCCGGCGAGGAGCGAAGCACCATGTACACTCGTGGATCGGCATCGGCACGGGCCTCCGGCGCTCAAAACAGGCCTCCCGGCAGCCGTGCCGACCGCCATGCCGTGAAGCCACCGATCACCGCTCCGGAGGAAGTGGCCTGGAGCTTGGACGAGCCGCCCGGGGTCGTGCCCGAGAGGCCCTCAACCCCGAAGTGTGACGGCTACGAGCGGGCCGCCGGAAAAGACCGGCGTCGGAGCATGGGACGTGCCGTCTGGTGCCGTCACCCAACCTACGAGGCCCGGTTCCTCTGGTGCAGACCGACGAACCCGACGATGACGCGTTCGTTCTGCTCGTCCCAGGCGAAGGCGATCCGGATCGTGTGGTGCGGGTCGTGACTGGTCCCCTTGCCGAGGTGGGAGGCCAGCTGCCATGCGGTTCCGTTGACGCGGGTCCGGTACCAATCCGGGAACCGTCCCATCGTGGGGGCCGACTGGTTCGACTTGTAGAACCAGCCAGGGCAGGTTTCCCCAATCCGGTCGGTCGGGCCGTTCCGGTACGCCGTGGCGAGCCACGCCAGCGCGTCGAACACCTCGGTGGGATTCGCGAACGGCGTGTCCTCCCTCGAGCGGGAGTTGAGCTTGATAAGCAGCCTGTCGGGGAACATCTTCCGCGCCTGCGCGATGGCTTCGCGGACGCTCCCCACGGGCTCCGCGGCCACCGGCTCACCCTCATTCGTCCGGGCCTGCCTGCGCTCCTCGACGTAGGCGCGCCGCCAGTGCTCCTCCATCCTCCGGCTTCGCGCAACCTCCTCCCGGAGCCGTCCGGCCTCCTCGTCTCCCAGCGCCTTCTCCTCCCGGAGCGTTCGGTTGTCCGCATCGAGGCGCTCGCGGTCCTCACGAAGGGCCTCGATCTCGCGCCGGGTTGAATCGTCCTCTTTCACGGACGCTCCGGAGGCAGGTTCGGTCTCCGCATCCGTGCCGTCCGCCGTCCCGGAGGCCGGACGCGCCTTGTCGGCGTCGGCCATCTCCCCCGTGGCGTCCTCGTCCGGCGGGTCGGGCTGGGCAACCCGCTCCCGCCACGCATCGACCGCTCCGAGAATGGCGTCCTCGCACTCGCCGCGCTTCAGGGACCGCTCAAGCTCCTCGGCTCGCGAGGCGGCTTGGGGACGAATCGGCGCGTACTCCTCGAAGGTGACTTCCAAGTAGATGAGCAACGGAAGCGCCGTTTCAATGAGCGCGCGCCGCTCCTCGACCAGTCCGGGCCAGGGATCCGGGTCGATCCCGAGGTAGCGCAGTTCCTCGCCGAACCGCTCTTGAAGGGAGCGGCAAAGGCCCGCGATCTGCTCCCGGCACCAGCCGATGAGTTCGCGCTCCTTCCCGCGCCGGATGTCCTCCATCCACTTGATGAGGGTGTCCGCTTCCTCCCACTCGGGCGCGCTGGGAGGGAGGTCTTGCAGGATGTCGAGCCAATCCTGAAAGAGCGGCGACACCAGTGGCGGCGGCGCGGGGAACCGGCGCGCGAGGAGGCAGAGCATCAGACCGGCCGAGTCGCGGTCGACGGCCTCGTCGACCGCCGCCGCCAGTGCCTCCCGTTCGCTCCGCCATTGCTCGTTCGTCCAGAAGCCATCGAAGCTCGCGTCCGGTGGCTCGGGCACGGGCGTGCCCCGGGTTGCGAGGTGCCCGGCGATTTGATCGCGAAGCGTGCCGTGCGAGTCCACCCAATGATTGAGAACGGCGCGCGCGAGGTCCCGGTCGTGATGTTTGATCGCCTCCAGCACGGGCTGGAGGAGCTTCGGCCGGGGCGCGCGGCTGGCGTCCCGGTATCCGTCCACCCGAAGACGCCGCAGGGCGGCCCCGCGTTGTCGCCGGAGCGCCTTGGACTCGGAACGGTGCTTCAGGGCGCGCTTCACCACGCGCCGGCGGAAGTCCTCGCTCAGGATGTGGAAGACCTGGTCGGGAGTTCTCGGTTTGATCGCGGGCTCTTCGGTCATGGCGGGTTGCTCCTTGCGGGGATGTGTCTCTCTCCCTCCGCCTTGCGGTGGGATGCGGCAACGGTGGGAAGGGGGCGGCCTGCCGCCGCTCCCCACGTCCCACCAAGATTCGGCACCGTTCGCGTTTGTCTGCAAGATCGACCCGGCGAGGCGGGCCGGTCCACCCGCTCCTTGGTACGGTGCGCACAACGGCGGGCGCGAGCGCCTTACCACGGCTGAAGGCTCAAGGCGGCCTCCAAACCATCCGCGACCGTCATCTGCGGATCTCGGGCCGCCCTTCCCGAAGGGATTGCTGGACTGGAGCGACCTCCACGCGGAGGACGGCATCGGCGTGTCCGATGACGAACTCCTCGATGGCACGCCGGGCATCGAAAGTGGCGGGTCGCTCCAGCCACGGCCGCCAGCGCCCGCGTGCCGCGCCCGCTCAACTTGCCGAGGCACAACCGCAAGCCGTCCAACGACATGGCGGGCCCGCAGACTGTCCGTTGGAAACACGATTTCGTGTCCGGCCGCCCCCGATGTCGAACGGACACCCGCGCTACGGCCCCGAACCGCGCAGAATCCGCCCTTCGGATCGGCTTGGGAGAGCATCTCCCCGCGCTGGTCAAGAAGCCCGCCGTGTGCGAAGTTTCCTTCGCGCAGATCGTGCGGTCCATCAACGAGAGGAATCGAATGATGGCACGCACGAAACGAAGTCGGCGCTCGTACAGCGCCGGCGAATGGGGCCGGAATCGGGTGAGGGTGTTCGCCGATCCCAAGACCGGCTTGTACCAGATCGAGTGGCGCGATAACGGGCGCAGGCTCACGAGGTCGCTGGGGCACCGTGACTGGCCGAGGGCCAAAAGGCAGGCGGACGAGGTTGCCGCTGGCTTCGCGGTCCACGAGCCCAACGGCAAGGCCGAGCCCGAGCCGCTCACGCTGGAAACGCTTTTTGAAATCTACGGCGAGGAGGTGACGCCCACCAAGAGCGAGAAGACTCAGCAGCGGGATAGAATGCAGATGCGGATGTTCCTCGACTTCCTCGGGCCGAACCGGAGACCCGAGACGCTGTCGAAGCGGGACTGGGACCGGTTCATCCGGGAACGCCGCGCGGGCAGGCTCGGACCGAGCGGACGACCGGTGTTGAATCGGACGATCGAGAACGACCTGAAGTTCCTGATCGCGGTCCTCAACTGGGCTTCCAAATCGAGGGACGAGCAGGGCCGTCTGTTGCTCGACTCGAATCCGCTGCGAGGGCTCAAGCTGCCCAAGGAGAAGAACCCGACGCGGATCGTCCTTTCCGACGAGGAATACGACGCGATGCTACGGGTGTCGCGCCGGGTGGACTGGCGGTTCCACGTTGCGCTCGTGCTCGCTCACGAGACCGGTCACCGGATCGGTGCCATCCGCCACCTCAGGTGGACTGACATCGACTTCGAGGACAGGACGATCCTGTGGCGCGCCGAGCACGAGAAGAGCGGATACGAGCACCGCACGCCCGTGACCGCCGAGGCGCTCGCCGCCTTGGAAGAGGCGCAACGCAGGAATCCCGGAAACGGAGACGCGCCGGTGTTGCCCGCATCCAGGGATGCCTCGCAGTGCATGGGCAAGTCGCCGGTCCGCTACTGGTGGAATAGGGCCGAAGACGTTGCGGGGCTGGGACGCAAGCGCGGACGCGGCTGGCACTCGCTGAGGCGGAAGTTCGCGTCCGACCTCATGGACCTTCCGCTGAAGGTGCTGTGCGAGCTGGGCGGCTGGAAAGAGGCCCAGACGGTTTTGCGCTGCTACCAGCAGGCCGATACGGGACAACTCAGGAAGGCTCTGGAGAGCCGCCCGAGGCTCCGCACCTGATCCCGGTCGATTCGGCGGGAATCAAACAGCGGGAAGGCGCCCTCCGAATCCCGTAAGCTCAACGTTCACAGTAAGATGTGAATCTGCTAGCTCATGTCGAAGCGGCAGGCCGACGAGTTCGCCGCAGGCTTCGCGGGGACCGGAGCTGAACGGCCGGAAGGAGGGCCGAGCCCGAGCCGCTCACCTTGAGAGTCATGTGACTGGCCGCTCAGGGCTTGAGCGCGGCCTATTCGGCGGCTTGCCGATCCCCCGATCGCCATCGGCGGTTACACAGCCTTCGCACCATCTCCTGGTATTCCTCGGGCGGGAGAGCTTCACGGATCCGAGGCAGGTCGCGGCAGGCGTTACACAGCCTTCGCACCATCTCCCGGTATTCCTTGGGCGGGAAGGCTTCACGGATCCGAGATAGGTCGCGGCAACTGATCTGCATCAATCCAACAGGGTTCCCAAGGATGACGTTGTGTACGCAGGGCGTGAAATCGGGCACATGCGGACAAACCTGGTTCGTTCCATCTGTGCCCCAGCGAATGGCGCGCCAGACCCAATCGTTCACGGTTCCAGCGCCCTCAAGCGCCATGATGGCGTCAGCGCCTTCCTCTCCGGCCTGTGCCATGATCTCAATCGCCGTCATCGCGGCCACGTCGTCGTCTTGCTGGGCGACGAGTCGGGACAAGTACGGCAGGGCGCGCTCCGGCGGACGGTCCGCATACCCGTTGATAACCACGCTGGCCCGTGTGTGATCGCGCTCGCGCAGAGTGGTGTAAATCTGGAACAGAGCCTGGTCGACGCGCTCGAATCCCGCCTCGCCCGCTTCAACCACGCGTTCGTACCACCACCACCTATCAGCAACCTCGACGGCGACTAGTACGAACGCTTCGGCGATCAAGTCGCGCGTTGCATCGGGCACCGGCCCGAACTCGCCTGCGATGATGTCGCGGCTGTAGTCGAAGTACATGTCCAACTCATCCGGCAACGTTTGCCAGTTACTCGGGTCCTCCACGATCCGCGCCGCCGCCTGGTGCGCGCCGGAGAAAACCAACATGGCCGCTTCCCGATCCGTCTTCGCGAGATCGACAAGCTCCAGCATCTCAGTTGTACGACGTACCCTCTCCGCCGGGTCGTCTTGAGCGGAAACCCCGGTAGGGAGAAGAGCCGCCAGTGTCACCGTCAGCAGATACTCTTTCATCGTCATACTTCCCCGGCTCGGCGATTCCGAAGTGACCCCATCAGTTGGACACCTGACCTCCGGGTTTGTTGTGCCGCTCAGGCCTCGTGGTAGAAATCCTGGATGATTGCCAGGGGGGCCGGTCTCCGAAGGAATGAGTGGCGGCGCACCCGATTGTAGTATCTGATTCCATGCTGGACGAACGTGGTGGAGACATTGCCCTCAAGGCCCGTCACTGGCTCCTTCGGGGCCTTCCGGATCGGCTTCGAAGATCGCGCGGTATCGGCCCAGCTGCTCGTGTAGCCAATCGCAGGCGGCATCCCATTGGGCGCGGTCGTCTGTGTGGAACCGCTTCCGATGGTGGGTCTTGCCGCCGTCGAGCGTCTCGCCGATGAGATGACGGCGTTCGCCGACCCACTCCTCCATCGCCTCCTCCGAGAGCCCACGCGGCGTGAGAAAGATGCCGACATGGCCCCGGGCGAACGAGAACGCCATCGAAATCGTCGGCGCGTCGTTGCGCGGGCGGACCCAGAAGTTGGCCAGGCCGTGATTGGCCCTGATGCCGTCCTCCGAGTACCGCTGGGCGTAGTGCGTCCAGAACTCCCTGTAGGCCTTGACCAGTTCCGCTCTCGGTCCGGTGCTTCGGTGACGCACCTGACGCTCCCATTCGTTGGGCTTCGCAGCGATCTCGAAGATGGGTGCCAAGGGAGAATCGGCGATCCTGACCACCCTCAGCCGTACAGCGAAGAATGCGAACTCGTCGTCGGTGTGGCGGTTGAGCCATTGGATCGCCGACAGGTGCGGTTCGGCGAAGTCGCGCGCGACCCAGACCACGATCCTGGCGTCGAGCCCGGCCAGGTAGGTCATGATCTGACCGAGGTGGGAGTGGTCCGACGACTCGAGTTGATTCTCGATCAGCACTGACTGCCCCTCGGGTCCCGTCGCAAGAATGTCTCCTGCGAATTGCCCCACCGGAGCTTCGGTGGTCTCCGCATCCAGGTCAACGCCGATCGCTTCCGAGAGGCGATCTAGGTTCTCCGCCAACCAGGGCGTGAAGTTGTGGGCTTCATGTGGCCATGCCGTGCGGAGGCCCACATCCGTCAACTCGCCGAAGTCCGTGAGGCCCTGCTCCTCTTGTTCCATCCTCTTCCCTCCGCGCTGAATGAGCCCGTTGAGCGTGCGGCGCCGATTGTACGAAGCTGGTCTTCGTCGTTCCCTCGTCGATGGGCTCTACAGGCGTCTTGGCGAGCGGTCCGTAAGACGGTCGGGAACATCGCCCAGCGACCCGAACGCCCGTTGGCTCCGGTGCCGCACTACCTCCTGGCCGTGCTCCGCAGCGTCGCGAACAGATCGTCGATGGCGCCTCGCGCGCGACGGTGTTGCTGCTTTGCGAGGTCGACGTGTTCCGACTTCCACACCTACTGCCAGTAGCGGTAATCGCGAAGGTTGACGCTGAATCGGGTGCTGCCTCGACCGAGCCAGACGCGCGTAACGCGATTCCTCCATTGGAGCGAGGCCGACTCGGTTCCCCCGCTTCTGGTCGCCGGCCCGTAGGCTTCGCTGATTCGCGCCTCGACCACCGATGACATGTCGGTGTCAAGATAGATCAACTGGATCCTTCCGATGCGGCCCAGGTCCGGATCGATGGCGACCGCAATCGAGTCGGTTGTCCCGAACAGGCCCTCGGTTCGACCGACCACGGTAAGGGCACCGGACCTGCGCGGCATGGTTTCCAGCGATTCGGGAAGCGGCTCGCCAAGCGCGATGGTCGCGCCTCCGATCAACTGCACGGCGCGCGGAACCGAACGCATCACGGAACTGGGAACGGGCGGTGGAGAGTCGCAAGCGACCGGCGTCAACCCGATCGGGCGGATCCAGGCCTGCTCCGCCAAGTTGTCCGAGTGTGTGTTGGACGTTCCCGCCCATGCGCCCCCGCCATGCGGCACCAGGTGCGCCATGACGCCGTGGAAGCCAGTGGAGAACACGAGCCTGAGCGTGTCGTTACGAACGCGATGGCTCATGTACTTGTGCGGTGTCGGGATGGCACCCGCAGGCACGATGATCCGTCCGAAGTTGCCGAGATATCTCGTGTCGTCGGGCGGACCGGCCAAGCGAATGCGGGGGGGAACTTGGTAAAAGGCGGAGTCCTGGCCCTGGGAACTGGGTATAGGCTCCATTCGCACCGATGACATGTCGGCCCGGAACCGGTCGCCGGGTCTTTCCTCCGTCCACTCGCCTTCGGCGACATCGTAGCAGCCGAGCAGGTACGCTTCCGTCAACTGTGCCGACGCCGGCGCCGACCAAGCTGCGGACACTAGAAACAGCGCAACGAGGTGGGTGGCGCGCGAATCTCGCCCGTGAGCGGTCCGGCCCCCGGGACAGGAACTTTTCTTCACCTAGCCGATCCGGGATCCCAAATGATGCGCCCAACCTCTTCTTCCGGATGAATGACCACGACGGAGGACTTGGCTATCTTACGCGAACTCGGCCGACCGCTGGCAAGCCATTCGCGAACGCAATCGTACGGATCCTGTCCCTTCTCGCAAGGAATAGATCTTCCGAAAAGGTCAACGCCCCGTCCGGGATGGCATTTATCGTTGAGATGCGGACCAAACCGAGAGGGTCCGAAATCCCCCTTGGCGTGGCGGCGGGCGGGGAACGGCTTCTCCGGGTGTTTCCGGAAGAAAGCCCAGACATCGAAGTCCTTGACTCCGCGATCCCGGTGGACGAAGTGCCCGGCAGCACCCTGGCAAAGGCAGATGAGCATCAGGAGATCCCGGTAGCGGCCGCCGTGCTCGGGATATCGTTGGAAGAAGTCGTCGAGGTCACCGATCGCGATTTCGGCGAGCCTGCGAAGATGATGCTGCTCGATCTTTTCCCACGACCGCTCCGTCACCGTCTTCAGGGCGGTCTGTTCGTGTTCGGTCATCAGTCCTTCCCGAGATGTGAACGAACTCGTCTCACCAGTTCCAGACTAGCCCGGGGCGTGCCACAGGCATAGAGGCGCGCGGTTCATCCGGCACCTCGCAGAAGCCTCCGGCGGCACCGTGGCGCTCTTCCACATGGGCGCGCACTTCTCGTTGCGAGGCGAAAACGATGTCGCCAACGGCGGCTCCGGTGACTGCCGGAGCCGAGCGTCGGCACGACGCGCCGTTGGCCTTCCCGCACGGGATTTCTGGATCGGAGCGACCTCCCGCGGAGGACGGCATGGGCGTGTCCAATGCCGAACTCCTCGATGGCATGCCAGCCATCGAAATCGGGGGGTCGCTCCGGTCACGGCCACGCCTTCCCGCGTGCCACGAACACCCCGGCGTTCGTGGCTCAACCGCCAAGCGGTCAAGGACTTGCGGCACCGGCGAGCTGTCCATTCCAAGAGCGATTCCGTGTCCAGTCGTCCCCAATGTCGGTTGGACACCCGCGCTACGGCCCCGGACCGCGCCGAATCCGCTCTCGGGATCGGCTTCGAAGAGCAGCTCGAAACACTGGTCAAGAAGCCCTCCAGATGCGACCTTTCGATGCGCAGATCGTGCAGTCCATCACGATGAGGAATCGAATGATGGCACGCACGAAACGAAGTCGTCGGAGCTACGGCGCCGGCGAATGGGGCCGGAACCGGGTGAGGATCTTTCCCGACCCGAAGACCGGCATTTTCCAGATCGAGTGGCGCGAGAACGGGCGCAGGCTCACCCGGTCGCTCAAACATCGCGATTGGGCGCGCGCGAAGACGCAGGCGGATCAGTTCGCCGCCGGGTTCATCGACGCGCCGGAGATGAACGGCAAGAAGGACGCCGAGGCCGAGCCGCTCACGCTGGAGAAGCTGTTTGACATCTACGGTGAAGAGGTAACGCCCACCAAGGGCGAGCGGTCCCAGTTGTACGACAGGGCCGCGACGAGGATGTTCCTGGCGTGCTTCGGGAGCGACCGGAAGCCCGCCACGCTATCGCAGCGTGACTGGGACCGGTTCATCGGCGCGCGGCGGTCGGGGAGGATCGGCCCGAGCGGCGAGCCCGTGTCCGACCGGACGGTCGAGCGCGATCTGAGGTTCCTGCTCGCGGTCCTCAACTGGGCCGCGCGGTCGAGAGACGAGGAGGGCAGGCTCCTCCTCGAATCGAATCCCCTGAGAGGATTCAAGCCGCCCAAGGAGAAGAATCCGACCCGGATCGTGCTCTCCGATGGGGAATACCGGGCGCTTCTGAAGGTGTCCCGGCGGGTCGACTGGCGCTTCCGCGTCGCGCTCGTGCTCGCGCATGAGACGGGGCACCGCATCGGTGCCATCCGCCAGCTTCGATGGTCCGATGTCGACCTTGCGGGCG
>Ga0209022_1003003_pt1 | contig 12625 bp, 14 predicted proteins | sample PinacodermPK_FD_187300 | JGI IMG/M metagenome (GOLD analysis project Ga0209022, IMG submission 187300) | Host-associated microbial community of the marine sponge Aplysina aerophoba from Gulf of Piran - sponge pinacoderm, lysed by proteinase... | ecosystem: Host-associated > Porifera > Sponge >...
AGGACAAGTTTACCTGGATGGGGCCAACCTGAACGCCCAACTGGAGTTGTGCCGCCCTGGCGACTACGGCGCGGATCTTTGCCACCTGAACCTGCACAAGAGCTTTTGTATCCCCCACGGGGGAGGTGGGCCAGGGGTGGGACCCATCGCCGTGGCTGCCCATCTGGTCCCGTTCCTGCCCGGCCACCCTCTCCTGGCCTGTGGTGGGGAGCAGGCCATTGGGCCAGTATCGGCCGCGCCCTTCGGCAGTGCCAGCATCCTGACCATCAGTTGGATGTACCTGCGCATGATGGGTGCGACTGGCCTACGCCAGGCCAGCGCCATGGCCATCCTCAATGCCAACTACATCGCCCACCGCCTGGAAGAGTTCTATCCCGTGCTATTCCGTGGTGAAAAGGGGCGGGTGGCCCATGAATGCATCCTGGATCTACGCCCCCTGCGGTCCGAAGCGGGGGTGGATGTGGAAGATGTGGCCAAGCGGCTGATGGACTACGGTTTCCATGCTCCCACTGTGAGTTGGCCTGTGGCTGGCACCATGATGGTGGAGCCCACGGAAAGCGAACACAAAGCCGAACTGGACCGCTTTTGCGATGCCATGGTTGCGGTGCGTCAGGAAGTGGCCGCCATTGCCTCCGGCGCCATGGATCGCCATAACAACCCCCTCAAGCGCGCCCCGCACACCATCACGGCCCTCACCGCCGATTCATGGGATCGTCCCTACAGCCGTCAGCAAGGTGGACTCCCCGGCAACCAGGACCCCGCAGAAAAACTCTGGCCTGCCGTTGCCCGTATCGATAATGCCCGCGGGGATCGGACACTCGTCTGCACCTGCCCCTCCGTTGAAAACTACGCCGAAAGAAGCAATGTTTAATCAGCGGCCATTCTTTCAGGGAGGGACTCTCCCCCAATGGATGCTGGCGTAGTGTCACCTTGGGGCAGGGGTTCCAAGGTGACATGATTCAGCAGCGTGGTGACAAATGCAAACAGGAGAAAGGGGAGGGAGAGCACCAGCACCAGTCCCACTGCCATCAGTGCAAACAGTGGACGGCTGGCTCCCATGAGGGCCATGGCGGCCGCCAAACTCATGAAGATGACCATGATCCAGAGCAGAACCTGGCCATAGATGTCGCCAAAGGTGAGGGTGCAGCGCACCTTATAGGGAGGAAGACGTTCCATGGACTGTGGCTACTTGTACTCTTATTTATGATGCCAGTGGTGGGGCCGGGACCCCACCGTTGTGGAACTGTTCACAAAGGTGTTAAGACTTGCCAGGATGTCAGTCTCCTGTTGTCGGAATACCGCACGACCCGTACCGCAAGCTACGTGCCATGGGCACAAGCCGACGCCTGAGTCGTGGAAGTTGTGGTGTTCACTGAATAATCATGACGTCGCCCTGGTCCCCTTCCCGTCTTGCTCTCAATCCCCTAAGCTGCTTGTTCCATGATCAGGCGCTGCCTGCCACCGGCCATGCCCGCTCGTCAGTTAACGGAGAGCCAGAAAGATCGGATGGTGGAGGAGTATCGGGCCGGTAGCAGCAGTGTCGCCATAGGGAAACGCTTTGGCTGTAGTGACCGGACAGTCATGCGCATTGTCCGGTCTCGCTTGAGCGCCGTCGAGATAGAAGCCTGCAAGGAACAGAACCGCAAGCGCCCAGCGCGGACACAACCCGCAGGGACAGCAAAGGAGACAACAGATGTGTCGAAGAACCACCCTTTCACTCCTCGGAAGTCGCCAGGTGACGCCACGGGTCAATTGACGGAGAGCCGGAAGGCTCGGATGGTGGAGGAGTATCGGGCCGGTAGCAGCAGTGTCGCCATAGGGAAACGCTTTGGCTGTAGTGACCGGACAGTCATGCGCATTGTCCGGGCTCGCTTGAGCGCCGTCGAGATAGAAGCCTGCAAGGAACAGAACCGCAAGCGCCCAGCACGGACACAACCCGCAGGGGCAGCAAAGGAAACAACGGCGATACGGGATGATCGGTCCCTCGCTATCGATGAGCCCATTGACAGCCTCAATGGCCCCAACAGCCTCCCCTGGGAGGATGCTGACGACTTTATCGAAAACGAGGGCAGAGACGATGATGTGGCCATGGAGGAGGACGACAGCACCCTGCCCACCGCCCGTCGCCAGAGCAACAACGGCAAGGACGACGCCCAACAGAGAGCAGCAGTGGCCCGGGCCACCAGCCTTGATGTGAACCAGCTACCTTCCCCCCTCTATCTCCTGGTGGAACGCAGCGTGGAACTACAACCCCAGACCCTGGGCAGTCTCCACCACCTGGACGCCCTGGACACGGACGAAAAACAGCGACAAGGTCTGGTCTTGTTCAGCAACGTTCGCCAGGCACGGCGCCAGTGCCGTAGGAATCAGCGGATTGTGAAGGTGGCTGACCCCAAGCTGCTGGGCAAGACAGCGCCCCACCTGCTGGCGCGAGGGATCAGTCGTCTGGTGATTGAAGGTGTCCTCTATGCTCTGCCCGGCAACGTTGCCGCGACTCGGCCCTGAACCCTTACTCCCGCTCCTCCTCGGCCGAGCGGGGCCACACCATGGCGCTGGCACTGCTGCCAGCCACCACACCGGCAATCAATCCCACCCCAACGATCACGCCGCTGGGTAAAGGGACAGTCTTGTAACCAAAACCCAAGTCGAAGCTGAGGCGTTCCGACGAGCGTTCCAGATTTTGTGCACCCAGGCTAAGGCTGAGGAGCATCAGCATGCCCACACCCCAGCCAGTGCTCAGCAAGAAAAGGCGACGGATCATGGCAACCACTATGGCCCAGTTCCCTGCTCCTCGTCACGACGCGTTTGCAACAGCAGGGTGTAGAGCCGTTGTCGGCTGTGACCGCTACGCTGGGCCAAGCTGCGGGCCGCTTGGCCAGGGCTGAGGCCATCCTTCCGGATCAGGTGCTGCAATTGTGCCGCCAGGGCATCCGCATCCCAGGGCAACGTCACTGGTTCCGGGCAGCCACCCACCACAACGCAACATTCACCCCGGGGAGGCCGGCCACGAAAATGGTCCAGGGCCATGGCCGTGGTGGGGCCAATGAACTCTTCGTGGCGTTTGGTCAGTTCCCGCGCCACCTGGAGGGGGCGATCACCCCAAAGCTCCAACAGATCCTCCAGCAGGGCCAGCAGCCGATGGGGAGCCTCATAGAACACCACGGTGCGGGCCTCCCCTGCCATGTGTCGAAGCCGTTGACGGCGGGCGCTGCGCTTGGACGGCAGAAAGCCTTCGAATGCAAACCGCCCACAGGGCAAACCACTGCCCACCAGGGCCGTGACAAAGGCGGTGGGGCCAGGAATGCAAACCACCCCATGTCCCGCCTGGTGCGCTGCTGCCACCAACTCTTCGCCAGGGTCGCTGATGCCAGGCAGGCCGGCATCACTGATCAGCGCCAAGCTGTGATCTGCCGCCAACATCCCCAGCAGTTGCGGCTGGCGCTGTTGGCGGTTGTGACGGTGAAAGCTGACCAGCCGGCCATGGCCAGAGCGGTCTTGCAGCAACCGGCCACTATGGCGCGTGTCCTCACAGACAACGACATCCACCTGCTCCAACACCCTGCGGGCGCGGGGGCTGAGATCTTCCCGGTTCCCGATGGGTGTACCCACCACATACAACACCCCACCATGAGGTTCTTCCCTGGGCTGTTCCACAATGGCGCCTGCCTGTGTTGCCATCATGGCCAGTCCTGTTGTCCTACCCCATGGCGTGAACGAAGGCCACCTCATGGCTGTGCTACGGCGCAGTGGTTGGGAAGCCGCGGATCTCCTGCGGGCCTATGCCCGTGGCCAGCAGCCCCCCTATGGCTATCCTCCCCGGATGACGGTGGAGGAAGGCCGGGACGGGCCGGTGAGTGCTGCCGACCGGGCGGTTCATCACCACATGCTCCAGGCCTTGACCCGGAGTTGGCCCCATATCCCCTGGGGTCTATTGAGCGAAGAAACGACCCACCACGACGACCGGACCCATCCCCTGGATCGGGAATGGGTCTGGCTGTTGGACCCCCTGGACGGCACCAAGGATTTTCTGGAGGGAACCGGCCACTACGCCATCCACCTGGCCTTACTGCATAAGGGCCGCCCCCGGTTGGGGTTGGTGATGCTACCGGAGCGGGAGGAACTCTGGTTTGGTCTGAACGGCCACTGCTGGCGAGAAGACCGTCAAGGCAGGAGCCTGCCTGCCCAGTTGAGTGGGCGCCGCCGCTGTGAGGACTTGATCCTGGTGGCCAGCCGTAACCATCGGGATGAGCGTCTGGAGGTCCTGATTGCAAACCTGGGCCTGGCCAGTAGCCGTTCCGTGGGCAGTGTGGGTTGTAAGGTGGCTGCCATCCTGCGGGGTGAGGCGGATGTGTATGTCTCCCTCTCGGGCCACTCCGCCCCTAAACACTGGGACATGGCTGCACCGGAAGCGGTGCTCCAGGCCGCTGGGGGCTGCTTCCGCCATGGAGACGGTCGCCCCCTCTCCTACAGCAGTAGCGATCTACGGCAGACAGGCTGCTTGATTGCCAGCCACGGCCCTTGTCAAGAGCAACTGGAAGCCCGCACTCGGCTGGCCATGACCTCCATTGATCCGGATTTTGTGCTGTAGGACCTGTCTTGACGGAACTGTCGGGGGTTCTCCCATAAACCTCAACACAACCAACAGTATCCTGCGTCAATTGCCGGGAAATGGCCTGTGCTGCGCTAGCTCGTTCCCATGTTTCAGCGGAACTACTCCCGGAGACCTGATGAACGGGATAATCTCTGGCAGGACATCGTTGCCGTCGTGGAGGAGAAAATTTTAAGTGCGATAGATCATCTGATAGACCTGTCCATACCGGAAGCAGAGTTGGAAATGTCATAACCCAAAGCACGGAGACAAGGCGCCACCAAGGCTATTCTTGCCACCTCCTCATTGGGAGGCGTCTCCCAGTCTGGGGTCGTTATTTTCTGGCCAGGGCCTCAAGCCGCTCGATCCAATTCATTAGGGAATCCCCATCAAGGCCTCATCTTGCCACAAAGCCAGGCCTGGTAGACCACGGAAGCCCATCTGCCGGGGCTATGAACCGTAGTTAGCGCATCTCAACGGTATTGAGGCGTTCGCGGAAAGACCGCGGCCGCTTCTCCTGCCTTTGGCTTGAAGCACTCGATCGGGCTGGTGACGTGGTGCTGCGATCAGGTTCTAAAACAGTTGCAGGGAGTTGTTGTGCCGGGTGATCGCTCCGTAGTTCGCCACGAAGTTGATGAATCAAGCGTTGGTGGCTGGTGGTGGCAAATTTGCGCATGACGCTGGGATCCCATCCCATGGGCAAGCAATCCGTAGTGGGTTTCCTGACCAGTGTACACACCGACCGGACCCACGTGTTGCTAGGATTAGGGTCACTGAGCAAGCCAGCGGCAGCGCGCTGTGCTCAGGCCACCTTGATCCATGCCCTCCATGACCATCCGTGTTGGCCAGCAAGCCCCAGACTTTACGGCAACAGCCGTGTTTGACCAGGAGTTCCAGAAAGTTCAGTTGTCTGAATACCGCGGCAAGTATGTGGTCCTCTTCTTTTACCCACTGGACTTCACCTTTGTGTGTCCCACGGAGATCACGGCCTTCAGCGACCGTTACAAGGAGTTCAGCAGCAAGAATACTGAAGTTCTGGGGATTTCCGTGGACAGTAAGTATTCACACCTGGCTTGGTTGCAAACAGATCGGGAAGCAGGCGGTCTTGGAGATATTGCCTATCCCCTGATCTCCGATTTGAATAAAACCATTGCCAAGGATTACAATGTTCTGGACGAAGAGGCCGGTGTGGCCGTGCGAGGTCTGTTCATTATTGACCCGGATGGAGTCATCATGCACGCCACCGTCAACAACCTGCCGGTAGGGCGCAACGTGGACGAGACCTTGCGGGTGCTCCAGGCTTTCCAGCACATCCGCAGCCACCCGGACGAGGTGTGCCCTGCCGACTGGACACCCGGGGATCCCACGATGAACCCCGACCCGGTCAAGTCCAAGGAGTACTTCGCCGCCGTCAACTGACGCCCATCCGGTTCACCAGGCTCTGGAACAGCACCTGTCCGTCCGTGCCCCCGGTGACTTGATCACAGGCCCTCTCCGGATGGGGCATGAGCCCCAGAACATTGCCTGCCTTGTTGCTCACACCAGCAATGTGGTCTATCGATCCATTGGGATTGCCCAGATAGCGCAGGGCAATTTGGTCGTTGTCCTCCAGTTGGCGCAAGCCAGGAGGATCAATGTGATAGCACCCTTCCCCGTGGGCAATGGGCAAGGTGAGGGAATCCCCTGGGGCAAAGTGGCGTAGCCAAAGGGAGCGGCAACTGGCAACCTGCAACGTCTGATCCCGGCAAATGAAGTGAAGGCCCCTGTTGCGGATCAGCCCGCCAGGCAGCAGACCTGCTTCCGTCAACACCTGGAAGCCGTTGCAGATGCCCAGCACCGGCCCGCCCATGGCTGCAAAATCCGCCACGGCCCCCAGTAGCGGAGCGGAACTGGCAATGGCCCCGCAGCGCAGGTAATCCCCATAACTGAAGCCGCCGGGCAGCACCAGGGCATCCAGCTTGGGCAACGTGGCGTCCTGGTGCCACAGGAAAGTGACTCGCCAGCCCAGGCAACCCGCCAGGGCCCAGCCCACGTCCCGATCACAGTTGGCGCCGGGAAATACCGCCACACCAACATGCATCTCAGGCCTCCTGGTGGTGGAACTCCAGGCTCCAGGTTTCCATCACCGGATTGGTCAGCAACTGGGCGCTGAGGGACTCCAGTTGCTGACGGGCGGCTACTGCGTCGGGAGCGTCCAACCGGATCTCGATGGCCTTGCCGATGCGGATGGACTGGATGGCGCCATGGCCCAGGCGCTGGGCCGCTACACAGACCGCCTCCCCAGCGGGATCGAGCACGGAAGATCGCAGGCCAACCCGGACAGTGGCATGGAAACGGGGCATGGCGACAGGTGTCGTCGGGTGTCCCTTCAGGATGGCAGACGCAGGTCCGCCAACGCCGCGCGCAGGGGAGACGGGTCCACCGCCAACCCAATGAGCACCATGGTCAAACCACCACGATTGTCGGAGACGGCCTGGTACCAGGTCTCGAAGCGGGGTCCCACGGCTTGGACGGTCAGTGGCAGGGACTTACCGGCAATGGCGGCATAGCCCTTGGCCCGCAACAAGCCCATGGCCGTGAACTGTTGCCGCAGCAGCGCCTCAAGGGTCGGACGATCCCAGACCCCGTCCATCTTCACCACGGCGCTGGTGACGGGTGCGTGGTGGTGATGGTCATGGGGACGGTCGTGGTCGTCATCATGGCCAGGAGGATGGTGCAGGCGTGTCCTCCTCGGGTCCTCCTCTGCGCCACGTTCCGGACCCAGGAGTAACTCAGGGGGCACGACACCACGGTGGCTGGGCAGCACCGGCACCCCCGGCCGCATGTGAGGACGGATGCGTGCTTGAACCACGTCCATCTCGGCAGCAGAAAGCTTATCGGCACGGCTCACCAGCACCACGTCCGCACTGCGCAACTGATCCGCCAACAGGGCCTCCAAACTGGTGAGGTGGTCCAGTTCCGGATCTGTCTGGCGCTGACGCTCCACTGCCGCAGCATCCCCCACCACGCTACCCGCGGCCAGGGCCTCCCCATCCACCATGGTCACTACGCTGTCCACAGTGACAGCCGTGCGGATCCCGGGCCAGCGAAACGCATCCAGCAGCGGCTGGGGAAGGGCCAATCCGCTGGTTTCAATGATGATCCCGTCCAGGCTCCGGCGCCGCTCCAGCAACTCCAGCATCACCGGCAAGAACTCCTTCTGCACAGTGCAGCAGAGACATCCGTTGGCCAGTTCCACCACGGTGGGGCGCTGGGCGCCAGGGGCACTGCTGTTGCCGGTGGCGCCGGGCTCGGGTCCACAGACACCACAATCCGCCAGGGCGGCGCCATCCAGCCCCACGTCGCCAAACTCGTTGACCAGCACGGCCAGGCGACGCTTCTGTCGGGTCAGCACATGGCGGAGAACGGTTGTTTTCCCGGCGCCCAGGAAGCCCGTGACAATGGTGACTGGAAGCTTGGTGGCGGTCATGACCAGATTGAGGTGCAACGGGAAAGGCTTAACCCCATAAGACTTCAGCGCTCCAGATCACACCCATGGCCACCAGCAGGGTTGTGGTGGCCATGCGGAGCCTTCGCAATAGAGCCAGGATGCTCCTGGATTGGGTCAGCAGGGCAGTCACCAGCAGCAGAAGGGCGCCTTGGGAGAGGAGCAGCCCCAACCCGTAGGCCAACAGCGGCGTTGGTTCAGCCCCGATCATGGGCTCCCCCAACAGGAATCCATGAACCCCCATCAGGGGCAGCAGGACCCAGGCAGACAACCAGCCCGCTTGCACCAGGCCCGCTGCCACCAGGCTCAAGCTGATCACAAGCTCCAGTGCCAGACCCAGGCCTGGTCCCGGCATGGCACCCGCCGTCACCGCCAATCCACTGCCCGCCAGCCCGGCCGCCAACAGGGGAAGCACCCACTGCCGTGTGGTGAGCGCAGTTATGACAACAATGGCCAGAAGAAAGACCAGGTGGTCAACTCCCAGTACAGGATGCCCCAGCCCACTCACCAGGCCCTGAAGCAGATTGACGTCCTGGGGATCTAGACCCTCAAAGGGATGGTGGGCCCAGCCGGGAGTCGCTGCGAGCGCAGCAACGTAGCCCATGACCAAGAGCACGACGCGGGACAAGCGAAACATCATCCAAGACCGTGAGGGAGCAAACCGCCACCGGCTGGCATCCTAGGGGAATGGGGATCAGCCCTTGGGCCGGGGGCAATCGAGGCTAGCCCGTGTATCCCGATCCGTGATGCTGTTGTGGCCAGCCGCCCGCCGGCAGAGTTGGGGCAGTTGACCCCGATCCACCACAGCATCCGTGAAATCGGCCCCGCTGATCCGAGCATCGGCAAAGCTACTTTGCATGAACAACCCGTTTTCCAGCACGGCGCCCCGTAGATCTGCGCCGTTGAAGCGGCTGGCAAAAGCCACCACGTCCCGGAGGATGGCGCCCCGCAGGTCCGCACCGCTCAAATCGGACGTGTTGAACACCGCGCCGGTGAGGTCGCTGGCGGAAAGGTCCACCCCCGCCAGGTCGGCCTTGATGTACTCCGCCGCCTGCAGTTGGCGTCCATGCATGTCCCGGCTGACCACCGCATTGGCACTGGCGCCCCGTAGTTCTGGTGCCGTGATCGCCAATGCCGGAACAGGAGTCCACAGGATCAACAGTAAGGCAACCGCCAGCCCCGGCAGACGCTGCAGATGAACCATGGTCTACCCCTCGTGTCCAAGTACCCTGGCAACGGCAGACTAGCGAACCCCTCGAAGAGGATTGCCCATGGCACTGACACTGCGGGTTGTGGTGCCTCCTCATCCCCTCGTTGCCCACTGGCTCACCGTGGCCAGGGATGCCCGGACACCAACCCCCCTTTTCAGAACCGCGCTGCAGGAACTGGGCCGTTGGCTCAGCTACGAGGCCCTGCGGGACTGGCTCCCCCATCACCCCATCACTGTGACGACGCCGTTGGGTCACGCCACCGGCCATGTGGTGGATCTGGCTGTGGATCTGGCTGTGGTGCCCGTTTTGCGGGCTGGTCTGGGGCTCTGGGACGGTGCTCAGGCAGTGCTCCCCCACGCCCGGATCTGGCATGTGGGACTCTGTCGCGGTCAGGAGGCGGGAACAGTGCAGTGGTACTACAACGGCTTGCCCGACTCCATCGGCGAGAAGACCGGAGTTCTGGTGCTTGACCCGGTCCTGGCCAGAGGCACCACCATGCTGGCCGTACTGGAGCGCTTGAACAGCATGGGAGTGGCGGGCAAACGGCTACGAGTGATTACAACGCTCTGCTCCACCCAGGGCTTGCAGCGGGTTGGGGCTGCTTTCCCCGAACTGGTGATCTACACCGCCTGCATCGACCCGGAGCTGGATCCAGCGGGGTTCGTTGTGCCAGGTTTGGGGGATGCGGGTGATCGCCTGTTTGGCACTGGCGGCTGAGGTTGCTTCAATGGCAATAGGTTTGGACGTGGAACCCGGGGCAACACCATGACGGATCGACCAGCAAGCAACACCATCTTCACGGCCGTGGTCTATGGAGCCGTTCTTGGTGGCGTCGCCGTGGCCTGGCTTCTGCTGGCTCCAAGGCAACGTGATCACCTGATCAAGCGTCAACGGCGCATGCTCCATATGCCCCGCATGGCCGATGACGACACTTATGAAGAGGAGGAAACGGTTGCCGACGAGAAGAATCTCCCCAAGCCCCTGGAAGACCGGATGAGCCAGATCCAGTCTTCCATTGAAGACGTGCGGCGGCAACTGGAGGCCATGGGCAACGATGGGTGAAGTGTTCCCATCGGTATTCCATCCGTCACGGCATGATCACCACAACCGCCACTATTACCCCGACGATGCGTCGTTCCGCGGCCATCACCCAAGGGGTTCGCCGCACCCCCAACCGGGCCATGCTCCGCGCCGTGGGGTTTGGCGATGATGACTTCAACAAACCCATTGTGGGCATTGCCAACGGCTACAGCACCATCACGCCCTGCAACATTGGCCTCAACGATCTGGCCCGTCGGGCAGAGGCCAGTCTGCATGAGGCCGGTGGGATGCCTCAGATGTTTGGCACCATCACGGTGAGTGACGGCATCTCCATGGGCACCGACGGGATGCGTTACTCCCTGGTGTCACGGGAGGTGATTGCCGATAGCATCGAGACCGCTTGCAACGGACAATGCATGGATGGCCTCCTGGCCATTGGAGGCTGTGACAAGAACATGCCCGGCGCCATGATCGCCATGGCCCGCCTCAATATTCCCGCTGTCTTTGTGTATGGGGGAACCATCAAGCCAGGACAGTACGCTGGCCAGGATCTGACCGTGGTCAGCGCCTTTGAGGCGGTGGGTCGGCACGCAGCGGGCCGCATCACGGATGCCGAGTTATTGGCCGTGGAGAAAAAAGCTTGTCCCGGCGCCGGCAGTTGCGGGGGCATGTTCACCGCCAACACCATGGCCGCCGCCTTTGAGGCCATGGGACTGAGCCTGCCCTCGAGCAGCACCATGGCCGCGGAAGATTTCGAGAAATCGGACAGTGCCGCTGCCTCGGCTGATGTGTTGATTCAGGCCGTCGCCCAACAGATCAAGGCCCGGGATCTGATGACCCGTCAGGCCTTCGAGAACGCCATTCGCGTCGTCATGGCCGTTGGAGGCTCCACCAATGCCGTGCTCCATCTGCTGGCTGCGGCCCACGCTGCCGCCGTCCCCCTCACCCTGGAGGACTTCGAAACCTTGCGGGAAGACACCCCTGTGCTCTGTGATCTCAAGCCCAGCGGCCGCTACGTGACCGTGGATCTGCACCGGGCCGGTGGCATTCCCCAGGTGATGAAAATGCTGCTGGCGGAGGGCTTGCTCCATGGGGATTGCCCCACTGTCTCCGGTCATACCGTTGCGGAGACGCTCAAGGATATTCCCACCAAGCCGGATCCCCGGCAAGACGTGATCCGGCCCGTCACTGCCCCCCTCTATTCGACAGGTCACTTGGCGGTGTTGCGGGGCAATCTGGCCGAGGAAGGCGGCGTAGCGAAGATCAGCGGCGTCAAATATCCCGTCATTACTGGCCCCGCCAAGGTCTACGGCAGCGAAGAGGAGTGCCTGGAAGCCATTCTCAACGGCGCAATCCAGGCTGGAGACGTGGTGGTGATCCGCTATGAAGGTCCCAAGGGCGGTCCTGGAATGCGGGAGATGCTGGCGCCCACCTCCGCTATCATCGGTGCTGGCCTTGGCGACAAGGTGGGTCTGATCACGGATGGGCGATTTAGCGGGGGCACCTTCGGGATGGTGGTGGGTCATGTGGCCCCGGAAGCGGCCGTGGGCGGCGCCATCGCCCTGGTGGAAGCAGGGGACACTATCACCATTGATGCCCCCCGCCGGCTGTTGCAACTGAACGTGTCCGATGGGGAACTGGCTCAACGTCGAGCGCGTTGGAGTCCACCAGCGCCCCGTTTCCGTCGGGGTGTTCTGGGCAAATACACCCGTTTGGTGAGCAGCAGCAGCCGTGGTGCGGTCACGGATCCGGACATCACCTGACCGCCTCGATGGCATGAAGGACAAAGCGCAGGGGACCCGCTTGAAAACCGGGATTCTCCCCGCCACTGTCATTGAAGCGAGAATGGAGCAGTTGGATCCGGCTGACCCGCTGCGCATCAAAGCCGATGGGCATGGCCACCGGTTTGGCACGGACCACCGGCCGTAGCGCTGTGAACGGCACCACCACCGCACTGGTGCCGTTGACGACCGTATCAAACTCACTCACCCACCGCAGCCCGCCGGGGATCAGGGCGCTGGCTCGGCTCACCGGATCGTTACAGGTCAGGCCCAGCTTGTAGCGGCGCCCATCCCCACGCATCACGAGACGCAGGGCAGAGAAGGGGCGCAGATCCAGCGGGGGCGCCAAGTCGGGAGAACGACAACTGATAAAGCCGCCCCCCTGGCGCACCACCTGGGCCGTGAACTCCAGCCCCCAACTGCCGCAGTGGCAGCGGCCCTGACTTCGTCCACCCATGATGGTGTCATTGAGGGCCTGCCACCCCACGAAGCCGTCACCACGGAACAGAGTTGTTGT
>Ga0209022_1003007_pt1 | contig 12609 bp, 9 predicted proteins | sample PinacodermPK_FD_187300 | JGI IMG/M metagenome (GOLD analysis project Ga0209022, IMG submission 187300) | Host-associated microbial community of the marine sponge Aplysina aerophoba from Gulf of Piran - sponge pinacoderm, lysed by proteinase... | ecosystem: Host-associated > Porifera > Sponge >...
CCTGCCGCAACCGGCGTCGACCGGATGCACACACTCGGACGCCCGTACAGAAGAACGGAATCGCCTGCTACGTGCAAATCAATGGGTTGCTATAGTAGTCGGCAATCTATACGTTGACCCCAGCACGGCGATGACTGCAACGGAGGTACGGTGCGCGGTGGACATTTCCCTCTCGTTTCCTCTGGGTGTAATGTGGGCTGCCCTGAAGGCTGTTCGCAGGCCAACGTGGTTGTTTTGGCGAACCTGGAACGGAGCGTGGCGGACGGGTTTGCGGGTCAGTGTGGCGGGCATTGAGAGTGGCCCCACTTCGCGTTCTCTTGGGTTCACGGAACCGGCACTGACGGTCACGTTGTCGAACACGGGGAAGCGCGCGGCAACCGTCACGGATCTCCGGCTGATGTTCTGTGGGCCATTCGGCCTATGCGTTCCTCCAGAGGCTCCGTGTGGTCGTTCACATCCCAAGTTGCCTCTTCGGATTTCAAATGCCGAAGACCGCGTGTGGTATTTTCCTGCCCAAGCGACATCCAGAATGTTGGACACACTTTTTATGCCCGCCGACCGTACGGGGCATGGCGTCGTAACAGTCTATGCAAGGTGTCGTTTCAGTTCCGGCGTGGTGTGTGTGAGCCGTTTCCTTCGTTATCCTACCGACCAAGAGACCCACTGGCCATCTCCGCCGGCTCTTTAGCCTCGCGAATGGTTGCCGAAAAGCCTGCCGATCATCGTGAGGCTGTGACCCCGGGCGAGGGCCCGCGAAGCGAAGCTGTGACGTGGATCACGGGGTGGCGGAAACCTCCGACGGCGTGTCCAGTCGCCCGCGAGGCGGTCCGCGACCGAGTCGGTGACGTTCTTCAACGAGTGCAGCGCAGGTGGCCGTGGCGGGCGGTCGTCTGGACCTGGGTGTGGCCGAGGAGGTTGGCGATCATCGGCAGGCTCAGGCCGAGCGCGAGCGCCCTGGAGGCGAACGAGTAACGCAAGCCATACAGGCGGGCGTCTTCGAGCCTGGTCTCCCCACGGTCGACCGCCACCAGGGATTAGCGCGGGCAGGCGGGTGCCGCGCATGTGGCCGGAAAACGCCCAAGGGTGTCAATGGCAACCTGTTGGTCTTCCCAACAGCCTGGTCCGGAGCACTCCAGCGGACAATCAATGTGTGCAGTTTTCGGTTGCCACTAATGGGAGATTTACAGTTGCCCGCTACATGAGTTCAGCCCAGCGCCAAATCGCCTGCCTCGCTCTTGGTTCTTCCGGAACAGCAAGGCCTGTTAAACAGGACCCTGGCGGCATGATCCATTACCCCGGAATACACGTGCGTCGTGGAAAGGCGCTATTTCCTAGCGGGTGCGAATCCCGCCCGGCAACACTCGCTCCAGTCGGTAGCAAACGGAGCGGGTAGTGGATGTGACGACATGGCCTGAAGCACTCCGCTGAGAAAGGGTCGCCTTGGGCGGCTCGGCGACCATGTGGGCCGCAACGCGAGTGAACACAGAGCAGGTGCGTTTCATTCTGTATTGTACAATCTGTCCCCGCCCTAGCGCTTGGAATTGGCAAGAATGGACGAGGGCGATAAATTGAAAGGGAGCTTGAGCGACGGAGGACATTCGATGGTTCCGAACACAGACAAGGCGGGTAAATGCAAGCTGTGTCAGCGGGAGAAGCAACTTCAAGTGAGCCATATTGTGCCGCGCTTTGTGCGGAGGACGTTGCGCGGTACGGGTGTGGTGGAGGATCCAAGGTACTACACGGGAGAGGGTGGGAACTTCGGCAAAATGGAACAGGATTTGCCAAAAAGAGCGTGGCTCTGCCGAGACTGCGAGCAGAACCTATCGGTGAGCGAGAAGGAATTTGCTGAAGTCGTGTACCACGGACTGTGGCATCAGCGCAGTCAGGGGAACCCGGTTGATGAGGAAGGTGTTCGCAGGTTCCTCGTGTCGATGGCTTGGCGTACTTGGCACTGCTTTGACGAGCACAAGGAGCGACCGTTCAGTAGAGCGTCAAATGGGGGCCGGTTGCGCGAAGCGGAAGAGGTCTGGAGAACGTACCTCCTGGGCAAGCGCAGTGATGTGGCGGATTTCAAGCAGCATATCCTAGTGCACCCTAGGAGTATGACTTACCCTGGCCGACACGTACCTGGGCTGTACAGTTACTTGACTCGTGGCTTCAACCTCGATCTTCTCGGACATGGTGGCCCCGAGGAAGCGATAGTCATGGTCCATACGAAAATCCCAAAGCTTTCTATGTTCGGGGTCGTGGAGCCGACCAAATGCGGGCATTGGTCTGGCACCCTGGTAGAACCGGGACTCGGAGAGACGTGGTTACACCAGAAGGCCTCGGTGCCACCCGGGCTGTTTGAATACATGGCCGGACAAGGCCAGAAAACGCTTGGAGTATTCGACGGCGTTCCAGAGGCGGTGAGGGAGAAGACAAGGCAGAAAATGGACCGTTTGATTAAACGCGAAGGGGAGTCCTACCTCGGAAGAGATGGCGTTCGAGCGATGGTTGCGGACGATATGGTGGAATTGCCGGAGGAAAGCATTGTGTCGGATGCAGTTGACTTGGCGTCGAGTCACTCCGAGGAGACAGTCCGACGGACCGGTGATGTGATTGGGTACTTGAGTGAGGCGGAGATGAAGTCTCTTCACCGGGAAATAAACAGGATCGGTAACCGTTGTAAGGTCCTTGGCCTCGAAGAAAGGTTGAGCCTACTGGCCGATGGGAAGGAGGGAGTTGTGGGACAAGGTAAGGCGATCTTGGTGGGAGCAGAAGCGTATAAGAACCGACAGCGGGCAGAGCAGCGGTCGCGCTTGCCGATTATATTCGGACTGGATACGGAAGACGTGACAATCTCTATTGGCGCAGAAATCGTGGAATTGCCGAAGGGCCATTCAGAAAGAGGCATCAGGTACCTGCCTCTCTAAGGACGAACGCGTCCAGGCGATGGACCGCGAGAACAGACGGAAGAGTAGCGGTACGTGGGTGGCCGTCTGATAACCGGTTGCGGCCGGCGCCACGACGCGACGCTTGGATTCCACGGCGCGCTGGCCGTAGACCTTGCCGACGGCCGTGGTTTCGGCGCTTGTCGATGAACGGCCGGTCTGGTTGCGCTCCGGGGTGGCGTGTGTCCGAACTCGAATAGGTAGCGAACCGTATAGCCATGGCTGAGGGATGAGACGCTCGTCAAAGGAAAGTTTGGGTTGCGACACGGTGATCCGGAAACGGTTCCCCGAAGTCGAACACCGGTCGATCAAGGCTTTGACAGCGGTTTGGGACGACGTCGTCGATCGGATCATCAGTGAGATGATGACGCTGGCCGAAGCCGATCATGTTGAACTGCATATCAACATCCGCGAGGACATGGTCATGGAACTTGTCTCGCTTCAGTTTTGGTTGGCCGAGCACGTCGTCGAGAAGCGGGTCGCGGGCCGGGATTTGTCATCCATTGACCCCGAACAGGAGAAGGAGGAATGTCTCGGCTCGGAAGGCGCAGGCGCCATTGGCGGCACGGCCCGGATGGTCCATGAGCACATCTGGTCGAAGCACATGCAGGAGCGATGGAAGCCGAAATCGGCTAAGGCGTTCGAACGCGAGGCGAACCCAAAGCTGACAAAACTGGCGATCAAGCCGGTCAACAAGAACCATTTCATTCCGCGCTGGTTCATCCGTGACCACTGGGCAACAGACAGCAAGATTCTGCGGTGGCGACGAACATCCGGTGGTTGGACATCGTCCCAGCGCGGATTGGGCGAGTGGGGCTATCGCCACAGGATGTACAGCGATCGGTTCGAGGCCTATTTCGGCCTTGTCGAAGGGGACGCCAAGCGCCCGATTGAGATGCTGCTCGAGACGCGCCCTCTAAACATACCTCAGCGGGAAGCTCTTGTGGGGTTCCTTGTCATCCAGTTCTTGCGCAATCCCTACACCATCGCCGCGATTCAACGGGGCCTTGCGCCCGTGATTGCGGAACTTGGCCATGGTGACGATCCTGAGATGCCTCGCAAGGCTTATGAATCGCTGTACCGTAACAACGAGTTTTATCATCGAATTGCGGCTCCAGTGATGTGGAGTCCTTGGGCGATCGTGCGTGCCGAGCGTCCGGTGTTCGTCTTGCCCGACACCTTTGCTATGCGGGCGAGCGTGAGGGACGGCATGCGATTGATCGCGCCGCTGACGCCCACCGTTTGCTTTGTCACTCTCCCAGGAGTCGAGCGGCCAAAGGGGATCGTTCCTCGCAACGTGCGCGCGGATGAAGAACTCGGCTACCGGATTTCCCTGGCTTTGACCCAAGCCGTAGCCCACGAGTTTCTGTCCCATCCGGATTTCAGTCCGCTAGAAGGTGACGCTGAGTCGCCGAACGATCTTCTGACGGACATTGCCGGAGTCGTAGACGCGAGGGCTGAAGACTAGGTTCACCGTCAAGAGGATGGCTAAGAAAAGACGCCCTTTCAGAAAAAAGGGCTCCAAGCCAAATAAGCAGAATTCGTCAGCTAGGTCAGCGACAAGAGCTGGATCAAATGCCGGACGTGGGTTCCGGTTTCAGGACGCTGTTGCGGGCTGGCTTGCGGTGTGTATATGGGCTGGCCAGAGACCACCGTCAATCATGATTCCGGAAGGTGGCGATGACGTAGAATTGCGCGGCGCGGAGACAACCTTTGTACAGATCAAGAGCCGGCGCGACCATCTGGGCGACTACCCGGAAAGCGCTGCCCTTCGACATGTACGGGACTTGTGGGACCGCTGTATTGGTTCCACCCCACAACCTGATTTGATGGAGTTGGTTCTTGAACGAGATGTTGTCGGATTCGCTCCGTCAAGAGGCCATTGGACGACCCACGCAATCGATGGACCGATCAGGGCAAGGCTTGTAAATGTCTCCGGGTCAGGCGATCTCTTCACAAGAACGTCGATCACGGTCGCTGGTTCGCCTCAAGAGGCGTCGATCAATGTGATCGCCGATCAATTGAACTGTTCCCCCGTCGTCGCCCAGATGTGTTTTGCCGAATTGCTAGTCCGAGTTGGTGACTTGGCCGACGGCAACGGAAGACTTCGGCCGGAAGATTATCGCGGATTGTCCGTGAGTGACACGGAAGGATTGATCCGCGACGTTTTGGCCGCCGTCGATGTCGGTGCGATCGAGCGCGCGGTCCGTGATGGAGTTTGTGAGCCTGTCGATTTCCTGACACCACTTTACGACCCGAATTTCTATCTTGGGGTCGACGTTGAGCCTGGCCATATAGCTGCAGGTCTGGTGTCAGAGCGCCCGAGAGAACGGTCTGCTGTTGTCCAAGCCATTGATGCACGGCGCACCGCGCTCATCGTTGGCCCTTCGGGAGCAGGGAAATCAGCGATCATGTGGGAAGCGGCGCATGCGCTTCGCCACACAGTGCGGTGGTTCCGAATACGTCGGCTTGACATAACCGACATTCCGACGGTACGGCGGCTGGTGCGGACATTCCGTGCATCAAAGGACAGCCCCGTGGGTTTCGTCATGGACGATGTTGGACGAAATGGTACGGAGAGCTGGGGGGCATTGCTGAAAGAAGTCATGTCGGTCCCCAGTGTTGTCATGCTTGGTTCTGTCCGGGAAGAAGACGTCACGCTGATTGCCGAACGTGCGCGTGCAGCAGAAGTGCGCGTAGACCCCGATGACGAACTGGCAGAGCGCCTCTGGCGTGAACTGCGGGACACAGGGAAAACGGGTTGGGCCGGCTGGCGAGAGCCCTGGCGTTTCAGCAAGGGGCTTCTGCTCGAATATGTTCATATACTGACCCGGGGACGACGGATGCAGGAGCTCTTGTCCGATCAGGTCGCCGCCAGAATTTCGGATCCATCACGTTCGCTCGAACTTGACATTCTTCGGTCCGGAGCATGGGCGGGAACCGCACAAGCGGAAATAGATGCGTTGCGATTGGCTCGGAGACTCTCGGTCAGCGAGGGGGATCTGTCGCGAGCGCTCCAGCGGCTTATTCAAGAGCATTTGATTCGGTCGCCAAAGCCAGGCACGCTGGCCGGTTTGCACCAGTTGCGATCAGAAAAGTTGCTGCGTCTCACCCATCAACTGCCGCTGCCGACTCTTGACGCGAGTTTCGAGAATACGGTCGTGAGCGTGCATCCCATGGATCTCGAACCATTGATTGCCGACGCTTTATCGCAGCGACGACTGTCGGTTTCGGCGGTGGTTCATAGCTTGATCAGCCGTTTGGAGCAGGAACCTGACGCGTTAGCGCTAGCATCCGCGCTTCGAGGCTTGGGCTCCGGACGTATTGCCGCGGGAGTGGATGAGTGGCTAGGCACGTCCGAGGCGCGTGCGTTGCTGCCTACGCAGGTCGGAAGCGCTGCGATGATAGGGGTTTCCGGCATTGACTTCGGCAGCCTCCCCATTCTCCCGGAGATCCAAGCAGCAGCCAATCGGCTCTCGGAAATCAAAGGTTCGCGGCAAGACGATCCGCGACATCTGTTGATGGATCAGATGTCGCCAAACACGCTATCTGCCTCACTCGAAACGGCCGATCTAAAGAGCTTGAACGAGATCCTTGCGGCTCTGGTCGGTACGCCTTTGGCGCCGGCAGTTCTCGCCGCATTGGACCATGCACCGCCATCGCTGTTGAGTGCTGACCTCAGAATTGTGGGTTCCGTTTTGGGGACACTAGCCGCGATAGATCGGGGGATTGCCGAGGAATGGGTCTCAAAGGTCGGGCAAAAAGCGCTTTTCTCAAGAATTGAGGATGAGACCGCATGGGCAGGTGTGGTCACCACTGAAGACGGAAATGAGGGCCTGATCGTCCGCTGCGACCTTTGGTATGTGGCTGGCTCCAAGCAAGGAAACCCTCACGACGCCGTGGTAAGTCTCTGTGAACTACTCTTGGCTCTCTGTCCCGCAGCAGAGATCGCGGGGTCGCGGGCGATCACTTCGAGCGGGCAACTGGCCGGGATAAAGAATGTCCCGCTCGCGGAGAAACGGATTCCCAGGGCAAATCTTCCTCCTCCGTCCATTCCTCCATGGAATCGGCGCTGGATTGATGCAATTGCGCGCCGCGTGGCTGCGCCGAGCTACAGCGACTATCTCACTCGCGGAGTGGCCATCCTGGATGCGCTTGTGCCGGCACTGGAACGGATTTTCGATGCTCATCTCAGAGGGAGGGACGCGCTGGCTGAGTTGTTCAAAACTCTCAATTCGCTCAAGGAAGCCACTGAGGCGCTGACACCGCCCTCCATGTCGTCCCGCGATGCTTCAGGCGTGGGACCTAGCGACAAGAACACATCTGTGACGAAGTTTCAGAACCTGCTTCACAGTACGACCACGAATCTCATCACGCGGTTCGCCGCGCTTCCGGATCAAGCGGGTAGCTATATCGCTTGGCTGACTGAACTAATATCCGACGTGGATACGGTAGTTGCCGAGGAGCCATGGCATCTTATCGCAGACGGCGTTCCGCAGGCGCTTGGGCGGCTGAAGACACTACTTGGAACACTGCAATCGTTGGCCGGCGAGTCCCACGAAAGGCAGGAGGCCCCAGTGGTGACTTGGCGGGCGCGCGGGAAGGTTGCGCGTGCGGGCAACGCGCTGCGGTTTATTTCGGTCGCTGCCAACGCAGCAGCCGAAAGGCGATTGATCGAACGCAAGAACGGGTTCGAGCGCGGGGCGCGGGCCTTAGGTGTCGAAGCGATATTCCATCTACGGGTGGATATTGCGGGCATCGTGCCGTGGCCGCCCGCCGACGTTCTGGCCCTATTGCCAGCACACGATATCGAGACCGCGATTGTTGCGGTTGATCAGTCTATTGATTCTCTGCGGTCGGTGGTGGATGCCAAGGAGCATTTAACGGTCATGCCGCTTGTCAGAGGGATCGCGATCCCGGCATTTGCGAAGTCCGGCTATTCTTCGCTTCTGCCGGACGCCGAAGGCGGTGCTTCTTGGTTGACGCATCTCGGTCTAAAGAGCTCAGCATCCGGCACGGCGGATCTGTTCGAAGAAGTTCTGAGCGTGGCTGGTGAACTGGGATCGATGGATCGTCTCCGGCTTGGCCTTGAAGGACGGCCACACGAAGAGATCGATATTCGCCGGGAGCTAGCCAGCCGCTTGGAGAAGAACATACGAATGCTCAACCACGGACTAGTTGGCGTTGACGAAGAAGTTCGAAGAGAGGTTTTCGAGCTGGTCGAAATACTTCAAAGCGATGAGATTGATTTTGCGGCTGAGGCGCAAGCCGCGCTTGATGGCCGACCTGGGGAAATCGTAAAAATAGTGGGATGCCTTTCTTTGGTCTTAATCGAAAATGAATTTCGACAGATGACTTAGAAAGGTGGACGTCGGCGGCACCGAGGGGGAGCCACGTCTCGGCCCGCCCATTCCCCACCGGCTGTTTCAACGGCGATGACCAAGAGCCAACTCCTGGAAGCCCTGTCCGAATCGACCGGGCTCCAAAGGAAGGACGTGGCCTCGGTGCTCGATCAGCTCGGCGTGGTCATCGAGCGTCACGTCGAGAGAGGCGCGGTGGGAACGTTCACGCTTCCCGGCCTGCTGAAGATCAAGGTGGTAGGCAAGCCTGCGACAAAGGCGCGCAAGATGATCTCGCCGTTCACCGGCCAGGAGATCACGGTGGCCGCAAAGCCCGCCGCGTGAGCGGTGAAGGTTCAGCCCCTGAGCGGGCTGAAGCGCATGACGGAGTAGGCCCTCTGGGCCGGCGGGAAAGGAGCACGGTTGAGTCGTTCGGACACAGAGCGGGATGGTCGCCACTCGCGTGCTGTCGCGGCGTGCGTGGCCCGATGCCTGCGGTGGACGAAAATCCCACCCGGCATGGAACTTCGCCGTCCCCTTGCGCGATCGGCCATCGCACTGAACCAGGGCGTCGACGCCATGGGACGCCGGGAGATGCCGGGTTTGCGGACACGCGGTGTTGACCATGTGTTGATTTGTTCGTGAGCGAAGTCATCCGGTCTTTCGAGAGGAATTTTACTTTATTGTTTTCAGCTAGTTACGGACTGCTGGCGGTAGGACAAACACTACACGGCTAAGTTTCAAACCCGCCCGTGCCACATCGAGAGGCGGTATGCCCGAACTGCCCGATGTCCTGCTCTACATCCACGCCCTGGAGCCGCGGGTCGTAGGCGAGACCCTTGAGAAGGTCCGCCTCGCGAGTCCGTTTCTGCTTCGGTCCGTCGAGCCGCCGATACAGGAGTGCGAAAACCGCAAGGTCCTGGGTCTCCGCCGCCTGGGCAAGCGCATCGTCTTCGAGCTGGAGGACGATCTCTTCCTGGTCTTTCACCTGATGATCGCCGGGCGTTTCCGCTGGCGCCCGGCGCGGGCGCGCATTCCGGGCAAGCTGGGCCTGGCGGCATTCGACTTGTCGTCCGGCACCCTGGTCCTCACCGAGGCGGGTTCCATGAAGCGAGCTTCGCTGCATCTCGTGCGCGGCGCGGCAAAGCTGAGGGAGCACGATCCCGGGGGCATTGAGGTGCTGGAATGCAGCCCGGAGGACTTCCGGCAGGCGCTGCTGAGCGAGAACCACACGCTCAAGCGTTCCCTGACCGATCCGCGCTTGTTCAGCGGCATTGGCAACGCCTACTCCGACGAGATCCTCCATCGCGCCCGTCTGTCGCCGATGAAGCAGACGCGCCATCTCGACGGGGCGGAGATCGAAGCGCTCCATGCCGCGGTGCGCGAGGTGCTTGAAGACTGGTGCCGCAGGCTCCGGGAGGAGGCCGGAGACGATTTCCCCGAGAAGGTCACCGCGTTCCGGCCGGGCATGGCCGTGCATGGGAAATACCGGGAGCCGTGCCCGGAGTGCGGCGCCCGCGTGCAGCGGATCCGTTATGCGGCCAACGAGTGCAACTACTGCGCCCGGTGCCAGACCGGAGGACGGCTCCTGGCCGACCGCTCGCTGTCGCGTCTCATGAAGAAGGATTGGCCGCGGACGCTGGAGGAGTTGGAGGAGATCAGGACCGAACGAAGTCTCTAGGAGGTTGTCGGATTTTGCGCCCTTCGACTTCGCTTCGCTACGCTCAGGACGAACGTTTAAGCCAAGGACTTCTGATGAAGATTCCGTTCGTCCTGAGCGTAGCGAAGCGAAGTCGAAGGGCGCCGACCCATGCCGTGGGCGCTTTTCAACAACCACCTGGGCTCCTGGTTGTGCAGTGTGCGGGGCGGCTACCGCAGCTTGATTCCCTGCCGCCGTTTTTCTTCCGCCACTTCCCAACCCCCTTGCGTGTACCACTCGACCTGCCGGAACAGTCCGCTGAGAATCTTGACGTCCCGCTCCTCGAGGCCGGCGCGGCCGAGGACCCGGCGCAGGGCCAGCAGGATGTGCTCGGGGTTCTGCGGGTCGAGGAAACCGACCTTGAGGAGGGTCTCCCTCATGCGGTCGAACAGGGCCTCCACCGACTCCGCGGACGCGCGCTCGATGCGCTCTTCCCGCGGCGGGCCCAGGACGGCGGCCAGGTAGACTTCGTAGAGGCACACCATGACCGCCTGGGCGAGGTTCAGGGAAGGTTGCTCCGGGTGGCTCGGGATGGTGACGAGGCGCTGGCAGTGCTTGAGGTCGGCGTTGCTGAGCCCGTGGTCCTCGGGGCCGAAGATGAGCGCCGCGGGCCTGGCGTTCTCGCTCCGTGCGGCGGCCACCAGGTCTTGCGCCGCTTCGCGCGGCCGTTCGACGTGGTCGCGGTACAATCCCTTGCGGCAGGTGGTGCCCACCACCAGGCCGCAGTCGGCCACGGCTTCGCGCAGGGTGTCGAACCGGCGGGCGCCGTCGAGTATGTCCCGGGAGTGGGCCGCCATGGCCCGCGCCGAAAAGCTGTCGGTGCGCCCTCCGCCCACCAGCGCCAGGTCACGAAGGCCGGTATTCTTCATCGCCCGGGCGACGGAGCCGATATTACCGGACCCCTTGGGCCGCACCAGCACCACGCGGATCTTTTCGAGTGTCTCGGTCAAGGCGAAACCGGACGAGCCGGGCCGCTCCACGGCCGGGCCCGGGATGAATCGACAGCCGGTCAGGAGCCCTTGGCCCTGGCGGCGGCAATCATCCTTGCGAGTTGCTCCAGTGGAATGAGGCCCCTCACGATCTGGTCCCCGACGATCAGGGCGGGAGTTCCGGTGATGCCCAGCGCGGCGGCAAGCTTGCGGGTGTCGCCGATGGCTTTGAGTATCGTGGGCGACTGCATGTCTTTCCCGAGCCGCTCCGTGTCGAGACCAACGGAACGGGCGACGGCCATGATGGTCTCGTCGTCCAGGTTGCCCTTGACGCGCATCAGGGCTTCATGGAACTCGACATAGCGCCCCTGTTCCCGGGCCGCCAGCGCGGCCTGGGCGCCCTTCATCGAGTCGGGTCCCAGGATCGGCCACTCCTTGTAGACCACCCGCAACTTCGGGTCCTGCTTCTTGATCGCCTCCAGTGTGGGTGCGAAGCGCTTGCAGTAGCCGCAGCGGTAGTCGAAGAACTCCACCAGGGTCACATCGCCGTCGGGATTGCCGCCCACGAACGAATGCGGGTCGGCTAGAATCGCGTTCCGGTGCTTTCGTAACACCGTCTGGTCGCGTTCCGCCTGTTGCTCCTGCTGCTTCGCCCGGTGTCGCTGTACGGCCTCGAAGATCACTTCCGGGTTCTCGAGGAGATACTCGCGGACGATCTTCTCGATTTCTTCCACCGAGCGTTGCGCGGAGGCCTGTTGGGCCCCGGCCATGGCGGCCAAACCGAGAAACAGCAGCAATGCCGCGATGCGGAGTATTTGGCGTGGCATGGGCGTCCTTTCTTGAATGACGGGGACAAGTCTGAAACGGATCGGCTCAGTCTACAGGACATCCGCGTGCCCTGCCAGCGGCCAGGGCACGGGAGGCCGCAATTCAGGGTGGGAGCCCGCCCTTGAAATTCTCATCAAGATTCCATAATACTGGAAATATGGAACATAAGGACGCGGTGGGCGCGCTGGCCGCGCTCGCGCAGGACACACGGCTGGATATCTTCCGCCTGCTGGTGGAGGTGGGGCCGGAGGGGCTGCCCGCCGGCCAGATCGGGAAGCGGCTCGGGCTGCCGCTGGCCACCCTGTCGTTTCACCTCAATACGCTGAAGCAGGCCGGGCTGGTGGAGTTCAGGCGGGAGTCGCGCTCGCTGATCTACCGGTCCAACTTCGCAACCATGACCGAGTTGCTCGGCTATCTCACGGAGAACTGTTGCGGCGGCAACCCGGAGGCGTGCGGCGTACCGGTCTGTAAGCCTTCCCGGGACGATCCATGGAACAACCCGAAACCAACCCGAAAGACTTCCCGCGTCGCCTGACCGCCGAGGCCGTCGGCACGGCATTCCTGCTGGCCGCGGTGGTGGGCTCGGGCATCATGGGAGAGCGGCTGGCCGGCGGCAACGTGGCGGTGGCGCTGCTCGCCAACACCGTGTCCACGGGCGCGGCGCTGACGGTGCTGATCCTGACCTTCGGACCCATCTCCGGCGCCCACTTCAACCCGGCGGTGACGGTGGCCGAGGGTTTCCTGGGCGGGCTGGCGTGGCGTGACGTCCCTGGCTACGTGGCCGTGCAGATCATTGGCGCCGTCGCCGGCGTCATCGTCGCCAACCTGATGTTCGACGAGCCCGCGGTGTTCTTCTCGCAGAAGCATCGTGTCGGGGCGGG
>Ga0209022_1003012_pt1 | contig 12595 bp, 15 predicted proteins | sample PinacodermPK_FD_187300 | JGI IMG/M metagenome (GOLD analysis project Ga0209022, IMG submission 187300) | Host-associated microbial community of the marine sponge Aplysina aerophoba from Gulf of Piran - sponge pinacoderm, lysed by proteinase... | ecosystem: Host-associated > Porifera > Sponge >...
CCGCGCAGGCGATCGAGGCGTGGCGGCTCAGGGGCCGGTTCCATCTCCACTACGACGAGGAGAAGACGCTGACCGGTCTGGTCAACGACTGGGCGCGGCACGTGAAGGCCGAGCCGGAAAAATCCGCTGTGGTGCTGGCGCGCACGAAGGCCGAGGCCCGGGCATTGTCATGGCTGATGCGTGAACGCGTGCTCGGAGGAAGGACGGACATCAAGCGCGCGGTGATCGAGGTCAGCCGCGACCTAGACGGGAGAGTGACGGAACCGCTGGAGATCGCCGTCGGCGACCGCCTCCGCATCGGCGCCACGCAGTGGGAGAAGCAGCTCTTCAACGGCACCGTCGTCACCGTCGAGGATCTGGAGGTGAGGCACGAAAATGGCGCGGCAGTGTCGCGCAAGGCCCGGAACCGGGAGGCGGCAGGGAAGGGATTCGAGGAGAACATCGGTGATCCCGAGTCGGAGAGATCAGTCCATATCACCGCGCGCACGGACGACGGCAGGCGCGTGCGGTTCCGCCACGACGAGATTCGCGACTTCCACGACAACATCCGCCTCGACTACGGCTACGCCATGACCATCGCCTCGGCACAGGGATTGACGGTCGACCGGGCGTTCCTGCTGGCTGACGACCGGCCCTCGCGGGAGATCGTCTATCCGGCCGCTACCCGGCACCGCGAAGGGCTCGACGTCTACGTCAACCGCTCTCCCATCGTCTTCGACATCGCGGACAGCCGCCCCGAGGACGAGGCGGATATGCCGGTCACAGACAGCGAAGTGCGGGCGTATCTGGCCGAGCGCTGGTCGCGCTCCCGGCCCAAGGAAGCCGCGCTCGACTACGTCTCAGACGGCGAATGGCGGGATGCGAGAGAGCGGGTTCGGCGCGCAGCGAAGCCCGAAGCGCGAACCGAAGCGCGGGTCGGGCGCGGAGGCATCGAAGACGACGGCACCAGGATCGAGGGTACCGAATACGACGGTCCCGGCGAACGGACGGGCCAAGCAGCCACAACGCAGCCGGCGGCGAACGACAACGCCATCGTGCGCATCGCCCGGGAAATCCGCCATGCGGTCAACGGCTGGCGCCACGGCGCCGCCGTGGACACATTCGCAGCGGAGCGCACCGAAATCATGGCGGCATGGGACGAGCTTCGCCAGCGTGCGCGCAACGATGGCGAGGCGGTGGCGCTGAGCCCGGCCTTCCGAGAGACCCTCGACCGGCACGGCGCCCTGATGAAGCAGGCCTCATCCTTCCGTGCCAAGCCGCAGGTGTTCGAGCGGCTGCTGGCCGAGCGCGCCGGTATCGGCCAAGGCGAGATCGAAGCGTTCCGCAAGCAGCACGCGCGCGCCGGCAAATACCTGCGGTCCGTGACGGCCAGGGCCGCCCACCGGACGCGGCAGGGCGCGAAGCGCCAAGACGCGCTGCGCGAAGAACAGGGAGTCGTGGAGGCCCTCGCAGCCGAGGCTGTCGCGGCCGGGACCGCCGCTCCCGCCGCCGAGCCCGATCCCGAAGAAGCCCTGCCGCCCAGGACCTCCGAAGCGGCCGCGCCCGGCCCGGAGCGCGACGCCCCACCTGACTGGCGGACGCTCTACAAAGAGCTGCAACAGGACTGGAACGACCTCGTCGCGCGTGCCGAGGAGCCCGACCTGCCCCTGCCGCTGATGGAGAGCTACGACGCGCTGATCCTCCGTGTGCGCGCCCTCGCTGATCGTCCCGACCTGTCCGAGCGCGCTCGCAGCGTCATCGACGGACTCCTCGAGTACCATGAGGACGAAACCGCCGCCCGCGAGATAGCCGAGGGCTATCTCGCCGCGGCCGAAAGTCATGTCGAGGCGTACAAGGCCCTTGAGCGCCAGGCCGCCGAGCGGGACCTTCCCGTCGCCCGTCTCGACGCATGGCCCCAGTGGCGCGAGGCTGCCGAGATGCTGGTAGCCACCGGCAAGGCCGTTCTCGCCGACGATGAGAGGTACGGCGCCTGGCTCGACGCGATGTCGATCGGCAGGGAGCGCGCGCGGCTTACGGTCGAGCAGTTGCGCAACCGGCTCGACGGGGTTCGCGCCCTCGCGGCAGCCCCGGAGGTGCGGCAGCCCCAGCGCGAGCCGAAGCCCGGGCAGAAGGAGGGATTTGCGCACAGGCTGGACGATGACCGCCAATCTCGAAATCCACCCCGGCCGGCGAACGAAGGGGAACGGCAGGGCTTCGCCCACATCCTCGACGATCCGGAGAAGCTTCGCGAACTGCGCGACAAAGCCAAGGAGCGCGACCGCAAGCTCGGCAGGCACATGCGCAAGAGCCGGGGGCTGGGTATCTGAGGGCATAGGTCTCGTATGGCGAGGACTGAGGTCAAGCAGCGATTTCCATGACTTAAGCCCGCATTTCCCAAGTGACCGCTTTGCCTGATGCCTGATTGGCACGATTCTGCTATAAGAATCTCTGGCTTGAGGGTGTCGGAGGGTGGCTCGGATGCGGTATCCGGAGGGTGAATCGGATCATGGGCTACTCTGGCCCCTTTTCGACCGCCGCCTGAAACTGGAGTTCCAAGGATCGCGGGTGACCTCTGACGCGGGGTTGCTCGCTTATCGCGAACTGGACGACGCGCTCGGGCTGACCGCACTGGCGGGCGGTGTGGTCGCGGATAGCCGCACGGGCAGGAACGGCTGGCACGGCATCGTCGGTCTCCCTCGCCAGTCCGTCTATGGGCGTCCCGCCGGCTACGAGGATGTCAACGACGCCAAGCGGGTGGTTGCGTTCTACAATCAGCGCGGCACGGCTGAGCAATGGATCGAGGAGGGCAAGAACGCGATCCGGTGGACACGCCTTTCGTGCCGCAGGTTCGACCACAATGCCGTTCGCCTCCAGCTTCACGGGCTTGCCTACAACCTCGGCAACTTCATGCTCACCCTCGCGCTGCCCGATGCCGTGGAACAGTGGTCACTGACCAGCCTGCGAGAGAAGCTCATCAAGATCGGAGCGAAGATCGTGCGCCACGGGCGCTACGTCACGTTCCGGATGGCCAAGGTTGTCATTCCTCGTGACCTGTTCGCCGACATCCTGCGCCGTATCGACCGGCTCAGACCGCCGCCAGCCCCGGCATGAGCGATAGCATCCTGTTCCTTCGGGTCGCCGCCGACAGGATCGGTGCGCCCGGACCGGACCGGATCGTCGGCAAGAATGCCATTCCGGGCCACCAATGCCGCCACTTGGTCCTCAATCATCCGGATCGGCGCGAAGATGGTCGTCATTCGAAGGCGAATGCACGTCGAGCGGTTTCGAGTCACACTCAATGGGCTGGGAGGGTTCCACATGGGGAATCCCGGCCTGATTCAACAGGTTCAATAGGCCTCGACTCATGGGGCTCTCTAGGCTTCGTCGTAAGCCACACATAAGGAGGCGAAAGATGATAGTACGAAAAGACCAAAGTGAGTTAACTCCATCTGAATGGGACACCTTGATTGCAGCGCTTAATGCAATTCAAGATGTTGGGGCAGACTCGCCAAATTATTCATCGTTAGCACGGATTCATACGCCACGGTTCCACCAAAGGACAGCGCACCGATTTCCGGAGTTTTTGCCGTGGCATCGTGAATACTTATGGGTCTTTGAGAATCGCTTAAGGCGTGAAAATCCCGATGTCACTTTGCCTTATTGGGACTGGGCGAAAGATCGAAGAATTCCAACCAGACTTGCTAGAGCTTCAGAATGGGGTGTAACGCGTGGAATGGATGCGAACGATGAAGTTGGAGATTACAGATCCGAAGTGAACGAAGCAATTGCTCAAACAACGTTCAGAGAATTTCACTCTTCCATCAATGATCCTCACGGTGGAATCCACCTAGATGTTGGAGGTACGAGTGGGGAAATGGGGAGTTTCATGAGAGCTCCGGAGGACGTTTTGTTTTGGTTGCATCATTGTTTCTTGGATAAACTGTGGGCAGATTGGCAGGCATCTAGTTCGAACGCGAAACTGGATATACCAGCACGATTGCTACCAGAGTCACTTTTCACTCATACCGGGAACGAAGTTCTTGATATCAGCCAAATGGATTACTCATATCAATAGTAGCATGGTTATTTCGCCGTAGTAGGATTACTCGGTGTAACTAAGGAAAGTGCCGTCATGGATATGTTCGCACATGGAGGCCCAGCGTTCTGCTGGCGGCAAGTGGTCATATTCAGTGTCGAAATGATAATCAAGGAAAGAGTGTGAGTCGTAGACAAATGCGATTACGTACTCGGCGAAGTCCTAGTAGTAGGTATGCGACATGAGTAGGATTGGGTGTTCGGACAGGATAAATGAGTAAGAATTCGGCCGCCGTCGTCCTCACAGTTGCGGAGAAGTTGAGATGGATCGTGAGGACGAATAACGTCGGTGCAATGGAATTTGTCGTGGTAGAAGCAGGAGACTGTCGAGGCAGTGGAGGAGCTTGACGCCGAGGGATCGGCGGCCAAGTTGTGATGTGTCCAGGGCAGTACAGGCTCATGAGGGCCGCCGATGGCAAACTCTAGTGCGCGGTCGAGGCCGTTATCAAATGAGGCTTGAATTATCCTAGGGCATCCGGAAGGAGGAAAACTATCGGCACCGATGTAATCGGCAGCGCCTCCATCTCCAATTTCAACGTAATCGCCAGGGCGCAATGCAAGTCCGCCGACACTTTGGCCCGTTGTGAAAACGCGTGAGCCGTCCGAGCAGGCATAGTGTCTTGAGACAAGGCGAGGCTTATAGAGGGTTTGGTTGGTGCGGTTGGTGACGCGCCAATCGGCGTGAGTATCGGCGTTAAAATGTCCTGGGATTGGCGTTGGCCGATCCGGAACGGGCGCCCGTCAGTGCAGCCCTTGCCTGGTCGAAGAGACCCGATTGGAGAGATCACGGACATGAACGCGTACGAGAGTCCCACGAAACTGTCTGGACACGATCGCACGAAAGGGAGAAAAGGGGAGTAAGGCACGACGGAGAACAACCGTGGGACGTTGTTACATACCCAGCGACGGTCCCGATGCATGGCAGGTCTTTCTGGCCGATCCGGCCGAGCAGTGGAAGACCGGCTATTCTGCCTAGACCTTGACTCATTCTTGGGAGGCAGATGATCGCCTCCCCGACGCGGTTACGTCCCTGATCAAGACCATTCCTCGCTATGAAAACGAAGAGTCCGAGTTGCTAATGGCCATGCCCGAGACGAAGGTGCCGCTGCCGGGGGGATCCAGAGAAAGTCGGAACGACGTGCTGGCCCTGATTGGGGTCGGCGGTGACCTGATTGTTGCGGCAGTGGAAGGCAAGGTCTCGGAGCTCTTCGGCGACACCATTGATAAATGGTACGCTAATCCGAGCGAGGGGAAGAAGAAGCGCCTGCAATATCTCTGCAACCTATTGGGAACAGCGTTTCCGCCTGTGGGAAGTCTCCACGATCAGTTGTTTCAGCGGGCGGCCTCGGCCGTTATCGAATGCAAGCGCTTCCGCGCCCGAATGCCAGCGATTATCGTACATTTGTTTTCTGCGGAGAAAGCGTGGTTCGAAGACTACGCCGCTTTCGTTTCGTTGCTGGGCGGTTCGCCGGAGCTGGACCGGATGAGTGAAGTAGACGTTCCGGACGGGTTCACGCTTATGCTCGGATGGGCAAGCGGCAACGAAACCTACTTGAAGGCGTGATAGCTAACCCTACAGCCTCTCCTCTTCAGGAACGACGAAGGGTCTTTAGGGACGACGAGTCACTGACAGGGCTGTTCAGGATCGCGACTTAAAGACATCAGGTTAAATTATGAATGCCGAATTGTTCTTTTCCCTGAGGTATGCACTGGTCGCACCCGTCGTACGCCGGCACCGTTCGCGCATGATCGTCCGCTTGGCAGATACGCCTGTGTGACACTATACTTGAGCAAGCTCCGATGATCGGACGAACGATGAAGTCTATGATCCGCCGACTTTCAATTCTGACAATCATCCTGTCTGCGGTGTCTGCGGTACAAGCGCAAGAATTCCCGCCCCAAACTCCCGTTTGCGGTAAAGTGTTCATCACTTTCTACGAAACCGGATCGATGACCGATAAGGGCTTTGTCGAGAATATCCTATACAGAAGTGTTCGAAGGTCCGATATTCTAAGCCTTCACAAATTTCCAGAGCCACAAGGCTTCTTTGGCATTACGCTGCGTATCCCGGAGAAGCCTGGGTACAAACACGTCCGGGTTTCTCCAAACACTTACATGAATATCCTTGAGTGCCTTGACTAGAGGAGCCAGATGTCCGTGCCGCGTCCCAGAGCCCCCAGATATACGAACTACTGTCTATGCGGCTGCGGCCCGTCCGTCACCCGAAAGTTCCGACCTGGGCACGACCAATCGCCGAGGATCACCATAGAAAAGGCGGTTGGCGGCTTGGAAGAGCTTCGCAATATCAGACTTCTGAAGCTTGACGGATGTCAGACCCGCGAGTGATTGCAATCGATCCCGCTCCCGCAAAACCGAGTATGGTCTTTGACGGTGCACGGTACTCGCGCATGTCCGCTCCGGAGCTGCGCGACTATGTCAATCGGATCGCTTCCGAAGGTCCCGGAACGCTGCTTTGCTGGGACGCACCGCTCACCGGTCCGGCTGACTCAGTTCGTCCTGGATCAAACCGCTACGACTTCACCAAACGACGAATCGAACGCTTCTTCTCGATAGAGGCGACTGGGTTCAAGGCCCCGAAAGGCATCTCCGTGCTCGGCTACGGTGAATGTCCGCATTGGACGATAACCCGATCCTTGCTGGGGCTCCCCAGAGTCGGCTCGTTCGATGTACCAGAGTCCCGCCTGCCCTTTGGCCTGATGACCGAACCAGGCTGCCGGGACCAGCAGCGCCCGTGCGTGGTCGAGATCCATCCGGCCTTGGCCGCTTGGCTTTGGTGCCGTCGCGAACGGCAGGCCGAGGCGAGCTGGGTATACAAGGGCAGCAAGTATCCGGAGCATAAGCGTCGGCCGGTCTGGCGGGAGATGTGGGATATCATTTTGCGGCGCACCGAGTTCGCAGAAGATTTGCCGTACCCCGAGAGCGACGACGAATTCGACGCAGGCGTCGGCTACATCCTTGGCACAATGATCAGTCAGGATGAAACGGATCAGCGACGACGATGTACCATTGTCGGCAATGCGCGGGATGGGGCGTTTCTCGTTCCTTCCTCCCCAGAGCTTATCGCCGCGTGGAACAGTTGGCAGGAAACAGATGGCTCAATTCGTGAATCGCAGGCATCGTGATAGCGTCTCGCCCGATTCGCCTTGGAGGTCAGGCGGATGGATCACGAGGGATTTCGGGACTGGTTCTCGCGTGTCGATGAGTTGACGGCGGCGCAGCGCACGGAGGGCGCGACGGTGCTGTCGGACCCGCCGGAGGGCGCGGCCTCGTTGGCGGCGGTCGAGCTGGGCGTGGATGACGAGCGGCGCTGTCCGCATTGCGGCGCCGGCGGGGCGGTGTCGCGGGGCAAGGCGCGCGGTCTTCGCCGGATCCGGTGCAAGGGCTGCGGGAAGACCTTCGGTGCGCTGACCGGCACAGCGCTGTCGGGCCTGCACCATAACGAGCGCTGGCTTGCCTTTGGCGCCTCGCTTGCCGAAGGCGAGACGATCAAAGAGGCTGCAGAGCGCTGCGGGATTGCGCCGAGCACGGCGCATTGCTGACGCCACCGCTTTCTGGCGGCGGTGCGCCAGGCGCCGGATCGGCTTGCCGGGATCGTCGAGGCGGACGAGACCTTCCTTCTGGAGAGCCGCAAGGGGGGGAGCGGAAGCTGGAGCGCAAGCCGCGCCGGCGCGGTGGGAAGGCCCGCAAACGCGGCCTCTCGCGCGAGCAGGTGCCGACTCTGGTCGCCGCCGACCGTGGCGGCGAGACCCTCAGCCACACCCTGCCTGCGCTGAACACAGACAACATGAAGGAGGTGCTGGAGCCGGTCCTCGCCCCGGATGCGCTGCTCGTCTCCGACGCCAACCGCTGCTATCCGCCCGTCGCGGCGGCGCTCGACATCCGTCACGAGAGCATCAACGCTTCTGCTGGCGAGCGGGTCCGGGCGCGCTGCACATCCAGACGGTCAACAGCCGCCACAGCCAGATCAAGGACTTCCTGCGCAGGCGGCGCGGCATCGCCACCAAGTACCTGGACAGCTATCTGAGATGGTTCCATCTCATCGAACTCGGCGATCAGCCATCGCCCAGAGCGTGCCTCAAGGCGGCGATGGTCAGATCGCGCCTACGTTTCGCGAATTGAGCCTTAACTTAACAAGTTTACTTAACAAGTTTAGAAAATTGACTTTTCCTCCAGTTTGATTTTCAATTCGGTTACACACTCTAACGTAGATGGAAAGCCTCCCATTTCATCTCCACCAGGGTTATCGTTACCGGGCTTTATCCAGTGCACGGGGGCGTGTCCGTTGATGACTATCGCCCCTTCTCCCGCGTCATAGAAAAGAAGTAACAATTGCTCGATATCTGCCTTTACGTAGCTCGCTACGAATTGTTGCGCATCGTCACCTAAGAGAGCTTCCAAGTACGCAATGCAGATGAATTCTATGGCCCGCAAGTACTCCAACGTATACAAGGAAGTCAGATATTTAGTAAATGCTGTATCCGCAGTCTCAGCTTCCCCGTTGAAGGTTACAAAATGCTTCGCATTGGAGAAGGTCCATTCGTAAAACTGCATTTTCGGTTCCGAGTAACCTTCCTTTATTGCTAACAATGAGTCGATTGATAGACTACGCTTTGTCTCCGCTAGCTGTACCGAAGCGAAGATTGCGGTAGCTACGGCAAGTAATAGTGCAACTGTGCCTAAAGAGCCCTTTAATTTTGGCAGTAACCTGAGCCAACTGGTCTTGACTTTACTCAGAGAGTCGCGTCCTAATTGCATCGTGGTGACTCCTCTTGGCAATGGTGAGGCCTTAGAGCTGAGCCTCTTGCAAAATAGCTGAGGCGAGCGGCTTTTCTGTCTGATTTGAGGCTGTTGCGGTGGGACCAGCCCACCCTCCTGAGTATCATGTGCTGTCAGCAAACACCCCATGACGACCAAGAAGAAGCGGAGCCGTATCCCTGCGCGAGATGCTATCAGATTACTGGTACGCCTTCCAACAGGAGTTCTTATGTGCTCTCTCCGCAAGCCCCGGTCTCATCTACGCGACTGGCATTCCTGGTCTCCCCTTCATATCTGCACTCGATGACCAGGCAGAACGTCTTTCCTACGCAGCGATACGTCATGCTGCTCAGCTCTTATTCGGTTCGGAACTCCGGCGCTTGCCGGCTCCGTGACCCCAATACCGCATCTAAGCGGCGACGACGTTCCGGGAGGCGGGACCCTTCTATACAACGCGGTGCCAAGCGGCGACCCAACTCCTGTCCGGTCACACGCCTTGCCCGGCATCCTCCGCGGTCGCGTCCAACCACGTCGGAACCTCCTGTATTTTCCTTCTCGTGTTGGACGGTGGCCCAATCAAGGCACCGGCATTGTTGCTGTCGGCAGAGGAAGCGGCGCACGGTACTGTCATGCCCGGCTGATCGACGGATGCCAACCCCCCCGGCACCGCGCCATTGGCTAACGATCCTCGGGGAAGGGCCATGAATGACGACCGCGAAGACGAATTCGGCCACTACTGGGCCGGCCTGGAACTACTCAATCGCATCTCCGAGACCGGGGCGGCACTGACCAGCGAGGATGTCGCCCGCATGCTGGGCACCCGAAGCGTGAAGGGCATCGGAGCCGCGCTCTCCGGGACCAGGCTCTCTCTTGAGCAGGCAGGCATCCGTCTCGACGAGGCTGTCCACCGGCGCACGGTACGCCGGCGCAGCGAGTGGACCGCGGGACCACGGATCCGTCAGGCACGCCATGTCCTGGAAAAGGAGCGACGGAGATGGACCAAGGGTGAGTCACGCGACGGTCTGCCGGTCGAGGAGGTTCCGCCGGGGCACGGAGGGCCCGTGCTCGTGCTGCGCACTCTCAAGTCCAAGGGGACCGCATACCGGATAGCCGGCGGGATGGACGAGCTCGATGAGATTCTCGACGACCCCAGGGAGTTGATCCATGACGACGACACAGGAACGATAGGGGAGGTGTTCATCGACCGTATCGAACCGGGGCGCGACGGGCACGACCATACGGTGCCCGAAGGATACGGCGAGAACGGGATCTGGATCCGCGGGCAGCACGACTATGCGGAACCCCGGGTGGCCGGGGCCATCGGCACGGGGCGCTTCCCGATGATGTTTGCCTGGATTAGAGAGGCCACTTGGGCCGAGCGCCGGCTCCCGCTGGTAGACGCGGTGCGCCAGGTGGAGACCGCCGGCAACAGATCGTGGATCGTGCGCCACGAGCAGGTGGCACGGTGGCGGGATGTCGACGCGTGGACGCGCTACCGTTACGTCGAGTGGATTAGTTCACGCGAGCAGACCGGGCCGCATAGCGCGCCGCCGCTTCGAATGCGGTTGCGGTGCTGGCACGAAGTCGTGGTTGAAACCGCAGGAAACAAGCGGGTCGTTCTGCGCGAGGAGGGGCTGCGCGGCGATGGCGAACGCACGATCGCGAGGGCGGTTGCGCGCTGGCGCAAGGCGCGGCCCGAGCGCGCAAACGAGCCGGTGACGGTGATCGAGGTCCGCGTCGCGAAACGGCAGCCGCGCCCCCTGCCTCCTCCTACGGCATGAACCCATGACCTGACAGCGAGCTCATGGACACAGCCGGGATCGGCAAGCTCGACCATTTCGGACGTGCCAGGCGGCACTGGAGTCTGCATCGGCTATCGCTTGCTGTTTTGGCCAGTAGTAGATGCCTACATCCCGTCCCCGCTGGGTGCGCTTGACCGAGTGGGGCGTTCAGACCAGACTGCAACTGGTTTATTCGAGGCGGTACCCACGGAGGTCAAGCTCGTGTCGGAGATCGGCGCTTTCGAAGCCAAGACCCGTTTGCCGCAATTGCTTCAGCGCGTGGAGGCGGGTGAGAGATTCGTCATCACCAGGCACAGCCGGCCTGTGGCGGAGTTGGTGCCGTTCAGGCCGCGTGACCCAGGCAAGGTGCGGTCTGCGATCGACGTCCTGAAGGAGTTCCAGAGGACGCACAGCCTCGATGGGCTCTCGGTACGCGAGATTGTCGAGGAAGCGCGCAGGTACTGATGCCGTTCGTCCTCGATTGCTCGGTGGCCATGGCCTGGGTCTTCCCTGACGAGGCTTCCGAAGCAACCGGCCGGTTGCGCGATTCGCTCATCGACGACCGCGCCTTCGTCCCGTCGCTATGGCCGGTCGAAGTCGGCAGCGTGCTGCTCGCCGCAGCGCGGCGCGGCCGCGTCGACGCCGACGAATGGCCGCGCATCTGCGCCAGTCTGGAGGCTCTGCCGATAGAGGTCGAAGCGGTGTCATTGTCGCGAGTTTGGGGCTCGGCGCTCGCTCTTGCCGACCGCTACGACCTGTCCGTCTACGATGCCACCTATCTCGAACTCGCGCTACGCATGAGGCTTCCACTGGCCACGCTGGACCGCGCCCTCGCCGCAGCAGCCACGACCGCCGGAGTCGACACGCCCTCGACCCTGTAGCTGGTTTGACGTCTGCCGAAGCGAGAGAGCATTTGTCGCTCCTCAGCCGATCATCCGACGACGAAATCCGACCATTGCTCCATGAGCGCCCGCCTTCGGTCAAAGAGGTCGGTCCGCCGGTAGGCGGCCTCCACCCGGTCAGAGTTCACATGCGCAAGGGCGAGCTCGCAAACCTCGCGGGGCACATCGGTGCACTCCGCCGCCCAGTCCCGAAACGACGACCGGAACCCGTGCGGCACCGCATCGATCCCCAGCTCCCGCATGAGCTTGGAGACCGTGCCACCGTGGATCGCGCGGGCGCGCTGCGACGGAAAGATCAGGTCCGAGCCGTCTGCCAATGCGCGCGCCTCGCGCAGAACCTCCAGCGCTCGCGCAGACAGCGGAACACGATGTTCGCGCTGCGCCTTCATCCGCTGCGCCGGTATCGTCCATGTCGCCGATGTGAAATCGATCTCGTCCCATGTCGCGAACCGGACCTCCCCGGACCGGCACGCCGTCAGCACCAGAAACTCGAAGGCGAGCACCGCAGGCCGGTACGCATCCGACGTCCTCACCCTGGCGAGCGCGGCCCCGACCTCCCGGAACGGCAGGGCGCGCTGATGCTGGCGCACGCTGCCGCCCTTGGGCAGCGCGGCGGCGATAGCGTCGCCGGCCGGGTTGTCGCCTCGATGGCCCTGCGCCACGGCCCACTTCATCACCGCCCCGATACGCTGGCGCACGCGGCGCATGGTCTCGGTCTTGGTATGCCAGTGCGGGATGAGCACCGCCATCACGTCTGCGGTGGTGATCTCGTCGACGCCCTTGCGGCCGAGCTTCGGCATGACGTAGTCCCTGAGGCTCGCCCTCCACTGCATCTCGCTCTTGCCGCCATCCTTCCAGCCCTCGCCATGGATGGCGATCACGGTCTCGGCCGCCTGCGCGAAGGTTGGCATGTCGGGCCTGCTCCTGAGGGTCATCGGATCGCCGCCGGTCCTCGATATCTTGCGGTACTCGAAGGCGGTCTGCCGGGCTTCCGCGAGGGCGACATAGGGGAAGCCGCCGAGCCCGATATCGCGGCGGGTTCCGTTGACGGTTCCGCGCCAG
>Ga0209022_1003021_pt1 | contig 12573 bp, 15 predicted proteins | sample PinacodermPK_FD_187300 | JGI IMG/M metagenome (GOLD analysis project Ga0209022, IMG submission 187300) | Host-associated microbial community of the marine sponge Aplysina aerophoba from Gulf of Piran - sponge pinacoderm, lysed by proteinase... | ecosystem: Host-associated > Porifera > Sponge >...
CGGTGACGGACTGGTCGGTGCTCTCGATGGTGTCGATATCGAAGGTCATTGTCGATCTCCTTTGCGATCGGTTTCACGTTCGGGGCCGATCCCCGTTGTGATGTCCTGTTGGGGCACGCGCGCGCAGGGCGAGCACCTGGCCTTAGAAGCTCTTGGGCGGGGTTGGTGCGGAAAGTCGCCGAATCTTGGTGCGGAAGATCGCCCCGCGATCTTCACGGTCGGCGGCTTTCACGGCCCGCCCTAGAGCTTCTTGGGCCAGGCCGGAGCGGAGCGGAGGACCCGGAGGGTTGCTGGCGCGAGCACGTGTGACACAATTGGACAGCACAGCGGGGTGGCGTAATTCTCTCCACCTGCACGGACCCCATCGGCGGTTCCGCCCCGCACGATCTCCGAGACGACGCACCGGCCTGACAGCCATCCTTGCAAGCGCAGCGCGCAGGGAGCGCCAGCGACCGTAGGCGATAGGGATCGCAGCGGTTTCGGAGCGAGCGCCAGCGAGCGTAGATATGAGCGGAGAGCCCGGGCCGAAGGCATCGCCCAAACTCCCGCGCCGCATTCGATGCGTTGCCGATCGGAACCTGGAGCATGGCCGTTCAACCCCACAGCGGATGCGAGAGGACCAGGCGCTCGGCCACCTCGCGTATCCGGCTGCGGTCATGGACGCGGCAGGGACCGCGCGGGTCGTCGTCGAGATGCACCACGAAATACCGCGCGCCCTTGCGGAGCGGATCGTCGAGCGCGTAGACGTCGCCGACATGGTCGCCGTCCTGGTAAATGCGGGATTCGCCCGGAGCGATGCGGCGGAAGGCGATGGCGCTCATGACGAGCCCCCGTGCGCCTGCCGCACGGCGCGCTGCGCGAGGTGCTCCGATGCCCAGGCCGCCGCGCGGGCGAGCACCTCCGCGTGGCAGGCGTGGCTCCCGACGCACCAGCAGGCCAACCAGCAGGGCGCGAGCGCGGCGAGTTCTTCGAGCGAAATCTCGCCAGCGCGGATGCGCTGCCAGAGATGGACGCGATAGCGCGCGACGGCCTGCCCGGCGTCCTGGCCGGGGCCGATCCGGAACGGATTGCCCCATTTCGTGCGGCGGTCGACCAGCACGGTGTTGTCCACGACATGGGCGTATTGGAATGCCTCGCGCAGCTTCGGCTCGTGCCGGAGATTGATGACGGCGCTCATAAACTCCCTCCTCCCTTCGGGTCGGCTCGCCCGACCCGCCGCTCCCCTCTTCCTCCCGCGCAGCGGAACAGCGGCGCGATGCGGGCGCGCAGCGCCGGTGCGCCGAGGTCGACCAGGTCGTCGTTGAAGTCGTTGCCGACAGGCACGATGACGGTGGCGGCGACGCCCGCCCGCGCGCAGCGCCGGGCGAGGCGTTCCGCCGCGAGCGCGCCGTCCTCGTCGTTGTCCCGGGCGATCACCAGCCGCGCGACGCCGGGCGGAGGCGCGAACGCGCCGAGGCTGCCGGCGGAGAGCGCGGCGGCCGCTGTGATCTCCGGCACGGCTGTCACCAGCGAAAGCACCGTCTCGATGCCCTCGCCGACGACGAGCGGAGCGAGGTCGGCGGGCGCGCCGAAGCGCACCGCGAGGCCGTAGACGCGGCCGAGTGCCTTGCGCGGCGCCGCGACGTCCGCCTTGGCGGGCGAGCGCGGGTCGAGCCAGGTGCGCTGCACGCCGAAGATCCGGCCGCCGTCTCCGGCGACGGCGGCGACCAGCGCCGGGAACCGGCGCACCGTCGAGCCTTCGCGGTAGCGAAGCTCGGGATGGAAGCGCAGCGCCGCGAAGCGGCAGCGCGACAGACCCCGCGCGTGCAGATAGCGCTCGGCATGGCTGCCGTCGATGGCGCGGCAGCGTCGCCACAGGCGACGTGCAGCTTGCGCTCCGTCGTAGGGCGCGTCCGAGGCGGCTGCCCGCGTAGCGGGCAAGGCGAGGAACGCCCGCGCTTCGTCGAGCGCCGCGCGCAGCGTCGGCGCTCCTGAGCGGTAGCGGATGAGGTCGAGGAGATCGCCGTGCTGCCCCGTTGCGGCATCCGTCCAGCCGCCGGGCTTGCCGGATCCGGAGAGCCTGACGAAGAGCGAGCGGCCGCGAGCGCCGTCGAGGTCGCCGCAGATCCAGTAGCGGCCGAGCCGGCGGCCGTGGGGCAGATAGCGTCGGCAGACCTCCTCGGCGCGCGCGGCGAGCGCAGCCGCGATGGCGGCGGCGGGAGACGGGTCGTGGTGCATGGGCGAGCTCCTCCGGGAAACTGCGGGACGCCCGATACCGGCCGGCCTCCGCCTCCTGGCGGCGCCGGCGCGCGAGCGCCGCGAGCGAGGCGAGGGTGCGAGATGGGGCCGGCGGCCATGCGCCGGTCAGGTACATGGCAGATCTGCAAGCCGGCCGACGCGGATCCGGCCGGTCCACGCGGCGGAGCGCGCGGCGGGATCGCCGTCGCGCAGCTGCTGGCGGAGTTCCATCCAGAGCCGCCCCACCACGTTGTGGCCGCGCAAGGTGTCGCCAGCGGGCTTCGCGCCCCACCAGGCGTCGCGGGTCGAGACCTCGACGATCGCGCGCGCGCCGGTCGCGGCGAGGGCGGCGTCGATCGCGGCGGCGTTGGCCTCGCGCTTCATGCGCAGCACCCAGCGCATCACGTTCACCCGCTGGGCCATCCAGTCCGGGTCGAGACCGGCGGTCGTGCCGCGCCCGATGGCGGCCGCCTCGCGCGCCGTCGGCGCGCCGGCGATCCGCTGCTGCACGTCCGGCGCGGCGCCGAACTTCGCCGCTTGGTAGAGCGCTTCGGAGGTGGAGAACGACCACGGGCCGGCGTCGACCGGCACGGCCAGCGGCGCGAAATTGCTGAACTCGCCCCAAATCTCGCGGGTGAACCGAAACGGGCAAACCTCGTCGCGCCTGTATATCCGCATGCCGTCATCCTCCGTCAGGGGCGGCGGGCTCCCTCCGGCCCTCCGCACTTCGCCCAACCGCAAGCGAACCTCCCCTCCGGCGCGGACGGCGGAGCGGGTCGCGCGGAGCGCGGGCGCGCAGCCGGCAGGGACGCCTCCGGATCGGCTGCAAAAAAAATGGGGACCGACGACGGAGCGCCGGTCCCCGAGGGAGGGAGGAACGATGAGCGGGAAGCCGCCTAGAAGGGCACCTCGTCGTCCAGGTCGGCGGGCGCCGAAGCCGGGGCGGCGGCGGTGTCGCCCGCCATGTCCGGGTCGGGCTGCATCCCCGCGCCGTTGCCGTTCGGCTTGTCCAGGAACTGCACCCGGCCGCCCGGGACCAGCAGGATCTCGGTGGAGAAGCGGTCGCCGTCCTCGCCCGGCTTCGACCAACGCCGGGTCTGGAGCTTGCCGTCGACGTAGACCAGGCGGCCCTTGGTGGCATGCTTCTCGAACATTCGAGCAGGCGGCTGCCTAAATGCTAGATCGCTGTATCTATTGAATTATTTCAAAGAAGGAGGAGTTCTCAAGCTGCATGTCAACACTATTGCAACACCACGGTCCACGCACCTGTACAGCGCGTCATTCAGGGTGAGACACCGCCCCGACAATCAAGATGAGCCTCGCGACAAGATTTCATCCCGAGCCATCTGGCGTCTGCGGCCGGCCCGTGTCGTTGGCCCGGCGCCGGCCCCCCGGCCCTTCCTGCGAGCATAAGGGGCGCGCTCCCGGGGGCACCTCAGAACAGCCGCACGAAGCGCAGTTCGCCCGAGAAGCGCTTGTAATCGTGGAGCTGCGCGTTGGACGAGCGCTTCTCGTACACCGCCGAGATCTGCGGGCTGAAGCCGCCGACGGTGAGCGACTTGGGCTCGGACGCCGATGGCGAAGACCGCGACTCTGTTACCGTCGTGATCGAAGGCGTCGGCGTCAAGTTCTAGGCAGCGTCCTCTCTATCGGGACCCTGTCCGATACGCACCCTTCCTCTCCTCGCGTCGGCGGCGCCCCGGACCGCAGTTCGGGGCAGGCCGCGTCTGCGGAAGAGTCCTCTGCAGACGCGGCGGGCGGGAGCCCGAAGCCTCGGACCGGCCAGCCCTGGTGGAAGCTGTCCCAGTACAGACGCGAGGAGGAGTTCAAGCCCTGGGTCTACGGCGACGTGCGGCCAGGTCGGGGCTTGCTAAGCGCCGACGAGGATGGCTATATCCTCTACCGTAGCGGGAGCGGTAATTCCGCCGATCCGATGAAACCGACTAAAGTACGGCACTTACCGGTTTATCGCCATTCGCCCAATCAAGAGAACATCGATGAGTTCACGACTTGGAATAGCAGGAATCGTTCTGCTGGCTGCCTTCGGTCTCGCCGCGTGCGGCGGCGGCGGCGGAACCGCGGTGGTGCCGCCGGATCAGGCAATCGCCGAGCGGGCGACAATCAAGATGGCCATCTCCGACGCGAGCGATGCCGTCGAAATGGTGACCGAAGACGCCTCCGACGCCACGGTAGACGCCGCCGATGCAGCGGTCGCGGCCGCCAGGAAGGCGATCGCGGATGCGGCTCATGTTCCGGAGGCGGAGAAAGCCGCGAACACCGGGACGGTCGATGCGCTCGCAAGCCGTCTGATGGCCGCAAGAGAGAGCCGCATGGTGGCGATGGATGCGGCCATGATGGCGACGGCCATGAAGCTGTATACGGGCATCGGCGCGGCTCCCCTGGAGAGCACCGGAGACGGCACGCGCACGGCCGCCTATAGCGGGACCAACGACGTCGACATCACGGTGACGATCGGTACGAATCCCCAGGCGCTTACGGCGACGAAAATGCCGGTCGCCGCCAACCATGGCTGGGAAGGCAAGCAGTACACGGCCTCCGGGACTGGCGTTGATGGCACCTACGAGGCGATAGTTTACTCCGATGTCGGCGACCCGACGGAGGGGGAGAAATTCAATGTCCAGTACTCGCTCATCGAAGGGGCGGTGGCTGTCGATACGACGGACACAGGTGTCGCGGCGAGAGTTGCCAGTTCGAGCTTCGACCAGTCCGCCGGCCTGAAGAGGTTCAGGTTGCCGGAAGCGACCCCGTCCGGTGCGACGAAGATCACCGTCTCTGGCAGCTATCACGGGGTGTTCGGTACCTACAGTTGCACCCCCGCCGACTTCACATGCGCCGTGAATGTAGCCGAGTCGGGGTTCCAGCTTGGCATAGTAGCCGCAGACGGTACGTTCACCGACGGCGGCGGGACCTGGATGTTCACGCCCACCGATCCGAACGCCAAGGTCACGAGCATGCCGGACACAATGTATGCCTCCTACGGCTGGTGGCTCCACAAGTCCGCGGACGGCATGACCTTCACCGCGAGCGCATTCGCGGATGACAAGGGCACCATCGATCCGGCCAGCGGCATCACGGCACTGCGAGGATCCGCGACCTACATGGGCGGCGCCGCCGGCAAGTACGCCCTCTACAGCTCCACCGGCGGAACCAACGACGCCGGCCACTTCACCGCGAGGGCGACGCTTGAGGCCGACTTCAACACCGACATGGTCACAGGCACCATCGACCGGTTCATGGGCGCGGACGGCATGTCGCGAAACTGGTCGGTCGAGTTGAAGAAGTCGGGCGTCGGCGACACCGGGACCATTATCGGTGCCGACGGCGTCGGCGATCCGATGGAGACGGTCTGGACCATCGACGGTACGCCTGCTGGGGCCGCCGGCCAGTGGTCCGGGTCTCTCAAGGACAATGGCGACGACGGTGTTCCAAAGGTCGCGACCGGCACGTTCCACTCCGAGTACTCCACGTCGGGCCGCATGGTCGGCGCGTTCGGCGCGAACAAGCAGTAGCCGTTTGGTGGCCGGGGTCTCGTATCGGGGGTGGCGCGAAAAGTGCCACTGTTGATCGGCGGGCCGATTCGACGCCGTTCGGCAAGCTAGAATGTCGAACTCGCGCGATTGCGAGGGGTCAATATTCAGCGCCGGCCAACAGCCTCCATACGCCACCCATGTCCGGACCAGCGTTTTGCCGTCAAACACCCGAGGTAGGAGCCGGATGGTTCAGCGACCACGTCCGAATCTGCGCGGTGGGTGCGCAGCAATGCGCATTGCTACCGCAACTGCTGGGGGCGCCGGGCAACCGGCGTCCCTACCGCAATGAACGGGTCTCCCGCCTGCCCCGGACCCCGATCCGGGGGTCCGATGCCGTGCGCGGCACCCCGGAAAAAAGAACCGACCGATGGGTCTTCCCGACGACAGTTCCGACGACCTCGACCGTCCCGACAGCGCCTGCCTGCTGGCCGAACTCGGTCTCGATGCCCGCGCTATCCGCGACATCCTCGCCGATCCCGCCGCCTTCGACCCAAAATTGGCCTGATCGGACCTCCTCCGGCGAAATAGGTGCTAACCGAGGCTAGGTCTCGTAGTCTGACAAAGTCCAGCGTCTCCCAACCCAGAGATGATTCCGATCCATGAAGGAGGAACAGGGATGTGAGGACCGAGCATCAACCTAGCAGAGCCAGAGCCCGGGAGGGTCGTGCTCAATGTCTGAGCATCGTCGTCATGCTGGCTATCTCCATTGCCACGCTGCCGGGTTGTGGGAGCGGTACTGGCGCGATCGACCGACGCTCCGGCATCCCGCCGGCAGGCGAGCATTTCCACGGACAGAGAATCCTGATGCAGAAGGTCCGGGCCGTGGGCCCCCTCGAAGGGAAGCTGACGATCATGGATACGGATTGCCAAAACCCGGTATCGCATTGTCAAGGGGTAGCGGCATCCGCCGTGCGGTTCGGCATACCCAGAGCCAATATTAGCTTCGCGGAAAAAGGCCGCTGGGGCGATCCGGACTACGAGTCCGTAACTCCCCATTTCGAGGAAATCGAAATGCTCGTCGAAGGACTCGCCGACTCGGAGAACCCGGACCGTGACTTCGAGGAACTGGAACGCCTGGAGGGACGCTATGAAAGGGCTCCCCGGATTTTTCTGACACAGGAGACGTGGAAGGCCCACAGAGAGCAGTCGAGGGTCGTGATATTGCCATACCGTCCGGTCTTCCATCGACCGGGGGACGGATCCCTTATCGCCAGGCACAACGTGTTGTTCGTTGCGTCGATCGGCAATGTCGAGATTTTCAGGGATCAGGCGCTCGATACGGATAGCTTCGTGCGGAACTGGTACGAACCGGGCTGGTGCGGCGCCCCAGGGTCAGCGCAAAGACTCGCCAACGGACGCTGCGATGACTTCAGCGACGAGAACCTTGCCAAAATATTCCAGAACCTGAAAGACGCCCAGGGCAAGGCTCTCTATGCGACATGGGGAGACGTCAGGAACGGGAAGGTCGTACCCTACCCGTATGCCATCCGGTGCGGCGAGGCCAAGAACGATTGCTTTACGGTAATCCTGCCACGCGAATACCGGGGTCGCAAGATCCTGAGTACCGACGATGCGGAGCGTTACGTGCAGGGCACGTCCTTTGCATCGCCGGCTCTCGGCAGCTACCTCTTCTACCTCGCTCAGCTTTGGGGCGATGGGGCAGAGGTACGGTCGGTTCTCAACGAATGCGCCATCGATGTCGGAGAACCCGGTATCGACAGGGAGTTCGGCAGGGGCGTTCCCAGCGCAGACTGTCGGCGGGTGGCGATGAAGGAACGGTCCATCGCGCGCGCGAGTGTCTCGGTTGGCACGAAATCTCCCGTGATGGAGGCGCGCGGCGTAACCGTGTCGCCCAGTTCGGCGGAAGGGATTTCGGCGTCGTATGCCGGCAAATCCCGAGCGACGAGGGAGCGTGCGATGGGCCGCGCCGCCTTCGGTGAAGCCGGGCGACGGGCAGGTGTAACGGCCCCCGTTCGATTGTCGCTTGCTCCGGCGGCACGACCGCCGATCACTCCCGATCTCTACCTGGGAGAGAACCTTGTCGCCGCCGGCGCGACCAGGAACTTCGCCACCGGTGAAAGCCTCTCCTTGGCGATAGGACAGGGCAAGAACCCGCTTGCGGTGACTTCCTCCCTAGCGGCTCCTGCATCGCGCACGTCGTTCATCGAGGTGGGCATACGCCTGCCATTGTTCACAGCCCGCAACGCCCTTGTCTTCCTATCCGGCTCGTACGGGCGGGGTGATGACGAGCTGCGCGCCAGCGTTGCCAGAGCCGGTCTATCTGCGCAGTATTGGCGGAACAATCATTTGGTGGTGTTTGATCTTCGCTACGCACAGGCGTCCGGTTCAGTCGGGATCCCGGGCCATGACGATGTGGGCAGGAAGAAAGTGCCGTTTACCAAGGATGCCGCCGCTGCCCATGTCTCCTACCGCATGGCATTCTGACTTTCATAGTCCGTCCTGTGCCTGCGGATTCCAGTCGAACCCGATCACCTGTGTCCCCGTTTGAGACCCGAGCCTCACCGTGATCGAGCTGGACACCGGGCTTGAGCACGGGCCCTTCGACAGCGAGGCCGACATGGCGTTACAGCGCGTCATTCTGGGTGAGACAGCCCGACAATTAAGATGAGACGGGAGGCGGCGGTCCGGTCCGGAAGGAGGGCGTAGCCCGACTGTAGGGCCGGACCGCCGCGTCGCGACATGATTTCCTCCTGAGCCATCTGGCGTCAGCGGCCGGCCGGGGAACAGCTTGCGCTTTTTTTGCAAGGAGAGCGCAGGATTGTTGCTTGGCATCCAATCGTAACCCCACCCGATCACGCAAAATCAACGAGTTAGCGCGCTGATCGGTGTCCAACCTGCGCGCCGCCCCACAAGCCAGGCCTATTCGTGGGTAGAGATCCTCCGTGCTGTCGGGCCCATGGCCATCGAAGCCTCGTTGGAGGCCGAGCGGACACGCATGGAGCAGTGGCGCGACCGGCAGCGCGTGGTCGAGTTGGACCTGGAGAAAGCGCGCTACGAAGCTTCTCTCGCAGAGCGGCGCTATGCTGCATGTGATCCCGACAACCGCCTGATCGCCGCGCAACTTGAGAAGAGCTGGGAGGCAACACTCCAGCGGGTCGAGGCGTGCGAAGCACGGCTCGAAGCGATGCGTTTGCCAGAAGCTCAAGCTGAAGTTCCGGATCTAACCGGGCTCGCCGGGGATCTGAGGGGTGCCTGGAACGCGCCGGGCGTCAGCATCCGCTCCCGCCAACGGCTTGTGCGCGCCCTGATCGCCGACATCATCGCCGATGTTGACGATGATGCGCACGAAGTCCTGCTAACGATCCATTGGCGAGGCGGCCAGCATTCGCGACTACGCGTGAGAAAGCCCAAGAGCGGCCAACATGGTCATGGAACGACTGACAATGCGCTGGCGGTCATCAAAAGCATGGCGGGACGATGGCCCGACGATCACATCGCTGCGTCCCTCAATCGGATGGGAATGCGTACCGGTTACGACAACGGTTGGACTGCCGGCCGAGTCCAATCCGCCCGCAAAAAGAGAGGAATCGGAGCCTACCTTTCCGCCGACAAGAGCGGCGACTGGCGCACCATGACCGAAGCCGCCAAGGAACTCGGCGTAACCAACCATGTCATTCGTCGCCTGATTGAAGATGGAGTATTGCCGGCCAGGCAGATTATTCCCCGGGCACCGTGGCAAATCAGGGCCGAAGACCTTCAATCGGAGGAGGTCTCAAATGCCTTGTTGCAAAGGGAAAGGCCGCGTCGTGCATCTTGCCGGGAGCAGATTTCCTTGTTTTCAGATACTTGACGAGGGGGCGTACAATGAAACCACCATCAGCTTGCGCAGCTGCCCCTTGCTCAGGGCGCGTTCGTCGATCTCGAATGAAGCCATCTGTCCTGCTGTGCTTGCCGTTGAAGGGTTCCGCCGGATTCGCGGCGGCGCGGATGCGATAGCCGGAGACGCGGTCCGGCGCAAGGCCCTGCCCCCCGAACGGTTGCACGGCCTCAAGATCGAGCGGCTCCGCCAGGACCGGTTCGTGCCATTCCCGAATCTTCACCGGTTTTCCGCCCGCAGGGCGGACTTCTTCACGATGCAGGCCGACGGGTCCCGGTCCAGGTCACGGTCGCCTTTACGTCGCCAGTTCATCCCCGCGCGAGCGGGGAACACGTTCCACTGGGTCAGCCACCGCGCGATCGTCGTGAGTTCATCCCCGCGCGAGCGGGGAACACAGCCTCCGCAAAAGCCTCTCTGGTACGCTGCTCGGTTCATCCCCGCGCGAGCGGGGGTCACTCTGACTGCTTCCTGACATCGTGCAGTGCAACAAGGACCACCAGCGCCTGCCGCTGCGCGTTCGAGAGGCGGCGGAACGCCGTATGGCCCGCAATCAGCCGCTCGGCGCACGCCCCGACATCCAGCATATACAGGACGGCCGGATGTTCGTTGCCGTCTTTGTCCGACGTGCCCGGCCAATCGAACACATCGACCATCTGGTGCTCTTGGACCAGAATCGCCTCCGATGCTCAAGCGGTTGGTGCGCCGCACCTGCAATCCAGCGAAACTGCAACGATCCCAAGACATTCTTCACACCGCTGACGACGATCGCCTATGCCTGTCTCCACTGTCGTTTTTTTAGCCACTCCATCTGAGCGGCAACATCTATCGCCGCTCCGACAATGCACTTCATTCTCGCCCTGGTCGCCGACCCAACCCTACTCACCCAGCAACACAAGAGCGACCAAGCCCGCCGCAATCTGCGGCACCAGCACGGCCACCAAAATCAGGAGCAACAGTGCGACGACCTTGCCCTCGAAAGACATCCGGCCGATGGCCAGCAGAAAACCGATCCCCACCAACAGTATTGCGAAAACACCCATCGTTGCTCGCAATGCTGCATCTTTCAGAAAGCTGGGACATAAGAGCGCCCGGCGCGAGACCGAAAGTCTACGCAGCCGGGCGGAGAGGGGTGGTGCCGTCACAAATCGGCGGGAAACAGGTTGTCATGGCGTCATTACGGTGTCAAATGCGTCTTGCAGGTTTGTCGGCCACTTCGATGCCCGATCTTGGGTGGCCGACGAATTGGCCACAGCACCCGGCATCCCAAAGATGGGCCGTAACCGCACCCCCGAGCCGGAATCCCAAAAGGAGTGCTTGGACCGCCAGCGCGACAAGCACTGGTGCTATTGGCGACGAATTCCCGTCGGCCGCCCTTTGACCCCAATCTAGGCGGCAGCGGGATGGTCGGCTGCCTTCCCCTCGTTGTGCGGCCGGCCGAGGGTCCGGGGCAGGCCCCCGCCTTGCCTCGGACTCTCTCCCTCTATATCTTGGAAGCACGCAAGAAAAGAGCGGCTGCCGGGTCCGCTCACCCCCGGAGGCAGCTTCCGCGTCATGGCCGCCGTCGCCCGGTCGCGGACGCCCTTCGATGCCCGGGCAGGCGCTCTCACCCGTTCCCTCGCAGGAACCGGCCCGGCGGCTCACGGCGTTGCGCCCGCCGGCAGCGCGGCCGTCGCGCGCAACCCGCCTTCCACCCATCGGTTATTCTGCAAACGCTCACAGGGCGCGGCGGCGGGTTTCCCCGCCGCGCGGCCCTCACTCCTCCTGCCGGCCCGAAAGGGGAGGGCCGCCATAGTCTCGGTCGAGATCGCGGTAGACCGTGTGCACGTGATCCGCGGGACCGCCGGCATCGGCCCCGCCCCGCGCGTCGTTGGCATACTCGATGACGATCGACGGCCCCTGGATCGCCCAGGACACGTCGCTCCCGGGCGCGAGCGGGCCGCTCCAGGCGAACCGGGTTTCGCCGAGCCCGTCGAGCAACCGTTCCCTCTGCGCCGGGGCATCGGTTCGGCATGGACAGCGCGGCGGGTGTTCGATCATGCTGTTGCACCCGCGGTCCGGCGCGGCAAGGCGGTGTGCGATGGTCGATGACGAGGAACTGAGGACGAAGCTGGCCAAGGTGGAGGCGCTGTTCCGCCGTGCCGGCAGTCCGGGAGAGCGCGCCGCGGCCGGCGCCGCGATGGACCGGCTGCAAGGACGCCTCGGCGCTTCCGGAGCCAAGCCCGCCGAACCCGAAGTCGAGCTCCAGTTCTCGCTGCCCGACGCCTGGTCGGTGAGCCTGTTCGTCGCGGTCTGCCGCAAGCACGGGGTGCGTCCGTACCGCTATCGGCGGCAACGGCGCACCAGCGTCGTGGTGCGTGCACGGGAACGCGACTTCAACCGGGTGGTATGGCCGGAATACAGCCGGCTCCAGAACGAGCTGGAGAGCTACTTCGAAGACGTGACCGACCACCTGATCGGGCGCGCCATGGGTTCGGACGGCGACGACAGCACCCTGGACCGGGAATAGGCCCGCCCCGCCGCAATGAGCGACGACCGGATCGACGAGGCCGTTGAGATCTGAGAGCGCGCACGCTTTCAGCGGCGCTTCTCTCCCTCGGCATCGTCGAGCGCTACCCCATGGGCGGCGCGCGGACATGGAAAGCCTTCGATCGGGACGCGATGGACCGGCTTCACGAAAACTGGATCGTCTCCGATCCGGCGAGCAAGACGAAGCCGGCGCTCCTCACCGACTCACCGACGCGGGCGCACGCGCGATCGTCGAACGCTTCAGGCCCACCGAAGGCCCCGCCGAAAGGTTGATCTCCCCCGGATTGTGCGGTGAGATTGGGCCAATCGACAGCGCGCCGATCCGGCTGCACGGGGTAACGTCCGGTACCCGGCGGCGCCGAGTGGAAGAGCGAGAGGCTTTGGGATGCGCAAACCGACGAGACGCGCGTTGCTGCGTTCGATGGGCGTGGCCGCCGGATC
>Ga0209022_1003028_pt1 | contig 12545 bp, 10 predicted proteins | sample PinacodermPK_FD_187300 | JGI IMG/M metagenome (GOLD analysis project Ga0209022, IMG submission 187300) | Host-associated microbial community of the marine sponge Aplysina aerophoba from Gulf of Piran - sponge pinacoderm, lysed by proteinase... | ecosystem: Host-associated > Porifera > Sponge >...
CCAAGACCTTTCACACATGGATTGGCGCCTTACCGATGGCCGAGATTGACCAGATCACGCTTCAAACGTATCTGCACCAATTAGATCAACTAACGCAAGAAGTACGCAGAATTGAGGGGGACTTAGCCGCGCAGGCCGAACGCGCCCCCTATCAAGCGCCCGTCAAGGTCTTGATGGCATTCCGAGGGATTGGTTTGGTGACGGCGTTGACCCTGGTCTTCGAGTTGGGAGATCCCGGTCGTTTTGCACATCCCCGTCAGTTGATGGCATATCTGGGCCTGGTGCCAAGCGAGCACAGTTCAGGCAATCACACGCAACGGGGAGGCCTCACCAAAACTGGAAATGTCCATGTGCGAAATGCGGTCATCTCCGCCGCATGGAAGTATGCAAACCCACCCCGCCGCAGTCGTGTGCTACGACAACGGCAAGAAGCGGTCTCTGCTGAGGTGATCTCCGTGGCATGGAAAGCGCAGCGTCGACTGTACAAACGTTTTCACAAACTGAGTCAGACCAAAGCACGATGTGTTGCCAATGCAGCGGTCGCGCGCGAACTGGTCGGCTTTCTCTGGGAAGCACTGCGCTTGGAAAACCCTTTGATCACCGCCAGTGCGAGGGTTTGAATCATGGTTTATGGAGAAGCGATTGGCACGGTAGGAGGGCCCACGAACACACCTTGCGATAGCCGGCATCTTGCCGGTGAGTGCGCGTTCAGAGATTGTGGCAACTCCGCACGAACCCGAAATCATGCGTTACAGCCCTTTGGGGTCAAAGCACGCGAATACCAGACTGATTAACCGTCGAAGTTGCCAAGTCGCTTCTCCATAAGCCAAAATATATTTTTTGATGTAGATTTACAAAGAACATAGCGCCGTGTAAGCTCTACCTGATCTGGAGAGTCCTACTATACCAGGTGAGCAACCGGTTTAGTATGAAATTTTTCTTCAGACCGGCATCATGAAGCTTCCTAAGTAGGTCTTGGAAATTTCCAGGCTCCACATGGAGAAAAATGTCATTCCTTATGCGCAATCCAAGAGCATTTGCTACTTCACGCAGACGTTCATAACTAGCAGACGCATAGCGTGTCGCTTCATAGCGCTGGATCTGTTGTGCCTTCAAACCCATGCGGTCAGCAAGAGCTTTCTGGCTCAGATCACTGGCAATTCGCGCTCTAATGAGGCCGTCAGCTAACTCGTCAAACGAATTGACGCTGAGTACCGAATGACTTCTAGATTTAAGGCGCTCGTATTCAGCTAGTTCGGCCACGAGATCTGCTAGCTGACTTTCCATTGCCTCACGCTCTGCTTGAATCAGACGAGGTGGAATATCTGGGCGATTGTCCTGATTGGACACAAGGTCTTCAATGGCTTCACGAAATCGGTCAGCTTTCTTGCGCGTTATCCTATACTGTCGTTCATTGGTAATCATGGGAGTGTCGCAAGGTCAATTTGGACGATCCCCTTCGGAATATCGTCGCGGTCAGTTTTGAAAAAATCTTCATAAAAGACTCCTGGGGCCGCCATTGCCCTTGATGGGAATAACTCACCCAGGTATTTTGATTTCATAGCAGACCGAGAGTGACTGAAATCAAGCTGCATATTCCGATTGATCTGGGACACCCTGTAAACCAACATTTTGGAGCGCTAATATGTGCTCATCAAATCTGGAAGCGGTTTGATTTTCATCTGATCCAGGTATGGTTGTCATAGTTTTTGGTTTCACCAAAAACTATGAGCTATGTACAAACTTTTCGGTAACCGTTACCGCGAGCCCAAGACGCAAAATAACGGCAGCTCCGACGAAACGAATATTGAACACTGTGGCCTATGGCCTAGCATGCGTACACCAGATTGATCAGCCGTCGCAATTGCTCAAGGGGCCTTCTTCGTGGCTATCTGTCCTATGACTATAACAAAATGTAACCTAAAACATACATATCACCCGTAATTGGAACCTGCTATACTACACCAGTTTGTACGAGACAACCGCACCATACGGCTATCTTATGACCATGAATGCTTTGCACAGTCGTTAAAATTACATGGAATGCTTGTAAGACTATTCATCAATGAGAGGGTCTGTATTGGATTCCTAGTTTTTCTCGCCGCCTGTGCAGTGCCTCTCGGACAACTAGTACCTGCACCCGAAGAACTGCAGCCTGCGGATTTTTATGTTGAATCCTCTGAAATGCACAGTATTCAGCTCTACGCAGGTGTTGAGGAGGCACTACCCATCTATCAGATGCGGAATGGACCTCCCCTGACCTTAGAGTTCGACCTCATGAACTGGGATGCTCGACCACTGTCGGCTTATTTCTACCATGCGGATCGCACATGGAGGCGTGATCTGTTACCGAGCGAGTACCTTGACTCCTACTCACGGGGCGATCTTTTTGACTATGAGGTTTCTCGCGGTACACTCAATCAGTACGTTCATTACGAGTATGACTTCCCGAACGAATCGATTGATTTTCGGGTGAGCGGCAATTTCATTGTACGGATCACAGAACAAGGGCGTGAAAACGAAGTGCTTTTTGAACGCCCCTTTTTAGTGACAGAAAATATCACACGGGCCGAGCTCTCACTTGATTTGCACTTTGCCGGACGCAGTAACCTGACAGCAATGCAACCATTGCTGCGATTCATTCCACCCCAGCAAATAGGTCCGGCAGAATTCAATGTAACGGTTTGCTTTGTGCAGGACCGACATTTACTGACGCCCCGGTGCATAGAACGCCCTTCACTGACTGAGCAGCCAACATTGCTTTACTACCTTGAGCCGGAAGAGTCTTTTGTAGCGCAGACCGGAAGGTACCTGGTGGACCTGCGTGACTTTCGCCCTGGGGGCAGTATTGAGCGCATCGATCGCTCGACCACGCCTTACAGTGCAGTGCTGGAACCGGATTACGCACGCTTTCCAGACCTGGAGGCAAGCCTGCGGTTGCGCGGACAGGCCGTGATATCTGATACGGATCCGTCGCTGGATACTAGTGCTGAGTATGTGGACGTTACCTTTGAATATGTACCGCCAAATGAAACGCCATTACCAGGCGATGTCTATGTTACGGGGGCTTTCAACGGCTGGCGTATGGATTCGGGCAGCTCTATGCAATGGGTACCATCGACGGGACGGTATACGAGCACGAAGCTGCTCAAACAGGGTGCCTACGAATACGAATATACATCTACCGAAGAACAGACACGCGCGATACTTGCTTTACGACTTGCGCGCACAGATCAGTGGTACACGGGCCTGGTCTACTACTATGATGGAAGTCTGAACACTGATCGCCTACTCACTTGGACGCAGGTCCTATCCAGATAGACTGTGACGCAGATAAGGACGGTGTTGAGGGGGCTACGGGATGGCACAACACCCAGCCGATTTCGTTACCCGGTGCAATTGCAACCCTCCAGACCGCTACTTACCAGCATACCGGGTTATTCGTGTTCAACCTTCGCAAGTTATTGCAATCTTTTTTTACTTCAAGCAGAATTATGTTTTTGCCTTCACGGGTTTCGGGAGGCCTGTTTCCCCCGGCTCGTAGAATAGGTTTTTGATAACCGTTCCTTTTGACCAGCCCAAGCTTTCCCGTTCGGGATATCAGACAACTGCTTAACGACTTGGGTGTCGTCCGGCATCCAGTGGAGGTAGGCTTCGAAGTCTTCGGCTTGTAAATTATTGTAGAGAATTATACACATGGCAATGTTTGTTGGTGATGGCTTAGCGTAGCGTCGCCGGTATGTATTTCGCTCTTGCCACCCCAGCTGGGCACATTTGTTTGGCATTTTCTTACTTAAAATTGGCGTCAGTGCCGCATTTTTGCTGCCAGATAACAGCCTGGCGTGATATTGCGACATGTACTAGTCGTTTCGTTCATAAACAAACGGCCCAAAATTCAGCAAACCGAGAATGGTCATGGCATCGCTCCGAATGATGTTATGGTGAGCACTGGGTCGGACTGCCATCTAGCCCAGTGTCTCTATGTACCCTTCTATCAGATAAAAGCTTAGTTCTTGGTACAGTACTTAGGCATATAATTCGCTTTGATATCGTATCTTCCGGTCTACTTATACTTCACCTGTTGCCATGAAGTCATTTCTCGGTGCACTCGCCGTACTATTCACACTGCTCCTAATTGCCGGCTGCTCATCTACGCGTCAGGCCGCTCCTCCTACAGACGAGGCCCCCTCTGAGTCCGAGAGTTCAGATGATGACGACTCAAAAAAATACAGTGATGTTATCACCGAAGATGCAGTGACCGATGACGGCCTCTTCAAGGTCCATGAGCTTGAAGAGAAGCTGTACTTCGAGATCCCTGACTCACTTCTAGGTACAGAAATGCTACTGGTAACACGTACAGCGGCAACCATGAACAACTTGGGATACGGGGGCATGAAGACGAGCACACAGGTGTTGCGATGGGAAAAACAGGCCAAGAAGATTATGCTGCGAATCGTCTCATATGAGAATGTCGCGGACGAAGACGAACCCATTTACAACGCAGTGCGCAACTCAAACTTTGAGCCCATTTTGCGTGCGTTCGACATTGAGACACTGAATGAAGATTCAACGGCTACCGTAATTGAAGTGACTGACCTGTTTACTTCTGATGTACCATCGCTTGGACTGCCGTCATTCCGGCGTGAACTGTACCGCGTACGGCGCCTAGACTCGGACCGAACTTACATTTCATCGGCGAAAAGTTATCCGCTGAACATCGAAATCAAGCATGTGCTGAGTTACGATGCTGCACAGCCGCCGTCGAATGCTGCTACGGGGACTATTTCTGTTGAGATGAATCAATCCATGATCCTGTTACCGGCAAATCCGATGCAACCGCGGCTTTGTGACCAGCGTGTGGGATTTTTCAGTGTGACGATGACGGATTACGGACGAGATGCACAAAAGGCGGAAGAACGTTGTTACGTAACCCGCTGGAGACTAGAACCCAAGGATCCAGAAGCGTACGCGCGTGGGGAACTCACTGAGCCAGTCAAGCCGATAGTCTACTACATTGATCCGGCTACGCCGATGAAATGGAGGCCCTATCTAAAGGAGGGTATTGAGGATTGGAATAGCGCTTTTGAAGCCGCAGGATTCAAGAATGCCATCATGGCAAAGGATCCTCCCAGTAAAGAGGAAGATCCAGAATTCAGCCCGGAAGACACTCGCTACTCTGTAATCCGCTACTTCTCCTCCGATGTAGAGAATGCTTTTGGCCCACATGTTCATGATCCGCGTACCGGTGAGATCCTGGAAAGTGACATCGGTTGGTACCACAATGTGATGAACCTGCTGCGCAATTGGTTCTTTGTACAGACGGCTGCCGTCAATCCTGATGCCCGCTCAGTCAAATTCAGGGACGAAGTCATGGGGCGTCTCATTCGTTTTGTGTCTGCACATGAGGTCGGACACACCATCGGTCTGCCACACAACTGGGGTTCCAGTTTTGCCTATCCTGTCGATTCACTCCGATCAGCCACTTTCACGGACGCCCATGGTACAGCGCCCTCTATAATGGACTATGCCCGGTTCAATTATGTCGCGCAACCGGGTGATGGCGTGACCAATCTCATGCCTGACGTCGGGATTTACGACAAATGGTCAGTAAAATGGGGTTATACAGTGCTACTGGACGCAGAATCGGCGGACGACGAACGCGAAACACTGAATGCATGGGTTGTTGAGCGTGCAGGGGATCCGCTCTACTTCTATGGGCGCCAAGGCCCTCGTGTGGACCCACGCTCACAAAATGAAGATTTGGGAGATGATGCTGTCGTGGCCAGTAACTATGGTATCGCAAATCTCAAGATTATCCTTGATGAACTGATTGGCTGGACTGCCGAAGACGCCAAGGATTATGGAGATCTGAATGAGCTCTACGGACAGATTGTAACACAGTGGTATCGCTACGTCGGGCACGTGGCGGCCAATGTGGGAGGGCATTATGAAAATTTCAAGACCTATGATCAGGAAGGCGTTGTTTACACGCCTGTGCCGGCTGGAACTCAGCGCGGTGCCATGGAATGGCTTTCTCAGGAAGCATTTGCGGCTCCAACCTGGATATTGAACAGCGAGGTTCTGCGCCGCATTGAGGGAGTAGGCGCCATGGACCGTATTCGTCGCTACCAGGTCGGCGCAGTGAATACACTACTTGATCCGATTCGCATTGGACGTCTCATGGAAACCGAGGCACTGGCGAATGGCGAAGATGTGTATACGCTCGCAGAACTCTTGGAGGATCTACGCGACGGGATTTGGACAGAGTTGCCAGCAGCTTCGGCCATTGGTCCATTCCGGCGCAATTTGCAACGGGGGCACCTGGAGCGTCTGGAATATTTGATGACTCAAGAGGGACCATCACTGCCGTCCTTCTTTTCCAGTTTCGGTATGGCACCGGTTGATGTGAGTCAGTCAGATATTCGCGCCTACGTACGAGGAGAGCTTGAGTCACTACAGACGGCAGTAGACCGTGCTGCCCGGAGAACTGGAGATAGTATGACGAGGCTACATCTGAGAGATGTTAGCGCACGCATTGACGACATTCTTGACAACGAAGACTAGACTGGTCCAGTGGGCTTGGCATATCTAGGTCCGAAAACTGCAGGATACCGGCCTCGTTGATCATTCAGCCACGCGTGGTCGTTCACTGCCGGGGCTGCGCGCACGCCCGGCGATACTGTCGTACGGATCGTCTTGATTTGCCCTCCAAGAATACGGAAGACGCAACAAGAGAATGCCCTGCTCATTGGGGGATTGTGATCTGGTATGGGTTCCATGAACTTCGAACCTCGAAATAGCGTCCGGGTAAATGGGAGCCCGGCCCCTGTGTCCAAATGATCTTCTGAGACAGGGACCATTTCAAGCATATATCCAGGAAGTCTCTAATTCTGGAACGTCGTTGATAACCTAATCGTAACTTAAACCTGATTTTACGGTAGAAGAGGAGACGCCAAAGTTCTCGTAGCTCTGGATAAATTCAGGAAATGAAATTCTTTACGGCGCTAATTTCAGATTCCATCAAAGAGGGGATCACAAACACATCCGTATGGGCCGGCGTGCGTTGCTCCACTGGGAGGCACAGCACCACATTCTGTCATCTCAGCCCCATAGCGCGACAGGCTTATTGTCGGCTTGTATGTTTCTCTTCTCTGGTCGCATTTTTTTCATTTCTGCTCGGTCCAGTTCTCGCACAGATGCCGGAGCATGCACCTTCCGGAGAGACTGACTTCAGAGAATGGGAGAACCTAGGATGGGCGAATATAGACCCGGGAAGGTCAATTCTTGATCAGGATGAGCGCTTCCGGCTGAAGATCTATCAGTACAGGTTCCACATGGAAATGCCTGTGGCTGCAATTTCGGCAGTGAAGCCAGTCGCACATGCGGTCATGAATATCTGTGATCGAACGGCTGTCGTAATGAGTGCGATCTTGAGTGTGATCCCCGGTACGAATGATTGTGCAGAAGTTACGAGTACACAACTAGCCGCAATCACAGGTCTCTCACGGTTAGACTCTAAAAACATTTCAAGCCTGAAGGCCGGAGATTTTGATGGTCTGATTTCGCTGACAGAGCTCAATTTGTGGCGTAATAATCTGAGCACGCTCCCCGACGGCATCTTTGATGAACTGACCTCGCTGAATGAGCTTTCTTTGAGCGAAAATGATCTGAGTACGCTCCCCGACGGCATCTTCGATGAACTGACTTCGCTGAATGAGCTTTCTTTGAGCGAAAATGATCTGAGTACGCTCCCCGACGGCATCTTTGATGAACTGACTTCCCTGGAAAGGCTTTATTTGTCGGAAAATGCTCTGAGTACGCTTCCCAACGGCATCTTTGATGAACTGACCTCGCTGACTGTGCTTCGGTTGGACCGTAACGAACTGGTCACACTCCCCGACGGCATCTTTGATGAACTGACCTCGCTGGGCAGGCTTCATTTGTTGGAAAATGCTCTGAGTACGCTTCCCGACGGCATCTTTGATGAACTGACCTCGCTGGGTTCGCTTACTTTGGGCAAAAATCCTCTGAGCACGCTCCCCAACGGCATCTTTGATGAACTGACCTCGCTAACTGGACTTAATTTGGACGAAAATGATCTGAGCACGCTCCCCGACGGCATCTTTGATGAACTGACCTCGCTGACTCTGCTTTGGTTGGGCAATAATGATCTGAGCATGCTTCCCGAGGGCATCTTTGGTGAACTGACCTCGCTGACGAGGCTTGTTTTGTTCTATAATGATCTGAGTACGCTTCCCGAGGGCATCTTTGATGAACTGACCTCGCTGACTGAGCTTTGGTTGCACCATAATAATCTGGTCACGCTCCCCAACGGCATCTTTGATGAACTGACCTCGCTGACTTTGCTTTGGTTGAACAATAACGATCTGAGCATGCTTCCCGAGAACATCTTTGATGAACTGACCTCGCTGACTCATCTTTATTTGAGCAATAATGATCTGAGCATGCTTCCCGAGAACATCTTTGATGAACTGACCTCGCTGACTAGGCTTTCTTTGTCACAAAATGCTCTGAGTACGCTCCTCGACGGCATCTTTAATGAACTGACCTCGCTGAATGAGCTTAATTTGAGCGAAAATGATCTGAGTACGCTACCTGACGGCATTTTTGAAGATCTCACTGCATTGTACTTGAATAATCCATTCGGCTTAGTCGGCTTACATCTTCAAGATAATCCAGGAGCACCCTTCCGTCCGGTGGTCAACGCAAGCGCAGATCTAACAGTGCAGCCGGGAACTGAGGTTTCTATTCCAGGCAGCGTCACGGGGCCTTGGGGGAGTTTCGTACGGTGGACTTGGATGCAAGTAGACGGTCCAGATTCAGATACTCCTAGTTCAGGGGCATTACCCTTGACGGGTGGAGACACGGCCATGCCCAGCTTTACAGCACCAATGACAGAAGGAGAAGTCCACTTTAAACTGGTTGCAACTCCGGGGCATAGGGGGACGCCGCCCGAGGCCTACGGATATGCGATCTCAGATCCTGATTGGATTACGATACGCGTGGGTGTTGCCACCAATGTAGCGGAAGTACCTCTGGTTGTGGACTTTGATTTGCTCGGGAATTATCCCAATCCATTCAACCCGTCTACCACCATTCTGCTGGATTTGCCGGAGACGGCCGCAGTATCCGTAGATATATTCAACATGCTGGGACAGCGGATACACTGGGAAGATTTCCCAGATGTAGCGGCCGGTCCTTCACAGCCTTTGCCTCTCAAAGTTTCTCACTTGCCTTCCGGCGTGTATGTCTATCACGTCACGGCGCAAGTGGGAAAAGAGATCTATCATGCCAGTGGGCGCATGACTTTCATCAAGTAGAGCCAATGCGGAATATGAAGTGAGACGCAAACATAGGCTAGTGTGAATGCTTGCAATCAGAATTATTTAATGTACTTGCCTACCGTAGTTTTCTCGTTTGGTCGTACCTAACCTGGATAACCTAGCATTAATGACAGCTGGGATACGATCCCCACCGAACTCAACAAGATCAACCGCGTGACCGCGGTGCTTCCCAAAAGCAATCCCAGACCCATCGTCACGAAGATTGATCAAGATTTCACACCGAGGGAGGTAGAGATCTCACAGAGAATGGGGTTCATTTATGCCCCCTATACGACCCAAACCAGACAGGAGTGCGCGGAGCGAAGATCCCTCCGCTACAACCCCCAGGCTAATGAATCATAGCCAGTCCCTCATTTGTGGCGCAATACAAAACTCGCTATGGAATACCAACCGGTGTATCCAATGGGCTGAGTTGAGACCACAGGAGGGGTGCCAAGGGTATGATTGGCCGGCAAAACGAAGCACCAAGGCGCCTTAGATCCGTTGATTTATTGCGCTTCATTTGGCGTAGTTGGGCAAGGAGGATAGAACATCAAATTGCAGCCATTTGAGGGCTTTCTTTCGCATGCAGTCGCATTGATGCAATCACACGTGCAGGCCGGAGCATCCCGAAGTCTTGGGCTATGCCTTGCTGGTGGGCCGCGCAGCCATTAGCCTTCCGACGGCACTTGAAGCTTTTGAGCTGTCGGCAAAAATCGTGATATCAACTTGCTGTATTCGGCATAGTACTGATCCCAGTGGAAGTCATCATATTCCTCTGGATTATTTTGAACGCGTTCGCTCACCAGACGCGCACACACCGCATCGGCTGTGATTTCTGCCAACATTACTCTGAAATGTTTTTCGTCCTGCCCCTGAAACCGTGGAGCCGAGCCCAAATACTGCTTAAGGGACGGATGGCGGGCTGCGATTTCCAGGACGTTTTGCCGCCAACGGAAGCGCTGGTTGGCAATCTTGATATCTTCAAGTTTAATCTTAATGCCCGCTCCGAGCGGCTGAAAGGTAATTAAGTCGGCAGTAGCTTCCTCACTCTTCAGCTTCGCCACAATTATGGCTTTAGCGTCCTCTGTTCCAGAAACACCAACTCGAATGTCACAGCTGGCCACGCCAAGATTTTTTTCGGCACCAGCATTTTGTTGCCGGATACCTTGAACCTGCTGTTGTCGACTGAAATATTCAGCATGGTGGGCTCAGATACGAGCGAAAGCGGTGCCAAAATTCGAATGCGTTTTTTCGGACCGCCGATCTTGATACGATATAGTGATCTGTGAAAGCAGAGCTCTCCCAGCTCCCTGAATTCATCTGCTCTTGAATTGAGGACCTCTACGATACACTCTTCTGTGATGGACCCGATAGACACCTTGATACCAGAGGCTGTGGTCGGCTGAACGCCCGTCAACTTCCACGAGGCCTGTAAAACGTCATCCTCTGTGGGGTGGGATTCAACCGACACGAACCGTTTGTCGGTAGCCACCTCTTCTGTCAGGCACTCGATTTGGACAGTTGCTCCGTGTTCGATTTCAGGAAAGGCTTTTTGCCGCACACGCAATGTGCAGGGGATCGACTGGCCAACCACAATTTTGGCAAACTTGGGGCTGAGAGAAAAGCCCGACTCCTGAAACAATCGAGTGCTGGTTCCACTCCCGTCACGGGACACATCATCTTCAGCACCCTCGTGCTCCAAGAACTTTGTCGCAGCACGCTCCAGTGCATTTAGGCGTTTGCGGGTGGCCCGATTCTCAATGGTCGCGCGCTCGCTATCTGCTTTTTTTCGCTCCTCTTCAATCAGCGGACGCAGCCGCTTCAGTCCCTCGGCAAAAAGGGCCTTGACAAATGGATGCGCCCGGGCCAAACCGGATCGTCGCGAAGGATCGAGCACGGGCATGGGATTGCTCGGGTCAGCGTCGGCACGTGCTTCTACGCGCTGATCAAATTGATTCCAGAGTTCATCAATATGGTTGCAAACCAAGCGACCAAAAAATCGCAGCGCATGCGGATCGGTCTCAAGATCTTTGTCAAATAGTGTAGCTTCGTGGACCGCATGACGAGACTTGATCAGTATGCCTCCGCGCCGGAATCTTGATGTTTCGCCCCCGAGTTGTTCGCTTGTTCGACTTATCGTCAGCTTTGCCCTTGCGCCCGCATAACCGGGCACGTCAAAGGCAACCTTGATCCGGTCTCGTCCAGCCAACACTGGAGGTTGAATCACCGTCCGCTCTTTGGCGCCATCCTTTAGTGTTATTTCGCGCCCCGGATCTTTAAGTATGTCCCGCAATGGCACAAGCAGGCGAACATTCTTCTTTAAATTGACGGAGGAGGGAATTCTTCGGCTCGCATTCAATTCGATGGTGACCACCGTGCCCGTACCCTCAAGAATACCCAACCGTTTTCGTTCGGCCTGGGTGACCTTTGTCGGCTTGTACAGTTTGAAATCGAAATACTCCGACACCTCACACGCATGTACGCTGCCATCGCCTGGAATAGACTCAAAGGTGACTTTCCCCAAGGCCGCTATGTCCTTTGCCCCTCGTGAATTGGTCCCGCGGACAGCAAGTCCCTGCTCCATGCCGCTCACCCGTCCACCTGTCCGGCCAATCTTTTGGCTCATGGCCTCCATGGACATACCGTCCGCAAAATCACGAACGCGCAGCGTTGACGACTCGCCCGCTGCACGGCGGCGGATAAGCTCAATATCAATTTGACCGCGGATTCCCAATATCTGGTAGCGATCATCGGCGTTGGTTATCAACTCTACCAACGCATCATAGATGTCGTGTATGGCCATGTTGGAGTCTTGGATTAGACGCCGCGTCCCGTCTAACTCCACCTTTCGCTGCTCAACTATTTGCCTTGTCATGATATCATCGTAGGTTGCTGCTCAGCGCTGGACCTCTGTACGCGCTGCAAGGTGTTGCGACTCGCAAGAATGGCGTACACCCTAGCCCTGCCCTGTTAATAGAGAAAAGACCGGACAATGAGAGTTCTTCAGTATATGTTGGGGAGCATTTTCGAGTTTCTGCTTGGTAAAATACGACGGATTGCATGCATTTCCTTGAAGCCAACCGTCCGGTCCTCCCATTTTCCGTGTCCTCCGCGTCCTGGAGCACACGAGCTTTGGCCGACACGGCATTCTTCTGTGGCCGACACATAACTAGGACATGCGACGTTTCGACGCTCGGG
>Ga0209022_1003046_pt1 | contig 12488 bp, 13 predicted proteins | sample PinacodermPK_FD_187300 | JGI IMG/M metagenome (GOLD analysis project Ga0209022, IMG submission 187300) | Host-associated microbial community of the marine sponge Aplysina aerophoba from Gulf of Piran - sponge pinacoderm, lysed by proteinase... | ecosystem: Host-associated > Porifera > Sponge >...
CCGTGGGTCTTCCCCGGCAGGAAGAAGGGCACCCGCCTCGTCAATCTCAACGACTCCTGGGACCGCGTCCGAAAGCGCGCCCGGCTTGACGGCGTTCGCCTGCATGACCTCAGACATACGTTCGCCTCCCGCGCCCTGGCCTTGGGCGAGGGCCTGCCCATGATTGGCGACCTGCTCGGTCACCGCATGGTGAACACGACGGCGCGATACGCCCATCTCGCCCGCGACTCGGTACGCGAATCGAACGCGAAGATCGCCGCCAACATCGGGGCCCGCGTCCTGTAGCCGCCCGCCCGCGCCCACCGCACCGAGCATCGTCAAGGACACCGACCATGAAGAGCGCGAACAAGGAAATCCTCACCACTCGCATCGTCGAGGCGCTTCCGGTCCCCGACCGCGACACCGTCTTCTGGGACCGCGAGCTGCCCGGCTTCGGCGTGCGCCTGCATCCTTCGGGATCGAAGGTCTACATCGTCCACAAGCGCTTCGACGGGAAATCCCGCCGCGTGACCATCGGCAGCCACGAGGTGTGGTCTCTCGATGCCGCGCGACGCGAGGCGGGGTCCATCATCGCGAGCCTCAAGGCGGGGCAGAGGCCCAACCGCCCCGGCACCGACGCTCCCGCGGTCGCCGGACCCACCATCGCCGCCCTCGCGGAGCGGTACATGACCGAGCACGTGGCGCTGCGCTGCAAGCCGACCACCGAGCGCTCGTGCCGCAACATCCTCGACAGGTATCTCCTGCCGCAGTTCGGGACCTTGCGCTTCGGCGAAATCACCCCCGACCGCGTCGCCGCCCTCCATTACAAGCTGCGCGCGACGCCGACCATGGCGAACCAGGTCATCGACATGCTGTCCCGCCTCTTCCACATGGCCCGGAAGACCGGCCACGCGCCGGACAGCGGCAATCCGTGTCGCTTCATCAAGAAGTATCCGCCGCGAAGCTGCGACCGCTTCCTGTCGGAACAGGAGTTCCTGCGGCTCGGGGCCGCGCTCAGGGAGCTGGAGGGCGAGGGGAAGATCACGAACACCGCCGCCGCGGCGCTGCGCCTGCTGATGCTGACCGGCTGCCGGCGCAACGAGATCGTGACGCTCAAATGGGAGGACGTCGACTTCGAGCACGACGAGTTCCGCCTGCGCGACGCCAAGACCGGAGGACGCATGGTTCCCTTGTCGCCCACGGCGAGGAAGGTCCTCGCCGCCTTGCCCCGCCAGCCCGGCAACCCGTGGGTCATTTCGGGGAGCGCGCCGGGCAGCCGCCTCGGCAATCTCAACGCAAGCTGGGGGATCGTCCGCAAGAAGGCGGAGCTGGAGGACGTGCGGCTTCATGACCTCCGACACTCCTTTGCCTCGCGGGGTCTCTCCCTGGGCGAAAGCCTGCCGATGATCGCCAGGCATCTCGGCCACAACAAGGTCCAGACGACCGCCCGCTACGCCCACCTTGCCCGCGACTCAGTAAAGACCGCCGGCGAGCGGGTCGCCGTCAGCCTCGCCTCGGAGTTCGGGGCGTTTCGCGATTACATTCGGACGTATGCCGCCACGGAGACCTAACCCCCCAATCCGTGCTGACGTCTCGGTCGAACGAATTCGTGTCGGTGGGATCAGCTTTCGGACAAACAACGATGGCCTGTGCATGGGTGCGTGACGGATGGCCGTTGCTCGATGACCCCTACCGGTTCGATGCCGGCCGCGTCCGCGGCTTCATGATCGCGGCAAGGTTCCACAGCCGCGGCAGTACCGCCGACGGATATTCATCGAACCGAGCCTGTAGTTCGAGAGCGGTTCGATCCAGGTCGAAGGACTCTCCTTCCAATATGCGGATCTGCTCTACCCGCCGCCACTTCTTCACCTTGAGGACCAGTGCGCCGTCGAGAAGACGCAGCCCCGAGACGCTCATTCCCGTCGCGAGCACCAGCATCCCTACCGGGTCCCCCGGCTCCACCACCGCCGCCTCGATCATCTTTTCGTCGATCCAGAACGGCTTGAACCTGCTTCTCTCCCTGGATCCTCCCAAGCCAGCAGGCCCCATCGGGCCGCCTCGAGGACCGCTTCGGTCTGACCACGCAGCGCAAACCCCGCTGAATCCACGACCGGCGGCGCCCCGCCGTTTTCCCGCCAGTCCGCCTTGTAGCCGGGGTTGGACCTGAGCGCGTGCCAGTCGCCGACCGGACCCCGGATTTCCGTGTCTTTCGCCGTTGCGGACTCCGACATTTCAATCGACCCCGTCGAGAAGCATCCTTCCGCAATACTTGTCCCCGCCGACAGCCTGCTCGCCGACATCTTCCCTGCGCCGGAGGAGTCCCAAGCGACATGATTAAAGACATTCTTCTGCAATCTATCAGAAATATCCAGCGCCGGTCAGCGTTTCAAATCACAATAACCCATTGGTTACACTTGGTTTTTTCCCTATCCCGCAAGCTGCCTGAATCCACTCCCAAAATTTGCGGAAGCACTCCGTAACCGGATTCGCCTGTCTCCCCGTCACATCCTGCCAGCCATGCCGCCCGCAACTCCTGCACCCTCGCTGTAACCGTTCGGATCCCGGCGGTTCGTTCGGTTAGCGAGTGACGCCAACGCGGAGGCCACCGGCGATTCCGGGTTCTGCCCGATCGAGGACGGTTGTGCTCGGTGGTCTGCTCACCGCCATCACCCGCTGCATGAACGACTACTGTCCCTGGGACGAGGGGGACGGTTATCTGCCTGTTGGGATGCATACCCGCACCTGGCCACGCCCGCCAGTCATCCGAGTCACGTCGGATCCTGGATAACACGTGCACTACGTCCCAGCAGCTCAGTCACCTGCGAATCGAGGTCCCTGCCGGCCTTCAGAACCTCGGCGAGATAGCCGATTGCGAGGCCGTATCCGAGGCCGAGACGGCCCAGCCACACGACGAGTCGCACGTAGCTCATTGCGTTACCGGCTTCGTGAAACCCGCCGTCCGTCAATGGCAACAACAATGACACCGGCGTAGGGTGGTCGTACCTCGCCAGCAACCCATTTCTTGCCTCATCGTCCCACCAGCCACAGTCCATGTCGACCACACGGTGCTCCGCCGGCACGCACGGCCAGACCGCATGCATCTGCCGGTATGCAGCTCGAAGCTCGGTCGCCATCGTGTGCACGCCGTCGACATCGACGTCGCACTCGGAAATCGCCAACGCGTGGAGGCACACCTTGCGCAGCCGCAAGATCCAATCCGGCGTATCCTCTCCGACCGTGCGGTCCGGCGTATCGATCCGTACATGGATTTTGGCGAACTCCCGAAGCAAGTCGCGGAGATCACCGCACCGGATCCTCTGCTGTTCAACCCCTTCCGCTGCCGCTCGCATCAGTCCTCCATCGGGGCGTTGACATCGACAAACGTCGATACCGCAGCACTCCGTAGGCCGTCGGTGGTCTTACGCCCTTCGATTAGTCGTTCCAGCGTCGCGGCGATCCATTCCTGTCCGTCGCCCCCCGCCGCTGGGCACAATGCGGCGTACGCGTTCATGGTGTTCAGCTGTTCAACCAGGAAATCCATAAAGCCTGCGAACACCAACTCGTCCCGCCACGTATTCATGGATTTGACGCCGCCACGCCACGTGGGCCCTCTGAGGTCCCCCTCGCCGTGACAGAAGCTCTTGCTCAGGTGTGCGTACCAGGCTTCACCCCCCTTAAGCGTCGCCGCCTTGTCCGCTTGCTTGAGGCTCCTTCCCCGGGCCCTTTCCGGCGCGCGCATCCCGACGCTCTCGTCCGCCGCCCTCTCCGAATCCGCGATGGTCGCGAGCAGCTCCTCGTGGCTCATCTTGCCCTTGGTCGCTCGGATCATCGTGTCGTAGAAGTCCGCGCTGAGGCGATCGCCCAATGCCCTCACCGCGTGTCCGGGATTACCTGTCAGACGCGGCGCGACAAAATAATTGTCGAAGACGAACACGACTTGGCCCGCGCATTCCAGGACGGGCCGCATTTGCACGGCCAGCGAATGCAGGTTGTTGGCCGCATTAGCGCGTAGAGCCGCGTCCGAGTGTACCCGCGCCTTGCGTAGCAGCAGTGTGCACTCGACGCGCAGAGGAGTGCCGGGATCGGCTTCGATATCGGATTGAGCTGTGAGCTCCCGCAAATCACCATCCGCGGCCAATCGACGTCCGAGCTCGCGCGTCGTCACGATCGACTGCGCGAGCAGGTCGGCGGTCCCCGCGCGATAGCGGGCGACCTCAACGTCAGGCGTATTGAGACCTGCCACCGTTGGCATGACGATCTCTGGCATCCGTTGAACCGTTGCCCGTGCCCTGGACCATTTGGCTCCACGTCACGGAGTTAAGAAAGCGTGTAAGTCGGAATGCAAAGATTCCGGAGGTCGGCTCCACCCCTTTCGATCCTGGAAGCCCGGACCGATTCTCCGACGCGATTGTCGCGGATTTCTGCTCGCGCCAGACACTGATAAAGTCTGTCCGCCTTGGCATCAGGGAAACTCCGATGGCTCTCTATTCGGTTGATTCGCAAAGCTACGTCGACGCCATCCCACATCGCGAGAACTTCGAGCTCTGGCGGTCCCGTCTGACCACCGAACAGTTCGATGCAATCTGCAACGAGCTTCGCAGCATGATCGACGGAAGCGAGATTCACACGGCGGGATGGATGCCCGGCAACGATTGGACCGGGACACCTTGGGAGCCGATATACACCGATGCATGCCGGTACAGCCAGGAAGCCTCGGGTTACTGCTTCGGGTTGTTCGTTTGGTTCATCCTGCAAGAGCACCCTGATACGTGGGGCTTCGGGCGATACGAGAAGGACGGAGTACCGATCAGGAGCATGACGTATTTCCGGTTGGACAATCCGCCACCCCGATGATCGGACGGCACACCTCTTATCCACTTCGGAGCACCATCGAAACGAATCTGTTCGTCAGGGATATTGCCAAACACGGATCGGTGTCTTCCCCGCGTGGTCTCGGCCTCTTCGGGCACAATCGAGTGCAGGTAGGCATCCCAAGACGCGGACAACCATCTCCCCATCCCCCAGGACCCGAACGCTTACCCCTCGCTTGGGCGTCGCCTTCTCCCCGCAGCCCAGCCCTGGCCACGTCAATGCACCGTGGCCTGCCCAGTCCCGACCAGGTTGGGGTCGAACTGCACGAACCGGTCGAACAGCGGCGTCTTGCGCCACTCGCCGTGGCCCGTCCGCGTCGCATCCTCGCCCCGGCATTCGACCAGTCCGAACCAGCGCAAGGGCCGGAGCACACGCAGTACGAACAGCACCGTCGCGACCCAGTCCGGGTTGCGCAGCACCGCCTCGTCCGGCAGCACGCTGAGACGCATTAACGATTCGGCGTCCTGCCAGCGATCCCCCGTCGTCGAGAGCGACCACAGCGCGAGCCCGATCTGCGGCTGGGGCCAGTAGCCGCACTCGGGCTCGCCGAACAGGCTCAGGCTCACGTCCCAGAAGCAGTTCCGGAAGAAGTTCCTCTGGACGCGCTCCCGCGCGCCCTTGAGCACACGCCGCCCGGTTCCACCGACCCGGAGCCTGCCGTGCTTTCGTATCAGGAGGCTGTCCATCGTCACCAGTTCGCGCAGCAGCCGCAGCTCCTCGACGTGTCCTTCCCTCAGCCGCTTGCCGGCACGCCATTTCTCCTCGAACAGGCAGCCCGGCCAGTCCATCGCCGCCCGCAGGGCCGACACGGTCTCCAGCGTCAGATTGCCCCGGGCCGTCAATTCCAACCCGTCCTCCTCGACGGCGGCGTGCATCAGCACCAACGCATTCTGCACGATCGGCGACTGCGCGATCTCGTCGTCCGTCAGATCGAACGCCAGTCGGATCGCCCCGTCCTCCCAAGCCGGCATGCCACGCAGCGCGTCGATGCCGTCCGCCCCAAGGCTCATCCAGGTCGGCACCACGCCGTTCAGCCACCGGTCATAGACGGGCGGCATCCCCGCAATGTGGAGCTTGTCCAACGCCACCTCCCGGTCTCGCACCATTCCAGCGGCCCAGGCCGAACGGTGTTCCTCCCCCCAATCCGGCATTCCTCCGCTGTCGGGCGGGCCGCGTCAATCCCACCCGCCACCAAAGGACCGCCCTGCCGGCCCTCATCCTGTCGGGCATCACGCAGATTGCCACCGTTTCTTCCTGCCGCCGGCAACGACAGCCGCCACTCTGCCCGCTTGACCTCCAGGCCCGGCCGTTGCCGGCCGACTCGTCGCTTCCGCCGCAGGCGCCGACTGCCGTTTTCATTCCGGAGGCCAAGGCTTCGCGGCCTCCGCAACCATGGCCTCGAAGTCCGCCACGTTCCCGATGACCACGACCGCCGTCACCGCCGGGAACGCCATGGCCGTGGTCCCCATCCGGATATGGACGGCGCCGACCCAGCGCCAAAGGACGGTGCGAGGGGAGGAGGCAGAGGGCGGCGTCTTTCGGACGAATTGCGGGGCCGGGGAGCGGTCCCCGCGCCGCCACCCGGGAGGCCGAACCATGCCCGTCAACCTCGCCGATGTTGCCGTGCCGCCCCGGTGCGAGCAAATGATCCGCGCCGGAGCCCTGGTCGTAGTCAATTGGTCAGGCGGCAAGGACTCGCAGACGATGACAATCCTGCTGTCCCGCATCGTTGCCCGCGAACAGCTCCTAGTCGTCCATGCCCCGCTCGGCGAAATGGAATGGCCAGGCACAGTAGAACTCATCGAGGCGACGCTCCCCGAAGCGAAGCGCCGACACGCGCCGTTCGTCCACCACGGTAGGACGATGCAACTGCTCGAAGAAGGTCTCCATCCCGAGCGGGCAGTCGTGGCTGAGCCGCGTCGCCTCCGCCCGCGTCAGACCGCAACTCTGTCGACTCCCGCGAGTCGGGCGACCCGGATGAGGTAGAGCCAGGCGCCGGAGTGGTCCGCCAAGTGCCGAGTAATGGAGCCGAGCGCGGGTGGACGAGCGAAGACAGTTGCGGTGCCGACCAACGGACAACGCTTGACCCACGATGTGATGACATGGATGGTGTAGCATACTGCGGCACTTTGCAGCAGCGCGCAGGGATCCAATCACGGGGGGATCAGTGACAGCGAAACATCGAGTGACCGTCAATCTCCAAGACCAGGAGTACAGAGAGTTGTTGGCACTCTCGGAGAAACACCAAGTTTCGCTGGCTTGGCTGGGACGCCAGGCAATCATCGATCTACTTGAACGCTGCAAGAATGAGCAGCTCCAACTCCCCTTGAATCTCTCGTCCGAACGACGCGAGAAGGGGAGCTGAAAACGGGAACGAAGATACTGAGGTGAACAGGCAAGTGGAGAGAGAAACAGGAAACAGTGCGACTGCGCAGCCGAACGGACAGTACCTGGCGGCTCTGACGCTCGGAATTGCCCCTGTGGAGTTCTCTAGCGAACGCGTACGAATTGGTCGGCTTAACCCGGAAGAGGATGGACCGATCAAGGACCTACGCCGTGAGCACTCGCGGACGCATGCCTTTCGCTTCGATTCGCGGGACGGCAGGATAGCCAATATTGGGCTGGAAGCCGGAATCGATCCACTGGGAGAGATTGAAGAGGTGCTGGTTGGAGAGCACCTCTTGCTGCTCGGCGTAGCCATCGAACAACAGCTAAGGCGATGGTTTTCGGGGAATCGTAAGATTTTGAAGCGGTTTCACCCCTTGATCTGTCTTGGGGGTCGGGACCGGTTGCTCGGACAAGCACTGAGACATGCGGGGGTGAACCAGACCGATAGAAGACTTGATGTCGTAGCGAAATGGTCTTTTGACCTCCGGCTATTGGCGTCAGCCGATCCCGACGCACACCCAGTGCTTGTGTTGATCGCAGATGTCGGAACGTCCCATGTAATCGATATCCCCGTATCGGAGCTGATGGAAACGAACTTTGACCCGACGGGATGTTACGTCGGCTCGCCTAGTGAGGTGGACGATCTTTCCGGGTTTTCGACACTTCGCCTGATTGGGCGCGTCAGAAAGGTCGAGAACGAGACCCTTCATCTCGATGATGTACGGACTGACTTCGACAGCGACCGCATTGCAGCAGCAGATGTGTTTGTCGAAGCCAGGCGAGAAACGCTAGAAGCGGTGACCCGAGCACTGTATCCAGCTGCTGCTGGAAGGGCTTTGCGAGCACTAGACCGGACCCGCGCTCCCTACATTAGCGGTAAGGGAAAACTGGAGAGAATCGCCCGTACTGTAGACGACCTAAATAGATCCTCACAGAACGACAAGAAAAACTCTCTAAGTCTCACGTTGGGAGATGGTTTGACCGCAGTGTTCGGTCCGCTTCTGGATCAATCGAGCGCACAGTTCCCGCGGATGATTGAAACTAGCAGACCGACAATGCTGTTCGGAGCAAGTGGTCACGATCAGCACACGCAACCAGACTCCGGCATCAAGCGGCATGGACCATTCCAGTACGCACATAATCCTATGAACGACCCCACGATTGTGGTGCTATGCGACAAGGCGGCGAAAGGCCGAATGGAGCAGTTCGCGAAGTCTCTTCGTGATGGTATTGAAGACGATAAGGGAATTTTTTCTGGCGGGTTGGTCGGAAAGTTTCGGTTAACCAGTGTTCGTTTCCACTTTGCGGAAATTCTCACAGATACCTCAGACGGGTATTCGACTGCCGCTATTGGTGCCCTGGATGAACTCCCGCAGACACCAGCGCTGGCCCTAGTACAAGTGCGAGAGGCACACAAAAAAAGATTGTCGGGTGAGAATCCCTACTTTGTAGCCAAGTGCCATTTTATGCGCGCGGGTGTACCAGTGCAGGCCGTCAGGTTGGAGACAATTGAGCAGGACTACGGCAGGGCTTTCAAGCTGAACAACTTGGCGCTTGGGAGCTACGCGAAGATTGGCGGTGTCCCATGGGTCATCTCCACACGAGGGGTTGCTACGCATGAGCTTGTAGTTGGGATTGGGTCTACGCAGGTCGGCGGTACCCGCCTTGGAGAATGGACGCGATATGTGGGGTTCACTACGCTGTTTCAGGGTGACGGACGTTACTTGGTCTGGGAAACCACCAAGGAAGCAACGTTCCAGAGTTACCCTGAAGCGCTACTGGAGAGCTTGCGAAAAAGCATTCGTTTCGTGAAGTCGCAGAATAGATGGGTTCCTGGAGACAATGTCCGACTTGTGTTTCATGTTTACAAGCCACTCAAACGGGTCGAGATTGAGACCGTAAAGCAACTTGTTGAGGAACTGCTGACCGATTATCCGGTCGAATTCGCTTTCCTCGACATTTCGCACTACCATCTATTTCAGATATTTAACCCCACTCAGAAGGGCGTTAAGTATTGGTCACAGGAAACACGGCGAAGTGGAGTTAAGGGAGTTTATGTGCCGCAGCGCGGTACAGCCATGTTGCTTGGACCGCGGACAGCTTTGCTTCAATTGGTCGGAGCCAAGGAAGTAAAAACCTGGTCGCAAGGCATGCCACGACCGTTGCTCTTGGAACTGCATCCTGATTCCGATTTCTCCGATCTGACGTATCTTGTGCGACAAGTATTTCACTTTTCTTATATGTCCTGGAGAAGTTTTTTCCCTTCGCACGAGCCAGTGACAATACTTTACTCGCGTTGGATAGCGAGAATGCTTGGTAGCCTCAACACAGTATCTGACTGGGACAGTGTAGTACTGAATCAGATGCGCGACCGACGTGCGATGTGGTTTCTCTAATGTCGTACGACGATGTTCTCGGTAGTCGCATGACGATGCTGCGGAGAATTGTTCGTGAGGGGTTTGACGATACGCCAGCACAAGTGCAGGGTTTTGTAACCCGAGTGCTACAGCGAGAGAACCGCAACTTGGATGACGCCCCGCTCTACCATGAGCGTCCGCTTGAAGAGAACCTGAACGCTGTTCGATTTGACGGTTACCCCGCGCTAGCACGCGCTGGGTACGTACTGGCAGGAAATCAAGACGCGGCGGTAGACGTCAATTTGGTCAACGGGTTCGTACAATGCATAGAACAGCAGCGAGGTCGTCCACCGCCCAGACAGATTGAAATTGCTCACGACGCTCTTGCATTACTGGGAATAGCGGACGGGCTTCGCGCGGCGGGACGAAGGGGTGATATTGACGGACGTAGGCTAGAGGCAGCAAGGAATTGGGCGCGGGAGTTGTTGGACCAACATGGCGGTGCGGATTTGCGGCTGATTCGGGCTCGGCGTTTGGCGAGCGACCTTCTAGACGACCAAGGTCGGTTCGGACAACGCTTGGTGTCCACGAATGAAACCCACGAGGCAGCGCTGGATCTCTGTTTGTGGCGAGGCTGGAGCGATGTGTTGCGTAACGTTAAGCATCCCGATGCCGAGTGGCGGCATGATCTCTTCCGAAGACTTTTGACGGCCCCGGCACCGGCCGAGCGTGAGGTGCTACAAGCGGCGAGTTGGTTGTGCGCTCTGGATGTGCTGACGAATGAGATCGCCCGGATTGCTGTGCCTGATGGAGATCACGTTGCCCGAATTCTTGCAGAGACACAGGGAAGTTTCCGTCGTTGGCGCTGGGACGAAAGGCCGAAGCGACGGAAGGTGATACCGTCTCGGTGGATTATCGACAACGAGGCGGATGTGCAAGGCTTTCTGCTGGCGGTGCTATATCCCTATTTTGTTGAGGACCTCGAAGATGAACAGTATCTACAGGGATTCGGACTGCGTCAGGGGAGATTCGACTTCGCTATCACAAGTGTAGGTTTGATTGTCGAGGTGAAGGTTATACGAACAACTGCGGACATTGACAGTATAGAAGCCGAAATCGCAGATGACTTAGCGCTCTACTTCAAACCCGGTAACCCGTTCCGGACAATGATTGTTTACATATACGATGATCGGGATGTACCGGAGCCCGAGAGATACCCAGCAATCCGTGATGCGCTTAGGCGGCGGAGCGATCGAATTGTCGATGTTGTGGTAGTACAACGGCCGAGCATGATACCTAATCGTAGTGACCGGGCATAGGAAGCACAGCTCGTGAAGTGGAATCCCGACAAGATCGTAGACGACTTCATCGTAGTCGCGAAGTTGGCAGGAGTAACGTTGGGTCCAGGTTCCATTTGCATTGAAACGCTTTCAATGCCGCATAAGCCTCCCAGCAATCTTCCGAAGGGCAAGATGGCAGTGTACGTTTTCTCCGAGAAGGATAGAATTCTCAAAGTAGGCAAAGTAGGGCAGCACTCGGAAGCAAGGTACACAAGTCAACACTACAATCCTGGCTCGGCGGCCAGTACGCTTGCAGCCTCATTGCTAAACGACGAGGACTCGGTTCGAAAATATGGGCTGGTGAAAGGCAACGTGTCGCGCTGGATCAGGGGAAACACCGATCGCGTGAACTTCATAGTCGATGCCGATTTCGGCACGCATACGTTGACACTTCTGGAGGCATTCGTCCAATGTCGACTGCAACCGCTATTCGAGGGAGTCCCGAACCAGCAACGGTTGAGTGGCCGACCAGGATAGGCATGTCCACCGGTATTGCATACGAAATAGGCGAAATTCAGAAAATTCCGGTGGGGATCTAGACTTGAGTTGAAACAGTGAGGTGTATCGGAATGGACAAGTTTCTGACTGGACGTCAATTGCAGCGTACTGTGGCCGTACTGCTGGAGAAATCCGATTGGTCCGTGGAAGTTGAAAAGAACATCCAGGGTATGCTCGTCGATATCTGGGCGGCAGACAGGTCGGCCGGTAACCTCATTGTCGAGTGCAAGGCTTTCAGGAAACTTGTGGGGGTTGCCACCGCGCGTCAGTTTGTCAGCGTCGTACGTAACCTCCGGCAAAAACAACCGAAACTAGAAGCGTGGCTGGTTACAACGTCCGGATTTACACCGAACGCCCTAGGTATTCTCATGCGTTCCGGCATCAAGGGAATGGAGCTTGAGGAGGTGTTTGCGACATGTGGTAGAGGCGACGACGAGCTATTCGGAGAAGACCTGACCTTGAATACGGAACATGATAGGGCGTATTCGGGTGAAACTCGTGTGTTTGTGATCATGCCGTTTAACGATGACATGTTGGATGTATTCATGCTTGGAGTTCGTTGGGTTACAGAAAAACTAGGGATGGTCGCTAAGCGTTCGGACGATATAGATCACAATGGAGAGATTATCGCGCAAATTCAAGAAGCAATTCGAGAGTACGACATTGTTGTCGGGGATACGTCAGGAGCAAACCCCAATGTTTGTTATGAGGTCGGATATGCGCACGGTCTCGGAAAACAATGTGTTCTGATGTGTAAGAAAGGGAATAGACTCCCATTTGATTTGCAGGGCGTGAATCATCTTATGTATAAGAACATTCTCGATCTTCGAACTCAGCTTGAGAATAGGCTGAGGCAAGCGGGCCAGGACATCAGTGGGGAAAAGGCGGCAACCTGAAGAGTGCCGCGTGAACGTATTTGGGTCGTTAGGGTGTGGGTCTGGCATGGCAATCGTAAGTCATTGATCTAGCGCGATTGATGGGTGGCTGTAGACAGTCCAAATCGGCGTTTCGTGACAATCGCCCGCTGCAGGGCGGGACTTTGTCACGCTGGCGG
>Ga0209022_1003058_pt1 | contig 12440 bp, 10 predicted proteins | sample PinacodermPK_FD_187300 | JGI IMG/M metagenome (GOLD analysis project Ga0209022, IMG submission 187300) | Host-associated microbial community of the marine sponge Aplysina aerophoba from Gulf of Piran - sponge pinacoderm, lysed by proteinase... | ecosystem: Host-associated > Porifera > Sponge >...
CGAAGGGATCCCGATAGTCCGTAGCCGATGAGCGCGTCGATTACCAGGTCAGCTGGGGGGAGTTCCCAGCCCTCATCTGCCCAGGCGAGAGGGGCATCCATCTTCTGCAGAATCGACAGTTGATCTTTCATAGCGCCAGACGGCAGGCCACTTGGCGAATGGGCCAGCACGATCTGCACCCACGCGCCCCAGTTGAGGAGATGACGTGCGGCTGCCAGCCCGCCGCCGCCGTTGTTGCCGCGTCCGGCCAGCACGACGATGGGCCGATCTTGCAATGGCTCCTCCTCGTCGTCGAAAGAGAGGATACGTTTGGCCAGCAGGGCCAGGTTGCGCCCGGCATTTTCCATCATCTGGAGCAGTTGGATGCCGTATTGCTCGACCATCAGTCGGTCGACTTCCCGCATCTGTTCGGTGGAAAGCGAGGGCAGGATCACTTCTATGACTCCGGCATCGCGGGCGGCGCGATCAGGAAACTGAGAAGCCAACAGGTCACTGCCGGAATGACGATGGTGCTTGTCCACATGTGGACTGACCAGGATGTGCCTGCGGTTGGCAGAAGGACGGCGTAGTAACCGCCGTACAGGAGCAATGGGATACTTGGGGCGAGCCAACGCAGCGCGTTCGGGTTTGCGCTCGGTTGTGCTCTCCAGGCCAGATAGTCCAGAGCCAGGGCGGAGACGGCCATGCCCAGAGCCGTCCAGATCATCAACGGCCGCTCGTAGTCCACAATCGCGGCACCCAGAATCGCCAGACCGAGAACGGCGGAGACGGCACCGAAGGGCAGTCGCCAGCGGCGCAACCCCAACAGGATAGGGCCGGTAAGCGCGGCGGCGGTGAGTGTGGCTCCGAACATGCCGGCCACCTTGCCTACATCATCGTTGAAGTAGCTCTTCCCCGTCCCGTTGGCGGCGAGCTGTACCGTTACTGGGAACGAGAACATCATGAAGAAGGTGAGCGCGGCCAGTAATATGCCAAGGGAAGCAATCGCCGGCGCCAGCTCGCGCCAACTGTTGTTTTGGTCCTGTCTGCGCCATGCCGCGCGCAGGGGGCCAGTCACGATGAGGCCGATGCCGAGTCCCAGCAGGATGTGGGTCGGGCTGAAAAGGGCCTCGATGCCTCTTTCGACACCGAAGATGACGTGCCAAACCATGTCGCCAACGCCGCCGGCGGCGAAGATGAAGAGGCCGACCCCGGAAAGGCGATAGCCAGCGGGAATAGCAAGGGTTAGTGGGTAACCTCGCGTCCGGTTTATTGCCGCTGCACCGACAAATGCGATGGCTGCGAGCAGAAAACCGCTGTAGAAGAAGGCGTGCCAGGGCGTGAAAAAGGACTGATCCACCCTCCCATGGTTGTGTGCCCAGCCGTCGAGATAGAGCCCGCCGACAAAAATCGCACATAGCAGGTTGAACAGCCAGTCAAAACGCAGTCCGGAAACCGGTTTCGCCTGATGCTTCCCTACTTGGGGCTCGGTCGCTGCATTGGCAACAGTTCCCGACAGGATTGAGTCATTCATAATTGTCATTCCGATATTCAATACGGTTGGATCTACTATCAGTTTCAGTGTAACCGAACTACAGAGACGATCAAAGCGTGCCCCTGTTATCTTGAATTTTGGGTAGCTACTAGGCCACATACATTTGCAGACTGGAACGGCCCTTTATCCCGGCAGCCATTCCGGCTGACTGGCTGCGTGTGCGGATGGCAGCCGCGAAGGTGGTTGAGACGCACGGGTAGAATGAGGACGACCGGTCGGTGAGGCGTGGTTTTGGAGGGGGGCGTTGCGGGGGCGCAGCCCCTGCACAAGGGAGGGCCGAAGGCCCGACCGCCATGATGCAGATGGAGGGGAGAGTGCAACGAGGAAAGAGTATACATGCTGGGTGGATCCGTTGAGGGCTGCGAATCAGCTGCGGCTGGGTCGTTGCGTTACTGGCTAGCTTCACGGTGGGCCGCCGGCTTGCGGGGACGCAAAGGAGTCTTCTTCTCTGAGGCAACATGTGCGATCCCAAAAGAGTCGGCCCTGCCATACGCGTTTGAAGCCGTTTCGGTGAGGCGCAATTAGTGCTGGGAGGCCTTCTTGACGAATCGAACACGGCGGTGATATTCTACGCGGCGAAGTCTCAGTTGGTCGACAGAAGCGGCAATCTTAGCCACTCGCAGAGGCTGTGCGCATGGACGAATTCCTGGAACGGGCCAGGCCGATTGTTCTGATGGCTTTGGAGGAGGACATAGGCGGCGGCGACGTAACGACTCTTGCGACGATTCCCGCGGAAACGCAGGCCCGAGGACGATTTTTGGCGAAGTCTTCAGGTATCATTGCAGGGTTGGACATAGTTGGACTCACTTACGATTTAGTTGAGAAAGAACTTCAGACACCTGGTTGGGATAGACCTTCTGCTAAGGATGGCGCAAGTGGAGCGAGGCTATCCGAAACGGAAGGAGTGTGCGGTCATATCCCGTTATACAGGTGCGTAGAAGAAGGGACATGGGTGGAGGTGGGAACGGTGGTTGCCCATGCTGCGGGGCCTGCGCAGGTTCTGTTGACGGCTGAGAGGGTAGCACTGAATTTCGCGCAGCGGATGTCGGGCATCGCCACGTTGACCAGGCGGTTTGTTGAGGCGGTGCAGGGCACTGGAGCCGTCATTTTGGACACGCGCAAGACTGCGCCGGGGCTGCGCCTGTTTGACAAGAGGGCGGTGGCGCTGGGTGGTGGGAGTAATCACCGGTTTGGGCTGTTCGATATGGCACTCGTCAAGGACAATCACATTGCGGCGGCGGGGGGGATTTCGGCGGCTGTGCAGGGGATACGCGACCAGTACCAAGGAGTGGAAATTGAAGTTGAGGTCGCAGATCTGATACAGTTGCGTGAGGCGCTCTCGCTCGGCGTAGACCGCATTTTGCTCGACAACATGACGCCGGAACAGGTCAGTGAGTCGGTTAAGGTTACCGCAGGCCGGGCTTCTCTTGAAGCCTCCGGCGGCGTAAATCTGGAAAATGTCGCGGCTATTGCTGCGAGCGGCGTAGATTTCATTTCGGTTGGCGCGCTGACCCACTCGGTTTCGGCGTTGGATATCAGTTTCGATTTGGAGATGGGTGGGTAGTGGTCCGATTTTGAGGACAGTCGCCATCTGCAAGACATAATTCTGAAGCACGAGGATGAAATGATGACAGCATCAACTCTGACGACACCTTTGGCAGAAGTCACGGATGCCAAGCTGATGTATGAAGCACTTGCGCGCAAGCTTCGCAATGTGGTTCTGGATGTGGAATTGCGCATCAAGGCGGAACTGGCCGCGCAGATTAACAGCCTGAAGAAGGAACGCAATGCGGTTATTCTCGGTCACAATTACATGGAGGCGGCTCTTTTCCATTCGATCCCGGACTTTGTTGGCGACTCGCTCTATCTCAGCCGGATGGCGGCGCAGACCGATAGGGACGTGATCGTCTTCTGCGGCGTGGAGTTCATGGCGGAGACGGCCAAGATTCTCAGTCCGGACAAGACCGTTCTGCTTCCTGCTGAAAAGGCTGGTTGCTCGCTCGCCGCAAGCATCACTGCAGAGGATGTACGCGGCCTGAAGGAGCAGTTCCCTGGGGTGCCGGTGGTAACGTACGTGAATACCTATGCCGATGTGAAGGCGGAGACGGATATATGCTGCACGAGCGGAAACGCGGTGGCGGTGGTCAACTCCCTGGACTCAGACCAGGTTATTTTTCTGCCCGACGAATTCCTGGCAAAGAACGTCGCCGAGGAGACGGGCAAACAGATAATCATTCCGTCGGCAGTCGGGGCCGGGTCGGGGCGGGCGCACGCGGGCAAGTCTGCGGATATCTCAATGGATCTTCCTGCTTCGGGCCAACTCGACGTGGAGACTGGTCTTCCGGTCATCCCACTGCAGACGGAGGCGTTCGACCTGATCGGTTGGCATGGCCGATGCGAGGTTCACGACAAGTTCACCGTCGACGACATCCGGCGTGTGCGCGCGGAGTTCCCGGATGTTGCAGTTCTGTCGCACCCGGAGTGCAGTCCGGAAGTGGTTGCGGAATCAGACTTCACGGGAAGCACGTCAGCGATGATTCGTCATGTCGAACAGTCTGACGCGCCCCGCTATCTGCTATTGACAGAATGCTCTATGGGGGACAATATCATCGGCGCCAACCCGGACAAGGAGATGCTGCGGCTTTGTTCTGTGCGCTGCCCGCACATGGGCCAGATTACGATGGAAGATACTTTGGCGGCGCTGGAGAAGATGCAGTACGAAATAAGGGTTCCTGAAGAGATCCTGGTCAAGGCGGCGCGATCGGTGCAGCGGATGGTCGAGATTGGTTAGCTTTGAGGGGATTCCTTCTGGAGACTCCAAGAGGCGGCATCCCGGATCTGGCCATCTGGTTCTGGGCCGCGACGTAAATGACCGGTGTGCACCATACAGTTAGAGCCAGTCCAGGATGACCTGGTGCGTGGGGCCGTCATGATCATTGGCCACTGGGTCGCAGGGGCAAACAGCGCGCTGGAGTTGGCAGCCGCGGGAGTGCCGGCAACAATCGGCAGAGCGCTGGATGTAACCTCCGTCAGTGTTTAGAGACAACCTCCTCGAAAGTAGCCGCCATTGACCTCATGCAAAGGATCCACGACACCGGCCAATTGCGCAGTTCACGGTTCAGGCTGATCAAGGGATAGGAAACCGCCGCCACCTTCTTCAGGCATGAACCAACCGAGCTGGTCTTGGAGATGGACAACGTCGCCGAACACGAGCACGGCGGGGGCATGAATTTCAGCTAACGCCATGGCCTGCGGCAGGCCAGCCACGGTTGAGCTTGCAACCTTTTGATGGATGGTGGCGGCGCTTGCAATGGCGGCGGCGGGAGAGTGTGGATCGCGCCCGTGCTCGGTCAGAGCCTCGCAAATCCTAGCGGCAGAACGAACGCCCATCAAGACAATCAAGGTAGGGGTCCCTGCCAGTAGGGCCCAGTCGACATTGGACCCTTCTTTGGCTGGATCTTCATAGCCGGCAACAACGGTAAATGCGCTCGCCAGACCGCGGTGCGTGACCGGAATGCCGGCGTAGGCGGGCGCGGCGACGGCCGCGCTGACGCCGGGGACAATTTCAAAGGCCAGTCCCTCTGAGGCAAGGGCCAGACACTCCTCCCCGCCGCGGCCGAAGACGAAACTGTCGCCCCCTTTCAAGCGAACGACTTGAAGTCCGTTTCTAACGCGGTCTACCAGGAGCGCGTTTATGTCAGACTGCGGCATGGTTCGGGGCCGGTGGCCCTGTTTGCCGACGAAAATGCGCTCTGCATGCGGGCGGATCTCTTGCAGAAGCTCCTGGGCGACAAGACGGTCGTAGATCACGACGTCGGCGGTTCGCAGCAGCGCCAGACCCCTAACTGTGATAAGGTCGGCTCGCCCTGGCCCCGCGCCCACCAGATATGCTTTGCCAGTCATGGAATCCGGCCCTTGGGTGAAGGAGGGCAGCCCCTTGGGCAGTCGCGCCTTTCACACGAATTCGACATTATTCTTCCGTCTCCAGCAGTGCGGCGATACGATCCCGGGCAGCAGTGGCACGGCGGGGACGGCCTGAATTCGTGCTCACGGAGACGATGAGATCGTCCCGGCGCATGACCGCGGGCGAATGAAAGTTTCCTTCGGCCGGCGAGTCGGCCACGTTTACCAGAAGTCCCTGTTTGTGGGCGGCCGCTGCGATTTCATGATTAACTGCGCGGACGTTTGTTGCAGCGAAGACGAGCCCGGCGTCGGCCAGATCTCCGTCCTGGTATGGCCTTTGGGTCCACTCGAGCTCGCCGCCTTCGGCCCAAGCTGTCAGTTGTCTGGTGGCGGACGGGCTGATCAGGCGCACTTGGACGCCGGCCGCGAGCAGGCTTCGCACCTTGCGCTCGCCGACGATTCCACCGCCGAAAACGATGGCGATACCGCCGCCGAGGTTTGTCAAGGTCAGAGGATATCGCATGGCTTTGCAACTCCTGAGCTTAATTGGATGGAGGTCACTCGCTTTCCGTGAACCCGCTCAAAATCGCGTTGACGACCCGGATTGCCTGGACATTTTCGCGCACGTCGTGGACGCGCACGATTTGCGCACCGCGTTCCACCGCCATTGTATTGGCGGCTATTGTCGCGGGCAGGCGGTCATCAACTGCGGCGCCGCCGGCCATTTTGCCCAGAAAACCTTTGCGCGAGCTGCCGAACAGTAGTGGATAGCCAAGGGCCTGCAGTTCATCGAGGCGGGCGATGAGGGTGGCGTGCTGTGCGGGCGTCTTGCCGAAACCGATGCCCGGATCGATGATCCGATGCCAGCGAGGAACGCGGTCGCGCCGGGCTATTTCCAGCGCTGCGGATAGATCCCGGCTCACCTCCGCCACCACGTCATGCGGCGCCTTGCCTGGCATAGACGGGGGGCTGCTATGCTCACCGTCAACCGGCCGGCCGGAAAGCAGCGGCGCGCGGTTATGCATGAGAACAAGGGGGACCCGACTGCGGGCCGCCAGCGCAGCCATCGAGTTGCTGTCCTGGTTGGCCGCGCGCAAACCCGATACATCATTCAGCCAGGTGGCTCCGGCGTCGAGGGCGGCCTCAGCGACTTCGACGCGGAAGGTATCGATTGACAGTGGGACGTCGACAACGTCGCGCAGCGCGTTGAAGACCGGCACGACACGCATGATCTCCTCTTCGATAGAAAGATTGGTATGCCCGGGTCGCGTGGAATAGCCGCCTATATCCAGAATATCGGCACCGTCGGCAACGAACTCCTTCGCCAGCGTCACTGCGGCCGCAACCGGGTCCTGCGCAGCGGCAAGCCCGTCACCGGAAAACGAATCGGGCGTTATATTGAGTATGCCCATCACACGGACACACTGGCCCCAATGCCACATCCTCTTTCCGATTGGCATCACCCGCGGCGGGAGCTGCTTGTTCAGTCTTTTCCAGAGCTCCTGTACGCTGAGTTCCAGGCGAGGATGATGCAGGCCGGCGTCCAGATCCAAGAGGGGAGCCAGCACGAAGTCACGTGCCGGGACACCCACGTGGGGAACCGTTAGATCGGGTGTGTCGATGATAGCGTCGTCATAGAAGAGTATGTCAAGATCGATGACGCGCGGACCATAGCGGATCGATTTCGTCCTGCCGAGAGAGTCTTCCGTCTGTTTGACTGCTCGCAGAAGTTCAGAAGGGGTAAGTTGTGTGGAGACTTTGCAGACGGCGTTCAGGAAGAGGGGCTGATCCGTCACCAGCATCGGGTCTGTTTCGTAGAGATGGGATGTTTCCAGTACGGTAGAATAAGAAGACAATGCATCCAAGGCGGTATGCAGATAGGCGACGCGGTCGCCGATGTTGCTGCCTAGCGCAATGTAAGCGGTGTGATTCATGAGATTCCCCTTAGGCCAGGAGGCAAAAGGAACGAAACCTTCCGAGTGAGGGCAGTCTTGGTTAGCGCCAGCCCGAATTCGACTCGAGGGGCTGCAAAAGCGCTAAGCACAGTCCAGCCGGGCCAAAACAGACGTTGCCCACCTTTAGCCAATACCGATTGGCTTATAAGCGATTATATACGCTTTGCAACTCGACCGCAGCTTTTTTTCAGAGTGGATGCCTTTTGTCCCAGTTTCAGTTATAATCGAAAGGGGGAACTGCGTTAACTTGTGGGACCAGAAAATGCGTCTGCGCAGGGATACGAGATCGCTCAGCGACGTCCTCTCCGCCCAGCGCAGCGCGACCATTCAAAGCCAACGGGTATTGCGAAGGAATTACGACATGGACGAGCTGAATGTCGACTATCCTCTTACAGACGAACAGATCGGCGCCTACCGTCGCGACGGCTTCGTAAAACTGCCGAATGTTCTTTCGCAGGAGGTGCTTGCCGAATACGGCTCTGAATTCACACGGATGGTCTATGCGTTAAACCGCCAGACACTAGCGCTGGCTGAGCGGAACACTTATGGCAAAGCGTTCCTGCAAGTTCCGAACCTTTGGGAGCACAGCGAAAAGGTGAAGACGTTTGTGCTGTGCCGGCGCCTGGGGAAGATTGCGGCCGAGTTGATGGGCGTTAATGGTGTACGCATGTATCACGATCAAGCACTATACAAAGAGCCGGGCGGCGGTTTCACGCCGTGGCACGTGGACCAGTTCTACTGGCCATTGGCGAACGACAACACAGTCACCGCGTGGATTCCTTTGCAGGAGGTCCCGGTGGAGATGGGACCGCTTTCGTTTTGCATCGGCAGCCATAAGCTGCTGCAGAACCGGGGCCTTTCTATCAGCGATGAAAGTGAACAGAAGATTGGCCGCACTTTGAATGACTATCCGAAATGCGTGTCTCCTTTTGCGTTGGGGGAGGTCAGCTTTCATTCCGGCTGGACATTTCATCGGGCGGGGCCCAACCGGAGCGATCAGATGAGAGCGGTGATGACGATCATCTATATGGAAGACGGGATGCAGGTTGCGCCGCCAAAGAATGAAAATCAGCAGAGAGACTGGGATCGCTGGCTGCCGGGGGCGCAAGTAGGCGAACCGATCGACACGCCGCTGAACCCTGTCATCTACTCTGCTCTCGAATAACAGCGCTTCCGTGCACACAGGTCTGGGCGGGGATAAAGCGTATTCCTGACCGGTTCAACTCAGATTTGGCAAGTCTCAGGTTGCAGGGCGGTGCGACCTACTACACAGGAGCAGTCTTGAATGAAAGGTGTAGCTAAATTACGTCCGGGCGTTGGCCAAGTCGGCCTGCTCGAGGCGCCCGAACCAACTGCTATTCCAGGGCATCTTATAGTTGAGGTGACGGCGGCCGGGCTGTGCGGCACTGATGTCCATATATACCATGACGAGTATCCTTGCCGGCCGCCTGTTATTATGGGGCACGAGGTCGCAGGGAAAGTTGTGGACGCGGCAAGCGATGTTACGCGCTGTGCCACCGGCGATTCAGTCACTTGTGAACCCAATTTCAGCCTCTGCGGTTTCTGCCCGTATTGCCGGGCAGGAATGCCGTATCACTGCTCCCAGCGGTCGTCGATAGGCAGCGGCGTAAATGGAGCCTTTGCCCGCTACGTGCTTGTGCCTGAACGTTCGGTGCACCTGTTGCCGGAGGGCGTTGACGAGTGGGCGGGCTCGCTGACGGAGCCGTTGGCCTGCTGTGTCCATGCGCTGGAGAATTCCAAGGTCGAGCCTAGTGATGTGGCAGTAATAACCGGCCCAGGAGCGATTGGCCTGATGATGCTGCAGGTGGTAAAGGCCGCAGGGGCGCAGGCGCTGGCAATAGGTACAGATACAGATGAGGCGCGCCTGGACCTGGCGAGGCAACTGGGCGCGGACGAGGTCCTGGTTGTGGGCAGGGATGATCTTCAGAACTCAGTTGCGGAGCGCACGGACGGCCAGGGCGCGGATATTGCCTTTGAGTGCTCCGGTGCAGGGCCGGGGGCACAGACAGCTTTGGATTTGGTGCGGCACAGAGGTCGCTATGTACAGGTTGGCCTTTTCGGTAAGCCGGTCCTCTGGGATCTTGAGCAGGTCTGCATCAAGGAGTTACAGGTACAGGGGACATTCGCCACTGTTGCCAGTTCCTGGCGCAAGACTCTATCGCTTCTGCAGTCTGGCCAGCTTCAGACGGCTCCGTTGATCAGCCACCGACTCCCGCTTGAGGAATGGCAAGAGGCTTTCGATCTGTTTGAACGCCGCGAAGGAGTGAAGATCGTTTTCTCGCCGTCGTAAGCTTTTTGCGACCACCGACCGCAACCCGTCAAGAACAGTTGGCGCTATCGGAATCGGGATGTTCCTGCAGTCTAGGGACACGTGCTATACTGCGATCTTCGGACACAACGGAAGTACTTACCTTTTAATCTTCTATGACACAGGGTGCGCGTTCATTCATACCAACAGGCCGCCGCTGTTCGAATTGCGGTTCGCGCGTCGCCCAAAATGCTGAGACCTGTTATTTCTGCGGCCATGAGTTGACCGAAAGTTCCAGGTCAAGGCCGGCGCGTCTCAATCTACGGGATGCGGTGCTGGCGCTGGCGCTGCTGGCGGTCGTGGTTGGCTGGTGGCAGTTCGGCAGCCTTGGCGTTAATATTCCCTTCCCCAGCGATTCACAAGTCGCTACTCGTGTAACCCCGCTTCAGACCGCGGGCGCTCAGCCGACAACGGGTACTGATGGGCAGCAGCCAGGTGCCTCTGTTGGACGCCACACTGTACAGACTGGAGAAACTCTGCTCGGAATTGCCGGCAGGTATGGAGTGACGGTCGAGGATATCCAGACGGCCAACGATCTGACGGGCACGCTGATCCGCGCAGGCGATGTTCTGCTTATCCCCATTCCTGCATCGATCTCTGAAAATGGGAGCAGTAGCAGCGCGCCGACTATCTCCACTGTATTTAGTTATATAGTCAGACCTGGCGATACCGTCATTTCGATTGCCATACGCTTCGGCACGACTGTTGCAGCGATTCAGGAGGCGAATGGCATTGGGCCGAACGATATCATCCGACCCGACCAGGAATTGCAGTTGCCTGTTTCCGGCGTGCCTTCCACGATTCTGGCAACCAGCCAATCCACTCCTGCGCGGCAAAACCAGAATTCTGGCGAGATGTACCTGCCTCTCCAGCTTCTTGGTCCGGATGATAGCGATAGTATTCCCCATTCTGAAGATGTGCTGTTCCGCTGGTTGAGCGGTGGCCTGCTGGAAGAAAATGAATGGTACGTCCTCTACATCTGGCCGTTGGAGGGGCTATTTGAATTGCCGCCCCCTGTTTGGACAAAGGCGACCAGCTATCGCCTACTGAGCCAGTGGGCGCCGCCACCTGATCGGGACGTCACCTACAGATGGCAGACCTCGGTCGTGCGTGTGCTGACGGGCCCGGAAGGAGAGCGCAGCATCGAAGGAGCCAGCTCTCCTGGCGAAGTACGTAGCTTCATCTGGTCCGGCGGCGACGGTTAAATTTGCACGGGCTTTTCGTTAGCCATTGTCACCCCACGGTTTTTCAAGAGACAGCAGGGCCCCGCGATAACCAAAGGGTTTGATCTGCCGAGCCCAGCCCTTTCTGATGTGCATTCGGGTTGTACCCTTGGCAAACTTTGTGGATGGTCATGCGGCAACTAGACCCTCCTTTCATCCTTGGCCCTGTCGTTCAGCATGTCTGGATTATCCTGGATCTGGCGACAGATTGCTTCCAGAAAAATCGGGTGCTTTGGGGGCCCGGTCTGGATTGCCATTTCAGAACGATGGTTGTATAGTAGGCAAATCTTTGACGGCTGGGGATGCGGCATTTTCATGTTTTCGGCTCCGACCTCCCCCCGGTGCGACGGGCAAGCCGGAAAGAAGTGCAATTCGAGAGTGAATGGCGTAAACGCCGCCCCCAAGTCGTGAAGCAGAAACGCGATAGAGAAATCCCGTAATACTACGTCTAGTTGCGAAATCGCCACGTTCGTGAAGCGATTAGTAGAATCAAATCTCCCAATTGGGAAATCCAACCATTTCAACAAAGTCAAGGAGGAATTCATGCCGCGACCAGTAACGCTCTTCACAGGTCAGTGGGCGGATCTGCCCTTCGAAACCATCTGTGAGAAGGCCAAATCATTCGGGTATGATGGTCTGGAGCTTGCCTGCTGGGGCGACCATTTTGAGGTTGACAAGGCCCTGGAAGATGACAGCTATGTGCAGGGACGCTGGGACACCTTGAACAAGCACGGACTGCAGTGTTTTGCGATCAGCAATCATTTGGTCGGTCAAGCCGTTGCAGACCGCATCGACGAGCGCCACGAAAGCATTCTGGATCCGCGCATTTGGGGCGACGGCACAGAAGATGGAGTGCGCGCCCGCGCAGCGGAGGAGATGAAAAATACTGCGCGCGCGGCGGCCAAATTCGGTGTGAAGGTTGTGCCCGGTTTCACCGGTTCGCCGATTTGGAATATGGTCTATTCCTTTCCGCCAAACCCGCCCGACTTCCTGGAAAAGGGCTTGGCCCTCTTTGCGGAGTTGTGGACTCCCATTCTGGATGTTTTCAGCGAGAATGGAGTGAAATTCGGTTTAGAGGTGCACCCGACAGAGATTGCTTTCGACATCTTTAGCGCTCAGAATGCAATCGACGCCCTCGATGGCCACGAGGCTTTCGGATTTAACTACGATCCCAGTCACTTCGGCTACCAGGGCGTGGATTACGTTGCGTTCATCCGCAAATTCGCCGATCGGATTTTTCATGTTCATATGAAGGACGTGGGCTGGTCGGACGCAGGCCAAGAGGCCGGTGTCTTTGGCGGTCATGCCGAATTTGGCGACCACCGGCGCTACTGGGATTTTCGCTCAGTTGGACGCGGCAGGATCGATTTCGAATCGATAATGCGGGCGCTGAACGATATTGGCTATAACGGCCCCCTTTCGATTGAATGGGAGGACGCGGGCATGGACCGTGAACACGGCGCAACCGAGTCGTGTGCCTACACGCGCCAGATCCA
>Ga0209022_1003059_pt1 | contig 12438 bp, 10 predicted proteins | sample PinacodermPK_FD_187300 | JGI IMG/M metagenome (GOLD analysis project Ga0209022, IMG submission 187300) | Host-associated microbial community of the marine sponge Aplysina aerophoba from Gulf of Piran - sponge pinacoderm, lysed by proteinase... | ecosystem: Host-associated > Porifera > Sponge >...
ACTTATGTCGACCCGGTCCATATGTAGAGTCGCTGGCGGTAAGCCGCTTCACAGCTGGTGATGAGGCCGATTCAACTCAACATAGTTATGTGATGTCCTACGGTGGTGTCGCCACCAAAGGAGGACATCACCATGGCACCGTACAAAATTCGTACCCCGAGGCTGTTCACTGAATCGGACCCGCATGGCCCACTCCTGGCCGAGTATCACGCCCATCTCTGTCAGTCTGGGCTGCACTACGTGGGCGTCTCACGGCGCCTTGGTCCAGCGCAGCACTTCCTGGCATGGCTGGACATCAACGGTACATCGCTACTAGCGATAGACGATGCCGTCCTGCAACGGTTCGTATCTCACGACTGCAATTGCGCAGTACCGGCGACAAAGTACAACCGACTTCACAACAAGACCGCAGGGTTTTTCGTTACCCAAGTCTCCGCCTTCGTGCAATATCTTGAGGAAACCGGAAGAACAACTACTCTGGATGAGCTGAGCGAGAACATCAGCATTCTTTCGAACTTCCTCAAGCAGTGCGAAGCCATGGGCTATACCAAGAGCACGACAAAGAACCTTCGTGAACAGTGCACGCACTTTTTGTACTGGCTCCATCACTGCCGTATCTCGGTATCGGACATCACTGGAGAGGTTGTAGACAAATACGACAATCATGACTGTCTTTGCGCGCGCCCTGGCCTGTTCCGCGGTTTCAAAATGCGGCACCAACGGAAAAGGATTCCAACCGATATCCGACCCTTCGTCAGGTTCCTTGTTGCCGAGGGTATCTCGACGAAAATGGTCCCGAAGACCATCAGCCTTGATGACCCTCTGGCAAACTACCGTCTTTGGTTGCATCGCCACCGTGGAATCAAGGATACGACTATTTTAGAGCATAGTCGGCGTATTATGTCGATTTTGTCGTACCTCGGGAATGACCCGAGTCAATACACGGCAAAGAGGCTTAGGGATGCCTTCCTGCACCGCACGTCAGATCTTTCTCGCGGCTACGCCAAGAACTTTGCTACATCAATGCGACTATATCTACGGTATCTGGCAGCCACCGGACAATGTCGCGAGGAGCTAATTGGTTCTGTTCCACATGTTTGCGATTGGCGTTTGGCGTCGATCCCACGGTATATCAGGGCTGACGAGCTTGAACGAGTTGCACTGTCCTATAAAGCACAAACACACACAGAGATTAGGAATCGTGCAATTATTCTGCTTCTATGCAGACTTGGCCTGCGCGGCAACGATATCTTTAATCTTCGGTTGGGAGATGTCAACTGGGACAGCGCTTACGTTCGTGTATGCGGAAAGACCAAGCGAGAAACAACTCTACCATTACCGCAGGACGCGGGAGATGCGCTGCTTGACTATATCCTCAATGTTCGCCCCAGAATTGATGAGGAAAAGATTTTTCTTAGAGTCCGGCCGCCGCACAGTCCAGTTAGTCACTCATCCACAATTACAAGACTGGTAAACCTGGCGCTGGACCGCTCGGCCGCCAATGTTCAAGGAACACGAGGTGTACGTGTCATTAGGCATTCAGTCGCGACCGCGCTGCTTCGCTCTGGGGCAACGCCGGAGGTCGTCGGCGCGGTACTCCGGCATCAGACGTTCATAGCGACAGCAATCTACGCAAAGGTCGATATCAACTCCCTGCAGGAAGTCGCGCAACCTTGGATTGGGGAGGAAGAATCATGTCTCTAGCCTGCGATGCGGAACGCTATATCGAAATACATAGGCGCTTGGGTTACAGGTACGACATGGAGCATCGCTGGCTGACCGAATATGCCGAGGTGGCATCCAAGGCCGGGGACGAGTGGATCCGCATCGAGCGGGTCATGGATTGGATCTCTCGCTCTTCATCAAGGTACCAATCGGTCAGAAAGCTGCGGCTCATGCGCAGATTTGCCATTTGGATGCGCGCGGAGGACCATCGTCATGAGCTTCCGCCCCGCGACGCGTTCGGCCGGCACAGCACGGCCACGCCATCCCCACACCTGTTGACGCGAGGCCAGATTCGCCAGGTTATGGACGCCGCCCTCGAGTTGCCACCCGCGGGCTCGATATCGCCCTATACGTGGCATTACCTCTTTGGGCTGATGGCGGTGACGGGATTGCGGATCTCGGAGGCGCTGGCGCTTCGGTTCAGTGACGTCACGCCGGACGGACTTACCGTGCGGGAAACCAAGTTCCGCAAAAGCAGACTCGTTCCGCTCCACAAGACGGCGAGAGATGCGCTGCACGACTATATCCAGCTGAGGGAACGATTTGGCGGGTTCGACAACCATCTGTTCGTGCTCTCAACAGGAAGACCGCCCCATCCCCGCGTACCGTACACGATCTTCGTTAGGCTGCTCCGAAAACTGAATCTTCGGGGCGGCGTCGGTGAAAAGGGTCCGCGACTGCATGATTTGCGACACAGCTTCTCGGTGTACTCGCTGGAGACCATCCCCGAAGGGCGGAACGAGAGCGCGCATCTGATGGCGCTTGCCACCTATCTCGGCCACACGTCGCCCGACCATACGTATTGGTACCTTAAGCCAACGCCACCGATAATGCAGAGAATTGCGCAAGCCGCAGAAAAGGCTCAACTCGGGAGGACTGCAAAATGACGGACTTAGCACCGTACGCGAGTGCCTTCGTTGTTGAACATCTGCCACGCGACCGCCGGGCAAGTCAGCACACGATTGAAAGCTATTCTCGCAGCCTGCTGTTGCTCACCGTCTTCGCGTCACAAAAATGCGGTAGGTCTCCAAGTCAACTTGCGGTTGAAGACCTCTCGCCGGAGCTCATCCTCGACTTTCTTGACGCGCTTGAATCAGAACGAGGTAATGCAGTTAGAACGCGAAATGTTCGACTGATCGCAATCAAGTCATTCTTCCGGTACTTAGAGTTCAGGTCGTTCGCCTGTCTTGATCTCTCTCGGCGTGTCCATGCAATACCGGAGAAAAAGGCCGACAAAGTACTCTTAGACTGGCTTGATCGTGAAGAATTGCAGGCGTTGATTGACGCGCCGGATATTGGCACCCTATCGGGTGTAAGAGATCGAGCAATGCTTCATCTTGCGTATACGGCAGGTCTGAGAGTGTCTGAGCTCGTATCGCTTACGCTGGAGAATCTGGCGCATCCGCACTTGGAGACCGTGTACGTGATGGGTAAGGGCCGGCGAGAACGTGTTCTTCCGCTTTGGAAGGAAACGCGAGCGGCGGTCCGAAGTTGGCTCAAAATCCGGCCATCGTGCAACATAAATTGTCTCTTTCTGAACGCGCGTGGCGCGCCCATGACACGTCACGGCTTTGCGCATCGTCTGAATCTCCACGCGGACACGGCGGGAAAAGAAGTGCCGTCAATCCGAAGTAAGCGAGTCACGCCGCATGTACTCAGGCGATCATGCGCCATGCATACGCTGGAAGCTACTGAAGGCAACGCGCTTCCCGTCTCGATGTGGCTGGGGCACGCGACCATCGCGAGTACGGAAATGTACATTCGCGGGAACTCCACACAGAAACTCCAGATATTGGAGAAGAACGTCCCCCCGAGCATCAGGCGCGGTGCCTTCAATGGCGCACAGGACAAGCTAATCAGGCTATTGGGCGGCGCAAGGTCTACATAACTATGTTGAGTTGAATCGGCCTCATCACCAGCTGTGAAGCGGCTTGCCGCCAACGACTCTACATATGGACTGGGTCGACATAAGTAACGCTATGTTGAGCTCAACATAGAGTTACGACCGCCGCGTTTCGGGCATGCAGCTTCCGGACGGCCGGCGAGCACCGGTCCCACGCGGGATGCAGGCCGGCAGCGACCTCGATGCACGCCGCCATTGCCACGGCAGACAGCACCCGGCAGTCCGGCCCGCGCAGTCCGTTGTAGCCCCGCCACGGCAGCCAGATCGTCCGTTGTCCAGCCGGCGCTCCCTGGGCAAACGCGCTGTCGGCTCCATCCGCCCCGCCGGTCGACAAATGCCATCCGGTCCGCGCCAGCCACCCGGCCATCACCTTCATATCGGCCAGCACGGCCGCCGGTGTCGCCCGCGCCCCGACTCCCGCGTAAATCAGCGTCGTCATGTCCCGATCTCCCCGGTTGCGATTGCCGCCGCTCCCTCTGCGTCAGCGGCTTCGCTCCCGGCGGGCTCCCCTTCGCCTCTGCGTCTGCGTTCGGTGCGCCGCCGCCTGAATTGTCGCGGGCGCCGGCGCATCGCTGCGCCAGGGACGGACGGAAGGGAACCGGGCGGCGGCGCTCCCGGCACCGGGCAGCGGGTTCGACGCTCTCAGGCGGAGCTGCCGCAACGGTCCCGGACGGCGTCCGCCAGGGCCGCCACGCCGCGGCGATGCACGTTCAGGACCTTGCCGCCGCGAAGGACCGCCGTCGCCTTGTGGGCGATCTCGGTCGACACCCAGATGACGGCAATGTCGGACCAGGCAAGCAGCGAGCCGACCGTCCTCCTGTTGGGGGTGGTGTCTTCGGTGACGAAGCGGAGCTCGATGCGGCCGCGGCAGAGCCGTTCGAGGTCGCCGCGCGTGCCGGGCGAGCCGCCCGCGACCAACAGCCTGGTCCAGCCGGCCCGGCGCATGGCGGTCAGCATGTCCTCAACCGCCCGGCGGTTGTCGCTGCCGCCGCAGGTCTCGCAATGTTCGGGGGCGACGCGAACCGGTGTGCGGGCGTCGCCGGGCGCGGGCCGGCAGGCGGCCTTCCGGCAGTGGCGCGCGAAGGCCGCGGCGAGCACGCGGTCGACCGCGTCGATCTTCGCCTCGGCGATGCGGGTCTTGCCGGCCCGCGTCAAGCCGGCCTGCCGAAGGCGGTCGAGCGCCGGTTCCACGCCGGGGCCAAGGAAGCCTCGGGACGCCAGGAGCTCCGACAGGGCGATGTCGTTCATGCGGCGGTCCTCCTCCCGGCAGTTTCGAAGGCAACGGGCGCGGCAGCGCGGCGGAGGACGGCGGGCCGGCTGCGCAGCAGTGCCGCCGGCGCAACCGGCGGCGCGGAGAGGCGGTCAGGCGGCCGCGGTCGCGGCGACGCGCAGCTTGCCGCCGGCCGGCGAGCGCGGCTGGCGGATGACGATGTCGACATCGCGCCCGAGCATGGTCAGAAGGCGGAGCAGGCGCTCCAGCGAGTATTCGCGGAAGTCGCCCCGGAGCAGCCGCGACACGTCGGGCTGGGACAGGCCGAGCATCCGCCCGGCCTCGGCCTGGGTGATGCCGCGCTGCCGGACGATGCCGTCGATGCGGCTGACGAGCTCGGCCTTCACGATATGCGCGTCGGCCTCCGGGTGGCCGAGATCGGCGAAGACGTTGGCGCTGCCGCGTTCAACGGCCGTGTCGGCGATGCTCATGGCTCCGTCTTCACTCGTGGCTATCCCTGTAGTGTCGTCATGCGGACTTCAACATGTCGCGTCCGCCTGGCAATATAGGGGGTTCCACCATAGAGAAGCAAGCCGGCCGGCGGCGCAGCCCGGGCGGCGGGGCGGCTCAGTGCCAGGCGCCGCTATCGGGGTCGTCGTCCCCGGCGTGCATGGAGGCCGCCGCCATCGCGGTCCAGGCCTCCCTGTCGTATCCAAGACGGCGATTGAGTTTGTCGCAGATATTGAGAGCATCGTCGAGCGACAGCGTGACCAATGCGGTGGGGATGAAGCCCTCCATGCCCTCAATGACGATGCGGATCTGCTGCATCTCGGTCTCGATGTCGTAGGCGGGCACGAAACAATAATTGGGTTCGTCGGGCAGGGTCTGCGCAGTCATGGCGTCTCTCCTTGGGGCGGCCGCCGCCCTGCCGGCAATATGTATTGGGGCGGGCGGTGGCGCGAGCCTGTCGTTGGGTGGAGTTGCGGGCGGCACGCGTTCCCGCGCAGGGTCGCGCGGAGGACGGCGGGCCGGCAATACGCATAGCGAGAGGCCGGCTCAGGCGGCGAGCGGCCAGCGGTCGAGCAGTCGTTCGAGCGTGTCCGCCCCGGGCGCGAATATCCGGGCGCGGAACGAGACGATCTCGGTAACGCAGCCCATGCGCTTCAGCGCGTCCATGTCGGTGTCCGCCGGCCCCTCGACCTCGACCCGGTCGGCGCCCATCAGGCGGCGGCGCGCGAGCCGCCAGCCGTTGGCGAGGGAAAGCGCGTTGCCCCGTCCCATGACAGCCTCGAACGCTTCGGCGCCGGTCATTGCGGGTCCGCCGTCGAGGCCGAACCCGGCGCGCACCGCCCTCACCTGCTCGGCGTCGAGCACGCGCCCGATGAGGCTGTGACCGTCATCGCTGGCGAGGCGGCGCACCCGCATGTTCTCGGCCGGCAGGCGGTCCCAGACCGGCAGCAAGAGCCCGGTGGCGAGCCAGAAGCGCGACTCCCGGTGCGACGGCAGCCCGGCGATCTCGGCGTCCCAGACGCGCCTCCATTGCGCCTCGTCGGCGCGGCGCCAGTTGGAGGCGTCGAGCTCGGCCCGCGCCATGGTCTCAGCCGTGGCTGGCCGGATCAACCGCACCCGCTCCTGCACCCCGCCGTCGTCGATCATGCGCGAGGATGCCGGCAGTACCACGGCGGCGCGCTTCGAGCGCGCGTTGACGGCGAGGCGCGGCTTCCCGTCCGGACCGGGATCGCGCTCGCCGATCTCCAGCGCCGATTCCGCAGTGAGCGGCACCAGCTTGTCGCGGCGGACGATCTCGACCAGCTCGGTGGCCGCTCCGGTGCCGGGATGCTCGTAGAGCGTCTCCCGCCCGGCGACGGCGAGCGAGTCGGCGGTGACCGTCTCGACGCCGACCTCGTAGCTGCCGGCCTCGACCGCCTGCTCGATGTTGGCGGCGATGCGTTTTTCCAGTTCCGCGAAGAGCTGGTTCTGCTCGGCGATGGGCAGCGCCAGCAGACGGTTGAGGAACCGGGGCATGGGCGGCAGGTCGTCCTTGAGCGAGCCCTCCCAGGTGAGCTTGAGCCCGGTGGCCTTCTCGAAGCGCTCCAGGGTCCAGCCCTCGATGCTGCCGCGCCAAAGCGCGCCGTAGAACTGCCTGAGCGCGGCCCTGGCGTAGAGGCTTTCCAGGTTGTCGCTCTCGCGGAACAGCGCGGCGTCGCTGCCGCCCATCGCGGTCTGGCTGTCGCGCTGGCCCCGTGTGATAGCGCCCAGGCTGTCGAGCCGCCTTGCGATGGTGGCGATGAAGCGCCGCTCGCCCTTCACATCCGTGGTGACCGGCCGGAACATCGGCGCACTGGCCTGGTGGGTGCGGTGGGTCCGACCGAGGCCCTGGATCGCCTGGTCGGCGCGCCAGCCGGGCTCCAGCAGGTAGTGGATGCGCCGCTCGGTGTTTCCGCAGGAGAGGTCCGCGTGGTAGCTGCGGCCCGTTCCGCCGGCCATGGAGAACACGAGGATGCGCTTCTCGCCGTCCATGAACGCGGCGGTCTCGGCGAGATTGGCCGAGGCCGGCCGGCTGCGCAGCGCGAGGCGTTCGCCCTTCGCGTCCGTAATCCTGAGGACCCTACGCGACCGGCCCGTCACCTCGGCGACCGCTTCGTGCCCGAAATGCTGTACGATCTGGTCGAGCGCCGTCGGCACGGGCGGCAGCGCGGCGAGCTTCTCGATCAGCGCGTCGCGCCGGTCCTCGGCCTCGCGGCAGATCACCGGGTTGCCATCGTCATCCCTGGCGGGCCGGCTGAGCAGATTGCCGCCGTCGTCGGTGAAGGGCTCCTGCAACTGCACAGGGAAGGCGTGCATCAGGTAGGACAGGATACCGTCCCTGGGCGTCAGGTCGATATTGAGGTCGTCCCACTCCGAGGCCGGGACGTCGGCGATGCGGCGCTCCATCAGCGCCTCGCCGGTCGAGACCAGCTGGACCACAGAGGACCTGCCCTCCGCGAGGTCGGCCTCGATCGCGCGGATGGTCGAGGGGCACTTCATGCCGGTCAGAAGATGGCCGAAGAAGCGCTGCTTGGTCCCCTCGAAGGCCGAAAGGGCGGCGGCCTTGGCGTTCTTGTTGAGCGTGTCCTCGCCCTGGACGATGCCGGTGGCCTTGAGCGCCTCCTCGATGTTGGCGTGGATGACCTTGAAGGCGCCGGCATAGGCGTCGTAGATGCGCCGCTGCTCCGGGGTGAGCGGGTGTTCGAGGATGTCGACCTCGATGCCGTCATAGGCGAGCGCCCTTGCCTGGTAGAGGCCGAGCGCTTTCAAATCCCTCGCCACGACTTCCATTGCCGCGACGCCACCCGCTTCCATGGCGGAGACGAAGTCGGTGCGCTTCTCGAACGGCGTCTCGCCGGCCGCCCACATTCCGAGCCGTCCGGCATAGGCAAGGCCGGGGACGGTGGTGGCGCCGGTGGCGGAGACATAGGCGATCCGGGCATCCGGCAATGCATTCTGCAAACGCAGCCCGGCGCGGCCCTGCTGCGAGGGCTTCACCTCACCGCGCTCGGACTTGGAGCCGGCCGCGTTGGCCATGGCGTGGGCCTCGTCGAACACCACGACTCCGTCGAAGGCGTGGCGGTCCTCCTCGTCCAATGAGCCGGCCAGCCATTCCACGATCTGGTCGAGTCGCGAAGGGCGGCCCTGGCGGGACGGCGAGCGCAAGGTGGCGTAGGTCGCGAACAGGATCCCCTCTTCAAGCAGGATCTCCATCCCCTGCCGGAAGTTGCCGAGCGGGATGACGTCGCTCTCCAGGCCGCCGAGCGCCGTCCAGTCGCGCCTTGCGTCCTCCAGCAGCTTGTCGGACTGCGAGAGCCAGAGCGCGCGCTTCCTGCCGCGCAGCCGGTTGTCGAGGATGATGGCGGCGACCTGCCTTCCCTTGCCGCATCCGGTGCCGTCGCCCAGCATCCAGCCCCGGCGGAAGCGCACCGGTTCCGACAGCGTCTCGCCGTCCTGGGTGACGAAGGACGTGTCGATGTCCTCCCCGGATCGGGTCCGGGGCAGGCTCCCTTCGTTACCGTCGTCGTTGCAGCGGTGGACGGTCTCCCACTGGGAGCCGATGCGGTACTGCGCCGCAAGATGGCGCGAATGGGCTTCCCCCGCCAGGACGACGCTTTCCAGCTGCGCGTCGGAGAGCTGGCCTTCCGTCACTACGCGATCCGGGAGCATCGGACGATACGTCGGCGCGGGATGCGGCACGGCGGCCATGGCGGCGGACTGGACCAGAGGCGTCGGATGCTCGACCGCCCCCGGCACCCGCACCACGCCCGGCCGCCAAGGGGCGTAGGGTCCGGTGTCGGCCGCGCCGGTGTCGATATCGGCGGCGGTCTCGACCGGCCCGGTCTCGACCGTGAGTTCGGAGATGGGACCCCAGTCATGGTCCCGCCGCGACTCTGGGGTCGATGCGGATTTGGGACCCCGCTTCGCCGGCTTCGGCGCGAGCGTCTTGCCGAACAGGTCGCGGGCGGGGCCGGCGGGAACCGGCGCGGGCGCGATGGGCCGCCGCTTCGGCACCCGCGCGATGACGGCATCGAGCAATTCGGCGGCGTTCGCGGCGCGGGCAGTCCCGTCCAGTTCGACAGCGGGTCCGTCGCCGCGCTCCAGCACGGTGAGGCGGGTGTCGAATCCGGTGCCCCGGCGCGCATAGGCACGGCCGTCGATGGCCATGGTGAAGATGCAGCGGGCGGGGGGATCGAGACGGCCGACGGCATCGCCAAGCACGCAATGGGCCGAGGTGATCGTCACCAGCCGCCCGCCCGGCGGCAGCATCGAGGCCGCCGAGCGGACATGGCGGAGGTCGGCGTCGTGCCGGCTGCGGTCGACACCGGGCGTTGCCGAAAACGGCGGGTTCATCAGCACCACGGTCGGGCGGACATCGTGCAGCCGGTCCGCGATCGACTCGGCGTTGAACGCGGTGACGACGGCCTGCGGGAACAGCCGGGTCAGCAGCCGGGCGCGGGTCTGCGCGTATTCGTTAAGGTGGAGCGCGCCTGCCGCCCGATCGCCCAGCGCGCATTCCGCCATCACCGCCAGCATGCCGGTGCCGGCACTGGGCTCCAGCAGGACATCGCCGGGCCGGATCGCGGCGGCCTGCAACGCGGCATAGGCGAGCGGCAGCGGCGTCGAGAACTGCTGGAGCCGGACCTGTTCCTCAGAGCGCCGAGTGTGGGAGGGCTCCAGCGCGGCGACGGCCTCCAGCATCGCCAGCATGCGGCGCGGCCCGCCGGAGCCGGCATTGCGGCGCATGCCCCGGCCGTAGCGCTGCATGAAGATCACGACGGCCGCTTCGACGGCTTCGTAGGCGTCCTTCCAGACCCAACCGCCCCCGGCATCCGAGGCGCCGAAGGCTTCCGTCATGGCGTTCCGGAGGGTCGCGGCGTCGAGCGGTTTGCCGGATTCCAGCACGGGCAGCAGGGTTCGGGCCGCGGCGAACAGGGCGTCGCCCTGGGCCGGACGGACCGTGGATTCGGTCGGATCGATGGCGGCGGGGGGAAGGGGCGGACGCGCGAGGGCCTCCGGCGCCTGGGGGGCGTCGAGCATGGCGATCTCCGTGCTGGAAGGGCGGCGGCGGGCGGATGGCACGAGTCCTCCCGCGCCGGCTCCGCCGGACTGCCCCCGGCCGGCTGACCGGACTCCTGCCGGCGCAACGCGCGCCCGCGAAACCCGGCGCGAGCGCGGCCGGTGGATGCGTTCAGGAAGGTGTGGGGGCGCCCGGGGAGCCCGCGCCGTTCAGAACCGGCTCAGGTGGGGCGGGTCAGACGAAGTATTCGCCCGAGGCCGTAAACGACCACTGATTGGCGGCGAGGGTCTCGTCGATCGCTTTGTCCGAGGTCAGGTGCTCGTACTCCTGCCGGAGCTGGCGGTAGAGCCAGCGCGCGAGATCGCGCATGGCCTCGGTCACGGCGTCCTCGGCATCGTCGGTCGGCGGCTGCCAGGTCCGGCTGTCGCGCTCGACGTCGATCGCCATCGTGTATTCGTGGCAGTAGCGCCCGCGATGGCGAATGGACCCGTGGAGTTGCCAGATATTCCGCCGTTGAACCGCCTGCAGGGCGTCCGCGATGCGGTGCAGCTCGTCATCCTGCGGGGCGTGGGCGCGGATCGCGCTGGTCGCTCCCTTGGCGTGTGCATACGAGCCTTCGAAACACGCACCGTCGCCCTGGCTCCAAAATCCGGTCCAGTACAGATTGGGTTTCTCGCGGGTTCCGCCGCCGTAAAGGCGCACAGGGCTGGTGCGGAGCGTCACGCCGAGGATCCCGCAGATCGTCTGGAAATCCTCGTAGACGAAGTCGTACCACTCGTAATCGAGGCAGGACTCGCGATACCAGGTGCGCGCCGCTTCCTTCGCCGCGTCGGAAAGCTCGTCGATCTTGTAGACCGTGATCTCGATGACCTGCGGCATGGTCAGCACTCCTGTTGGGTCGGGCCGCTATGGGCGGCGGCCGAGGAGACAGGCACGAACCGGACGGCTTCGCGGACGCGCCGCAGGGCGACGCGGTCATGGTCGGGAATGGCGCGGAACCAGAAAGCGGGTTTGCGCGAAAACCAGGCACCGGAATCCGCGACGAAGCCGTCGGCATAGGCCACGAAATGACCGCCTGCCGAAATCGCCCAGGTGCCGGCGGGCGCGGGGTCGAGGAACGTCCCGAGCGTGACGGCGCGGATGTCGAACGGGACGTCCGCGAATATGCGGTCCCAGACCTCTTCCCGGCGCGCATGGCGGCGCTCGCGGTACTTCGGATGGCGGATCGCGTAGTCGGGAACGAAGCCGAACTCTCCGAGGGCGGCGGCGAGCTCGTCCGTATGGACGCCGTTGACCGAGGGCCGGTCGAACAGGCGGCGGATGACGGCGGCGGCTTTGTGGGTGGGCACGCCGGCGATCGCGGAAATCGCGGAGGGGCCGCACTTCGTGGCGCGGCCGGTGATGCGGTGGAGCATGGCGGTCTCCGGGCTGGAAGGGCATGGGCGTCCGGCACGGCGGAACTCCCGCGCCGCGCCGGCGGCCCGCCCCGCGCCGGCTGGCCGGACTCCGGGCGGGGCGGCGCACGGGGGAGCGGCACACAAGGACGAAGCGGAGGGGGTGCGGCCCCCGGAGCCGCGATCACCAGCGCTGCGCGTCGAGGTGGCGCAGCACCGCGGCGGTGAGTTCGCGGATGTCCTGCCAGGAACGCTCGTCCGAGTCGTTCCATTCGATGAGGCCGTTCAGATGCGGCTCGGAAACAGGCGCGTCCTGTTTCTGATCGCTGGTGTCGATGCCGGCGAGCCTGGTGTAGACCGCGCACATGGTCTCGGTGGCCTCCCCGGTATGGGACGGGTCGCGCCAGAGGATCGAACCGGTGTGTATCCGGATGGCGGCTCCGAGGCAGAAGCAGCGGGGGCTCTCGGGCGTGGCAAGGCGGAAGGCGGGCGGGTGGCGGACCTCGTCGTTGTCGACGACGTGGAAGCCGCCGTCGAAGTCGATGACGTCGCCGTCGTCGTCGCGCCCCCATCCCCCCTGGTGCCAGCGCTTCGGGCGGTCGAAGGTCTCGTGGACGCGGCGGGCGATCTCGAGCTTCTGTTCGGGGCTGAGAATCCG
>Ga0209022_1003062_pt1 | contig 12425 bp, 12 predicted proteins | sample PinacodermPK_FD_187300 | JGI IMG/M metagenome (GOLD analysis project Ga0209022, IMG submission 187300) | Host-associated microbial community of the marine sponge Aplysina aerophoba from Gulf of Piran - sponge pinacoderm, lysed by proteinase... | ecosystem: Host-associated > Porifera > Sponge >...
TGCAGTCTGTATATCCTGGTCTCGACGGTCTTGACCATTCCTCTGTCCTCTGTGAATGTTCCTGTCTTATTATAGAACATCCGTAAGAACAAATCCCCATACGCGTGCAACAAATATGTCATTACCTTTGCAGATATGGGGAAAGCATCTCTGGGACGTGGCAGAAGGTTCCCGATTACAGAGGCAAGTTTTGCTCCTGCTTCCGCCCAGGCGATAGCGGATCTCGATCAGAGTTTCTTCCTTGTCCGGTGCCGTATGCAGCATCGAATGTGGCTTGCCGTCGCTGCATCGGATATGATTCAGCTTGAGTTCATCATCCGTGCGCTGGAGCGGACGATAGACGAAGCTCTGTCGGCGCATGGCGATTGAGAGAATGCCTTTCTTACTGAAAACATCTTGAAAGTAAGAGCGTAAAACATTAAAACATTTTACAATGCTTAATGCAGGTGAGTGCCTGAGGTAAAGAGGATGCTGCTGTCGTTGTTTAATTCTCCCAAACACGCCTTAAGTAAGCGAGTTTTCCGGGCTCAAAGATGCGAAACTTCCTAGTGTCAAGACGAACTGTATTGGTTGCAGTTTCGCTAGTTGCAATGGCTCTGCTGGGCGGCGTTCTGCTATTCAGAGCACTTAGCCTGCCGCAGTCCGAATGCGTGTTGCCCCTTGAATCTTACAGTATAAGCGGCACATGGAACGATAGTTGCCTCTCCACCAGTCCCGCTCCTCACGTCGGCGGAGATAGATATGCACGACTCTACACTTTTACACTGGCCAGAGAGATGTCTCTGGAGATCAACCTGGCCTCAACCGAAGATACGTACCTGTACGTGCTGCGAGGGCACGGGGCCCACGGAACGATCATCTATGAAAATAACGATATGGAGCGCTCCGGAAGCACTAACTCGATGGTATCAGGAATATTTCAACCTGGAGACTACACAATAGAGGCGACCACTCTCCACCCGGTCGCGACGGGCGAGTTCTACCTGACCGTCCACAGATTGCCCGAATCCACACCCACTCCGCACACCCCGGAAGCAACTCCGGAGCCTAATACCCCAGTACCTTCACCAGAGCCCAGTACACCTGAGCCGGTTCCTACCGAATTACCGACGGCCGTACCGGTGCCAACTGAAGTGCCTCCGGTGTCAATGCTGGTCGGCGCCTCACACCACACCTGTGCCATATTGGCCAGCGGCAGAATTGACTGCTGGGGAGACGACGCGTTTGGACAAGTTTCCGGACATCCGTCTTCGGGTCGATACATTGCCTTGAGTCTGGGAGGGAGGCATTCCTGTGCCCTGAACCAGGACGGGGGTATCGTTTGTTGGGGGGCGAATGATAAAGGGCAGTCTTCTCCGCCTTCACGGCAAGCGTACCTAATGATGGTGAGTGGTGACAGCTATACATGTGCTCTGCACTCTAGCGACGAGGTCGACTGCTGGGGTAGTTCCACTCGCGAGCCTGTGGCTACTCCGACAACACCTCCTTCGAGACGTGTGCGAACGCCTCTTCCTCCAACACCTGTCCCAACGCCTCTTCCTCCGACGCCCGAGTCAATTCCGGATCCGACAGCTACACCTGTGCCGACACCACTTCCCCCGACGCCAGAACCAACGCCTCTTCCTACGGCTACACCTGAACCCGATCCTACGGCTGTTCTGACTTCCGTTTCGCCATGCACCATGATAGTGCCCGGTGCGGACCTCCGAAAGTGCCAGTTTGACAATAAGAACTTCAACGATTTCAATCTCACGGAAGCAGACTTTTCGGGTGCACACCTTGTGGGAACTCAGTTCAGAGGAGCGATTCTGATCGGCGCCAAATTTACAGGGGCAAATCTCACAGGCGCAGACCTGATCGACGCAGATCTTGAAGGCACGGACTTGAGAGATACTGATCTCAGACAGGCCAACTTGAGTGGCGCAGATCTGAGCGGAGCCGATCTGAATGGAGCCGACCTCAGACACGCTGAACTCTCTAATGCAATCCTAGATCGCGTTACGGTAGTCGGTACAACTTTCAGATCAGGGAATAGGAGAGACGACAACGCTATGTTCCGAGGCGCAATTCTGACGAATGTTGTTTTCGACTCAAAAATCAAGCTCGTAGAAATCGGGTTCATCAACGCAGACCTATCAAACGCCAAGTTTGTAGGAGTTGATCTTCACCAAGCGGATTTCAGAGGCGCCACGCTATCTGAAACCGACTTCAGCGGTGCGGACCTGACCGGATCTAATTTCAGAGGGGCAAATCTCAAACCGGCAATTATTGACGCCAGAACTCAATTCAGGGGATCAGATCTACGCAGGGCAGATCTTTCCGATAAGGATGCCCCTGACTGCAACTTCCGGGAGGTTGACTTCGAGCACGCGAATCTCTCTGGAGGGACTTTCACTGACTGTGATTTCAGGGAGGCTGATTTCACGGAAGCCAACCTGGCAGATGCGGACTTCACAGAGTCCGAACTCGATGAGGCCGACTTTGAGAGAGCAGACGTTGAGGACGCCGACTTTGAGGGAGCGGACCTCACTGACGCAAAGAATCTGCATAAAGCGGAGAACATCCATGATGCCGATTTCGATGAGGCAAAATGTCCTGACGGCACCGACAGTGACGATACCGTAAGTGGCAGTTGCTACCCGAACAATCTCATGCCTTAAGGCGTGTCTACCTGCAGGTTTACAGATGGGACTTACATACTTTAGTAGACACGACAGTGTGACCTGACATATCAGTACAAGGTGCACATCAAGCGCAGGGACTACTCTGGGCTCGACGAGGCGCTGCGCCATTGCGCCACGCTCTACAACGCCGCGCTTGAAGAGAGAACTCAGGCGTATCGCATGCAGCGCAAGTCCGTCACTCTGTACGACCAGACGAGACAACTCAAGCTAATCAGGCAGGACATGCCCCAATGGAACGCATATCACTACAAGCTGGGCGCGGGTGTCCTCGTTCGTGTCGACCGCGCTATGAACGCTTTCTTCTCCCGCGTGCGAAAGGGCGAGAAGCCCGGCTATCCCCGCTACCGGTCCAGGCATCGTTATCAGACGCTGGAGGTGTCTGAGGTGACGACCGGCATGCTCAAGCGCTCGCAGGACGGGCGCAGAGCCTACGTCAGGATAAAGGGATTGCCCACGCTGACTCTGAGGACGAAGCGACCGCTGCCTGAAGGCAAGCCCAAGACGCTGATGATTTCGCGCAGGGCTACCGGCTATGTGGTGAGCATGGCGTTTGCGGTGGATTATCCTGTGCTTCCAAAGTCCGATGCCAAAGTCGGAATAGATATGGGCGTGAACGAGCGGCTGACGCTATCGACAGGCGAGACGGTGGAGCGCCGGAATCATGATAGACGGCGTGAGAGCCGGCTTCGCAGGAAAGTGGCAAGGACAAGGAAAGGTTCGGTGTCCAGACGCAAGAAGGAGCGGTCAGAATAAATGTCGTTGACCAGGGTGTAGCAAGTAGCCGTTTCGAGAATACGAGATACGAGATCTGCTCGCCTCTGAAGGTAGGGGCTTGTTGTATGTCGGGACGACGGGACCCTGACTTACATATTGTTGGCGCACAGCCGCCAGAAGCGGCCCAGGGCCATCAATGGCCAGTAGTTCCTGTAGAGATCGTATCTGATCATGAATCCGGCAGATAGTTCACTTCCCTGCTGACGAACATTTTCGTCCTTATCTCCAGTTCCATAACCGGGGAATCCGGTACCGGTGTACCACTTTTCCTCCCAAGTGCCGTCGTCTCGCTGAGTTTTGGTCAGATACTTGATGCCGCTTCTTATCGCGTCTCTTTTCGTTTCATCCGCAGCCATAAGCGCGATCAAGGCCCAAGCTGTCTGCGACGGAGTGCTGTGTCCCTTGCCTGCTAAGGCGGGATCCGCATAGCTCGCGCAGCTCTCACCCCAGCCCCCGTCCGCGTTCTGATGTGTCGTCAGCCAATCTACTGCTCGCCGCACTTGCTCGCTCCGCGTGTCCGCTCCCGCGGCCTCAAGCGATGGGAGTACGGCTCCCGTGCCGTAAATGTAGTTGACACCCCATCGACCGAACCAGGAACCGTCGGGCTCTTGCTCGCTTATCAGGTACTGCACGGCGCGGCTGAGTGGCGGAGCGTCCAATGGGTAGCCGATTTGAACCAGGGCTTCTACGGCATGTGCAGTCACGTCCGCACTTGGCGGATCGATCATTTCACCGAAATCGGCAAAGGGCATTTTCGCGACTGCGCGACGGGTGTTATCTTTATCGAAGGCCCCCCAACCGCCGCTTTTGCTCTGTACGCCAAGCAACCACTCGGCCCCTCGTCTGATCGCTTCATTCTTTCCGCAGACGTCCCGCAATTTCACTTTATCAAGAGCGATTAGCGCCTCTGCAGTATCATCAATGTCAGGATACGCGCAATTGGAAAACTCGAAAGACCATCCCCCAGGGGAGGCGTGTCGCGCTTTGATCTGCCAGTCCCCTCCATCTGAGACCTGCGCCCTCATGAGCCACTCCCCCGCCCGCTGCAACATGGGGCTGTCCGGAGGAATGCTCGAATCAGAAAGTGCGATCATAGCAAGGCATGTGTCCCAAACCGGGGACACGCATGCCTGCATGCGCAAGGAGTCATTCTCCTCAATTGCAAAATTCTTGAAACCTTTGATGCCTTTGCGCATTACTGGGTGCCGGACGTCGTATCCCAGGATACTGAGCGCGATGAGTGAGTATACCCAGGGCGGCTGTATGCCGCCCCAGGAGCCATCCTCCTCTTGGTGCTCTATTATCCACCTCTCGGCCTTGCTAATGGCAAGTCTGCGCAACGGCTGCCAGGGGAGAGAGTTGTATCGGCGAAGTAGCCAGTCTACGAGATGGAATGCCGCCTGCGCCCTCGCTAACTTGCTGATCCCCGGTATATCGTTGGCTTTGTTGCTTCCTCTCGGCACAAGTTCCGGAACAACAGCGTACTCTGGTATTGGGCGCACGGGCCTGTGAGTGAGCACGATGCTCAGAGGCAGAATGGTGCCCCTGGCCCAGCTGGAAAAGTCATACAGATTCATTGGCACCCACGACGGAAGCAGTATCATCTCAGGCGGGAGGGCCGGAATTGCATCCCAACTCCACTGCCCGAAGAGGGCAAGCCATATCTTGGTGAATACGCGCGCCTTGGGGATGCCACCCCTGGATACAATGAATACGCGCGCCTTCGCCATACGAGGATCGTTGAGAGAAGCACCGGCCAGTTTCAGGGCAAAGTAACACTCAATGGTAGTGCTGAGGTCGCCTGGCGAGCCATAATATTGCCCCCAGGTACCGTCGGCTCGCTGCGTTTCGAAAATGTGATTTGCTAACTTTCGCCATGTGTCCGCATCGCCGACTCCAAGAAAGTGGGTAAGCAGCAGGTATTCGGCCTCCATTGTGGAATTAGATTCCAGCTCGCCCCACCAGTAGCCTTCAGGTGATTGCGTACGAGCAAAGTAGTCCTGAGACCGCTTCATCGCCCGTATAACCGAATGTTTCAATTCCGGTGATATGACAGTTGTAACTGCTTCTGTCGGGTGTCTTATTGTTGCCATAGTTGGGAATGATATACCTAATTAGACAAGTGTAATGAGACATATATTTACGCGGCATCAAGTGCCGCAGCGGGAAGATTCCCACCCGCCATAGCTCGTTTCAGGATGTTGATCGAGGCATTTAGGTCCGCGTCCAGTTCCACGCCACAGGCACGGCAGAGGAAGTCCTTCCCGTTACGGGAAGCCGGGTCCACAACCTCACAGACAGAGCACGTCTGACTCGTGTGCTTGGGGTCAATCAGCGCCAACTCTCTACCGGCCCATACTGCCTTGTATGAGATCTGCTGCCTCATGACGCCCCAGGTCTGTTCCGCTATTGAGCGATTCAGTCCTGACTTCTGCCTGACGTTCTTTCCTGGTTTCTCAAGTGTTCCCGCGGCGGACCGCGTCATGTTCCGGATACGAAGGTTTTCAACGGCTATCAATCCAAAGCGCTTCACGAGGTCAGTCGTGACCCGATGGCACTCGTTGCGGTTCCTGATTCGCTCGCGGTCTTGCTGATTGGCAAGTACAACTCGACGCTTGCGCCACTCCCGGCTACCCTTTCGGCAGCGAGACAGGCGCTGCTGCGCCCGCTTGAGCCTCTCGTTGGGCTTGCGCCGCCTCTTAACGACTTCACCGGTCGAAAGCACCAGCCGCTCGCTCACACCCATATCCACCCCGACGGCATCATCGTTCTTCGGAAACGTTTCCATAGACACCGCGTAGGTCAGGTTCACCCAGAGTCGACGGCCGCGCATGGTTATCGTCATGGCCTTCAGACCTTCTGACGGCGGTAGCTCCTGACCCTTACGAATCCGTAAGGTGGGCAGTCCCTTGATCTTCAAGACGTAGCCGGACGAACAGCTCTTAACCATTGACCTCTGAGTCTCCGCCAACTCTATGGTGCGCCAGCGCCAGCTCGACTTGAACCGGGGGAAGCCCGGCGTCTCTCCTGCCTGAACTCGTCTGAAGAACGATTGTCTCGCCCTGTCGAGTCTCACGAGCACTCCGCGGGCTACCTGCAACGAGACAGAACCCCAGAACTCAGGGTCGTCCTCACGAACGCCGGTCAGCTCCTTCATCTGGTCGAACTTCGTTCGACTCACCGAGAGCGAATGCCCCTTGTGCCGGTAGGCAGCCTTCCACTCTTCAAGGGCTGCGTTATAAAGACGGGCGCAGTTGCGGATTACGTGATCCAGCCGGTCATAGCCCGCCGAAGTCGTATACGCTCTGACCTGATATGTCTTGTGCGTCACTGCCATGAAAGTATTTTATCAGATACCCGAACATTCGTTGCCTTGTGGGTTCGACTTGATTGTCTAATTAGGTATATCATTCCCTAAATTATCTTGCCGCCAGTCTCCTGCTTTGAGGATCTGGCAAGCCTCCTGCCGCATTGCTACTTGCAATACCAAGCGCCCGTACATTCCGTTAGCTTGTGCCGATGCCTGCGCGCTTGCCGACGATCCCATTCAGCAAAGAGGCCGCTGCGCCGACACTGCTGAATGCCTGATAGACGGACGCTGACTCGAATCCGCAGTGCATCATGCAGTTGGCGCACTTGCTGTTCACGCCCACGCCATAATTCTCCCAGAGCGCGGATCTGAACAGATCATCTACGTCGTCCGTATGCCTGTCAGCTACCGGGTAACAAGGCTCACGCCAGCCCTGCACAGTATAGGTAGGGTTCGACCAGGCTGTGCATTGGTAGTCTCTCTCGCCGCGCAGGAAACTGAGATAGAGTGGATTGTTGTAGAATCGGATGCGCTTCAGAGCGTCATCTGTGAGCACCTGTCTGAAGACTCTTATCGCCTCCTCTCGCGTCAGGAACATCTCTTGCACGGGACCATCAACGAAATCATAACCCGCGGACACCATGACGCCCTCGAATCCCATATCCGTTACCAGCGTGAAGAGTTGATGCAGGTCTTCGGCGTCAGAGCCTCGGAAGAGGGTCGTGTTGGAGCAGACTCGATGGCCTTTCTCGATGGCCAGCTTGGATGCCGCCATTGCCTTCCTCCAGACCCCTTTACGGTTGACGGCCAAGTCGTGCCGCGTCTCCATCCCGTCAAGGTGGATGACCCATGCGAGATACTTCGAAGGCTGAATCCGCTTGAGCACACGCTCCAGCAGGATGCCGTTGGTACAGCAATAGATGAAGATCTTGCGACTGACCAGTTCCTCGATGAGTTCGGGGAGATGCTTGTACATCGTGGGTTCACCGCCGGCAATGGACACGATAGGCGCCCCGGAATCTCCTACAGCCCTTAAGCACTGCTCCAATGTGAGGGTCTTGGTGAGCACGGGCAGATACTCGCGGATACGGCCGCATCCGGCGCAGTCCAGGTTGCAGGCTTCAAGAGGCTCCAGCATGGTCACGAGCGGGAAGCGCTCGCGGCGGCGCACGAACTTCTGCACAGATATATGAAAAAATGTCCTCCACGCAAGCTCAATTGGACGCCTGGGGCGTACGTGAGAAGTGGGGCGATACACTGGAAGTGCTTGCTCCGCCGTATCAATCACAGCATTTTCGGAAAGTGATCCAGGTACAATCAAAACCCCTCCTCCGCGACCGTAAGGATTTCAGGAGGAAACCTCCAGAGTTTTTATAATACAATACGATTCAGCAGATTTCGGCCATATTAGAGACGATTTCACATATCACTAGAGTTGCCGTTTGAGCCTTTGCCAGTCTCATTTAGTAATTATCGGTGCGTGAAGTTTCTACGAACCTAGCTCGCGGTAGGAAGTCGGATGTCTGACCTCCGTTCATCGGTCGCCAGCGCTCACTCAACATCCGCTGCACCTTGAACACCAGGTGCAGCGCGCTGTTATGATGCTTCATCCGTCCTCAGCCTCACAGCGCTGAACACCGATTCCAACGGGTTTGTAGCCGCAGCCGCACCCAGTGGTCCGCCGGGAAGTGGACAGACTACGAGGTCTCACAACTGATCTTGACTGGCTTGCGGAGACCGACAGCGGCGAACTGAGGCTCGCTCTCGAAGCGAGTTCGATCCGCGACCTGCTCGCCGCAGAAGTGTACCGCTGGCAAGCACCATCTCAGGCCCGCAGGTTGAGCAGTCGATAGCCGTAGCCGCCGACTTGCCGGACATGGATCTCGACCGGATGCGCATGAGCTAGGCGCTGGGCAACGTCGTGGGCAATTCGATTCGCCGTACCGAGGCCGGCGGGAGCATCGTGCTTCGGGCGGACCTGGAAAGGGATGATGCGTTGACCATCGCGGTCATTGATGACGGGATAGGCATCGACGCCACTGACCTTCCCAACATCTTCGACCGCTTTAACCGCACTGACCGAGTCCGCAGTCGTGAGATTGGCGGCACGGGGCTAAGACTGGCCATAGCCCGGGCCATAGTCGAGGCGCACGGGGGGGGCAATAGCTGTGTCAAGCGATGGGCCTGGACGGGGAACCACCGTGGCTATTCGCCTTCCCTTGGAGATCTGAGCGCCGTTCTCTTCAGAAAGACACTGCCCCGAACTACGAAAAACAGGAGAACTCTTATGCAACCGATACAGCAAGAAATGGCACGGGAGTTCATCGCCAGGATCGATAGGGATATCCGGATTACGGAGCGATGTGGGCAAGCTGGATTGATTATGCAGATGACTGATGGCCAACAGTTGGGGATTGTGAGATTCAGCATCGCTCGGGGCAGTAGACGCCGCTTTACTATCAATGCGTATGCCGTCCCCGGAGTACCACTTCCTGATCCGCAGAGCAGATTCAGTAACGAACAACCAAACCAACCGCCGAGAGGTTGGATGTGTGTTATTGACACCTCCGATGCCTCAGTCCTGTCGTATGTAGCAAGAGTCATCGAGAATTTGTACGATATGAAGCTCGCGCGGAGTCGGGGCGTCTGAAATGGCGGTGACTGGAGCGCCAATTCTCCGGCATCCGCCGTTCCACACATGGGTTTTGAAGCCGCGACGACCGCTAATTTCGGGCCTTCTCCGGAGTCGGCAAACGCGTTCTGATAGCGTCCGCCGGAAGTCGCTTCCTGTCATGCCTGCTTCACGTCCGTGAGAGCGAAGTCTTCGCCTTTGAAGAGTAGGGATTCTTCCCTGACTACTGCGACCGCGTATGCGAAGCAGTCACCGAAGTCAGACCTGCGGGATGATTGCCCTTGTCGTACACGCCAAGCACGGAACCTGCGGAACTGCCCGGCGTAGGTACGGCACGGTTTCATCCTCTTTCAAAACGCTTGTGAGTATTCCCTTGTTAATGCATACTGTCCAAGGCTCCGGAATCAGAAGCCCGGCAGACCGGCCGCCGGGAGATATATGCCACGATAAAACATTTAAGACGGGAGACGATTGGATGAGCAGTACGATACGCAAAAGCGAGATGTCACGAAGAGTGGCGGAGGCCCTGGGTTGTTCCAATGGCAGGGGAGAGAAAGCCCTGAACGCGGTGATAGAGAGTGTAACCGACGCGATGCGCGTGGGTGACAGGATTGTGCTGACGGGCTTCGGCACGTTCGAACTCGTTAAGGTGAAGGCACGGATGGTGAGGCCCATCAGGGGCGCAAGCAGCGGGGAACTCATCGAGGTACCCGCACACGCGCGCGTACGCTTCCGGGCCGGGGCGACGCTCTCGCAGGTGGCGAGGCAATAGACGGCAGATCCGCTAGAACACTCTTCCTAAAGAAGTACATTCCGGCCTCCGCCATTGACCAGGACTTCACGGAAGGACTGCACGACCTGATAAGGCGCGTCGTATCCGACAAGCCCGTGCGCAGGGTGCCAAGCCCGCCCGAGTGCAACTGATGCGACCTGACGGACCTGGACTGTCCGGAACGCGTGGATAGCGACCTTCCCATAGACAACAATGGTTCCGCTGCTGACAAATTGCTGTTTGATTTCTGACTGCATCAGTCGCTGGCGGGCGGGTCCCTTCAGCAGTCCTGGCAATCTGTTAAATCGCCTTTCCCTCGTTTGGCCAGGGATTAATCACTTCAAACCCACTTCCCTCAAAGTCATTGACATTTCTTGTCACCACAGACATCCCCCTGCAGCGGGCTATGGCCGCTATCTGGCAATCGGCCTGGCTTATCGGTCGCCCGGCGGCCCTGCGCTCAGCAGCCAGTATTGCGTAAGTCCGGGCAGCATCACTGTCAAATGGCAGGATACGTTCAGAAAAGAGCACGCTGAAAAGCCGTTCGGCAGCGGCAGCCAGTCCCCGCCGCCTCTCCCCTTCAGGCAAGATGGCAATGCCGGTCCGAACCTCCGCTTCAGTGACGGAGGTCACGAACAGGTTACCCGTGGGTTGATCGTCCACCCAACGGAGGACTACGGGGTTAGGGCGCTCCCTCATCAGTTCGGACACTACATTGGTATCTAGGACGAGCATGAATGCAGTTCTCAACCGAACTGTGGGGGTTCGCGCATAGGTTCCCTGGGAGGAATCTCCAGTTCCGCTCCGCCAAATGGTCTGAATAGGTCATGTATCGCCGTGCCAAGATTGCTGTTCGGCGCGGCGTCCTCATCGAGGGCCGCACGCAGGATGTCGCGTGCCTCCTGCTCCATGGATCGTCCGTTCTCGGCAGCCCTGATGCGTAGCCGGCGCTTAAGCCCGTCGTCCAGATTGCGCACGGTTATGCTGGCCAAGTTCCCGCCTCCTTGTTTTTGAATGCAAATTATACCACGATTGCAATGCAATCATTGTTAAGTGTCCCTCTCTTGAGCTTGTATCAGTTAGGGCGGATGCCACCAGGTCAATCAGCAGACACAGTTGCACCACACCGCCGTAGTCTGCTCTGCCTCAATTTCGCTTCACAACCTTTAGACAAGCCATTCCAATGCCTCCAGCGCCTTCTCGCTCCTGGTGTACCTCGCCGGCATCGATGGCGACTTCCAGCGCCCGTGCGTCTGCACCGCCTGCAGCGGAGCTCCCCTGCGAGTCATCCTGATCGCCAGGCCTACGCGACCTGAGTGTCCCGAATATCCCTCACCCAAGCCCGCGGCTTTCGCCATACTGTCCACACGGCGACTTATCTGAGACATCGAGAGACCGAAAACGAGATCGTCATCACTCCACGTCTCTGAATCCTCTCGCAACTGCTTCAACGCGACCAGCGTTTCGGGTGTGACCACGACATAGGCGCCCTCGCCTGCCTGGTCGGTCTTCGACCGCTCGATGTATATCAGTCCGGCCCCATCCTCGGCATCAAGCACGTCGCGCCACCTGAGAGCTGCGGCCTCGGAGATCCGCAGTCCAGCATCGGACATCACGGACGTAAGGGCGATGTCCAGCCGGCCGCGCCTGAGAGCCGTCTCCTCCATCTCAAGCGACCCACCCCTGGACATCCTTGGATTGAGCGCGGTCGCCCGGATCGCGGCCAGGGCATCGGCGTCCAGTGGTCGCGCCTGCTTCTGGCTGACACCCAGCTGCCGTGACAGCCCTCGCAATGCTTCGGTGACGCCGGCGGTCTGTGGAGACTCCAGGCCCACCCGCCTGTGAGCATCGACGATTGCCGCAACCGCAAGCCGGATCGTGGACATGCTCTTCCCATCTTCGGCAAGTTCCGCGGCATACGCGGCCAGAACCTCGGGCTGTGCCGGAAGCGAAGAGAAATCCTCCTGCTCGCACCAGGCTCTGAATTTCCCGAACTGACTCGCGTAATTCCTGCGAGTGTTTTCAGACTGGGCGTTCTCGAGAGCGTCCGCCACTCGCCGGCGCTGATCTTCTGTCAGAATCGCCGGCGCATTTTCTGATGTCGGTTGCTGTGTCTGGAGGGTCATTTTGGTAACTTCCTAAATGCGGTATAAGGGTGATTATAACGCATTTAGGAAAGGGTCCGTACCACGACAATTCGTGCTCGATAAGGCACAGTCGGAAGGGTCCAAGAGTGCAGTCGCATCTCCAACC
>Ga0209022_1003063_pt1 | contig 12424 bp, 11 predicted proteins | sample PinacodermPK_FD_187300 | JGI IMG/M metagenome (GOLD analysis project Ga0209022, IMG submission 187300) | Host-associated microbial community of the marine sponge Aplysina aerophoba from Gulf of Piran - sponge pinacoderm, lysed by proteinase... | ecosystem: Host-associated > Porifera > Sponge >...
ATGACCGCGGTTTCGAAGCGGCGCTGCAGCTCGCGCAGGAAGCCGAGGATCGGCCCGATCTCGGCGGCGCTGTTCTCGTCGACGCGGTGCAGCCGCACCAGCGGGTCGAGGATCAGCAGCCTCGGCCGCGCCGCTTTCACGGTTCCGGCGAGGCGGCGGCGGTCCGACTCGGAGTCGAGGCGCAGGCGGGGGGCGTCGATGACGGCGATGTCGAGGCTCTCGAAGCGGGCGCCGGCCGCGGCGGCGATGCCGCGCAGGCGGCGGCCCACCTCGGCTTCGGCCTCCTCGGCCGGGTAGCACAGCACCGGCCCGGGCCGCTCGACCGCGAAGCTGCGCAGGCAGGGCGAGCCGGAGGCGACCGCGACCGCGATATCGAGGGCGAGGTAGGATTTGCAGCATTTGGGCTCGCCGCCGACGAAGCCGACCGCCTGCTCCAGCCACAGGCCGTCGACGAGCCACCGCCGCTCGGCGGCGGCCCGCTCCAGCTCGGCCGGCCGCCGGGTCGGGAAGGGATCGGCGGTCACGCCCGCGCCTCCCGCCGCTTCGGGGCGCCGGCGAAGACGTCGTGGAACAGCGCCTCGTCGATCCGGCCCTGCCCGCGCTCGGCGGCGGCGGCCAGGAGCATGTCGCCGATGACGGCCAGGGCGCGGCGGTTGCCGCCGGCGTGCCTGCACATCGCGGCCTTGACCCCTTCGGAGAGCAGGCCGGGGCAGCCGGCGCTTTCCAGCAGGTGGTCGAGCAGCCGCTCCAGCTCGGCGGGCGCCGCCGGCCCCAGCACCAGCCGGTGGCGGATGCGCGAGGCGAGCGGAAGGATCTGCGGGTCCCGCATCCGGTCCTTGAGCCGGTTGTCGCCGGCCAGGACCACCGTCAGCACCGAGCGCGAATCGAATTCGGTCGAGGCCAGCAGGCGCAGCTCGGCCAGTACGTTCGAAGGCATCTCCTGGGCCTCGTCGACCAGCAGGAGCGGGCGCATCCGGATGCCGTCGACATGCTCCAGCCAGCGCTCCCTCAGGTCCTTGACCCCCCGCCAGCGGTTGTTGACGGCCATCAGAACCCCGAAGCTCTCGCCGATCTGCCGGTAGAAGTCGCCGAGCCGGGCCGACGGGTGGCTCAGCGCGGCGACGGCCAGCCCGTCGACCTCGCCCATGAGCAGGGCGATCTGGCGCAGGGCGACGCTCTTGCCGCTCCCGGGCTCGCCCTCCACCAGCGCGAAGCCGCCCTGCGGCAGCAGGTGGTGCCGCAGCCTCCAGGCGAAGCTGTCGACCCGCTCGCTCGCGAGCAGGCCCTCGACCGGCAGATTGGCCGAGAACGGGTTCCAGGCGAGGCCGAACGCGACCCCCAGGCTGTTGTCGCTCATGACGCGGACTCCTCTTCTTCTTCGTCGTGAAAGGGCAGATAGGCGGCGGGCATGCCGGACTCCTCGTGGCGGCGGAGCAGCTGCGCCATCAGCGGCGCGGCTCCGGGCGCCCCCGGCCGCGGCGGCGGCGGCTGCGGCATCCGCGCCCGGGGCGCCTCCGCGTTGCGGCGCTTGTCGACCGGGCGGACCGCGGCCGCGCTGGACCGGGGTTCGCGCGCGGTGACGATGTCGACGGCGGCCAGATCCCAGCGCGCCAGGCGCACGAGCACCTTGTCCAGGTGGCGCAGATGCCGCGGAAGCTGGAACCGGACCCCGCTGTGGGTGAAGGTGCCGTCGGCGCGGCGCACCTTGCGGGTCTCGATGATCCGGAAGAGGAAGCGCAGGCGCTCCGGAGCGGGGCATTCGCGGCCCAGGTCGTCGCTCGACAGGTAGCGCTCGCGCGGCGACGCGCCGAGCTCCCTGTGCGTCTGGTTCGCGTAGTGGTCGGCGAGCCAGGCGCTCGTCGCCCTGTTCAGATCGGCCAGGCCCGGCGACGCGTTCGGGTGGAACATCGCCAGCAGCTGCCCCTCGAGGGTTCCCCAGAAGCGCTCCACCTTCGCGTTGTGCTCCGGCGTCCGGGGCGGGATGCCGGCGAACGTGACCCCGAGATCCCGAAGCCCCTGCGCGACCTCGCCGGCGATCATCGGCGAGCCGTTGTCGGTCATCAGCGAGCGCGGGAGGCCGAGCTTCATGAACGCCTGGCTCAGGCCGTGGACGAAGGTCTCGGAGGTCTCCCCCAGATACCACTGCGCGTGGGCGCAGATCCGGGAATGGTCGTCGAGGATCGCGAGCAGCCTCGGCCGCACCACCTCGCCCTTCCTGGTCGTGATGCTGAAGCTCGCCCAGTGGAAGTCCGCGTGCCACAGGGCGTTCGAATGCCCGTGCTCGTACGCGAGCGTCTCGCGGCGGTCGCGGCGCGGCGGATCGCCGGGGCGGGGCTTGGGGCGGCGCGCGAGGCCGCGATCCTTCATGATGCGGCGCAGCGTCGATACCGACGGGACCGGGCCGATCTCGGGCCTCTCGGCGAGCAGCGCCACCAGGTTTTTGTGATGCAGGTCGACCGACCACCACGACCAGCGGCGGTACTGCGCGGCCAGCGCCTCGATCAGCTCCGCGGAGGCCGCGCGGCGACCCCCGGCGTCCTTGCGGAGCCGGCGCCGCAGCGGCCGCATCGTGTCGTCGTCGGCCCTCAGCGCCGCGTAGTACCAGCGCTCTATCGTCGAGGCCGAGAATGTCCGCTGCCGGCCCTCCTCGGCATCCGTCCAGACGCGCTCCGACAGGCGCCGGAACTCGGCCTGCAGCCCGCCTTTCGGCGGCGGCGAGGCCAAAAGAGGCCCGACGATCGCGAAGCGCAGCTGCGAGCCGTCGCCGCGGCCGGGGCCGGAAGGGGGTCTGTCCATCGCTCTTCTCCGCTGAAATCCGTCGGGAAGATCAATGAGCCTCCTTCAAATATTTTGGAAGGACCATTCTCTGCGGGAAATCCAAATTGAACCGGAGCCCGGAGACGACCGTCAGCCGAACGGCCGGAACAGCATGAGAAGCTCCGGAATCCCCGGAGCCGAAGCCGGCCCCCAGTCGGAGCCGCAGACCTGCTTGAACATGCGGACCAGCGGAGTCTCCCCGGCAAAATTCGAGAACTTGCGCCGGATGTCGCGCCAGCGGGCCGTCCGGGGAAAAACATTGCGCCACCAGCGGTTCCAGCGGCGCCGCGTCGACGCGCCGGGCGAAATCCCGAGCCCGGCGCGTTTCCAGACGCGATCGATGCTGCCGGGAAGAAGGAGGCTGAAAACCACGTGCACCGACGCGACGTAGAAGCGCCGGCCGGCGTAGCGCACCGACGGCGGCCGCGCCCGCTTGCCGCAGTCGTCGCACGAAAGGCTCAGACGCGGATGGAGTCCCCTCAATGCCATCGGCAGGCCCCAGTCGGCGCGGTCGTAGTTGGAGTAGTGCAGGCTCTTGCCGCCGCAGCGGGAGCAGCCCTTCAGCCTCGTTTCCTCGGCGAGAAACTCGTCGAACTGGAAAAGGACCTCCCAGACCTTGGCGGAAACCAGTAATGTCAGGCACCCGCTGGAAACCTGACCGGAAATGTGCGACATTCGGCGTTCTCCCTCTTTTGTTTGCCTTGAGAGAGAAAAGCCCTTCGGAAGGCGAAATTCAAGCCCTTCCGAAGGGCGATCGCTCGTTCGCGCCTGAGGCGGAACCGGCCCGGGGTTCCCTAAAAACCGTGAACGAGGGAACCGACAATTGCTTCAATTAATGTGATTGCTCATAGCAAGGGCAGTTCCGGGCTGGCGGTCCACGCCGGGCTGGCGATCACGCCCTCCGGACGGCCGCTGGGGCTGTTCGGGATCGACGCGGACTTCCGCGCCGTCGGCGGGAAGAAGCGGAAGGGCGAGTGCGAAAGCCGCCGCTGGGTGAACGGGCTCGAGCGGGCCGGGGAGCTGGCGGCGGCCTGCGCCGACACGCGCGTGGTGACGGTCTGCGACCGGGAGGGCGACTTCTGGGAGCTTCTCGCGGCGGCCGAGACAACCGGCGAAAGCCTGCTCGTGCGCGCCAGCGCCTCGACAAGGCGCAAGGTCGTCAAGGCCGACGGAAGCCGCGCCTGCCTCTGGTCCCACATGGCGGGCATGGCGCCGCTGACGCGCAGAACCCTGAAGATCCCCGCCTGCGGAGGCAAGCGGGCGCGCGCGTCCCGCAAGGCGAAGCTCGAAGTCCGCGCCGCCGAGGTGACGCTGGAGCCGCCGAAGACGGCGGCCCACCAGACGCCGCTGACCTTGCTCGCCGTCTCGGCCACCGAGACCGGCAAGCCGAAAAAGCCGCTGCACTGGCTGCTGCTGACCACGGAGCGACCGGAGCCCGGTCGCGGCCTTTCCCGCCACGCGGTCGAGATGCTCAAATGGTACCGCCGGCGATGGACCATCGAACTGTACTTCAAGGCCCTCAAATCCGGAACCCGCATCAAGGATCGCCGGCTCGGCCATGCCGACGACCTGCGAACCTGCTTCGCCTTCGACGCCGTAACCGCCGTCCACGTCTTCGATTTCCAGTATTTGGCGCGAGAGCACCCCGACCTGCCCGCGACCGTCTCGGTCCGGCGCGAGGAAATCTACGTCCTCTACAAGCTTCTGCGCCACCAGGGACATCGGCACATTCGCGGACCGCCGCCGGACGGCGACCCGCCGAAAATCCGAACCTTCGTGATCGATATGGCAAGGCTGGTCGGATCGCATCCAACCAAGCGACAGCCTTTGCCCGGAACCAAAAAAATTTGGAGAGGATTCTTGAAACTTCAATGGGCCGTAATCGTCTACAATGCGCTCAGCGCCGACGATTCCCAATAAACCACTAATCACGTATGGGAGGTTGAAAGGGTGCGGGCCCGGCAGCGCGCAAGCAGCCTGGACGCCGTTGGCAGGAGCAACCGGGCGAAGCTGAAGGCCGCCCGCGAGGAGGTCCGGGTCCGGCAGGTGTTCTGGGCCACGATCTTCAGGTTCTCGATCAGCGTGCGGAAGCTGTGGGCGGCGGTTCCGTCCGGCAGCCTTTTCGTCGACGCCTTGCAGCCGCTGACTTCTCGCTCGGAGCGACGGGGTCCCGCGTCCGCCACGATTCAGACAGTTCGGGGTCGGAGAATAGTATCCCCCTCTAGGCCTATGAGCAACCACATTAAATGAAGCAACTGGCGGTTTCTGCGTTCACGGTATTTGGGGAACCCCGACACAATTGCGCAGACCGCGCGGCGCGCGCTCCGGACACCCGTTCACGGCAGCGTCCAGGGCGTCGGCGGCAGTCGGATAACACGGATCGTCACCGCTGGACCGAACGCTTGCTTCCCTTGGATCTTCAGTTTTAGAGATTTTCCGCCTGCTCTGCGTTCGGTAGACGATGGTCGTCAGAACGTCGGGTGCATGGGTCGCCGACAGAAGAGTCACGTTGCAAGTGATGTTGACCTTGAAGCTATGCAATCCCTCTGGCGCAGACCTTGCAGTACCGGCATCCGGACAGGGTCAAGTGTTTGACCGCGAGGGGGCACGGTTGTCGATGTCGACGAGTGGCCGTCTATCGGTCCGACAGTATATCAGTTAGTAGTGCGGCTTCTCGTCCCTTGACATTGATCCTGGACTTGAGGTTGTGGGTCGCGGTGTTGCCATCGATGTGGACATTGTCCGTCGTGTTCAGATCGATGATGGCGCTGAGCCCGACCATGATCCCTTCATCGAGAATGACTCGCGCGGCCTTTCCCAGAGCGTGAGCATACGAGACATCAAACATTTGCCGCATTGCGACTTCGCCGACGTTTACTTCAAAGTATCTCCACTGGCCGAAAGTATGTCTGCCCGCTTGCAGCGTTTCGGCGATTTCCGGATAGTCTGCTGCAATTCGTTGTCTGCTTGCAGTCGGTAGACCGTTATGGAGTTCGATGAGATCGTGGCTCTTCGGTGCTTCATCCGTGCAAGCGAGGCAGATGGCCTTCATGGCGAGTTCGCAGGCAAATGCCGCGGTCATCGCTTCGATCATCGTGGCACCCACCCGCTTCCTGAGCCGGTTGTCCAAATACTTCGGATCGTCCTTAAGTCCCTCCGGGGAGAGTGGCATGGCCGGGGACCCGTCATCCATGACACGGATGTCAGGAATGTCGGCGATGTACATCTCATCGGAGTTGGAGAGGTGGGCAACGCCCACCATCAGAAGGTGCGCCTAGATGAAGAGAAGACCGGGCGAGCCGGGCGGGAAGTCGCGCCGGGTCAATTTGTTCCGAACCTTCCGCTCCGCCATTTTCCCTTGAATGCGCTCGGCGAACTCTTTCTTCGAAATGGTCCCGAATTGCGGGAAGAGTTTCTCGACGAACTCCCCATTGTCGTATCGAGGCGCACGCCCAATCTCTAGGTTCATGAGATTGTGTGCGGTTTGCTTTTGCATTTCAAGAAAATCATCACCCGCCTTCTTTCCTTCTGCCGTGGATCCGCATACGCGGCACCTGATCCACGTGCACCGACCAGTCTTATCGTGTCGTGCCAAGAGGTTGCCCCAACAGCGAGTGCAGCGGCCCTTGAGCAAGATCCTGGTTTTCTTGCCTAGGATCGAGCCGGTTGTGGACACGCTGTCCATATCCACCTCGGTCCATTTGATCGAAACGCGAGGAGAGGAATCGTTGTTTGGTGGCGACGCGGGTTGGGTCGGCGAAGCTACTTTGTCATCGGACCCGGCGGTGCTCGTCAAGGATTGTTGTAACCACTCACGGGAGCTCGGCACTGCGCCGGTGGGTGCCTGGGACGAGTGCATCGTTAGAAGCTCGCGGAGCGTGACCGGATCGGAAGTTTCCAGCAGGCGACGGCCGTTACGGAATTCTAGAGCGGCGTTGTACATCGCCGTTGTTTCGTCGTCCAAGATCGCGGGCAACTCGCCACGATACTCCTTGAACCAGTGTACGACTTCGGACCAACGCCACAATCGGTATCGGCTGCGGGGGTCCGTAACCGGTTTCGGGAAACCTCCGGGGCCGCGCGCACCGCTGACCAGGAGCCGAACGCTCTCGCGCGTCCGGGCGAGCCGGGTAGCGATGTCGGCGAGTGAAGCCAGCCCGGCATCGGCGATACGGACGACGTGGACGCCTTGCAGCTTCTCCAGATCGTCAACCGCCGAGAGTATGGCATCATTTAACGTAGCAGCTTCACGGTCGAAGTCGACATACTGTACGCTGTCGCTGCTGCCAACCGTCGCGTCGTCGCAGCCCGCCTCGAAAAGCAAGTCGATTAACGGCGCATCCTGCAGTTCGGGGCCGTCGACGATCAGCGAGAACTGGAAGTTTGACATGTCTGGCGCACTCCTCTTCCTCAGATCTCGCGATGAGGACGCCGGGCGATGAAACGCCTCAATTACTTGGCATGGTTGCCGGAATTTCGAGGCGTGGACCAGATCGACGTTCGGCATTCGGAACTGCCGGCCATTCCGCATCGCATGACGCCCCGGCGGTCGCCGGACTGCGTCGGAGCCACGGTCCATCCGGCGGTCTCGGCTTCTTGCAAGGCACTTTCAACCTTCTTCTTCGGGTGCCTCGATCAGGTCATGTTGACGCGATACAACAGCGAAGCATGAATGTCGAGCACGGCAGTCAGATGGAGTGTGGGTCAAAAAAGTTCCCGAGCCATATTGCCCGGTGATTCGCCCGGCGCCATAATGCGGCGAGGCGGAAACCAATTAATATGGCGGCGAATCCGCGATCGGCGCGGCCAAAATTCGGCTTACGCAGGATAGTAATCAGGTAAATCCATGCTTCGGTCCGCAGCGACCGAGCATCCACGGTAAAATCTCGCCACCTCATGGGCAGGGCGGCCGCGGAGCGGCTCGATGAGGGATACTCGGCTCCGATACCGGCGCTTGATCATCCCGACCCCGAAGACCGCCATGCTGTAGCTGCGGAGATAGTCGGAGATAGCGACGAGATTGTTGCCTGCAACCTGCAAGACTTGCCAAAAAACGCAAGGGCGTCCGGCGCCATCAAAGCCCTGCGACTCGACGACTTCCCGGCCTATCGTCTAGAACCGATGCCGGACCGGTTCCGCGACGCTTCGCGCAGGATGCGAACACGTATGGCGACGCCACTTGATCACTGCCCTACGGAGAGTCCGCGACGATATTTTTTAGGACTTACGCCGGTCCATGCCCTGAATGCTCGCGAAAATGCGGAAAGCTCGGAATATCCCAGGCAAAGCGCGATTTCCGTCAGCGGCATATCCTGGTTCCGCATATAGTGAAGCGCCAGATCCTTGCGGGCCGCGCTCAAGATGTCGTTGAATGAAAGGCCGCGACTCTTCAGCTGCCTATGCAATCTGCCGCCGGATATGCCGAATAGCTTGGCGATGTTGTCAAGAGTCGGCGCGGAGTCTCCCAGGTTCAGCTTGATCTGGTCCCGGACAATGTCCGAGAATTCCTTCGACCCTTCATGCATGCTGCATCTTGCTCTTAGGATCGGTTCGATGATCGCGAAAAGGAAGGGATCCCTGTCCGGCATGGGAGCCTCGAGATCTTCCTTGCGGAATGCAAATGCATTGGTTCTCCTGCCGAAGCGAACGGGAGCTCCGAAGCGCGACGAGTGCTCGCGGGCTCCGTCGGGCTCCAAGTGCTCGAATCGAACTTCCAAGGGCGACCAGCCCGAACCGAGCGCGCGCTTGAACAGATTTGCGAACATTCCCAAGGAAAGCTCGGCATCCTGCCGCTTGTTGGAAATCCTTCTGTCTTCGATATTGTAGCTAAGCCAGTAAATTCCGGCTTCTTCGATGACTCCGAAATGCGATAGGCTCTGATGCGCCGGAAAATATTTTTGCATTTGGAAAACCGCCGACGCTAGAGTCGGGGAGCTCACCGCGGCGTAGCCTATCGGGCCGAGCTTTTGCGGTTCGAATGACTGGCCGAATTGCAGGCCGAAATTGTCGATGCCGGTCGCCCTTGCGCTTTCGTGGAACAATTCGCAGTACTGCGACAAGTTTACTTCCGAATTCGGATTTCCAACGGCATCCAGGCGTATGCCTACTTTTCCCAAAATGGCTTCGGGGTCGCCGCCGCTTCGCTCTATGTGGTCGATAACCCCGGTCGCGGCGGAAGCGACGACTTTAGATGGTTCAAGACTGCGTTCTGGATAGCCCATGTCGTTCCCGGCCATGCGCCGGAATCTCTCACGCGCTCTTTCGCGGCATGAATTTCGCATTCCGGCGGCTGGATATCAGTAGCATGACAGGCCGAGCGCTGTCAATTTTTTGCCGCCGAACCCGATGAAACGGTCGTGGAAAACTGCCGAAGTCGCAAAGCGATACGATTTTCCGTCCGCGTCTCCCGTCAAGGCGGGGAGCGCTCGCAAGCAAGAATTGCAGGGCTGGCGGTCGAATTGAATTCGGCGCCGGATCAAGTTCGGGAAGCGCGATGCGACGCTCGCGCTTGGCCCGGAAGCCAGCGAAATACAGCAATCGCCGCATCGGAAATGCCTCCGCCCCAACGGACGATTGAAGTCTTGCTTGAACCGTCCGCATTTTTCAGCCGCTTCGGGATTGAAGACAATTCAAGCTTATGTCAAATTCCTAGCAATCGCCGTCAAGTCGCCGCCGGAAAAATCGAGTATGCGTATTGGCTTAACGGTTGCTGCAAATGAAACAACAGGATGGAGAAAGACATGCATGTATCGAGACGATCATTCAATGCCGGATTCGCGGGAACGCTTGGACTTGGAGCGTTCAGCGGAACCGCTGCATTGGCCGACAGAAACGATCAACTGAACATTCTGTGCTGGGAGGGCTACAATTCAGACGAGGTGCTCGGCCCATTCCGCCGCGCCAATCCCGATGCCACTGTTCGCGCCGAGAGCGGCACTTCGGATCCCGACATGATCAACAAGCTCCGCGCCGGAGAGGTCAATGTCTGGGATCTAATCAATGTCAATCAGCCCTGGGCGAGGGCGCAGCTGTATCCGGAGGGATTGATTCTGCCGTTGAACAAGGAACGTTTCATGCCGTTTTTCGACAGCATGCTTCCCGAGTTCCAAGGCCCGTATCCGCTCTCTTTCGCGGAGAACGGCGACTTGATCGGCATGCCCCAGCGCTACGGCCCCTTCAGCTTCGTCGTCAATACCGACGTGATCAGCCGGGAAATGGCCGAAAACGAAGGATGGAACCTGTTCCTGGATTCCGGGATGGACCAGCGCTACGGCATTCTTACCTACGACAACTGGAACGTAATGCACATCGCCTTGACAGCGGGGCTGAACCCGTTCGCGGCGATCGAAGGCGAGGACGCGGAAAAATTCCGTTCGACCGCCGAAGCGGTATTCGGCGGCGCCAAGCTGCTGACCGACGATTTGGTCGCAATGAACACGGCTTTGATTAACGGCGAGATCGATGCCTACTTTACCGGCGGAACCTATACGGCGTCTCCGGCTCGCTACGACGGAGCAACTCAAATCAGGGGCATAACCCCGGCTTCCGGGCCCGTCGACGGGAAAGGCGGAGTCGTCTGGATTGAATTGACGTCCAAAGTCAACAATCCCGATCCGTCCTCGCTTGCGGATGATTTCCTGGAGTTCGTGCAATCTCCCGAAATCTCGAAAGCGGTGGCTTTCGCGGAAGGCACCTACAATCCGGTTTCGCAGATGGCCGACTCCGGCGTCATGTCGCTGTTCGATGCCGAGGAGCTGGATGCGATACAATGGGACAGCCTGTCCGACGAATTGTCGAGAAGCCTGGACTACGAAGTCGTGGAATCGTACGATTCGCTGATCGAAATCTACACGGCGGCCAAGCGCGGCTAATTTTTACTCGGGCCCGGCGTCGAACGGCGCCGGGCAAATTCGGCAGGCGGTCGGCGAATGGCAGCAACGACGATTCTCAAGCTCGACGGGCTTTCGAAGAATTTCGGCGCGTTCCAGGCTCTCCGAAACATTTGCCTCGAAATAATCGAAGGCGAATTCCTGACGATTGTCGGGCCTTCGGGCAGCGGCAAGACCACTCTTATTAGGCTGCTCGTCGGCATGGACCAGCCGACGGAGGGCGAAATTCGCCTGCGGGGGACAAGAATCGAAAGCACGCCGGCGAACAAGCGGCCGACCTGCATGGTGTTTCAGTCGCTCGCCTTGTTTCCGCATAGGACGGTCGGCCAGAACATCGAGTTTCCCTTGAAAATCAGAGGGGAGCCGCCGGCGCGGCGCAAGGAGAGGGCGTGCGAGCTTCTGGAACTCCTGCGCCTGCCGCTCGAATACTACGGCAAGCGAATCGCGCAATGCTCGGGAGGGGAGCAGCAGCGGGTCGCTCTCGCGAGGGCGCTGGCGTTCGACCCGGAAATCCTGTTCTTCGACGAGCCGCTGTCCGCTCTCGACTACCGGCTGCGGAAAGCGCTCGAAAAGGAGCTGAAGGACCTGCACGAGCGTACCGGAAAGACCTTCGTCTACATAACCCATTCGCTCGAGGAAGCGATGGTGATGTCCGATCGGATCGCAATCATGAACGCGGGGCGATTCGAGCAAATCGCGACGGCGGATCAGATCTACGCAAGGCCGGTAAGCAAGTTCGTCGCGGAATTCATGGGCGAAGTGAACCTGTTCGACATTTCAGGCACGGATCGGCGCGGAATAGGCTCCGGCAGCCTTGGATCGAAAGACAACCTGGATTTGGGATTGGCCGGCGATGAAGTCGGCACTCTCATGGTAAGGCCGGAATTCGTTCGCAGAGTCGAGGGCAAGGGAAGCAGCGACTTTTGGGTGCGCGGACAGCTGCGCGCGGAATATCTCCTCGGCTCGCGCCTGCACTACGAGTTCGATTGCGACGACGGTACGACGCTTACCGTGGAAAAGCTTCGCGAAGATCGCTTCCGGTGCGCCCCCGGCGATGAATTCCTGCTCGGCTGGGATTTGGCGAATTCGCATGTGATCCGGAGCCGCGGCTAGTGGACAAAGCTAACCAGCGCTTCGGGTTCCTATGCTCGCTCCCGATTCTCGTCGTGCTCGGGCTGGGGTTTCTAGCTCCGCTGGCTGTTGTCGCTCTTTATTCGACAATGCCGGAAAGGGTCTTTAGCCTCGCAAACTTTCCGACGTTCGAAGCGTTCAGAACATTGGTCGAGCAGAGCTACTACAAATCCTTGCTATGGTCGCTGGGAATGGCAGTCGTGGCCACGTGCATGCTATTTCTGCTTTGCTGGCCGCTCGCATACGCCATGGCGAAGGTTTTTCGCAGCTTTGCGCTGGCGATCACCATTCTCGTGGTGATGTCGCTGTTCGTTTCGGAAAACATTCGCCTGTTCGGCTGGTCGCTAACGCTAATGAAAGGCGGCCTGCTCGAAGGCCATGCGAGAGCCTGGTTCGGCATAGGATTCGAAGGGCTGCTCTACAACGTGCCGATTATCGTGTTCGGGCTGGTCTACGTGTACCTCCCTTTCATGCTTTTCCCTCTTGCCCAGGGAATAGCCATGATTCCCGACGATGCTCGCCAGGCGGCTACCGACCTGGGCGCGTCCAGGTGGCAGCTGCTGATAGAAATCGACCTGCCTCTCGCG
>Ga0209022_1003064_pt1 | contig 12421 bp, 9 predicted proteins | sample PinacodermPK_FD_187300 | JGI IMG/M metagenome (GOLD analysis project Ga0209022, IMG submission 187300) | Host-associated microbial community of the marine sponge Aplysina aerophoba from Gulf of Piran - sponge pinacoderm, lysed by proteinase... | ecosystem: Host-associated > Porifera > Sponge >...
CTGCTGGGGCTGGCCGGTGTGCTGGACGTACTCCGGTTCGCCCACGGTCAGGGCTGGGCGGCCTGGGTCAACTTCCTGGTGATCTGGGGGCTGGCTCACCAACTCGGGTTTTTCTACGAACGGCTGGTAGCCGCCCCTCCCAGAACCGGCTGGATGATGTTCTGGGGAGGCCTGTTCGGCCTCATCGCACTCACCAATATGGGCTTCTACCCGCGTTCGTTGGTGGGCGTACCCGGCGAGAGCTTCTCCAACGTGGGACCGCCGACCCTGGCAATTGTTGCCCTGACTTTTCTGCAGGTGGGGCTGGTGCTGGTCATCCGGCCCAGGGTGCTGATCTGGCTGGAACGGGGTTCGGTGAATCGGGTGGTCGGTTGGATCAACGAGCATGCCATGCCCCTCTACCTCTTCCACTCCACCGGAATGGCGGTGGTGGTGGCGATCCTGTTCGGATTCGGCTACGTGCCGCCCGCCGAACCCACCCTCCATTGGTGGCTGACCAGACCCATCTGGCTGATCGGTCCCGCCATCGCCACCTGGCCCCTCCTGGTCCTCTACCGGGTGACCAAGCGCTCGCAGACGAAAGATGTTCCCAAAACGGCGGGTTAGATCCCCCTGAGATGGGTCCGTCCGATGTTGACCTGGATTCAAGTGACGGATTCGGGATCAATGTAGCCGAATCAAGTAGTGATGCCTTCGGCTGGTGCCAGGACAGGTTGATGACCGCTCAGTTTGTCCTGTCGGAGGTCGGTCCGACGGGGGTTTGAAGAATCAAAGGGCTAATGGCTAAGCAGTTGTTGGGGGTTCTTGACCAGGATGCGTTCCAACGTTGTGTGGTCAACCCCGCAATGACGTAGGGCAGGCACGATGTTGCGGAGGATGTGTGCGTATCCATAGCCTCCGTACCGTCTGAGTTGGGTCTTGTAGCAGGTGTCCTGGGAGATCAGTATCTGATCGGCGTACCCCAGAGCCAGCAACCGGAGTAGGTGTTCGTGGCGCTGGGAGTCGTGGCTGTTGTAGCTGAAGTCGATGGAGTCGTAGTAGTTCTCCAGGCCGAAGTTGTCGAATGAGATGAACACGCCAAGATCCGCCACGCTTCTCTGGTAGTCGAGGTTCATGTAGCCGTCCATGTGACACATGTTGACTTTCTGTGGGTCCACCCCTCCACGAAGCACGAACCGGGCGACCTCGGGGGCGATCCTGCTCCTCGCTCCGAAGTAGGGGTGTATGTAGAGCGGGAGGCCCGTCTGTCTCTGCGCCACGCAGGCAGCTTCGAGCACCTTCCACTCGTCTTCTTCAACGGGTTGGCTCAGTCCGATCTCGCCTATCACACCAGGTCTGATGCCGGTCCCCTTGATGCCGTCCTCTATCTCGGAGACGATCCTCTCGGCCAGGGACCCGGGACTTGACGTGCTCACATACTCAGGATGGGAAGCCTGGATGTAGTACCCGCATCCAGCGATCACATTGACACCCACAGCTGTGGACACTGTCCTGAGGCCGGCCGGGTAGAGGTGCGGGCTTCGAGGGCGAGGACCGATCGGAGTCGCATCCACGATGGTCTTTCCGCCGTACTCTGCGAATTCGGATATCTCGGAGATGGCCACATCGACATCGTCAAGGACCATGAAATCCGGAAACTTCGAATAGTCGCGGCGCCATTCTCCCAGCATGTGAATCTGCGGTGGCCCGTACTGGGCGTCGGGGTGGTCCTCGGTGTAAGCGTGCCGCATGTCGAGGAAGATGTGCTCGTGAACCAGTGTCGTCCCAATGTCGGCGGCGGCCACCGGGCCCGTCACCGTCATGACGGTTCCCTGCCGTTCTCCTGGAGGGAGTCCAGATGCCGGCATTGAAGATCCTTTCAGGGTGGTGCAGGAGGTGTCCAATGGTATTCCTCACCGCCGCACGACTACTTGAGGAACCTACATCCCATCGAGGAGATTATCCACAAGGGTTCCTTTGGCTGTGGGCCAAACGCTGAAGGGCGGAACCTTCCTTGATGACCTGAATTGCCAGGTGGTCAGCGACTCTTCAGTATGTTGCGAATTCGTGCCCGAACCGACGCAGCTTCCGAGTCGCCGGCCCTGGTCAGCATGCGGTCCACCTCTTCCCGGTATCGCGGGAAACGAAGCGCTAGTTCGTTGAATCCGTTGTAGGCCCACGCCCTGAGGAACTTGTTGTCGCTCTCGAGACAGGAGTCCAGAAACTGCTCAAGGCCAATGCTCTCGTCCTCAGGGATATCGAGATAAGGAAGGCATTGGAGGACATGTAGTTTGCTTACCCAATGCTCCTGATCAGAGAGTGCCCGGAGGATCCCACGGGAACCGCCGGGAGAGAGGGAATTGCCCAATTCAAGATGTCTCTTCAGCAGCCAGGTTGCCGCCCGTTGCAATTCGACATCTGCAATGTGGTCCAGGATCGTCGCCAGGAAGTCTTCTTCATCGCCATGGCGCTCATATGTCGACTGCAACGCGGTGGCGGACTTGTTGTCCCAAGAGGCAATCTCTTCCAATAAGGGCATCACATTCGATTCCTGATATAGCAGGGCACACTCCTAGGGATGAGAGCCAGGCTACCGACCAAGGCGCTTCGTGGGAATCGGCGATGCGGACGGATGGAGGTGAGTAAGGCGCAAGGATGGGTTCCGCTGTTCTTCCGGACCCACGATCCAATACTGACTTCTGGGACGCTGCATCCGAGGCGCTGCTAACGAGATCCAGAACCCGTTGCATGCGGAATGTCGAATAGCTGGCAACTGTCACAAGCCTTGCTGATCGGTATCGGTTGGTTCTGCTTTTCGCAGAAACTGCAACCGCGAGCCCCGAAAAGCCACAGAGCAGGATCGAGAGCCGCGCAGGTACCGGCGATCTTAGGCGGTCCACCGAAATTGGCGGCGGTGACTGCTTCCTGCCACGCCGACTGAATCCGGCGTTTCACGGCCACACCTAGGGGTGGGCCCTCGGGTATCGGTGACTCCCAGGTTCTCGGTAACCCTGCGCACCTGCACATCAACCGCTACCGGATGGTCTCCATGTGGCCTATGACTGCTCTGCCCGGTGCGGCCATCATCCGCACCCACATCGGGGGTCCGGGCACGCGAGGGGAGGTGGCTCGGCTCATAGAGATGCCTCCGCTGGAGCAATCAGGCGGTGTCGCCCCTCGACATGGGTGAGGAAGGAACCTTGTTCATGGGTGCCCTCAGTATTGGACGCGTATTGTATCCAGTTCCTCGATCCGCTCATTCCGCGTATACCGCCAGATGCCGATGTAGCCCTGAAGCAGATCGCCGTTGCTGTCCCAGTCCAAGGAGTTGGCGGCCCCTTCGTAGTCGATCTGGCGACCCGCGGCGAGCAGACGAAGGCCCTCGGCGACTCCGTCGGGAGTCCCCAAGACCGTCTCCCCGGGCGGACTGCCAATGGCCCGCAGCTGGTCCCGGATGGCGGCGCCGTCGAGGCTTCCGGCCGCCTGGGCTGCCAGGGCCAGGGCAACGGTAGCGTCGTAGGTCTCCTTGACGTAGGGGATCTGGGGCGGCCCACCATAGGCGGCCGCGAAGGCCGCTTCCCACGCGGCGGTGGCGTCGTTGTCCGGAGCGGGCGCTCCTGCGGTGCCGTGCATGTCGCCCAGCCGCTCGCCTCCTATCTCCGTGACCAGGCTCAACCTCTTGGCGGCATCGCCAAACACGAACTGGGTGTAGATGCCCTCTTCCAGCCCCTCCCGGACGATGTCCAGCGCCTGCTGCTCGAAGGTAATCACCACCAGCGCCTGGGCGCCGGCGCTGGCGCTCTCCTGGAGGTCAGCGAGATGGTTCGTCTGATCGCGGTCGACGGGAACGGAGCGCAACTGCCCGTCCCACGACTCCTCAAAGCTGCGAAACAACCCTTGACCGTACGGGTCATCGATGTAGACGAGGCCCACGTTGTCGAAGCCTCGCTCGCCGGTCAAGCGGGCGAGGACCGGGCCTTGGGCGGTGTCGGAAAGGGTCGTGCGGAAGAAGTAGCCGTTGTCGGCCGCCACGGTTAACTGGGGTGAAGTGGCCGAGGGGCTGATGGTCGGCACGCCGGCCGGCCCGGTGACCATCTCCGCAACAGGCAACGCGATGACGCTGGCGGTGGGCCCCACGATGGCATGGACACCCTCCGACTCCACCAGGCGCCGCGCCGCCTCGACCCCCACCTGAGGGTCTAGCGTGGAGTCGGCCTCTACGCCCTCCACGGGCCTGCCAAGCACGCCGCCGGCCTTGTTGACGTGCCGTATCGCCAGATCAAAGGCGCGCTTCCTATCAGCCGCCGTCTCCGGGGCGCCGCTGAAGTTCAACATCAGCCCGATCTTCATCGGCACGGAAGCCCCCGGCCCCTCCACAGAGCCGTCATCGCAAGCAGCGGCGGCGAAGAGCATGCTAACCGCCACCAAGAGCCGCCCCAGGTTCGACATGGCAGACAATTGGGCCCCTCTATTCGCTCTCGTACTGGAGAATATAGCAAAAACGGGGATTAGGGGCCCTGGCCGGTCTGCTGTTGGGCTGGTAGGAATCACCACTCCCTCCCCGGTCGAGACCCGGGCGTTCGGGATGCTGCCGTTGCGATTTTGTCCGTTGTCAGATTTGAAGCCCGGACGGGGGACTCTCCCGAAATGGCGCGTAGGGCTGCCACAATGCTTCGGTGACTCCTCTGGGTCTCTTCCAGAATGTACGGGATAGCCGGTTCGCCGAGACTCCGGATCTGCCCGTATGCCCGGTGTCTACATATCTGATGGGGAAGGAATAGAAGCAGGTTTCTCTCTCCCATTCGTCAAACAGGTGGCGAAATCCTCGGCGTACTTCCCTCGGAATCAATCGGAGACTTCGACCGAGTCTCCGATTGCCAGGTGCTGCGGGACGCTGGTGCCAGGGCGGAAGTGGACGACCTCGTAGCTTTGACTGTAGGAAATGCCGCACGTTGTGAGAAGTGAGATTGATGGGGGACCGGCCTGCTCTCGTCTATCTGTGACGAGGGAGGTCCTGACGCCTCTCGGCGGATGTAGCCAGCCTGTCCAGTATTAGTCTTGACAATGACCGTGGCTTATTTTAGATACCAAGCTATATTTAGACTAGGAAGTCATAACGACTAAAGGACGATGATCATCAGACATACGGAGTTCAAGAATCCCTATCGACCGGGGGCTGGGCATATGCCACCCCACCTCGCGGGAAGAGAGGATGCGTTCGCAGAGTTCGTGAGGCTTCTGGGGCAAGACGTGATTCTTGAGAACATGGTCCTGACCGGGTTGCGTGGCGTCGGCAAGACCGTCCTGCTTGATGCCTTCAAGCCTAGAGCGATCGACCTGGGTTGGCTCTGGGTGGGGACCGATCTCTCCCAGACGGCAAGCCTGACAGAAGCGAATCTCGCCAATCGCCTCATGGCCGACCTGTCGATGGTGACGTCAACCTACACGATACCCGCTTCGGCCAAGATCGGCTTTGGCGTTGGTTCCGACAGGTCACAGGATCAAGTTCCCCTCAGCTATGAGAAGCTTTGTGACCTCTACCGGAGTACGCCCGGGCTGGAGTCGGACAAGCTCAAGGCGGTTCTTGAATACGTTGCGGCGACTCTTGCGGAACAAGGACATGGCCGCGTTGTCTTCGCTTATGACGAGGCGCAGAACCTGTCGGATCACCCATCGAAGGAGAGATTCCCGCTGTCCATGTTGCTTGATGTCTTCCAATCACTGCAGAAGAAAGGCGTCCAGTTCATGCTCATCCTGGCGGGTTTGCCGACTTTGATGCCGAAGTTGGTGGATGCCCGAACATTTGCGGAGCGAATGTTCCGTGTGGTGACATTGGATCGTCTGAACGATGATCACAGCAGGGAGGCCATCACTAAGCCGTTGGATGTGGCCGAATGTCCGGTTCGATTTACCGAACGCTCAATCGAGATAGTCATAGAACAGGCTGGCGGCTACCCGTACTTCATCCAGTTCTTTTGCCGAGAGGTGTTTGATGTCTTCATTCAGCAGATATCAAACGATGATCAGACACCGATCGCCGTGGGGCCGATTCAGCGGAAGCTCGATATCGACTTCTTCTCGGGTCGCTGGGCAAGGGCTACCGATCGACAGCAGCAGCTACTGTGGGTGATCGCTAGCCTCGATAATGCCGATGGCGAGTTCACTATCTCCGAACTCCTCGGAATGGCAAGGGTCCTGTTGGAAAAGGGTTTCTCGGCAAGTCACGCCAGTCAGATGCTGTCAACGCTTGCGAATCGCGGACTGATTTACAAGAACCGCTTCGGGAAATACGCCTTAGCGGTGCCTTTGATGGCGCAGTTCATTCGTCGGAACTATGACGGTCCTACAGTTCTAACAAAATGAGCGACGAAACGACCAACAACTACGGCGCCTTCATCTGGTCTGTGGCGGACTTGCTGCGGGGGGTGTACAAGCAGTCCGAATATGGCCGGGTGATTCTGCCTCTGACGGTGTTGCGTCGGTTGGACTGTGTTCTGGAGCCGACCAAGGACAAGGTTCTGTCTGTCGCCGCCACCCTTCCTGAGTCTTTGGAGAACCGGGGTCCGGTGTTGGAGCATGTGGCGGGGGAGTCGTTCTACAACACCTCCCAGCACACTTTCAAGACTTTGCTCGGTGACCCGGACTACGTGGCCGGGAACTTGCGCAACTACGTCGCAGGGTTCTCGGAATCGGCCCGTGACATCATCGACAAGTTCAACTTCGACGTTCAGATCGACCGGCTGGCCGAGCACAACCTTCTCTATCTGGTGGTTTCGAAGTTCGCCGATCTTGATTTGGGAACTGATGCGGTGTCGAACCTGGAGATGGGCTACATCTACGAGGAACTGATCCGACGGTTCTCGGAACTGTCCAACGAGACGGCGGGGGAACATTTCACGCCGCGGGAGGTGATCCGCCTGATGGTCAACCTCCTGTTTGTGGAGGACGATGATCTGCTGACCAGGCCGGGGATAGTAAGGACGATGCTCGACCCGGCCTGCGGTACCGGTGGGATGCTGTCGGTGGCCGAGGAGTACCTGCGCAAGCTCAATCCCGAGGGTCATCTGCACGTCTACGGCCAGGAGGTGAACGCCGAGACCTACGCCACCTGCCGGGCGGACATGCTCATCAAGGGCCACGACGCCTCGCGGATCAGGTTCGGCAACAGCTTCGACAACGACCAGCACCAGGGGGAGCGGTTCGACTACCTGCTGGCCAATCCGCCGTTCGGGGTGCAGTGGAAGATGGTGGCCGACACCATTAGGGCGGAGCACAAGACCAAAGGCTTCGCGGGACGGTTCGGGGCCGGTCTGCCGCGGATCAACGACGGGAGCTTTCTGTTCCTCCAGCACATGATCTCCAAGATGAAACGCCCCGACGAGGGCGGCGCCCGCCTGGCGATCGTCTTCAACGGGTCGCCCCTGTTCACCGGTGCGGCCGGATCGGGAGAATCAGAGGTGCGGCGGTGGATCATCGAAAACGACTGGCTGGAAGCCGTGGTAGCCCTGCCCGACCAACTGTTCTACAACACCGGCATCTCCACCTACTTCTGGGTGGTTACCAACCGCAAATCACCCAAGCGCCGCGGCAAGGTCCAACTCATCGACGCCCGCGAGTCATGGACCAAGATGCGCAAGAGCCTCGGCAACAAACGCAAGCAGATCAGCGAAGACCAGATCGCCGAACTCACCCGCCTCTACGGCGCATACAAGGAAGGGCGGCGGGTCAAGATCTTCCCCAACGAGAGCTTCGGCTTCCTCCGAATTACCGTCGAACGCCCCCTCCAACTCCGATGGGAGATCACCGACGACACCCTCGCCGCAGTCGCTACCGACAAGAAGGTCGCCAAGCTGCCGGTTCAGGATCGTAATCTGCTGGTTGAAAAACTCCGGGCGAGCCACGGCAGCCAGTTCAACACGGAGAAGGCTGTCAATGCCGTGGTCCAGGAAGCGCTCGTGTCGGTGATGGGCAGAAACCCGACCCCCCTGGTCAGAGCCGTCACCGCCGATCTCGCTATCCGCGACCCCGATGCTGTGGTAATCACCGACCACAAGGGCAACCCAAAACCTGACCCTATACTGCGAGACTACGAGAACGTCCCGTTGCCAGCCAAGCGGGTAACTTTCGAACCCGATACCACCGCTCGGGTTGACGTGAACAAGTACCAGTCTGCTATTGACGACTATCTCCGCACCGAAGTCCATCCTTACGTCCCCGACGCCTGGCACGAACCCACCAAGGTCAAGATCGGCTATGAGGTACCGCTCACCAGACACTTCCACACCTACACTCCGTTCCGCCCGCTTCAAGAAATCGATGCTGAGATCAAGAGTCTCGATGCGGAGATACGGGCACTCCTCTCAGACATCACCAAGTAATGGTCCGGTTGAAGCATCTTGCGGAGTTCCGGTCGGAATGCACCTCCACGGGTGAGCGTCCATATGTAGCGCTCGAACACATCGCGACTTGGGAGGGCTCACTCATTGAGGGCAAGGACCTGCCGAAAAGGACTCAGTGTCGAACCGGTATGGCTTCAGTTGAACCTGGCGATGTCCTGTTTGGGAAGCTCCGACCTTATCTGGCGAAGTCATGGGTAGTGGATAGACCTGCCCTGGCTTCGACCGAGCTGATGTGTTTGCGACCTCTGGCTGGTGTCCACTCTCAGTGGCTCGGCTATCTGACCGTGACCTATCCGTTCGTCCAGTGGGCGGTCGCAACGTCGGAAGGGACCAAGATGCCTAGAACTAGTTGGGAGAAGGTGGCTGAGTATCGAGCTTGGGTTCCCTCGGAGGTGGAGCAACGGACGATCGCTTCCTACCTCGACATTGAAACCGGCCGTATTGACGCCCTCATCGCTAAGAAACGCCGCATGATGGAAGTCCTAGAAGAGCGGTTGAGGGTTGTCGCTCAAGTATTCACGACCCAACATGGTAAGGTCGCTCCTCTTCGTCGCTTTGCTCGCGCTGTGAAGACTGGGACAACTCCGCCAGCAAGCGCGTTGAGGGAGTTACGAGGTAGTGAGATCAGTTGGTACTCCCCCGGAGACGTTGGGGCCAGTCTGAGGATGTTTGCTCCCTCCCGCAGATTGAGTAGGCGAGCCGTGTCCGAAGGGTGGGTACCGATATTTCCTCCAGACTCCACCCTAGTTGTCGGTATCGGGGCCACAGCGGGGCGAGTTTGCCACAATGTCGAGGCCTCCACCGGGAACCAACAGATGACTTGCATCACACCCAATGCGCGGGTGGTTCCGAGATTCCTCTCATGGCAACTTTGGGCAAGAGCTGAGGAGCTACGAGCAACAGCTCCTTATACAACCTTGCCAATCATCAACAACGACTTCTTGCGGTCGATCCTCATCGCTGTACCTGCTTGGCACCTACAGCAGGAAATGGTGGATAGGATCGATCAAGCCGCTGATCGCATCTTGGCGATCACCGCCAAACTCCAAGCACACATCCACCTTCTTACTGAACGTCGTAAGGCCATTGATCACGGCCGCCGTAACCGGTGAGTTGGCCGTTCCGGGAGGGGCGGAGTGACTTCGGTAGATGAGTCGGCGTTTGAGATCCGGTTGGTATTAAGGGTTTGAAAAAGATCGACTCGATGCCGAAACGGCCGAAGGAACTGTTGGCCAGGTCTGGTTTTCTCTGTTCGGGTTGCGGGTCGGATGAGGTTCGCACCAGCTTGGTGGATGGTCATTTCGAAGGTGACGCTCCGATCGCCTTGTCTGCCATGGGAATCTGACCAGCTCTGGCCAGGCCCGGGGTGAGTCAAAGGAGGCCCGCGGCAGTGTTGCATCCCACTTTCTGCACTATGGCTATAATAGGTCTGACTAATCTAGCCACATGGTCAGGGAACGATAAGATGCCGGAAGTCGGGATCAGAGTGCTGCGAGACAATCTGAGTCGCTACCTCAGCAGGGTACGGGAGGGTGAGGAGGTGATTGTGACCGACCAAGGTAAGCCGGTGGCCCGAATCGCGCCCCTCGACCGACCGGGCCTGCTGGAGCGACTCATAGCCGAGGGGGTGGTTACGTCTCCACTTAACAGAGAACGGACCTCGCCTGGCAGGCGGGTCAGACCCACAGCGCCCGCGTCTCCTCTGATTATCGAAGACCGGCGGTGATCGCCTACTTCGATGCCTCGGCGATGATCCCCCTTCTTATTGATGAGCCTTTGTCCAAACTCGCGGAACGGATTTGGCAGGGGGCATCATGGGTGGCGAGTGCCCGCGGTTCCTACGTTGAGGCTCGTTCCGGCTTGGCGCGCGCTTGCCGGATGGAACGTATCTCGCCGGCTCAGTTGAGGGAAGCTGTGGAGGGTCTGGAAACACTCCACCGTCAGATGCATCAAGTGGAAATCACCGCGGACTTGGTGGAAAGGGCCGGCCAGTTGGCCGAGGAGTTGGCACTGAGAGCCTATGACGCCATCCAACTCGCCGCAGTGGCATCCCTAGACGTTGATGACCTGGTCGTGTTAACCGGCGATCAGCAACTTGCGGCGGCGGCGCAAGCTCTGGGGCTTGCTTCCATCTCCGAGCCGGGAACGCCGAGATGAACCCGGCAAACGAGTTGGCTTTCGAGGCCCACGTTACGGGGTGGCTACTCAAGCACGGTGGGTACCGGCGGGTAATAAGAGGCCGCGCGGGTAGAGGAAATCCACCAGTTGAGGTGTTGTCTCCGTTTTCATACGGAGTTGTGATAACAACCCCCAACTGGTGGAGGACTCATTGGAATCTGAAGGTTCAGGAAGCTTATCGGCCGTCGGGGCTTCGGCTGTTTGGAATGGTGAAATCACAGGGCCGGTTTGTTATCAGAACACCCTTCTACGACTCCGAGTGAGAGCCTCGACAGATTACCGATTCCTCTCCTGGTGGTGCCGGTATGCTCATGCAGATGGTCTGTTCGCCAATGTGGCTACCGGAGCCAATATCTACCGCATCTCTGCTGAGCGAGTTCGGTCTATTCCTATGACCTATCTTCCATTAGACAAACAGAGGAGAGTTGCTGACTATCTGGATTCCGAAGCGAGTCGTATCGACACGGCGATAGATGGGACACGTCGCATTGTCAAACTCCTTGGGGAACGCCGTCAAGCTCTAATCACCGGAGCCGTAACAGGGCAACTCGCCCCAACCCACATGGTTTCATGATGGTTCCCATGTTCAATGGCAAGAATGATCTCGGACTGGTTCGCGGCAGAGCGGATCAAGATGCTTGTTGTGAGCGCGAGTCACGTTTCGTGATTACGATCTCGCCTACTTCGGTTTCGTCGATGTCCAGTGTCAGGGCAATAAGATCCCTTGCCATCTCCTCTACTTCCTCAAGTGTCCTGGCTTGGGTGTAGTTGGCGTCTAAGCCGGGTACCCTGACCACCCACCAGTCGCCTTCCCGATTAGTTTCGACTTCGTGAGCTGTCAATGTGACTGCAGATGTTATCGTAGACTCTTCCTTGCCCTCTTGATTATGCTGGCGGCTACACCTTCACTGATGTCACGGTGGCGTGGGATGTATACCCTCTCGCCACCTAGACTCCATGTTTACCTTCCCGTAGAAAGATGAACTCGGTATCGGCTGATTTAGCGATTTCTCGAAGGTACTTGACCAGGTCACGCCTCTTCACGTCCCGTGGAGTATACCGAATGCACGGTTGGTGGACCCGTTAAGGGCTTCAGGTTGATGGGTTGCCTGATGAGGGTGCTATGGCTATAATGGGCCCCACTAATCTGGCCACATAGTCATAGGAAACGATGAGATGCCGGAAGTCGGAATCAGGGTGCTGCGAGACAATCTGAGCCGCTACATCAGCAGGGTACGGGAGGGTGAGGAGGTGATTGTGACCGACCACGGTAAGCCGGTGGCCCGAATCGCGCCCCTCGACCGACCGGGCCTGCTGGAGCGACTCATAGCCGAGGGGGTGGTTACGTCTCCACTTGACAGAGAACGTACCTCGCCTGGCAGGCGGATCAGACCCGCAGCGCCCGTCTCCCCTCTGATTTTCGAAGACCGGCGGTGATCGCCTACTTCGATACTTCGGCGATGATCCCCCTTCTCATTGATGAGCCTTTGTCCAAACTCGCGGAGCGCGTTTGGCAGGGGGCATCATGGGTGGCGAGTGCCCGCGTTTCCTATGTTGAGGCTCGTTCTGGCTTGGCGCGAGCTTGCCGGATGGAACGTATCTCGCCGGCTCAGTTGAGGGAAGCTGTGGAAGGTCTGGAAACACTCCACCGTCAGATGCATCAAGTGGAGGTCACTGCGGACTTGGTGGAAAGGGCCGGCCAGTTGGCCGAGGAGTTGGCACTGAGAGCCTATGACGCCATCCAACTCGCCGCAGCCGCATCCCTGGACGTTGATGACGTGGTCGTGGTGACCGGCGATCGGCAACTTGCTGCGGCGGCGCAAGCTCTGGGGCTTGCTTCCATTTCCGAGCCGGGAACGTCGAGA
>Ga0209022_1003067_pt1 | contig 12414 bp, 12 predicted proteins | sample PinacodermPK_FD_187300 | JGI IMG/M metagenome (GOLD analysis project Ga0209022, IMG submission 187300) | Host-associated microbial community of the marine sponge Aplysina aerophoba from Gulf of Piran - sponge pinacoderm, lysed by proteinase... | ecosystem: Host-associated > Porifera > Sponge >...
CAGCAAAATTCTTATACTCCATTTTAATTAGGAATTAATTATGGTTAAAAAGGGTAAGAATGATGAATCTAAAATTATTTCATATAAGAAAATTCCGCCGCTATCCGACGACCTTAATGATCAGTTCGCCTTACCTGATCAAGGCTTTGAGGAAGGAATCAAAGCCCCGATAGACAAGCGTTTTTATGATCAATTCCCTAGTAAAGATGATTCTTTAAGGATGGAATTTTATTATAAAGGACTATTAAATAAAGCGGTTTACGAGGAAGCTACTAGTAAATTAATTCCTGTTGATCATGTGCGGGAGTTTCTTACTTTAATAGGATCGAAAACGAGAACTCTTTTGACCCAATTACCTGATAGATTAAGTCCTAGAATATCGCATGAGAGTGATGAGGAAACAATTCACCTATTGATTTCACGTGAAATAGAACATATAACTAATTCAATAATAGAAGAAACATCTGAGGATAAATTACATGAAGTTCTTTCGGCGTCGGCACGTAATCCTGTAATTAAATCTAAGAAAATATCGCAATCTCACAAGGGATGAACATGGAAGAAAAGCAAACAAGAAAGCGCTATACTCTCGATGAAAAGGTCGAGATGCTTGAGGCTAGTCGAGAGTTAGGGTTAAAGGGTGCTTGCAAAAAGTATGGCGTCAAGTACGCCACGCTGTGCGCTTGGCGCGCCCGTATGAAGGAGTTTGATCTTAATATGGTCGGCACTATGTATCTTAATGAGCTTGAGAGACTTGAGGCTAATCTAGAGAAGCAAATGAGCGAGCTGCAAGTGAGAATTAAATCTGTTAAAGATCAGAAAGAATCTCTAAATGCAGCTGCACTTTTTAGTTAATTATTATTTTATTATCTTTAAATCCTAATTCTTTTGCGCTCGAATCCACAGCTTTAATCAATGGAGTGGCTCGGCCTTTCCACATGGTCATCGATATAGTAATTAGTATATTGATAATATCGCCACCTTTTACTTCAGGGTTTTGAAAGAAGAACATTATCTTCCTAGGTAGTCCCGTGTTATCTCGGATAAATACCTGAGAGTGTTCTTTATTCTTCCCAATTAATTCCTTTTTTAATACCTCTCCTTTTACTTTAAATACAGGTTTAGGATACGACATGCCAAAAGGCTCGATGCTATCGATCCTTTTGGCAAGATCGACATCCAAACATTTAGCATTTAATTCTCCATCATACTCTATATTATGATCGAATAGATCATGGTTATTCTCTATTAATTCTAGTATTCTCATATCAATGTGACTATCTATAAGGATGGCATCTTCTTCCTTAAATGAGAATCCAAAGGCCATCTCATGGCCGCCTAGAGTTATAAATAAATTATCTATTTCCTTTAATATAGATAAGAGATTAATTCCTTTTATTGATCTGCCTGAGCCGTGGCAGATGTCTCCAGTTGTATAAAATAGGCATGGTTTATTTAATTCATTAGTATATCTTGTTGCAGATAAACCCACTATTCCTAGGTGAAAATCAGGGCTGCCGAACATTACGTGATTCTGACTTATATATTTATTATTATTTAATTCATCATTAATTATATTATTAGTCATTGCTTCTTGCAGTTTTCTTTTAAGTAAATTCTCTTTCATTTTCTTGAAATAAATGCCGCATTCTGACTTCATTTCACACATAAAATAATCAATCACACAGTCCATATTATCCATGCGTCCGCATGCATTAATTAGTGGCCCAATAGTAAAGCCAAAGTTTTCTCCATTGAGATCTAGATCTTTTAAATTAAGCACATATCCAAGATGAGATAATGCTGGATCATTAGTATTCATTAAGGCTTTTCTAGCATGATTAAATATAGATCTGTTGACTCCGATTAAGGGAACGAAATCACATATTGTTCCCATTGCTGCAAAAAATGCCAGGTGATATTGGAGTTCTGCATACTCTTTATTTAATTTATTCTTATAAAATTCTCCACATAATTTCATGCAAATTAGGTAAGAAATTCCTGATCCACAGAGATGAGAGTATTTATTCTCATCGAAGAGTTTGGGATTAAATATGAAGGGCGCAGCGGTAATATTCTCATTAGTAAAAGTATGGTGATCTGTGACAATTAATTTAATTCCTTGGTCTTCACACCATTCACTTTCATCCTTGGCAGTGATGCCGTTGTCCATCGTGATCACTGTTTTATGGTCTGTAATTGTTTGTTTTAACCCTTCTATAGATAATCCATAGCCGCTATTTCTAGTGGGTATATGGTAGTCAAATGCCTCGCATCCTAGGGCTTTAAGAGTCTTCATCCATATTAATATCGAGCACGTTCCGTCGACATCGTAATCACCCCATAGAAGTATTTTCCTTTTATGTTTAATATCGTCTATAATAGTCTTAGTTATAGTTTCTATTTGTTCTTGTATAGCGAGAACAGCGGTATTATTCTCAGGTATTTCTTGATATCTTGCGGCTAAAATATGCGAGAATGCATCACTGGCATTCTCGAATACCTTGCCTTTGCTTCTATCTTTCCACCATTTCTTTTCGACTTTTTTCATAATAATCCTTTAATTTAATTCATAATAAATAGTATAAACTTGGATCATTTTACCACACATTTTCATAAAAGTATAGCGATATCTCAGCCAATGTTGATCTCAGATTGGGCTGATCAGAATCGCTATCTGTCCGCTGCCAGCTCGTCAGAGCCTGGCAAGTGGCAGACTAGCCGAACTCCCTATCTTAAGGAGATAATGAACTGCATGACCTCGAGACCACCCTATCATAAGATCAGAAGGATAGTGATAATGAAGGGGCATCAGATCGGATATACCGAAGGTGTCTTGATGAATTTCCTTGGTTATACTATCAGCCATCAGCCTGGCCCAACTATGATGGTTGGCCCATCTGAAAAGAATATTAAAAAAATAGCTCAACAAAAATTAGATCCAATGATCCACTCGAGTCCCATAGTCCGTGAAAATATTTCGACTTATAGCCGATCGACTACTAGGAATACTATTATCCATAAGGACTTTCCAGGTGGTTTTTTAGTATTGTGCGGTGCCACAATTGCGTCCGATTTAGCCGCTACATCAGTGCGTAATTTATTATTAGATGAAGTGGATCGATTCCCTTTGGATACTGAAGGTGAGGGTAGCCCGATTGAGCTCGCAATCGGGCGAACGGCAGCTTATAATCGACGTAAAATAATTATGGGATCAACGCCTGTGGATGAAGAAACTTCCGTAATTAGTAAATGGTTTGAAGCTGGCGACAAGCGGTATTATTTTGTTCCCTGTCCGCACTGCGACTATTATCAGAAATTAGTTATCGATAATTTAATATATAATAAAGATAATATTGATGAGGGTGTATTTTATAAATGCGAAAATTGTGGTGAGCATATTCATGAGTCCAGTAAAACCCTTATGTTGGAAGCTGGAAAGTGGGTTGCTACAAATGACGAAGCTAGTGAAACCACGCGGAGTTACCATTTAAATTCTCTGTATTCTCCTGTTGGATTTCTCTCTTGGTCGGATGTCATTAAAGCTAAAATTAAAGCTGAAACTGACGAGGTTTTTGAGAAGACATTTCAGAATTTATACCTTGGATTACCGTCCACTCAAGCAGCGGATGATTTTCCTTCCGCAGGTTTATTATTTAAAAAGGGTGGAAAATACCCGGAGGGTATTTTACCCCTTTATAAAGGGAAACAATTAAATTTTATTTTAGCTGGTGTGGATATTCAGGATAATAGGATAGAAGTATTAATTACCGCTTGGCATCGTAAAATTTGTTTTGTTCTTGAGCATATTGTTCTCTGGGGGAATACCAATAATGATGCTCACGAGTCGCCGTGGGCTGACCTGTCTGACGTCTTAGAAAATAAATATCCATCAGGTGATGGCAGTATTGGAATTACGCAGATGGCAGTTGATTCCGGTTACATTCCACATAAAGTTTTTGCCTGGCATAAGTCTTTGAAAAATCCTAAGATAGTAAGGGTTATACGAGGAGTTCATTCGATTGATGCTATAATTTCTTATCCAAAATTAATGGAAGTTTCAGTTTATTCTGGTAAAAAAAGCAAGCGTGGTAATAGATATTTTGATTTAAATACTCATTACTTAAAGAGAGAAATATATAAGAGACTTTTAATTGATAGTGAAGAAATTACCGAGTCTTCAATTCTATTTCCGAAGGGAATGTCACGCGAATTTTACGAGCAATTATGCGCTGAGCGGATGATTCTTGCTGATGCCGCTGATCCTATGGATAGAAGCGGTATACGACGTTATAAATGGCGCGCTGTGCGCGAACGGAATGAAATTCTTGACACTATGGTGTATAATTTAGGGTGCTGGTACGGTTGCAATGCGAATCGATACTCGCAAAGCGACGAACGATGGGAAAAGTTTGTCTCAATTAAAGGAAGGTTTTTATAAATTATGGCTGTAGATCTTCAAGAAAAATATGACGCTATCCTTGATGGAATTACAAGTGGTGCTACTCAAATTACTTATAGTGGAAAGTCAATTTCTTTTCGATCTATTGATGAAATGATTTCGACTGCTCGTTTAATTCAAAGATTAATGGGGAATAAAGCTGGCAGATTTAAAACTGCGAGATTAAGATATGTTAATCCGAACATAGGTGGATTTTTTCTTGATGAAAACAGAAAGACCAGGTCGTTTAGGTAAATTATTTACCTTTAAGCGGAAGAAAAAACTCTACGATAAGCTCGTTGAGCAAGATTCTAAATTAAAAACTCTCGAACGCCGCTATTATGAAGCGTTGCGCGACCAGCGGAACGTAATTACGCCTTTATTAAATGATAGAAATCACTGGCAACAAAAACCTTTAAGAGATCAGGCTCGTCATCTCTATGAGAACGATCCGATCGCGAGACGAGTTGTTGATTCGATAGTTTGCAATATGATTGGAAAGGGAGTAACTCCTACGGTCTCAGGAATTTCTGAATATAAAGTAATTGTTGATAGATTTTTTTCTAATTGGATGGGATCGACTGATGGGGATTACTTTGAAAGTAATACGCTCACAGGACTTCAGAGTTTAATTGTTCGATGTTTAGTTCGCGATGGCTCAGTATTTGTTCGTAGAAATATTAGAAGGAAAAAACTTACCTTAGAAGTGCTTGAAGGCGAGTATTTAAATGTAAAATTAAATGGAATTGCTAAAGAAACTGGGAATGTAATTTATAATGGGATTGAATTTGCTGATGATGGAAAAATTTTAGCATATCATTTATTTTCTCATCATCCAGATAATTTTAGCATCGGAAATTTAAATGTAGAACAAACTAAAAATAATTATCTTGAAGTTACTCGTGTTCCGGTGACTGAAGTTTGCCACGTAAAAAGGTTGGATCGAGCTGGACAATTAGATGGATTTTCTTGGTTAGCGCCGGCGTTAGAAAGTATTTGGGATTTAAAAGAATACGAAGAAGCTAAATTAAAACAGCAAAAATTACAGGCAAGTTATACTGCTTTTGTTCAAGATAATTTTGAATTATCTGAAGAAGAAAGAGAAGATATTATTGGGATGGAAGATAAAACTCTTGCCACTGATGATAATGTTCGAGCTATTGAGCCAGGGTTTGTTGAGGAATTGCCACCCGGAAAAACAATTACTTTCCCCAATCCAACTGTGACGCCTCACGAGGCGTTCGTAGAACGCGCTCTGAGGCGTATTGCGGGGTCATTGGGAGTCTCTTATGAGATATTTAATGATTATAGTAATGTTAATTTCTCAAGCGGCCGCATGGGCTTTCTTGAAATGAATAGGCATATTCGCCACCAGTTAGAATCGACTATTATTCCTCAATGTTTTATGCGTATTTCCAAGTGGGTAATTACTCACTTAGAAGTCAACGGGCAACTGCCACCGAACAACGGAATAAGAGTCCGTTGGTCTCCAGAAGCGGCTGTAATGATCGATCCTGAGAAGGAAATTAAATCCCTTCAAAATGAAGTCTCATCGAATTTCATTTCGATGAGAGAAGCGATGAGTCGTTTAGGATATGATTTTGAAAAAACATTGGATGAAATAAAAGAATCCAATGAAAAACTTGATCAATATGGTATTTCTGGTTTAACATATGGACAGGGTGGCGCGGTTAGCCGGGAATTTCTTTCTAAGATTAATAAGTCTCCAATGGATAATACTCAAGATTTCAAACTTTACAGTGATATCGAGAAGATTGTAAGAGAGACTGATTTAGCTAATTTAGAATCAATTAGATTAAATAATGAGCAAATTGGTAAGGGAGAAACACCTGCAGAAACACCTAAAATTCCATCAGAATAAGGGCATTTATGGTAAAAGTTTTAGATAAAAGACGCTCGGAAACCTACAAAAAAACAGCTAAAGGATACCATTTAGTTGATGTGGTAGTTTCGACCGGGTGTTTTGTTGAGCGTGAACAACAGCGTGAGGATGGTGAATGGGAAGCCTTTGAAAGGGGTCTAGAAATTAGCCATAAGGCTATCAGATTAGATAGATTTAATAACGGTGCGCCAGTTTTAAATAATCATCACGATGGAACTCAAGAGAGATTAGATGTTCGGGATGTTATTGGAAGGGTAGAAAATTCCTGGATTGAAGATACAGAAGATGGCCCAGCATTAATTGCTAGGTTGAGGCTTTCTTATATTTCTGATAAGGAAAAAGAAATATGCAAGAAAGTAGAAGCGGGAATTTTGACCGCTGTTTCCGTAGGTGCTAGTGTTTATAGTGAAAAAGATTTAGGTAAAAACGACGAGGGAATTAGCCGTTTTATTGCTACAGATTGGGAACCAAATGAGATCAGTATTGTCGCATCGCCGGCAGATATTGACTCTATAATAAGAAATAGAGATAAATTAAAACTAAAAACTTATGATTATTTTATTCATCAGAATATCAAGGGATTAAAAAGGGAGAAAAAAGTGGGAAAAAAATTGAGACGAAGTGGGAAAAAATCAAAGAAAGCGAGTGCAAAATTGACTCGGCTTGAATTGATTGATAAATTATTTTCCCATTTAAGTCATGAAGATCGAGATCGTTTTTTAAAGAATCTCGAGTATCGTCAGGAAGACACTGAAGAAGTTGATCGAGAAGAAGATGATGAAGAGATGAGAGAAGAAGGCATGGATGAGCCTTTAATTATGGAAGATGATGTTGCTGAGGCCGCTGTGGCGGCTGCAGAAACTACCGTAGAAGCGCTTCCTGAAGAGGTTCCACCTGAAGTATCAGATGATGTAGTTGACGCGGTAATGGACGTGCTCGAAGACGATTTAGGTGATATGATGGGTGCAGGTGACGGAGATGTCGCTATGTCTGAAGATGATACTGAAGAAGAAGAATTAAAAAGACGACTAAGAAAAATTCAAAAGAATAAAGAAGAATCTACTGATGACGTAGATCGTGAAGAGGAAGCTGAGGAAGATAGAGAAGAGGAAGAAGAAGCAACAGAAGAAGAGAAATTAAAACGAAGATTGCGTAAATTAAGACAATTAAAAAAGAATAAATTAAAGAGATCTTTCCAAAGAAAATTATATAAAAAGGTTAAATCTCCCGTGATTAAGCGTCGTTTAGGTGTGAGTGTTAATTCATCATATAAAGCAAACAATGATAAAATTGTCAGAAATATGGCAATTAATTCTATTGCTTCTCGTATGACAAATAATACTAATCCTAAATTTAAAACTGGTGCTGGCGAATTCTATGGAAAATCAACTATAGAAATATGTCGCAGATTGCTCGAACAAGCTGGTTATTCGAAGGCTCGCGATTTACCGAATGATAAAATATATCGGATGGTAACTCGTCCTCGTCGAAGAGGTTATGAGACTCGGGCAGCTGGGCCAATAATGGCTTATGCTGACTTGGCTGCATTGGTAGAAAGTTCCGCAACCAAGGCAGTTTCTTCATCTTATGAGCAATTTAGAGGTCTTCAAACCTTTACTCCTTTTGTAAAAAGATCGACTGTGGCTGACTTTAAGGATCAAGATAGAGTAAGTGTTTCGGACTCTGGTGCTTTATTTAAAGTTGAGCCAGGCGCGGCACATAAAATTGATTCTTTGGATGTAGTTAAGGAACAATTTAAAGTAGAAACTTACTCTAAAATATTCCAAATAACTCGCCAAGCTTTCATTACTGATGACACTCAAGAACTAGGAAAAATATTCGCTTCAGGTAAGGGTGCAGCAGATATTGAAAGTGACTTAGTTTATCAACAAGTTGCTAGAGGTTCTTATGGTGGTCAACCGCTTTATAGTAATGGTCGAAATACTTTAACTGGGAGTACTCCTTTCCGATCTAACGTTAACCAGAGAGCACCCCAGTATAATTATGATGGTGTAATTGCTATGCAGGTGGCTTTCCGTAAACGCCTTGGACCAAAAGGAAGTAAATTAAATCTTAATTTAGGATTTGTTTTAGTTCCCGTTGAGCTGTATTTTATAGCGCAACAAGCGGTTTCCAGTGCATTTACACCACTTTCATCCGAAACAATTAACCCAATGGCTGGTGCTTTTCAGGTTGTCACTGATCCACGATTAAGTGACTTTTCGACTACTAGTTATTATGGAGTTGCGGCAGAAGCTTCAAGTGTTTACCCATGGATAGAATTAGCAAATATTCAAGGAAACACTGGCCCAATGCTCGAGCCTGAAGTTGATTTTGATACTGATGTAATGCGGTGGAAAGTTGTTCATGATGTCGGTGCTAAGGTGTTAGATTTTCGTTTAGGTCATCGCTGTGATGCTTAATAATTAATTAATAAATTAAAGGATTTATTATGGCTAAAAATTTAGGTGCAGCAGGGCCTACCTATGAGGTCGCGGCACCGTCAGCAGTTTCATCTGGTGAGGTTGTTGCGGTCGGTTTATTAGTGGGTGTTGCGCTCGATGATGCTGCTGCAGGCCAGCCTGTAGTGCTTCAAACTGAGGGTTCTGTGACTTTTCCTAAAACAGCAAATAACGTTACGGTTGGTTTGGGTGCTCGAGTTTACGGAACTACGTCTTCGAATCAAATAAATACCACTTCTGCATCCCGTAATTTTCTAGGATATGCATTAAATGCGTCTCCTTCAGGATCGGCTGCACAAGTTGAGGTTTTGCTTGCTCGTCCTGGGGCTTAAATAGGGGTTTTATGCCTATTTTTAAGCAATTTGCAGACACGGCAGCTCGTTCCATAGTGAATACTATGGGCGAGCTGATTGTGCTATTTGAGCAGCCCATGGAAGAAGGTGATGAGGGTGTTGAAATCCTCGGAATATTCGATGAAATTATCACTCAAAATTCAGATGTGAGTGTGGATGTTTTAATTCAGCAGCCAAATGTCATTTTTAGGGATGATGATGTTGAAGGAATAAACCCTAAAAATCTCATGAAAAGCAGGACTTTAAATAGAAGAGGATGGATAATAATAAGGCCTTTTACGGGTCGAAGGTACGAAATTGCCGATATTAATAGGGATGAAACTACGACTACTCAGTATTTATTAAGAGAAATTTAATTGCCTACTATTGATCTTTCAGGTTATTTCGATGAAAGGACTGGTGAAACTAATGCCTTTGATCGACTATTAATTAAGAAAAGTATTAGGGATGCTATATCAGATTTATTATATGAATTAATGAAATCTCCTTTAAATCATGTTAATTTTAAACGACAAGATATTAATTATTATGTTGTTCCTTCGATAGATTCTGTTGATGAGAATCGTTTTTTTGCTTTTGACGAGGCAAAAACTCCCACTAATTCACCCGTAAATGACCCTGAATTACCGGGTTTATATGTGGTTTTTGATGAAGATGTTGTGGACAGAGAACAAATTACCACTATAAATTGGTCTAGTGATAGCATTTTACGTATTACTTATTTTAGAAAAAATAGAGATAATCCTAATTTTGATCCTTCGATGATAGCTACAACCCTTAAAGGAAAAAACTCAAGAAAGATACCTTATTCTCAGAAAACTTTGAATTTATTAGTAGAAGATTTAGAAACAATTGGCTTAATGTTCGACTTAGAAATACAAAAAACAGCTCAAGCAGGGTTAATTCCGGGTGTTTCGGACACAAGATTAGATAGAATGGCTACTGATATACCGACGGATACAGGAAGGGTATATGGATCAATAGAATTAAGCTATACTGTTAGATATCGGGTCGATTATCGCAATTTAGGGAGAAAATGACATGGCATTAATTAATACTCGGGGTAAAACCGCCGCGGTGATTGAAAAAGACACCGAAAGTGACTTGCAAAAGCCTACAAAAGGTGAAAATTATGTCGCGCTTCAGGCAGATTTTGCCTTAACGCCGGCATTCGAGACGATTGAGAATTTAGAAATTAAAGATGATATCATGGCATCTAAATCCGTGATCGGTGGAGAAACTCCATCGGGTACCTTTTCACATTATTTAACAGGTAGTGGTATTGAGGGTAAAACCCCTGAATATCACCCATTTTTGCACTCTTCTTTTGGGAGTTATAGGAACCCAGTACTCGAAACTGGGACTGAAGATGCGACTCTTGCGGGTTCAACCACTACTGTAATTAAGGCAAATAATTCAGGGGCTCTTACTTTCGATAAAGGTGAGGCTTTATTAATTAAAGATGACACTAATGGATGGAGTATTAGACCTGTAAAGAGTCAAAATACTGGTGATAAGTCCTATAATTTGGCTTTTGCTTTAAATAAAGCACCTGCGGCTGGAGTTAAGCTCGGAAAGGCAATTACCTATATTCCTGAGGCTTCTGGTCAACCTGTTTTTGATATTTGGGAATATTTTTCAGGCGGTGATGGTAATCAGAATATTAATAATTGCAGGACGACTTCGGTATCAATTACCGCTGATGCTGACGCGAATATTAACTCAACTTTTGCTTTTGAAGGTACCGCATATCGCTTAAATCAGGACTTTTCGACTAGTTTCACGACTACTACTAATGGTAGAAGTGTTGCAGTTCAATATGGAACAAGCCCTACAAAAGCTACTTTAACGCTTGCGACAACGTTAAATGCGGCGACTGGAACTGCTGCAGCTACTGAATTACAGTCTAAAATGCGGGCTTTAAGTGGTCCAACTGGTTGGTCTGGTATGACGGTAACGTTTAAAGATGACCGTTTTACCTTTAGTATTCCTGCTAATGGATCGGCATTTTATTTCGATTTTACGGATTCCGCAACTGATGCACCGATGAAAAAATTCCTCGGATTTACGGGTGGAAGGTCGCCTTCAGCGACTCCTACATCGAGCGCTGCAGGCGAAATGACATCGGAAACTTTTGCTGGTGATAGAGATTATTCCTCGGGAATTAGCCCAATTTACGATGGTCAGGATCCGGCTATTGCTCGGGATCAAAGGCTATTTGTTGGGGATACGGATGATAATGTTTGCCTTGATGCAACTAGTGTTTCTCTTACGGTGAATACTCCGAAAACAATTATTAAATCGGTGTGTTCGCCTGATGGTAATTTAGCTACAATTTTGAGTTCTAGGGACGCAACACTGTCGATTACGGCACTTTTAGAAGAAGATGATCAGCGGTTTTTTAGAAAATTTAAGAATGGTGACACTGTACCGTTCGCTTTTTTGGGTGGCCAAAAAAGGGACGGCAGATGGGTTCCTGGAAACTCATTTAGTCTTTATGGATCAGAAGCATCGATAAATAGCTTTACTCTAGGAGAGGGTGATGGGGTTTATACCTTAGCTATGGATTTATTATGTTATTCGCCGGGGGATGGATCAGGTTCGATTTTCTTGTCGTTTTTATAAGGAGTTTTTTGATGTCTGTTAAGCGGATTGTTGCTGATTATGAGGTAAAACTCATGTCTTTTGGGCACATTGTTCATGGAACTATTGAATATTATGTGCCCACTGTTCAACGTAGAATGTTTTATGCCTTACGTGGTGAAGGTGAAAAAGAGACCGATGATCAGGGTAATGTTAGATTTGGGGCTAAATTATTTCAGCTTTGTTTGGAGGACATTAGCAGCGTTGATTTATGTGTTTATAAGCCGAAAACCGAGCCAAATGCATTAATTAAGAAGGATGAGAGGACAGAATATGATTTAAAGGGATGGTCTCCTGTTGGTCTTGAGCCTATAGAACGTATAAAAGACAAGGATTTAATGTGTTATTTTGACTTTGGTCAAGAGGTTTGTCTCAATTTTATGCTGCATATGGGTAAGGGTTTTTCACCAGGAAAAAAGTACAGGATGAGCTCAAACAATTAATTTTTTGTATATTTAAAAATATAAGTATTGAGAGTCCGCACCACGGATTAATTAGTATTTATTATCACCATAAAGCTTTAAAGGAGATGGGTTTTACTTTTGATCCAAAGGATTATCATCCGATGCATTTAAGCCTTTTGAGCTTTATTGAATCTGAATTTAGGTATCT
>Ga0209022_1003070_pt1 | contig 12407 bp, 10 predicted proteins | sample PinacodermPK_FD_187300 | JGI IMG/M metagenome (GOLD analysis project Ga0209022, IMG submission 187300) | Host-associated microbial community of the marine sponge Aplysina aerophoba from Gulf of Piran - sponge pinacoderm, lysed by proteinase... | ecosystem: Host-associated > Porifera > Sponge >...
TGGATGTGATCAACCTCAAGATCTCCAAGGTGGGCGGGTTGACCAAGGCTCGGCTGATGCGGGACATCTGCGTGGCTTCCGGAGTCCCGATGATCATCGAAGATCCGTGGGGTTCGGATATCGCCACCGCAACAATCGCGCACCTTGCCCAATCGACACCCGATGAGTTCAACTTTGCAGGCACCGACTTCAATTCCTATGTGACGGTCTCCACCGCGGCCGGTGCTCCCCAGCGGCAGATGGGGCGGATGAAAGCCCCGGACCGTGCGGGACTGGGCGTTGAGCCCCGGTTCGAGGTGCTGGGCGATCCGGTGCTGGAAGTCTCCGGCTAACCGTCCGGCGGGACTCTGGTCGGACCAGAGTCCAAGTCTGTGAAAAAATCTGCGGTTTAAGGGGTTGACTCTGTCACAGCAGTTGGTCGATCCCAGCCGATTGCACCAAGACAGGCCGCCCCCACCGCGTCCCCGTCAGCGGGGCCGCGGTGTGCATTTTGGACGAAGCTTTCTCGCACACCGGCGGTCAGGGGCTCATATTCCCATCGATCCGCGGCAAGGTACAAAGCAGCGACGGGCTGGCCAAACTCCTCAAAGAAAACAACATCGGCTGTGTACCCCACGGGTTCCGTACCAGCTTCCGGAACTGGTGCGCCGAAACCGGCATCCCCCGGGAAGTAGCAGAACGAGCCCTCGGACACACAATCCGTAACAGAGCAGAAGCCGCCTACAGCCGAACCGACCTACTCCAACGCCGCCGCCAACTAATGAAACAATGGGCAAAATACATCACCTAACCCAAAACCCTCCGCAGAACCGCCCACGGGTTCACCAACCCCCACAACTACGCCGCGCGGGGCCTCCTCCTAACATGATCCCCACCACCCTTACCAACAACCAAAATCCCAACATATCGCGCGAAGGGCCTATAGATGGGTCTTGCCGATTGGAAGTGTTAGGAGGGGGAACAAGACGGTAACCGTTGAAAAGAGTAGGCGACACTCTTCCTGAGGAGGTAGAGCCATGGCAACGAAAACAATCAACAAGCTCGAAGCTCTGGGACTGATCGTGGGGCCTGTGCTGGCGTTGCTGTTCTTCCTGCTGGAGCCGGGAGGGATACTCATCGATCCTGCAGAAATAGGCGACGCCGTTGCGACTATCACCGCTCTTGCGTCGAACCGCGAATTGGCCCACATCTCCGCGCTCCTGGTGCCGCCGGGCCTGGTAATGATGCTCTTCGGGTTGGCAGGAATCAATCGGGTGATCCAGGGAGAGACGATGGCAGCAGCCCTGTCGCGCCTGAGCATCCTGTGCGTGATGATCGGCGCCACCGGCTGGATCCTCACGGCCGGGCTGACTCACGTCCTCGCCCAGACTTCAATCGACATTGAACAGGGTATTCAGCAGGCGATACCGATCTACAGAGTGGATTCGGCCATCACGCTCCTCTCGGGCGTCGTGGTCTCAACCGGGGTCCTCGCCTTCAGCCTGGGGATGTCAGCCATACATCCTCCCGGTTTCAGCAGGACCGCAGCTTTGGTGATCGCCGCGGTCTCGCTCCTTGCGCTGGTCACCTTCATCATCGGCCAGACCGGAGCGAGCCCTGCCATGATCAGTGTGGCCAGAGCTTGCTACTTCCCCTGGGTAGCCTGGTTCGTCATGCTTGGTGTGAAGTTCCTCAAGGGGAGCGCTCTCCCGCTGACGATGGGCAGGTGACCAGGTAGGGAACTAACCGTTGGGTCCCGCCACGATCAGGCATTGGGTGGTTCCTGGTTAGAACCCGGGGGTCCTGCGGATGCACCAATGTACCGCGGCAATCCCCAGGGCGGTCAGAGTACGCCGATCGTCTCTGTCAGGGACACGGCTTGGCTCAATGCCATCCAGGCTGTCAACGTGCCCACTATTGGCTCGGAGGTGGCCACCACTCCCATCGGGCCGGGACTGATGTGGCGAAGGGAACTCATCAGCAGCAGATATCCGATTCCCATGGCGATAATCGACACCCAACCAACTCCCCACTGGAATGCGGAGCGGCGTGCCAGCCGCCCGAAGGTTCCAAACTGGCCTCGAACGACGCCCAGCGTGAGTATGTGCAGGATCGTCTCGGCGGTATTATCGCCGGCCCCGACGGCGAGTTGGTGCCGGGCCCTGAGGTGAAGTGGACTGGTCGCCGGCACGGAAGACGAGCTGACCGACGGTGGGCTAACTCGTGGAGTCCCGAGCAGATCTCCAAAGCGGTTACGGATCGATTTCCCAGACGATGAGTCCATGCGGATCTCCCACACTACAGCACAGTAGGCCCTGCGCTTGTCGGGTGGGATGCTCGGTGTAGGGGTCGGACCGGGACGCCCTTCCTGCTTTTCAGCTGGTGGGTTTCCTCGGCCCGCCCTGCGAACCGGACGTGCAACTTCCACTGCGATTCGGCTCTCCATGTGTTCATGCCACTGCTGGTGCAGCCTGTGTCTGCATCATACGTACCCGCCGCTCGACCCTGTGAGAGGTCGGGCCACGGTGCGCCGGTATTCACCAGTGACCTCCGTGATAAACACTTCGGCTGTGAACACACTGGACCCCTTTGCCATGTGACCGGCTTTCCCGGCATCTGGGACTGCTACGGGTCCTCCGCCCATCCTGTCGGTATCAGCCGGCATTGGATCTTCCCGCCGACCGGCACAATGCCGGCCGGTGAGGGCACCGGCGGGATGGTTCCCACGTTCACTATCTGACCGTTCGACAGGGTCGGTGCCCAGCTATGCCCCTGCAACCTCGCCACCAGACCTTCACCATGGCTTGCCGGACGGCGACATCAACCGACCAAAGAGACACCTCACACATCATCGTGTGTGGGTGCGCGTTGCTGCACGGCCCTGATCCGCCAGGTTCGAGCCGCTGGACTCTCTTGACAGGCTTTCGGTCGCTGGTTACTCACGTACCCTTTCTGTCTTGCTAGCCGGACCCGGACTATCTGGCAGTACTGGTCTGTTCCGTCTTTGTCAGGGCTGCTGTCCACCCTCATCTTTGTTCCAGGGTTCAGGCTGCCCTCAGCTTCCACATGCTGAAGCGGCGTCTTTCACCACCGCACGCAAGGCTCGGTGAAGCGCATCGATACGTCGAGCAAAAAACACCGAATAGAACAGTTAGGGTCACGCTCCTATCAATCGACAACACCGGGCCGGCAACCGGTGGGAGGCACTCACTACCAAAGCCACCACACCCCTAGGAGCAAGGGGACAGGTTCAGTTAGAGCCATCCCTACCGGCACTGCCACACCCCCACATATAACACGCATGGTTCAGTTTGAACCTACGAGGCAGCTATCTGTAGCGAGTATCGATTGTTCAGAGTGATGCTTGTCGGTAGGGGGTCGTCGAAGTGAATGGTTTCGCTCGTGCCCGGTGCCAACTCCAGGTTTTCTATCACATGCTCCCGGCTGGAATCGTTTTCGTCTGTCCATGACAGTTCATACCCATCAAGGTTGATCGGGAAACTGCCCAGGTTGGACACGGTAACTGTTTGGTCGGCTTGGCTGACCTCCAAGATCACGTTTTTCTGGATAACACCCACAGACCCGGCCGCTAAGAAGTTGGCAACCTCCGCTCGGGTGGCGCCATCCGGGTAGAGTCGTTTGACGACCGTGGCTATCTGTTCGGCAGTGATGACTTCGTCCGGTCGCAGGGTGCCGTCCTGGTAGCCGACGAACCACCCCTCGATCTCCGCGATGCGGATCCCGTTGTACAAACGATGGGTTTTGGTTACGTCCGAGAAGGCAGATAAGGTCTTGTCGTCGTACTGGTTCTCACCAGGTATCTGGGCGCACTCATCCCAAGCGGCCGCCATCAGAAGAAAAGCGAGGAGAGTTAGAGCGATACGTTTGGTTAACAGCATGAGTGCTCCTATCGTTAGGTCGCGGTTCGCTTGAGGGGTCAAACTGAACCCATCTACCAACGGACCCTAGTTATCCCATAGGCGCTAGACCGATGCATGGCCAGATGTTTCCCCCAAGATTACAAGAAATGATTACAATCGTGTCGTAAATCACGGAATGATTACACACTCGTGGTATTGCTCGGGTGGCAGCTCCGGCTGAGCCTGTATACAGGTTTGTGTCAGGTGGTAGTGGGTCACCTTGAGAGGCGAAACCGCAGGTCAGGGTTCCAAACTGACCCATTACCCGGCTTAGCCATCAACATCGCCTTGGAACGCGTACTAGAACAAACAGCTACTTTCGAGCATATTGACGCAACGATTATTCGGGTCATAGACCGATGTGGCGAACTGCTACATTGACGACTTCGAACCGAAACCCCTACCGATATGACCGGAGATGTTGACACGCCGGTATGATGATCGTGCGTAATCGCAGTGGCCACGTCGGGGTGCCTGTAAAACAACAGCCCATCGGGTGGATCAGCAGGCCTATTGGGCCAGTCTCGATTATGCAAACACTCCCCGGCGTGAAAAAGAGGGTACATTGAACGGCTCCGGTTTCTGTTGCGGGGTCTGTTGACTGGAAGTACGTAGGAACCGTTAGCCATGACCACAATTATGATTACAGTGGTGCCCGCCACAACCGTGGCGGGCGCTTCTGTCCCGACCTCAACAACCTCAACCACAGTGCCTCCTACGACCACCACCATCTAAGTGAAGACATCGGTGTGACCCGACAACGCCCGACAAGAGCGTTCGCCAACCGTTCGTTTAAGCGATTGCAGCGTTCGTTTACAGTCTGAAAACCCCTCCGCTCCATGTGGTGCGAAAGGGGAGGTGAATCCCCGATATACACGGCGACTGACAAGGGTTCAGTATTGTGGTGTCACCCTCGCATAGTCGTGGTGTCCCTCTCGAAGAGCCCGATTTAGCCTGGTCAGGGATGGTCGCCAACAACCCGCTCTTGCCGTCATCCTTCCCTGAGGTCAGCTCTCCAGTGACAGGTCCGCTTTGAGCAGGTTGAGCAGTTTGGCCAAGGTCTGCTCGGCCCCGCTCAAGACCTGATGAACGCTCGCCAGGTTCTCCCAATGCCCGTCGATGAGGATGTAGATGGTTCCATCAAGGCTTTTGACTTGCGGTTCGGCCGCGTCGTACAGGCGAAGAGCCGTGGCAACGCAGTCGATTACCTCGGCCGACCGGTACAGACGACCCTGCAGGTTACGGTATACGGCGAGGGTGGTGTGATGCGACATTGCTTCTCCTCTTTCTAGTCGTATCGAGTTGTGTGGTGGACGATCTGGCCGACGTCGCAGATGACGAGGACTATCAGTCCAAAGGTGAACAGGGCGGGCAATGAGGTAACTGCGGCGAAAGGTAGTACGGTTCATCATTCCCTCTTTATTGGTTGTGATGGTACAAACTCATCGGACGATCTATGGGCTTCATCCAGTTACGTTTCTTCCGTCCGGGGGTGTCGGGTATGGGTGCGTACTCACCAGAGTCAGCGCGGCTGATATACCGGGTTGCCTGAACCGACGGAAAAGTGGTGGACCATGTCCACTGCCCGCACCCGGTAGTCCCGTAGCTTTTCGGTCAATCTGATCCCAATATCGTATTTGGTTATAACTGCACCCCGTGAACTTCATCGCTTCCGACGAGGTAAAACCCGCTTCCGACATTTGCTCCGTTCCATCTACCCGGCTCAGGACCCGCTTAGCAGGCAATTCATGGGAGGGACTCCGGCGTAGCTGGCGAAGCGTGATCCGTTAAAGGACCCGTGGGGGTTTCCGTCTTTGCGAGAGTTATGGGGCAGGCGGACCGGAAGGGACGGGCCATGTCAACCTAGCACGCCTTCCAACCGGTGAGTGAGTCCTGTGGCTGGGTGTTGAATTTTAGTGGGGGAGGCGACAGGGTTCATAATAGATGGCGAGATTCCCACCGAGACAGGTGCCAATTGTCCTTGAGATGGCCACTAGGGGGACGGAGCGGCACAGGTCAGAACCCCTCGTATGACTGCAGAGCGGCTCAACCGATACCGATGGACCGTGGACTCCACAAAGGAAGCTTGCATAGGAGTGACCCGAAGGGTTCGGTGAACCATCCCCGGTTTATCTCGCAGAACCATGCCGCCCTCACAGTGGCAGCGTCAAGGATTCTCTGCGTGCACCTGGTTCGGATCTAGCCTGGTTTTGTGATCGGCGCCCTCACCGCCATTTTGTCTTCATCCTGGTGCGGAGGGGATACACCGCAAGGGCAAACCACAGCCTCGCTAGTGGTTGGAGGAGGGGAGCGATCCGGGGGGAGCTGGCGAGGATGGGGGTGGGGCTCGACGGGGTGTAGCCTTTCCCTCCACACCGGGCAGCGTCAGTCGGCCTCGCCGGCGCGGTGTAGGAACACGTTGGGGTCCGCCGCCCATTCCGCATAGCCTATGCGCCGGTTGTCTGTCAGGTAGTCGATCTTCTCGTCGAGACAGGAGACAAGTGCGGCGTCCTCTATTCCGAGGGTGAAGCCGCCCAGTTCAACTTCGTCGTCCAGGGCGGTGACCGCGAAGGCGCCGCCTGAAGCATTGGCGGCGTCGAGGTTTCCCACTTCGCCCCGTGCCAGGGCGTCTATGCGACCTGCGCGGAGGGCGTCGAGGAGTGCCGGTTCGCCGGTTTCGTCGCCGAGATAGACCACTTGGGGCATGTGCTCTGACGGCGGGTACAGGTGGCGCCTGTCCTCCAGGGCAGGAGATTCGGTGGCGGCGTTGATGGTGTAGTCAGCGCTGCCGTCGGCCGTCACTGTCCCAGCGGGAGTCTCGACCCGGGTTCCGGCCGCAAGCGCTCCGGCGGTGTCCACCAAGCCAGTCAGTTCTAGCAGGCGCCGCTCCCCCGTCGTGTCCGCCAGGGCTCCCACCCGCACATCGCTAGTCAGGTCGGCATGGGAGAAGAAACGCCCCACGTCTTCGGCCCGAACCAGCAGAGACTGTCGGAAATGCACATGACCGGAGGTGAACGAAACGACCTGCTTCCCTGCCGCGTCGCGGGTACGCGAGTCAAGGATGGTGATCCCGCCTCCCACGATGTCGTACTCAGGACCTCCCGAACGCAGCCAGATGTCGTCCCAGGGGCCGATCCCGTGCCGGGTGAACGACAACCCTGCTCCCTCCATCGCTTCCAGGGCGGTCAACAGGTCGGCCTCATAACCCAGATGGGTGTCGAAACCCCGAGAAGACGGGTCAGGATCGGCGCTGTAGCTCACCGGAGCAAAGAAAGCATAGAAGCCAAAGCTCAAAACGCGGCCCTCATCAGTACACGATTCGGACGAGACACCGTTGGGAGAGCAACCAACAAGGAACACAACCAACGCGCCCACAAGGGCAAACCGACAAGAAACGGATAGAGTTTTAGGCCGAATCCCTAGCTCCTCCACTCGGTGTGACCCAACGAAGAGGGCCGAGACACCACGACACCCATTTCATGTCGAACCAGTGGCCACCACCTCATCAACAACAACATTGAGAATGTTCAGCATCATAGCCTTGTCGGTTCCACCAAAGGCGTCCGCTACCGCCCCTGCCCGCGCCCCCTTTGGGAGCTGTCGCAACTCCTTCACAGGGCCTGGTGCCTCAATCAAGTTCGAATGCAAGGGGATCGCACAACTCACCGCAACCCTTGAGGCGAGAATCAACGGTACAGAGCACCCCCTATCTGCTAAACGTTCCCCGTCGGAAGGAACCGGAACAAAGATGTCCGCGTCACGCAGAAGCGGCGTCTTTGCGTAGGCAAAAGCGGCAAGGACTTCTCCCACTCGTTCGATTGCCCTAACTCGTACCTCGGCCACTATAAGGTCGCCCGACTCTCGCTTCACCAAGCGGATCAGCCTGCTGAAAGGGTCAGAACTCGCCGAGTCACATCCAGAGCGATAAGCTGCCGGGCAACCGACGAATGAAATCAGCGGCCCAAACGCGTCGGGCGGTAATGCGGCAGCCTTGGAAACGTTGACGGCCTCAACTGATTTCCCATATTGGACGCAGGTAAGGCTTCTCGGCTCAGAATTCTATAGATCAACTCGTTGCGTTTTGTGCGAGTGTGCGAACAGAGGCCTGCCCGTGGTGTTGGACCGCGAACAACTACGCCACCAGGGGACTTCTCCTAACTTGACCCCCACCACCCATACCAGCAACCGAATCCCAACATTTCGCGAAGGGCCCACAAGTAAGAACGCTTCGCAATAACCTGTCCTAGAGACGTTTTTCCCTTTACGATGCCGGGTTCAGGGATCCTCGGCATCCGCATGGCTCGGTTATCTCCGATCCTTGGAATCTAATCCGAGCCCCTGGGTTCATTTCATCAGCATCGGACCCATTTCCACCAACACGGAGGGTCCTTTGGCGGAGGTACCGCGTCAGGCGTCGGAGGCTACCCGTGGGTCCGGTCCGAACTGGTTGGGGCCGTCGTCTCCCTTCCCGGCCAGCCATACAATCGACCAGATCGCTACGGGCAGCATGCCCAATGCCGACACCACGACACCTATCGCTCCGCCGATCATCATGTCCTCCCCAAACAACGATGCATCCCCGAAACCCAACATTGCCCCCCAGATAAGTGCTCCGGTGCTAACGACCATAATGACGCCCAGAATCACGAAAACCGCGATCCAGAGCGCCAGCCACGAGCCTCTCCTGCCAGTGTCATGAAGCCGACGAGTCGCAACAGCCAGCCCCGGAACCAGCACCGCAAGCGAGAGTATCACACCCAAGCTCGGAACGTCAATGGCATTGCCGACTACGCCGACTATCACTTGACCGATGAACACCGCCAGCACCCACCACCAGTACTCGGACCTCGCAGCCCGGCCCCTGAATACCGCATACTGCCTAAGCACGCTCCCTATGGCATCCGGAAAGCTCATTCTGTCTCCTTTGGTTCGCAGTCCAACTCCACGCGGTCACAGGGAGTATGCAGCCTCGCGTTTCGTTTGGTGGGAGAAACACACGAGGTTAAGCATTCATAGTGTAGGGACTTGCGAACAACTCTTTGGCAAATGTGTTGGAAATGCGTTTCATAACTTAATGACAAAGTCTAGCGGAATTCGTTGGAATCGACCCGAGAAGGTCCCGCTCCTGGGAAATGTGAGTTGGACAACGCCGGTCAGGCCGTACAGGGAACGAAACCGCCCGTTACCACGGTAGCCGACTCGGCCAGCCAGTCATATTGCAAACATTCGCAAACTCATCCTCGACCTCCCCGCCAGCGGCCACGGACTGAGAGGCGTCGTGCCGAGACTTTGCGTGCCAGAAACATACCCACCACCCGCAGCGGCTAATGATGGCCACCCACCTTGTCTAACAGAGGAGCCTGGGCCGGGGGGTGCAGTCGGTTAGCATTGCCCAACGGGGCCGAGGGGCGGGAATCCCTTTTCGCGGGATAGGTACGGGATTTCGCGGCTTGTCACTCAGATTCGTATTGACCCCGCCATAACTGCGCTGAGTGTTCCGGTTACTGGTTGTCGACCAGGGCGTCCAGGGCGATTCCGATCATCCGGCCCACGGCCTCTCTCACAATCTCTCGATGAGGGTTGTAGCCGGTCATCTCCTCGTCGCGTTCCACCAGGGGGTTGCCGTCCACGGTGAGGATGGCGCCACACTCTCTTCCCACCAGGCCGGCCATTACGAACAGCGCCGCGCATTCCATCTCGACCGCCTTCACTCCTGCCTTCTGCCAGAGGGGAAGGTTGGAGCCGAGGATGTCGTTGGTGTAGAAGACTGCGTTGGTTAGGGTCAGGCCCTCGTGGATGTTCTCGCCTCCCCGGGCCGCTCGACGGAGCGCGGTCACGATATCGGGCGAGGCCACGGCGGGATACCCATCCGGCACCAACTGCGAGCTGAGCCCTTCGTTTCGCACCGCGCCGGTGACGATCACCAGGTGACCGTCCAGGACCTCATCCTGCATGCCTCCGCAACTTCCCGCCCTGATCACCCGACGGACGCCCGCCTGGAACAGTTCGTCGAAGGCAACCGCCGCCCCGGCAGCGCCAACGCCGTGAGAGACCACTCCGACTTCCACCCCGCGATGTTTGCCCACCAGGGTTAGATACTCCCGGAAGTGCCCCAGCTGGACGCGGTCTTCGAATCGGGAGGCCACGCGAAGTGCGCGTTCGGGGTCGCCCACCACCAGCATCCGCTCGGGGATGCTCTCGGCCGCCACGTTCAATACGGGAAGATGCATGTTCTCAAACCACCCTTTCATTTCCGCCGTCGATCGGTATCTGCGCTCCGGTGGTGGCCTCGAACCGGTCGCCCACCAGTTCCGCCACCACGGTCGCCACATGGTTGGAGGTGACTGCCGTTCCCAGCAGATTCCGCCGTTTGTAGGACTCCACGTCCATGTTGTATTGCGAGGCCCGAGCGGCCAGGAGTTCATCATTCCAGATTCCGGTGTCGAACACCGCGTCGGGATTGACTATGTTGACCCGGATGCCGTGGGAGGCCCACTCCAGGGCGGCCACCCGCGCCAACTGGGTGAGAGCCGCCTTGGAAGACGAGTAGGCAGCCGCCCCCGGACCCGGCGCCGGCACATTGCGGGTGGAGACCACCGCCACCCGCCCGCCGGCGGGCGACAGAGACAGGAAGGGATGGACGCCCGAGAGCAGATCGGCCGCCGCATCGACGTTGACCTCCATGGTCTTCCTCCAGGCCGATCGGTCCAGTGCGGCGATCGGTCCGGTTCCGGTGAAGATCCCCGCGCAGATCACCACGATGTCGATCCCTCCGAACCGTTCCACGGCTCTGCGGAGGGCGGCGGCCTGCGCCTGTGGGTCGGTCACGTCGCATTCCACACCCAGCCAGGACGCCGACTCGAAAGCTGTCACCACCGAGGGCGAGAGGTCCAGCCCGGTCACCGCCGCGCCTCGCCGGAGCAACTCCGCTGCGCAGGCCCGCCCGATTCCCGAGGCTGCGCCCGTCACCAGCGCCGCCATTCCGGTCAGTTCGGGGGATGGCCCTTTACGTTTGGGAATTATATACCTAAGTGGCGAAACCGGGTTCTTAGCGTTTCCGGTCTTGGGGATACCGCCACTCCGAGGGTTTCTTCGGCGGGGTGAACAGGACAGCACGGGCGATGTTCTCTGGCGTGTCAGGTATAGGCGGTGGTAGGGGTTTCTCCACGGGACGACCCCGCTTGCGTTTCTTGGATGCGGTCAAAACAGGCTCCCTTGCATTAGCGGCTTGCCGGTGTACGGATTGTTCATCGGGGGAAGGTTGGGGCGGCGGCGGTCAAAGTAGTCGGCTATCGACCAGAGGTTCATACGGTCATATGGCACACCGGAAACATGAATGTTGCCCAGATAGGCATCGGCCCTGGCCTGTGGGCTGCTAATCGGGTCAAGGGTGATGTAACAGCCCACCGCAGCTCTCCGACGGCGAGTGACTCCACAGAACGCACGCAGGCCATCCACAGGCGGACGTTTCCCGCCCTTGACCTGAGCAATGGCTAGGCGGGTAGGCCAGTCGTCCGGTTTGATGCTGAGCGTGGCCCTGCCGTCTATGCCCCCGTCTCCGACCTGGCGAATGTTGGGAGCGAACCCCGGAGCGCGTTGGATGGCCCAAGTCTCGAACCCGAACGGGTCGGAGACGGCCATTCTTGCTGCGGAGCGATAGTCGGCAGGTATCCCATAGGTGGGGATGGTGCGGTCCCCGAGCCGCTGGAGCATGATTTCGATGGCGTGAGAGTCAACATCTATGCCGATCCACCGACGGCCTGCCGCCGCGGATGCGGCTATGGTGGTCCCGCAACCACAAAAGGGATCCAGTACCAAATCCCCCGGTTTGGACGAAGCGCGAATGATCCTGTCCAAGAGCGCCACGGGTTTCTGAGTCGGATAACCCAGCCGCTCTTTGGCGTTCGGGTTGACAGGATTGACGTCGACCCACACAGAATCAACTATGTCTCCCTTGGTGTCATCCAAGTAAATAGTGCGACGGCCTCCCCTGGTCGGGTTTACATCGTCTCGGTACAGTCTCCCATCGGCGTCCTTCTTGAATCGTTTGACGTACTCCGGTTTGTGGGGCAGGTACTGGGTAGAAAAACGGATACGATCGACCGATTTGGCGTAGAACAGCAGGATGTCGTTCTTTTGCGGAAACTTCCTAGCTGTCTTGCGCTTGAACCCTTGGGATCGTTTCCAAACGATCTCGCTTCGGAAGTTCTGGTGGGCAAAGATGGCGTCCATCAGCAGTTTGAGGTAATGCGATGCGGTGGTATCACAGTGGAGATAGATGCTCCCGGTGGGTTTGAGCAGGCGATAGCATTCCTCCAGCCGCTCGGCCATATATGTGAGGTAGGCGAGCATCCCGCACTCGCCCAAGACCCGATGCAGGCCGCTGACGGCATTGTGGGACGGGAGGGCGACCGCTCCCAGATAGCGGTCCAGGCGTTGCGCGGCCTTGGTGTCCCATGTCCAAGTGTCGGTGAACGCCCGATATTGCGCGTCTCCCCCCCCCCCCCC
>Ga0209022_1003073_pt1 | contig 12399 bp, 10 predicted proteins | sample PinacodermPK_FD_187300 | JGI IMG/M metagenome (GOLD analysis project Ga0209022, IMG submission 187300) | Host-associated microbial community of the marine sponge Aplysina aerophoba from Gulf of Piran - sponge pinacoderm, lysed by proteinase... | ecosystem: Host-associated > Porifera > Sponge >...
AACCACGGCGCAGAGGTGCTGCGGGAGGCTTCGAACCGTGTCGAGCATCGGATGGAAGACGGCGGCACCCATGTGAGGGAATCCTTCGACGATTTCGGCATGATCCGCGATGCGGACCACGGACTGGAAACCGGCAGCCAGGTCGGGCAGCGCTACGCCATTCGCATCGGCGATCCTCTCTCGGCGCGCCACGAAGTTCACTGGCACTGCGAGCTCCGCCGCGGCGGCTGGTCCGTGCAGATCGATTCCGACCACACGATGACGTGCGATGCCCGGAGTTTCGCTCTCGAGCGCAAGGTGTCGGCTCGCCAGAACGATATCGTCGTCCTCGAACGCCGCTGGCACGAGGACATTCCGCGAGGGCTTCTCTGAGGAAGGAGGAGCCGGGTTTCCACTCTCACAGGAGGAGGAAGAGATGACCATCCAATGGAAGAGCGTGCCGATAAGCCGGCGCGGGTTCATGCAGGGGGGCTCGGCCCTCGCGATCGCCGCCGCGCTGCCCGCGGCATTCCCGCGGAGCGGCCATGCAGCCGAGGGCGGAACGCTCAGGGTGCGCACCTATGCGGACATGCGAACTCTTGACCCCGCGTTCAGCCAGGGGGTGCCTGACGAGGAGATCCAGGCCCCGATCTACAACAAGCTGATCCAGTACAAGCCGGGGCGCAATTGGGACTGGCAGCTCGACGCCGCCGGCATGATCGAGCAGGTCGACGCCACGCACATCAAGTTCGCGCTGCGCGGCGACATCGGCTTCACCAACGGTTTCGGCATGATGACCGCGGACGACGTCAAGTTCTCGTTCGAGCGCGTGGTCGATCCCGCGCTCGGGGCTTCGAACAAGCCCGACATGGGACCGCTGTCCCATGTCGAGGTGACGAGCGAGCGCGAGGGCGTGATCGTGCTCAAGGAGCCGTTCGCCCCGCTGTGGACGATTGCGCTGCCCTATATCACCGGCAACATCGTTTCGCGCAAGGCGGTCGAAGCGGCTGCGGACAAGCGCATCGGCACCGATCCGCTGGCCGAATCCGGCCCTTATCTGCGCCGGGAATGGCGTCCCAAGGAGAAAACCGTGCTCGTTCGCAATCCCGACTGGAACGGGCCGGCGCCGGTGTTCGACACCATCGAGCTGCTGCCGATAGACGATGAGAACACGGCCGAGATCGCCTTCGAGGCCGGGGAAATCGATTTCACTCGGGTCTCGCTTGGCTCGGTCGCGCGACTTCGCGAGGGCGTTCCCAACGGCGGCATGCTGCTGGAGTATCCCTCGCTCTATTATGTGTGGGTCGGCATGAACCTGGATCACCCGAAGCTGGGGAACAAGAAGCTGCGCCAGGCGATCCAGCACGCAATCGACGTGCCCACGATACTCGACGCGGCCTACTTCGGTGCCGCCGAGCCCTCCACGGGCATTATCGCCCCGGGCCTGATCGGCCACCGCGAAAAGGCCCTGGTGCCGCCGGAGGCTGATGTCGAGCGGGCGATGCAGCTCCTGGCGGAGTCAGGCGAGAGCGACGTCTCGCTCACCCTTGACGTGCTCAACAAGACCGCCAATACCACCGCCGCGCAGGTGATACAGGCGAACCTGGCGGCGATCGGCATCGCCGTCGAGATCAACGTTCACGAGGGCGCGACGTTCTGGACGCTGGGCGACGAGACGGCGGGCGGAAGCTGGAAGGACCTGCAGCTTGTTCTCAACCGCTTCTCGATGACGCCCGACCCCTACTATGCCACGGCCTGGTTCACCACCGAGCAGGTCGGGATCTGGAACTGGGAGCGCTTCGGCTCCGAGGAGTTCGACCGGCTGAACGCGGAGGCCGCGAGAGAAACGGACATCGCCACGCGCGATACGATGTATCGTCGGGCGCAGGACCTGATGGAGGAGTCGGGCGCGTACCGCTTCATCACCCACGAGGCCACTCCGGTCGTTCACGCAGCCTCCGTCATGCCGGCGCTGCGGCCGGACGGTCTGCCCCTGCTGCGCTACTTCGGCAAGGCTTGAACAGGCTGGCCGGTTCCAGCCGATGGAGGGAACGCGAGCGCCGGGATGCTGAGGTACGCGGCCAGACGGCTCGGCCTCGCGGGACTGATCCTCGTCGTGGCGGTGACGCTGATGTTCGTGATGATCCGGGCGGTGCCGGGGGATCCGGCCACCGTGATGCTGGGCCCGCGGGCGACACCGGAGATCAAGGCGGCGCTGGTCGAGCGAATGGGGTTGGACCGGCCGCTGCCGGTTCAGATCGCGATCTTCTATGGTGGCCTGCTGCAGGGCGACCTGGGCGTCGACGTCTTTTCCAACCGTCCGGTCGGCCGCATCGTTTTCGAACAGCTTCCCTACACCCTGGAGCTGATCTTCGCCTCGATCCTGTGGTCGGCGGTCCTGGGGGTGTTGCTCGGCGCCTTCGCCGCCGCCCGTCCCAACACGCTCGCCGACCGGATTGCCGGGGTGGTTTCGGTGAGTTTCGTTGCGGTGCCCGCGTTCGTCGTGGCGCTGGTGTCGCTTTTGGCATTCGCAGTCTCCCTCCAGTGGTTTCCGGCGATCGGTGCAGGTCGTGAAGGCGACGTGGGCGACCGCCTGGCGCATCTGGTGCTGCCCAGCTTTGCCATCGGGCTTTCCTGGGTGGGCTACATCGCCCGGCTGGTGCGCGCCTCGATGCTCGAGGTGCTGGGCGAGCCGCATATCCGCACGGCCCGCGCCTTCGGCGTGCCGGAACGGCGCATCGTGCTGGTGTACGCGTTGAGGATCGCCATTCTGCCGGTGGTGACGGTTATCGGCGTCGGCATGGGCTTTCTGCTGTCGGCGGCCGTGTTCACCGAAATCGTCTTCGCCCGGCCCGGCCTCGGCAAGCTGGTGATAGATTCCATCACCACCCGCAACTATCCCATCGTCATGGGGTCGGTTCTGGTTTCCACCGCGCTCTTCGTTCTGTCCACGGCGATGGCGGACCTGGTCAACGCCGCGCTGGATCCGCGCGCGCGAGCCAGCCTGTGAAAGGCGTGGGAGGTCCGCATTTCCGCCGCCGTCATGGCTTGCCGCCTGCCTCCGGGGCAACGCGGCGGGGAGAGCACGCGGCGCATCGCGCAGGCACGGGCGCCTTCGGCACGGCGCAGCGCAACCGGAGGGCGGCGTGATTCACCTGGTGGGCCGAAGAGCGCCTCCCTTCGGCTTGCCCCGGGGCGCCCGCGTGAATCGCGGGTCTCCGCGCGCGAAGCGCACCATGCGGGCCGGAGCCAAGGGCACCGCTGCGCTGCTCGACCCGCCTCTGGCGGATCGCATGCCCGCGCATATCGTGCCCTCTTCGCGCGTACCGCAGGACGCAGGCCAAGACCGTGTTGAGGGACCCGGACCGGGGCTGCCGTGACCGGCGAAGGACGTTCCGAGCTCGCGACGGTCCTGCGCGGCGTGGCCCGCGATCCGTTGGGCCTGGCCGGGCTTCTCGTCGTCGGGCTCCTGGTGGCCAGCGCGGCTCTCGCCGACTGGATCGTGCCCTACGACCCGAGCGGTCTCAACGTGAAGGACCGTCTACAGGGCCCCTCGCCTGCACACCTTCTGGGTACCGATCAGCTGGGGCGGGATACGTTCTCGCGCATGATCATGGGCGGGCGGGTCGCCTTGCAGGTAGCGTTGCCGGCTGTATTCGGGGCGATGGCGATCGGCCTGACACTGGGCATGATCGCCGGGTACGGGCCGCGCTGGCTCGACAACCTGCTGGCGCTGTTCTTCGACACCGTACGCTCGTTTCCCACCGTGATGTTCGCGCTTGCGGTGGTCGCGCTGGTCGGGCCGAGCCTCGAGACGGTGGTCTTCGTGGTTATGATGACTTCGATCCCCAACTACGGGCGGGTGGCGCGAACCCAGACACTGAGCCTTCGGAACAGCGAGTTCATCATTGCCGAGCGGGCGATGGGGGCGTCCATGGCGCGCATCCTGGGCGTCCACGTCCTGCCCAACATCCTCGGCGTGCTGGCGGTGCTTGCCGCGATGGACATTCCCACGGTCATTGCGCTGGAAGCCGGCCTCTCGTTTCTGGGCATGGGCGTGAAGCCGCCGACCCCGTCCTGGGGCTCGCTGCTCAAGGACGGCTACGCCTTGATCCGCCAGACTCCCTGGCTCGTGATCGCGGGCGCCCTTCCCATCATCCTGGCGACCCTGAGCTTCACCTTTCTGGGGGAATCGCTTCGCGATGTCATCGATCCCAAGTTGAGGAAGGGTAGATGACCGGCGCGCTGCTCGACATACGCAACCTCTCGGTCGATTACGAAACCGCGCGCGGCCCGTTGAAGGCCCTGCGCGACGTATCCCTCACCGTTTCGAGCGGCGAGATCGTCGGTATCGTGGGCGAATCAGGCTGCGGCAAGTCCACCCTGATCACGTCGATCCTGCGCCTGACCGCACCTAATGCGCACGCCCGCTCCGGCCGGATCCTGTTTCGGGAACGAGACCTGTTGCAGGCTTCGGACCGCGAGATGCGGGCGCTCCGGGGTGCCGAAATCGCCGTCGTCTTCCAGGATCCGATGCAGTCCCACAATCCGGTGCTGACCATTGGCACGCAGATGGTCGACATCCAGCATCGCGAAGCGATCCCGAAGGCGGAGAAGCGCCGCCGGGCGGCGGAGATGCTGACCAGCGTCGGCATTCCCGATGCCCGTTCCCGCCTTGCGTGCTATCCCCACGAGTTCTCCGGCGGGATGCGTCAGCGGGTTGCCATCGCCATGGCACTGATGTTGCGCCCCAAGCTCCTGATCGCCGACGAGCCTACCACGGCCCTGGACGCCACGCTGGAAGTGGAGATCATCGAAATCCTCAGGGCCATGAAATCGGACCTCGGCTGCTCGATCCTGTTCATATCGCACCATCTTGGCGTCATCGCCCAACTGTGCGACCGGGTCGTGGTCATGTACGCGGGAGAGGTGGTCGAAACCGGACCGGTGCGCGATATCTTTCACGATCCGGGACACCCCTATACGAGGCGCCTGATCGAATGCGACCCGGCTCGACCCAAGATGCCCAGCCGGGCCTTGCCGACTATCCCTGGCGAGCTTCCTGACCTGCTGGCCCTGCCCGGCGGGTGCGTCTTCCGCGATCGCTGCACGGAGGCCCTGCCGCGCTGCGCCAACCAGCGCCCGTCGCCGGCGCCGCACGGCGCCGCGCGTACGGTCGCCTGTTGGCTGAACCAACCGATCTCCTCCGCATGAGCGAACTTCTCGAAGTTGACGATCTGCGAGTCGAATTCGGGGCCATGACCGCAGTCGCCGGGGTCTCCTTCCGGGTCGAACCCGGGGAGACCTATGCGATCGTCGGAGAGTCCGGATCGGGCAAGACCACCCTGATCCGGGCCGTTGCCGGACTTCTCCCTTCGCACGCAGGCTCGGTGAGGTTCCAGGGACGTGAGCTGCGCGGCATGAGCGCGCGAGCCTTTCGCCCGCTGCGGCGCCATATGGCGATGACCTTCCAGGACCCGGTCGGCAGCCTCAGCCCGCGTCTCACCGTGCGGTCAATCCTCACGGAGCCTTACCGCATCCAGGGAATCAGAAAACGCGATCTGGATGCCGAGGCGAGACGCCTGCTCAAGCTGGTCGGGCTTACGGAGGAGTTCGGCGGCCGCTATCCCTACCAGCTCTCGGGCGGCCAGGCATGCCGCGTCGGGGTTGCACGGGCGCTGGCGCTTGAGCCCAAGCTGCTTCTGGCCGACGAACCTACTGCCGGACTCGATGTTTCGGTGCAAGGCGAGCTCCTGAACCTGCTCAACGATCTGCGGGAGCGCCTGGGCCTCGCGATGGTGATCGTCACCCACAATCTCAACGTCGTACAACACATCGCAGACCGAATGGGAATCATGTATCTCGGCCGTTTCGTCGAGGAGGGCGCAACCGAGGATATCTTTTCCGCGCCGCGCCACCCCTACACCCTGTGCCTCCTGTCCGCGAACCCGGTACCCGATCCCGACGCCCGCCTCGAGCGCGTGGCGCTGCTGGGAGAGCCGCCGAGCCCCGCCACGCGTCCCACAGGCTGCGAGTTCCGGCCCCGATGCCCGTTCGCAAAGGAAGTCTGCCGCCGGCCTCCCGAATGGAAGGTTGCGGGCCGGCATGGCGTGCGATGCCTGAAACCGCTGTACGAACAGCGAGGTTCCGAGTAGCAAGCGAAATTGCGCTGGATTTGGCAGGCCCGAAAGCGCGGCGACCCATCGTCTGTTCAGCCTGCACACGGCGTCGGCATGCATTTGGAACTCTACTGCATCGAACCGGAGAATGTCCCAGGGGCCGGCGTGTCACACGAGCGACCTGAAGAGCCGAGCACGATCGGCAAATTGCAAATTCAAGAGAGCCTGGCGACGGAGACATCCGGGATGGTGCTCCCTTTTCGGCGCCGCGTTGAAGACTCGATCCGCCGCTTCTGCCATGACAATCACTTGTATTGACGAAGCCTGCGAGACGAACTGACGCAGGTGGAGGTGCTTGATATTCGAACGACTGCGCCAAGCCGCAGGATCGCGAAGCTCGGTGCTTGACATGAACTGCCCCAATACGGAAGCGGGCTCTTTGCCGGGCCCGACAGTCGAGTTCACGCTCCGATATATGCGCTCCGAAATTCATCGAACCGCGCCCCGGCAATGTCTGTCGACGACAAGAATACTCCCAAGCAATCCCACTGCGTCTGTCTCGCTCAACGGCGTCACGCGACCATTTACGGATAACGGGCATGGCCCGGAGCACCATGTGGAATATCGCTGCTGCCGCACCCGCTGACCAAAGGGCTGGTCAACCACGCCGCGCCCCCGGGCGTCACCGAGGGCTACGCGGCGGACTGGACCATCGGGCAGTTACGCGAGTCCGCGCAGCGGATCGCGGACCGCATCGAGGCCCTGATAAACGAACGGCCGCCGGCGGCGGAAACGCCGTAGCCATCCACCCTCTCGCGACTACCCGCCGGCGTGCCTTCCCCGGCAGATTTTCAGCCGTTGGTCTCTTCCAGGCGTGGACTGAACTCCGCGCGGACCTGGATTTCGGTCCGGCCCTGGGCCGTAGCCGCTTCGTCCAGCGGTACCGCGCCTTCGTCGGCGTCTCCGGGATCGCGCCTTTCAGGTCGCGGGCCGGGTCGAGTACGGCGACACCCTTGGTCTTTGCTCGCACCCTCCGAACGTCATGCGGCCGGTCACGTCATGGCAGTCAGCAGCTAACACAGGCAAACTCTTCGTAGTCGCCCGGTTGACTGCCCTTGTTGGGCAACCGGAGCGCAAACGCCCTCCCGCTCCCCTCGTCGCGAACGACGACCACAAGGTCGTTGATGACGAAGAACGCCAGGCAGTCGTAGCCCAGGTCCTCGTCCCCCAACGTCGCCGTCCGGCACAGGTTAGCGCCGACCCAACTCCACTGTCCCTCAATCCGCTTGCCACGCACGTTGCCCGTCATCCTGCCGTCGCCGGTGTACCACAAGATCGTCCGGTCGCCTGTCAGTTGCCGGTCGACGACCAGTTCCCGGAATTCCGTCTCGGTCGTGAGCCGCTTGCCTTCGGCGGCGGCCGGCGCGGCAAGCGCCGTGCAGACGAAACCCACGGCCATGATCCAGGGCAACAGGCGCGCGGCCAAGCTGTATCTCCCGGTCATGTTCACCCCTTCGGTCGCCACTCCGTCGAACGACCGCAGCGGGACAGGGTCGATGTTGTTCGCCCGGTCGGGCGGAAGCCTCAATCCCTTGATGAGTTTCCTATGGCTTCGCATTGCTTTCCCTTTGCCGTTTGGTCGCTTTCGCAAGCGATGGAGCGGACGCCCCCTTTTTACGGCGTCACGATGCGCCAGAGAAACACACACGTTGTGCGCGGTCACGGGATAAGGAGAGCATCCATGGACAACGTTGGCATCATCGGCATCGACATTTCGAGGAGACGCTTCCAGGTGCATGGGCTATGTCGGACGGGCGCCGGTGCTTCGCCGGAAGCTCTCGCGCACGATCTGCGCTTTCCGCTCGGTGCTCCAGCGCCGTTGTGGCTGGCGCTCGGCGGATACGTCGGGGCCCCCGCCGCAGGACGCCACGGAGACCCGCGCCGCGCCCCGGTATGGAAGAAACCAGCCAGGCTTTTCGTGCAGGTGCCGCGCCTTGCGATGATGGACGATCGTCGCGTGTCTGCGGCAACCGCTTTGCGGGACCCCTCGAGCATCCACCATGCCGGCACGCGATCTCATCAAGGACTGCCTCACCGAACTCGACGCTTCGGATGACATGCGCGCGCTTTGGCACGCGGCCAACCTAGTAGATGCTGAACGGGAAGTAGCGGGCGTTGATCCGCTCGTAGGTGCCATTGGCGAGGATAATCCGGAGCGCGCCGTTCAGGCGCGACAGAAGGGAGGCGTCCTCGTGGCGCACGGCGAGACCGATCCCCTCGTCCAGCCGGTATCCCTCGCCGACGAACTCGAAGCCGGCGCCCTGGGGGCCCTGAAGCCAAGCGTGTGAGCCCAGGCCGTCGCCGAACATCGCATCCAGACCGCCGGCGACGAGATCCCCGTGTAGCTCCTCCAGCTCGGTATAGAGCTGAATGGTGGCGGTGCCAGCCAGGTTCGCCTTGAGCCAGTCGGAGGCGATCGTGGCGCGCGCCGCACCAATGGTCTTGCCCGCCGCGTCGGCCGGGTCGAAGCCGGAGCCCTTGCGCGCCACGAAGCGGACAACGTTGCCGTAATACCGGTCCGTGAAGCTCACCAGTTGGCGCCGCTTCCCGGTGATCGACATGCTGGCGGCAATCGCATCGAAGCTGCCCGCACGCAGTTCCGGGATCAGCCGCTCCCATTCCTCCAGCACGATCTCGCATTCGGCGCCGAGTTCCGCGCAAAGCGCGCGCGCGATGTCGACGTCGAAGCCCGAGAACTGTCCGGCCTCGTCGACATGGTTGAACGGCGGATAGCCGCCGGTCGTGGCGATACGCAGCTTCTCCGCCGCGAGCGCGGGCGTCGCCGCGATGAGGCCCAACACCAGAGCCGCCAGGAGCGCTCTCATAAGCCTTCTCTGTCCCATTGAACCGGGCACACGCCCACTGAATGTGCTGCGATCTGGATCCCAATGTTACTGCAATATCCGCCCTCGGCCCAATGGCAGGGATGTTGTTTTCCGGTCTAGCCGGATAGACGCGCGGGGCATTTTCTCACTTTGACCGGTTGGCGGATTTCCCGGGATGGTGGCCGAGAGCGGGAAGGGAGCTGGCCGCGGCTCTTCCTTGTCCTCAAGGCCCTCGCCGGCGCCAGGGTGCCGCTGTCGCACCGCCAAATCCGCGAACGTGCCGCAACCCGGCACAAGACTGTCGGCGCAATCCTGAAAAACCTCGTTTAGGAGGGGCGTATCGAGCGCAACATCGAGGGCGGCTTCAGCGTCGTCGCAGGCGCAACGGACAAGCGGGCGGCGGTCGACGCCACCAACACAAATGGCAGTCGCCGGCCACAGGCTCCGAGGTTCCCGGGGCTCGGTTCCGCCAACAACGCCTAGCGGTTCGAGGGGTAAACGCCGTCGGGAACCACCCCCCAACGGCCTGGAAGGCGCTACGCCTCCACCGGGATACTGCATCAAGTGAGCGGCCAGTCCGTGGCCGGAAGCTTGATTCAGGCCATGGCAGCACTTCGTCACGTGGACGGCGGCGGGTCACCCGAAAGGCCGAAGCGAAGCGGAGTAGCGGCGCAGCCGCTTGACGCGCCGACGGCAACGCGGCACCTCGTCAGCTCTCCTCAAGCATGGGGCCAAACCTCAATCAGACAGCGAGCCCGAACCGTCCGCAGAGACCATGAGCACCTACGCATCGATCCGGAAAAGACCGAACAATCTGGGATATCCGGGCAGCGATCACGTCAAATAATCTGGGAAATCCGGCGTCAAATAGCGTGCGAAACAACACCTCCAGGAGGAGTGTCGCCATGTGGTCGAGAGGTGCGAGGCTGCGGCCTCGGGCGAGATCCGACCACTCAGCGCCGACAAGGAGGGCACGGTGCGGCGCGAACGGCGCACGACCATGTCGTGCCGCGCTGTCCGACGCCTTGCGAGCGCATCGACAGCATCAACGCAAGGCTGTTCGCCGACACGGCAGAGTCGGGGGGACCGGTGCTGCCTTGCCTGCCGGCTGCCATTTCTGCCGGGCCGCACTCGGCGCCGAAGCTCCCGGCGATGGCGATCAGCATGCTCGCCGCGCAATCCTGCCCACGATCTGATCCACCGGAGCGCGCGTCAGCCTGCGAGACGAACTGACGCAAGTGGAGGTGATTGATGTTCGAACCGTACCTATCCGCTTGTCACATACACCCACTAGGGATGGGCGTGGAGCAGCATGGACATGAGTGGAAGCCTCCTACATGTGGTGGCTGTCTGCGCTAACCGGATAGGCACGGTTCGAACCACTGCGCCAAGCCGCAAGATCGCGAAGTTCGGTGCTTGACATGAACTGCCCCATTACGGAAGCGGGCTCTTTGCCGGGCCCGATAGTCGAGTTGACGCTCCGATATACGCGCTCCGAAAATCATCGAACCGCGCCCCGGCAATGTCTGTCGACGACAAGAATACTCGGAGATTATGTACCTTATTACCCAGCCGATCTAATCGTCTTCCGTATCTTCCATCCTAACCCTCCGCCTAGCTGAGGCTAATCGTTCCTCTATTTCAATCGTTGGTTTTGTTTGCCATTCCCCACACCACTGATCTCGTTGAGTGGTGGGCCACATGGTTCCTACAGTACCCTCTGACACGATGATCCTCGGGCTATGAACTCGGCAATCTCCTTGAGGACGACTGTAATCATCGGACTCCCAAAAGCGGCAGGTTTCGCAAGCTCGATCACTCATAGCCAAGGCTCCTGCGGGCGCGGAGGCATCGGTGGACGAGGGTACTCGGGAACGGGATAAGGGCTCGACATAGTGCGATCTCCTTCTCTTGAGAGCGCAATTAACATGCTCACGCGGATGGGTATTATTCCTCCGCGCTCACATGCACTGTCTGGTGCGCTCTTCGGCTTACACCAGACCCTCGATTGAACCCGCCCTTCCTCGGCGGGTTCTTTCGTTAGGGCCACCGCGATGTGTCGCGGCCACACATCGGCATTCTGCCGAGTCGATTCGAGAAGTCAACGCTTCTCGATTTTCCCTCAATATCTTTTGAACTCCTAGCCGTTTTACCCTATATTCTAGGAAGAAAGTAAGGACTAGAAAATGGCAAAGAAGGCACCCGGAAAGCACTATCGCGAAGGTCTCTCGCTGGTACAGCTAACCCGCATGTTTCCCGACGATAAGGCAGCCGAGAAGTGGTTTGTCGAGAATCGTTGGCCCGATGGTGCCGTTGCCCATGCTGCGGCTCCCGGAACGTCCAGGAGCGCCCTACACGCAAGCCGCAGCCCTACCGTTGTCGTGACTGCCGCAAGGACTTCTCGGTCAAGACCGGGACGCTTATGCACGGCTCGAAGCTGGGCCTACAGACTTGGGTCATCGCGATCTACCTGCTGACGACCAACCTCAAGGGCGTGTCGTCGATGAAGCTGCATCGCGATCTCGGTGTCACCCAGAAGACCGCTTGGTACTTGGCACACCGCATCCGCGAGACCTGGAGCGACGATCAGGGAGCGCCGTACCCAGGCCCCGTCGAGTATGACGAGACCTACATGGGCGGCAAGATGAAGAACATGCACAAGCACAAAAAGCGGGAAGCTAGGCAGCGCCCGGACCTTGGGAAAACTGTAGTAGTTGGGGCGAAAGAGCGCGATACCAACCGGGTTAGTGCCAAGGTTATCGAGAACGCGGAAAAGCCGACTTTGCATGGTTTTGTCGGAGAAACAGCGGCAAAGGGCGCCAAGGTTTATACCGACGAACATCGCTCTTACCCAGGTCTTAAGGATGTCGATCACGAGGCCGTAAAGCATGGCGCCGGGGAGTATGTTCGCGGGCAGGCTCACACCAACGGAATGGAGTCCTTCTGGTCGATGCTGAAGCGCGGCTATCAGGGCACCTACCACAAGATGAGCCCGCAACATCTGGACCGCTACATCAACGAGTTCGCCGGCCGGCACAACGCTCGCGAGGCCGATACGCCAGACCAGATGGCCATGATCGCTCGCACCATGACGGGAAAGCGCGTGCAATACAAGGACTTGACTTCCAGTTGACAAGCAGAGCCTACAGTTGCTAGAAGAGTGGTGCCCCCGGCGGGACTTGAACCCGCAAGGTCGCCGGACCACTCGATGCCAAATCGAGCGCGTTTACCAGTTTCGCCACGGGGGCACAGAAAGGTTGGGGTCGTAAGACCCACACGACGGTGGGGATCGGATTTTGGGATTCATCTCCCTTCCTCTCTCGAGTAACAGATTCCTAAGCCGCTGATGTTGCGAGCCTTTGTTCCTTGTCATCTTGAACGATCTGGACAAGTTGGTAGCCGAGTTGCTTGGCTCG
>Ga0209022_1003079_pt1 | contig 12367 bp, 8 predicted proteins | sample PinacodermPK_FD_187300 | JGI IMG/M metagenome (GOLD analysis project Ga0209022, IMG submission 187300) | Host-associated microbial community of the marine sponge Aplysina aerophoba from Gulf of Piran - sponge pinacoderm, lysed by proteinase... | ecosystem: Host-associated > Porifera > Sponge >...
CCAGCAGCCAGCGCCAACTTGCTGCGAGTACTACTCGGCATATCCGCCGAAGTCCCATATCAAGCGCGCTCCCAGTTTCCCGACAAAGCGGAAAGCCGGCGAGCGTTCGGCTACGGGATGCCCGACAAGGTCCGGGCTGTGAACTCTGAGCGCGCCCGAGTCGTGCTCTTTCATGAAGGTGAGATTGACGTCAACACGGTTGCGATTCACCCGATCCCAATGCCGGAGTCGTTCACCACTGGAAAATCGGACCGCACAATTACTGTGGCGGTGGCCAACGACCCGCCGGTTCGGCGTCAACGTCGTGAATACACCGCAGGACACCTGGAACTTGATTTCTATCGGGCCATGTCAATAGACGAAGTCGAGGAAATTGTCAGAAAGCAGCCTAGGAGCGAACCAGTTCCGAGTGTGAAGGATCGTCGCCGTGTCGCCAGCAAACTAGAGCCCGGGTCGCAAACCTGTGGTTCCTCCACCCTCCAGGTGAGAACCTGGCAGGCCATGGGTGCCAACTCGCTCAATCCGGACGACTCCGACACCTATTACTTGGTCGTGAAGCACTTCAAGGAGCGTTGGGCTGACAACCTCAAGGAGGATTACACCAGCCAGAAGTATGCGTTGGCCGTGCAGTTGGAGGACAGGTCGCGCATCGATATCGATCTGTATGCGGACGTTCAGTCGCATGTCCGTGTACGAGCCCGGGCGGAAACTCGATCAGACGGCAAAAGCTGACAGGGTCAACGAGTCACCGGATCGACGCATCAGAGATGTCGCTGCTACAGCCTGCACAGCGCCGCATCGGCGGCGATCAACTCGTCTCTATCCGCTGCGACCTCGCCGAAAAGGACACCCGTTGATTCCGACAAGGCAGCAACTTGTAAAGCAACGTCATGTCAGCGTGTGGAGCAGGCGGGAATCGAACCCGCGACCTCCTGCTTGCAAAGCAGGCGCTCTGTGGCTGGTCCGAAATGCCGATTTCGCTTGACACGCAAACTTCTGACCTGGGGTTTTACTTCACCAGTTTGGCAATATTGGTAGAAAAACACCAGCCACCTAGGACCTCGGCGCACATCCGCGACTTATGCCTCGTTTCACGGTACACACAGTTTGCCGCCCTTCAATACCGCCTCACTTCAACCCCAAACGCGAGGCACTCCACTTGTGGACAATTTTCGCACTATTTTTCGTGCTGCTTAACCTGGTGTACCTAATAACCTTTGGGGAGATGCCGAAGAAGTTGGTGGGCACCATTCCGGACGCTTGGTTGTTGCGGCGGGCTCTGGTTCGTCACGATTCCGCGCAAGGCCGCAGATGGTTAGAGTTTCGTGAACCACTAAGGCATTTTGTTGCCACGGAAGTTCATGAAGTCGGCCCGACGATTGAAGCCGTCGAAGCCGCCGCCAAGCAAGGATTGTGGCTAGTTGGGTTCGTGAGCTACGATGCCGCACCTGCATTTGACGAAGCGCTTTGGAGCCGCCGTGACCCCACCGTTCCGCTAGTGGCGTTCGGAGCATTTCAACAACCGCACCTATCACGTGGACCCGCAGGCCGCAACTTTTCGGCGCTTTCATGGGTGCCGAACATTGACCGCAAGACCTACGAGGCAACCATTGGCACCATTCGCGAACTAATCGCGGCGGGCGAAACCTACCAAGTCAACTACACCATGCGGTTGCACAGTGATTTCTCGGGAGACCCCGAAGGTCTCTTCGCCGCTTTGTGCCGAGCGCAACGGGCAGACCATCTCGCATACCTCAACTACGGCAATGTGGCCGTGTGCTCAGCGTCACCCGAACAACTAATTTCTCGCCACGGAACCTCGCTCGTGACTCGCCCGATGAAAGGCACTAGACCCCGCAATCTCGACCCGATGGTCGACCGGCAGTTAGCCAACGCTTTAGTGCGCAGCGAAAAAGACCGAGCCGAGAACACCATGATTGTCGACATCGCCCGTAACGACTTAGGTCGTGTGGCTCGCATCGGTAGCGTGCGAGTAGCGAAACTGCACACCATTGAAAGTTACCCAACCGTGCATCAGATGACCTCAACTATCGCTGCGGAATCCAGCGCCTCGTTGCGCGAGGTGCTTGAAGCCACATTCCCTGGAGCGTCCATAACTGGTGCCCCCAAAATCGCCGCTAGCAAGATCATCGCCCAACTCGAAACGGAACCTAGAGGCATCTACACCGGTTCGGTAGGGGTCGTTGAGCCGGGTGGGGATGCCGAGTTCAACATTGCTATCAGAACTGTGTGGGTCGACCAAAGGGTGGGGCGCGCAACTTACGGGGTTGGCGGCGGGATCGTTTGGGATTCCGTGCCGAGCGCTGAGTGGCACGAAGCTCACGACAAAGCGGCGGTGCTGCACCAAGCAACTAGGCCTTTTCGTTTGCTCGAAACTTTAGCTTGGGAACCTGGTGCTGGGGCTATCTTGTTGGACCGTCACCTCACCCGGCTCGCGGCCTGCGCCGAGCACTTTGGGTTCGATCTTGACGTTGGGGAAGTGCGCCGTAAGTTAGGCGCGATTCGTGGCAACACAACTCAGCGAGTGCGGGTGTTGGTGGCCGCGGACGGTGCCATTGAAGTGCAGTTGTCTGACCTCTCCGCGGCCTCACCTCACCCTGTGTTCAAAATCGCTGTAGACACAGTGCCGGTTCCTAGCCAAGACGAGTTTCTGCGTTTCAAAACAACCCGCCGTGACCGTTACGAACAAGCCTTAGCCCGCCAACCCGAAGTAGATGATGTGTTGTTGTGGAATGAGCGAGGCGAGTTGACCGAAACGACTATCGCTAATGTGGTTTTGGAGATTGACGGTGAGGCAGTCACCCCGGCTGCTTCAAGTGGGCTTCTGCCCGGGACTTTGCGGGCAGAGTTGTTGGAGAGTGGCAGTATCCGTGAGGAGATCGTGCCCGTTGAAGACCTCGACCGTGCCGACGCGGTTTGGTTAATCAACTCGGTGCGAGGCTGGATTTCGGCTCAGGTAAGCCAGGGCTGCACCACCCCGACGCAGCACGCTCAAGCCAAACGTTGACGGTTCGCGCCTAAGCCGAAAGCCAAACACTTTGAAGACGGTTGTTTTCTGCAAGTTCCGATATTGCGCTTATGCCGGCTAATGTCGCACGCCTCTACTAATCTAAGGACTGAACTTTCACCCTTTCTTGATCGGAGTCGCAACATGGCCAGCAACACAACACTGCACAAAGCCCGCAAGGACCCGAAAGACGAATTTTACACACAGCTCACAGACATAGAAAACGAGTTAAGGCATTACAAGCACCATTTCGAGGGGAAAGTCGTCTACTGCAACTGTGACGACCCCTACGAGTCTAACTTCTTTAAATTCTTCGCTATGAATTTTGAGCATCTGGGTTTGAAGAAGTTGATCGCCACAAGTTACTCAGGTTCACCTGTTGCTGGGAGTCAACTCAGCTTTGCTGAAATCGGCGTGGCGAACGGGAAGCGAGCACACAAGATTGTCGTTAACGAGGTCAATGACTACGACGGAAACGAAGCGGTAGGATTGAGCGATGTGGAATGGTTGTTGAAAAACAACGTGAACACTGCCGTTAACCTCATGGGTGACGGCGACTTCCATAGCGCCGAATGCACAGCCTTGTTAGAGGAAGCGGACATTGTGGTGACTAACCCTCCGTTCAGTTTGTTCCGTCCGTACGTTGCGAAGTTGATGGAGCACAACAAGCGGTTCCTGATCTTGGGCGACCAGAATGCTATCACCTACAAAGAGATCTTTCCGTTGTTGAAAGATGAAACGATGTGGCTCGGAGTGAACAACGGTGGCACAAAATGGTTTCGAGTTCCAATGGACTATGACATAAGAACCGAAGCCCGGAAGAAGATTGAGGACGGAATCAAATATATAAGTATGGGTCGAATCAACTGGTTTACCAATCTTGACAACGAAAGAGCCAAACCACCGTTGACTCTGTTCCGCGAGTACAACCCGGCCGAATACCCGACCTACGACAACTACGACGCAATCAACGTAGACAAGGTTGCTGACATCCCCGTTGACTACTACGGCGTGATGGGAGTACCCATCACATACATGGCGCACCACATCCCTGCCACACACACACACACACACCACAGTTCAGGATTGTCGAAGCGAGACGGATCAATGGTCACGACAAGTACGACCGAGGATACGTCAAAGGACAACGCAAATACGGACGAATCTTCATCCAACGTTCAACATCGTCGGGTTCCGCAAAGGCAACTACGGGAAAGACTTGAGACTCACAACAGGGAAGGAACCATATCTTCGCATTCTGATTCAACAATCGATGACCAGCCAATAGAGAGAGAGAGAGAGAGAGAGAGAGAGAGATTCAAGATACTCAGCTACCCAGACGGGAAGCAAGGACCAGGACAGTGGATTCCGCACGTCAACGGTCAAACCAAGTACGCACGAGTTCTCATCCAACGTTCAGAATTCTAGGAATAGGAAACTCAGCGAGGGTAATCGGGGAAGGCGGGCTGACGGTGATCAACGGCCGCAAGGTATACAACAGAATCTTCATCCAACGTTCGAGATAGTAGGATTGGACCGTCCACTCATGTATGAGTTGACGGGCAAAGTCAGCCGATTCAAAATTAACAACAAAGAAATATACGCACGAATATTGATTAGGAGGAAGCAATGGATGTCAGACTCAATAAAGTGACGGTGGGAGAACTTGTGAACGGTTACTGCGATGACGGTGCAGGTGGCGTGTTCGGTTATGGCGGCAAGTTAGACATTCGGCCGCCGTTCCAACGCGAGTTCGTCTACAAAGAAAAACAGCGCAACGCTGTGATCGAAACAGTCAACAAAAACTTCCCCCTAAATGTCATGTACTGGGCTGAGCGCATTGACGGCAGTTACGAGATTATCGACGGGCAGCAGCGCACCATCTCGATCGCCCAGTACGTGACCAATCAGTTCTCGCTCGACCAGATGCTCTTTGAAAATCTCCCCCCCGACAAGCGACAACACATTTTTGATTACGAACTGACGGTCTACGTTTGCAGCGGCAAAGACAGTGAAAAACTCGACTGGTTCAAGGTCATCAACATCGCCGGAGAGAAACTGACCAACCAAGAACTCCGCAATGCGGTTTATTCCGGGCCGTGGGTCGCCGATGCCAAACTGTGGTTCAGCAAGAACGGATGCGCCGCGTCCAAACTCGGAGGCCGCTATGTCTCAGGCAGCCCAATCCGACAGGAGTTTCTTGAAACAGCGATCCGCTGGGTGAGCCCCGACAATATTGAGGCGTACATGAGCGAGCATCAGCATGATCCAGATGCCATGGCGTTGTGGACGCACTTCAAAGCGGTGATCGATTGGGTGAAGCATACCTTCAATGAGGATCGCCCTGCGATGAAGTCTGTGGATTGGGGACCACTCTACGACAAATACAAGAATGCCCCGTTAAACCCAGCAGATATTGAGGAAGAGACGCAACGATTAATTGACGATGAGGATGTCCAAAAGCACGCGGGAATTTACCATTACATTCTCACGCGTGACGAGAAGTATCTGAACATTCGTTCATTCCCGAAGGCTGTGAAGCAAAGGGTTTACGAAAAGCAGAATGGCAAATGCGCCGAATGCGGCGCAGAATTCAAGGTGTCTGAGATGGAAGCCGATCACATCACCCCATGGTCAAAAGGCGGAAAAACTGTTGAGAAGAACTGTCAGATTCTATGCAAGCAGCACAACCGCCGAAAGGGGAAACACTGAGACACGGCGGTTGAGAAATCAGGTGACTCTCTGGTATCTGCTAGCGGTTTGTTGAATCATCACGCGTCTTGCTGGACTTGGAAGTTGCTAAGCGTATCCGGCCATCCTCTTCTCGAAAACGGCCGTGTTCAACGTTATAATCTACTGCTTCCTTTATACGTTCATTAAGTTCGCGTTCGTTATATCCATTCAAAGGTAAATTGCACCTAATATATTGTTGCAGATCACTTAGTTCCAATTCCATGTCTTTGGACATCACCTTGAAAACGTACTTGCGCCAATCATCAAGGTCAATGGGCATCTTTTTTGGCGTAGTGGATGTCTTTGACACGCTACCCGTTGCTGCCGTGCCTGCACTTCCTGAAGACTTGGACTCGTTAAAGTCACGACTGCCATTCAAAAACTCACTCAGAATCGGCCCCGCCTCAGAAGGATCAGGCGAAAGTTTTTGGTGGACTTTGGATCCCAATTCCGTGACCTTGTGATGATTGTCTTGCACCTCAATCAAAGGCCCGAGTGTCTCAGATTTCGGATTGCTAAGTTCGTTGATGGAATTATTGATATAGGAATGAAGCGTTTTGTTCTTCGTGTCAGTATCGAAATTTCCGTCGTTTGTGGATTCGTTGCAGCGTTCAATGATGCGCGTGCGAAGTTCCTCATCCGTCATTCCGGAATGATCTGTGCAAGATTTATTCTGATCGGCAACCAAGGCGGTAAGCGCAAAATAAGCGACCTCAATCTTCTTCGGCAGTGATCGTTTGCGCTGCTCACCGTAACGAAGTTGCCAAACGGGGATTGCGACGGCGGCCACGACTCCGACGATTGCCAAAATCAGCTCAATAGACACGATGTTGGATGCTACGGTTCGATTGAGTGCAATATGGAACTGACGCACAACCAACATGAAGTCGTACCAAATGAAAACGGAATCCGGCGGTGGTGGTCGTGACCATCAAACAGACATAGTAGCCAATTCAGACGCTGAAAGCAAGCGCCGATCCTGACCGCAAGCCTAAACTTAGCTGGATCGCAATGACATCTACAATTATCGCCAACGGCAATCAATTGGGATTGCTTGCCGTTGATCTGCGGTGTAACGCCCGGGATTGGTTGTTCCAACGCCGCGCTGCATGCGTTCGATGGCTTTTACCACGCGGCGGTCATTCGCTGATGCGAGACCTTCGGTGCGGCCTTCAAGCAGCGCGACGAGCACGCGTCCGTGCATCTCCGTGAACCGAGGCGGTACGGCCTCACCGATCATCGCCCGCACAGCGGTTGGGCCCCAGTCGTCGAGTGCCCCTCCCCAGTCGAAGTCGTCAGGAATCGTCTGGAGATGAGCGCACTCCAACGGGCTAAGGACACGGTTCTCGACTGGATGGATCGTGTTGTCCGAGCCGACGTGACCACTTGCCGTTGTGATGGTCGGTGCCGGTGCGTCGGGTCGCATTCGGGAGTAGCTTGACCGGCGAAAACCACGGACGAGGCGATAGCTGCCATCTGCTTCCTGGACCACAGGTCTCAGAAGTGGGTTGTTGCACGCGGGACACACTGCGTCATCCGCACCAACAGGGGAATTGCAGCGGTCTTCGCACACGGCCGTATCCCAGGCGCGTCCGCCAGAACTGGGTGGAATGGCAGCGACCATGCGGTACTGATGGTTGAAACCCCACACTGGTACCGCGTGCATCGGTCGTGACGGGTCGCGCGCAGCCTCCTTACTCTTGGCATCAAGACACTTCGCGCCCAGATGCGACAACGCTTGTTCAAGTGATGTCCAGTTGCCGGCTTCAGCGGAAGCGGTGGGAATCGGGTAAGGTACGCACTCCGATTGGGCGAGTGCAGCGATGGCTGGCTCATCATTCCGAACGAATGTTGTGAATGCCCTCACCCGACGTTGCGGAACGCCGTAGTCTGCCAAGTCGGTCAAGAACGGAAAACACTCGTAGCGCGGGCCTAAGAGGTCTCTCAGCAGCACAGCAGCCGAGATCGGCTCACCGTTCCGAGGATTGAGAACCAACCGTGAGAGAAAGGCAGCAACGTTCTCGACCACAACGATCCGCGGTTGTAGCCTGTTCGCCACTTGGGCAATCACTTCGACGAGCAAGTTGCGACCATCACGACTGCCCGCCGCGGCATCTCCTTCGCGACCTCGGCCACCACGCGCAGTGCTCATTCCCTGACATGGAGGGCACGCCGAGAGCAGTGCGGGTCGGCCCGAACGTGATTCGTTATGGTACGAAGCGATGACATCGCGCCATGTGAATCGGAGATCACCCGGAACCCCTCGTGCGTCCTTGTGATTTGCCAGCGCTACTGCCAAGCGGCGTTGCTTGATCTCAGCCATGACCCTGAAAGAAAAACCTGCCTTCGCGTAACCGACATCCCCAGCACCACAATTGGAGAAAAGGCTTGCTGCGTCCAACGTCGAGGAACTCATCTCAATTTCCCGTTTCGTTGGGTGATCTAGGATCACTGGCAACTTGCAGCGACGCTTGATGTGCTTCAAGGAAGTCGGCATTAGATCGTTTCGTCTTCGCCAACAAGTTTAGCCATGTTGAGTGGACCACAGTTCCATCTTTGATATAACGGCGGAGCAAGTCGGCTTGCATTTGGTCGGCAAGGTCTATCTGGTCGACGATCAAGTGAAATATGCAACCGTTGGCCCAGCGACCAGTTATGGCTTGCTCCTGCTTCTGCTATTTGCCTTCAATGAGTTCACCACCCGCGGAGTTGATCTCGATCTGGCGGCAGATGCCAAACGGTGCAAGCTTGCCGATACCCTTGCGACCCATCACCGGCCTTTTGAACTTAGGCGATCTGGGTCCGTTCTTCGAACGTTTCCGGCGGTCGCCGCCGACATCCAAGAACAGAGATTGCGCTTCTTCGGGACTCATCCCATGGCCGTTGTCTTCGACGATGATTTGCCACAATTGACCGTCACGGTAAGGGTTGTCGAGTTGGGTGCCCAAAGGCAGACTCACGGTCACGTGTGTTGCGTCTGCGTCGTAGCCGTTGGCGATCAGTTCAGCAACGACAGCGGAAGCTCGGTCATAGAGTCGGACCCCCAGTTTGTCGATCGTGAGTCGGGAGATATTGAGCTGGTAGCCCTCGGTGCCATCATCTGGGCTCATAGTTAGTCCATCGTAGCACCAAGTGCCGCACACGACGACCTTGCCGATATTGAACCCACTAACGTAAGAAATGTACCGTAGGCATTGTCGGTTGGTGGGTGTTTGGATTCGCGAGCAAACCCCGACATGTTTAGCACCTGTGCGCGCATCAACGCTTTCCTAGCACTCGAACCGAGCAGCGCGAACCGCACACCATGCTCTTCGATCAGACGGTGAACCTCGTTGAGCAGTGGCGGAATTCGTTGCACTTCGTCAACCACTACTCAATCACCATGTTGTGGGTCGCCCACTAATCGAGGAAACAATGATGGATTTGCTAACAGGTCGGTGAACGGTGCTTCATCAAGAAGATCCATTCGCAGAGCACTCGGAACGTTCTGTTGCGCCCAAGTGCTCTTGCCGACACCGCGTACGCCAAGTAAGAGAAAACTTCGAGCGGGGACATTCGCGAGCCTTTTGTACGTCACTACCTAAAAAAAAGCCGAAAAATGCTTCTTTGCTATACAAAATTCGACAAAACACTAGCGCTCAGCGTTGCTCAGCGTTACTCAGCGTTACTCAGCGCTTCGACTATGGCGACCCGTGCTTGGGTAGGCGCTTCGACTTGGATCATGTGGCCCACCCCTTCAAGCACCGTCACCGATGCGGGCGGATCGAACGCGGCTATCAACTCTTGCGCCGCTTTGAGCGGTGTCATCTTGTCTTCACTCCCCAAAATGACCGACACCGCACAACGGGTTGCGGCGGCGGCATCAAGCGCGCCGCGGTATTTATCGCAGGCGTTCAGGTCAACCGCAAGAACACCCTCAGGTGATGCTTCGACAAGCGCCCTTGCAGCACCCAACTGCCAAGTTCCAGGTGTTGGGTGCGAGCCGAGGTGGGCGTTGCTACTGAAACCCCATGAGGCCATCAAGGATGCGGCGTTGGTTGCATCCGTTGATGCCGCCAACAACAGGTCGGGATGCACTTTCATGGTGGCGGCAGTGCCCAACAACACCAGCGACCGCACTGCGGACGGGTGACGTTTAGCCGTTTCCAAAGCGATGTAGGTGCCCATTGAGTGCCCAACGAGATGAGATTGACCGAAACCCAATTCGGTTATTGCCTTAGCGACCCAATCCGCTAGCCCTTCAACACTCTTGAGCGTTGGTCCGCCGGTGCCACCATGCCCCGGTAAGTCAAGCGCAGCGACACGATAACCGTGATGTGCCAAATAACGAGTTTGCAATTGCCAAACCGTGCGGTTCATTCCCGCCCCGTGCAGCATCACCACCGTTGGTTCGCATCTCTCAGCGCCATCGCCAACAATGGCCGGCTTGCCACCAGTGGCGTAGCGTACTTGGCGATCATTCAGCGTGAACTGCATTGCTCGGTCACCGGCCTAGCGTTGCGAAGCCCGCAAAGCTCGGGCTAAGTCGTTGACAATGTCTTGTGGGTCTTCGATCCCCACCGACACCCGAATCAAATCTTCACTCACGCCCGCCGTGGCTAGGTCTTGCGCAGATAGTTGCTGGTGGGTGGTGCTTGCCGGGTGAAGCACCAGCGTTTTCGCATCGCCCACATTGGCCAGATGCGAAGCCAACTTCACGGCCTCAATGAACTTCCGACCTGCCTCACGGCCACCTTTAACCCCAAAGCTCAAGATCGCGCCAGCACCATTGGGATACAAACGACTAGCAAGTTCTTGATCTGGGTGAGTCGGCGCACTCGGATACTTAACCCAGCTAACAGCAGGATGCTCAACCAGCATTTCGGTAACCGCAATGGCGTTGCTCACATGTTTTTGCATACGCAAGGGCAGAGTTTCGATCCCTTGGAGCAACTGGAAAGCGTTCGCTGGGCTCATCGCCGCTCCGAAGTCTCGCAACCCCTCGGCGCGGGCACGGGTGATGAAAGCGCTCGGCCCGAACTCGTCGGCAAAAGTAATACCGTGATAACCGGCGTATGGTTCGGTGAGCGTGTCGAAACGCCCTGAGCCTGCGCCCGCTGTTTCCCAATCGAAACGGCCACCGTCTACTAGCGCACCCCCGAGCGCCACCCCGTGACCCCCGAGGAATTTCGTAACCGAGTGCATCACGATGTCGGCACCGTGCTCAATGGGACGAATCAGGTACGGTGTGGAGAACGTTGAGTCCACCATTAGCGGCAACCCAGCGTTGTGCGCGACCTCAGCAACTGCAGCAATGTCAAGCACTTCAATGCCAGGGTTGCCTAACGTTTCAGCAAACACCAGACGGGTATTGTCTTGTATCGCAGCGGCAAACTGCTCGGGCGAGCGAGGGCCGACAAACGTTGTGGTGATGCCGAAGCGAGGTAGCGTCACGTTGAGCATTTGGTGCGTCCCGCCGTAAATGTTGCGGCTGGCCACGATGTGGGAACCTTGCCCCATGAGGGTAACGACAGCGAGATGGAACGCTGCTTGGCCACTCGCCGTGCAGACCGCACCCACGCCACCTTCTAATGCAGCGATGCGTTCTTCAAGCACCGCGACCGTGGGGTTGGTGAGCCGAGAATAAAGGTGACCGGGGATTTCGAGGTTGAACAACCCCGCCGCATGGTCTGTGTCGTCAAACACATATGAGGTCGTCATATAAATGGGGACTGCCCGAGCGCCGGTGGTTGGGTCGGACCGTTGGCCGGCGTGAAGGCTCAGCGTGTCGAACCGATAGAACTCCGCTTCGATCATTGGGCGGGGGTTGCGGTAACAGTTGGCGTGTCGGTAAGGGGGGTAGTGTCAGTGTCGGCAACGGCGGATGTGGTAACGGAGTTGGGCTGCTCTGCTTGCGGGTGACGGTAGAAATCGCGGGTCTCGGGGGCGAGCGGTTCGTTGCCTAGCACTAAGTCGGCGGCTTTTTCGGCGAGCATCATCACCGGGGCATAAATGTTACCGTTCGTGACATACGGCATAGACGATGCGTCTATCACTCGGAGCCCTTGCGTGCCATACACCCGCATGGTCAGGGGATCAAGCACCGCATCGTCACCAATCCCCATTTTGGCTGTGCAAGACGGATGTAATGCGGTTTCGGCATCGGCTCGCACCCAATCGAGTATTTGTTCGTCACTATCGACTTCGGCACCCGGGGAGATCTCGCCACCGTTAAAACTAGCCATTGCTGGTTGATTGAGAATGCGGCGAGCGTGGCGCACCGCTTCTACCCATTCTCGGCGGTCTTGGTCGGTGGACAGATAATTGAAACGCAACGCTGGTTTGGCCTTAGGGTCGTTGCTGCGTATCTGAACCGACCCACGCGCATCGGAATACATCGGCCCCACATGTACTTGGTAACCGTGGCCGCCCGATGGCGTGGTGCCGTCGTAGCGAATCGCGATTGGCAGGAAATGGAACATCAGGTTGGGGTATTCGACTTCGGAGTTGCTGCGAATGAACCCGCCCGCCTCGAAATGGTTTGACGCGCCCGGGCCTTTGCGCGCAAGCCATTGCAGGCCAATCCAAGGGCGTCTCCACATGGCGAGGTTGGGTTGCATTGAGACT
>Ga0209022_1003081_pt1 | contig 12354 bp, 7 predicted proteins | sample PinacodermPK_FD_187300 | JGI IMG/M metagenome (GOLD analysis project Ga0209022, IMG submission 187300) | Host-associated microbial community of the marine sponge Aplysina aerophoba from Gulf of Piran - sponge pinacoderm, lysed by proteinase... | ecosystem: Host-associated > Porifera > Sponge >...
CCAGGGATACAACCCGCTCGTCGCAATCCAGATCGCCCTCGCCGGTAACGCCGCGAACTTGATCGACAACCCTCAACAGCCAAACAGCCAAATCACAAACCAGAAATAAAAACGGGCGAGTAGTTACCACTGAAGAAGACTACAGGACCTATCCAGTCAAATATGCGCCATTTGTGAACACGGTCCAGCAATCGATGATGGAAACCGCTGTCCTGTTGCTTGGCTTTTCAGGAGATGATCCAAATTTCTTGCATTGGTCCGGTTGGGTAAGAGACAACCTACAGAAGGCTGCACCAAAGATCTATCTGGCTGGTTGGTTCAATTTCTCTCAACCTCGACTAAGGATGTTAGAGAGACGAAATGTAATGGTCATTGATCTCGCTCTACATCCTAAGTCGGGAGAATGGCCCGATACTCTCAAGCACCAATACGCGACAGAATGGCTTTTGAGAAGCTTAGAACATGGTCGACCCTACAATATATGCGACTGGCCAGCTAGCCCAAAAAAGAAGGATGAACAGCCTAGCCCGCACCTCGAACCGATCCAACGTATAGTTTCCGAAGCGCCTAGAACGGAGAGTACACCTGCGCTGGAGCCGGGTGATACACTCAAGGACGGCACAACAGGGATTAGGGAAACATTAGACGTCTGGGAACACAACAGAAAGCTGTATCCAGGATGGCTGATCCTGCCCAGCAGTAAACAACGACGACTGAGTTTGTGCACGGAAGAGTGGGTACCGCATATACTTCGCGCATTGTCGGAAATGGAGGCGCTCGATCAGTTATCTGCCATTTTTGAATGCGTTTGGCGAAAAGCTACGCAATTGGAACCTCCAAGTGTGGAACTAAGCGAAGCGGCTGCAAACGTGTTGAAGATGATCGATTGTCAGGACCGGACAGTTAGAGGCATTAAGCAATCCAACCAAGACTGGGGAAAGATACGAAGGGAGTGGGTTAGCGTGGCGATGGCGTTAGCGACTGACGCTCGTCATGAATTCGACCGTGACGAATTCGAGCAATGGATGGAGCAAATTTCCAGGTTTGTGGATGACGACGCTGATGTGAAACACTTCATTAGCTATGAAAACTGCCTGTGGGCAGCAAATGACCTGAATTATGAGCAACTGCACGTCCAACTAACGGACTGGTCTCCGGGGGGTGGTGATCCTGTATGGAAAATGCGAAAGGCGGCGCTGCTCTTCGAGGCGGGCTTGCAGGGGGACGCCGAAAGGCACATTCGCGAAGCTCTTGCCTCTATAAGGGAAAATACGGTCGATCCCCGTAGCTTGGCAAACCCGTCAAGGGAGGGCTGGGCATTATGGTCCGCATTGCAGCGAGAAGAGATTTTTGAGAGCCCGGCCAGCACCTTCGTGAGATGGGAAGAGCTCTCTATATTGAAGTGTAATGCCAACGTGGAAAAGCAAAGCTACGCGCAGGCCATATCTCAAAGAAGCGAAAGCACGGACTCTCCTCCTTTCGACCTCGGTGTGATCCGCGGCAAGGGTATAACATTTTCAAACGTTGCATACTATAGGTACTTGGCAGCTCATCGAGGCAACAGACTGACGGAGGTTGCCGGTCTTCCACCTGCTCAAGATGGCATAGCAGTGGCTTCCGATATATTGGGGCACTCGGCAGAGGAACTGGCTCAACACGAGCCTGAATTGGCGTTAAGATTGATTCTGCGCGTAAGCACGTATGATCAAGATAAAAGGCTTAACAGAATTCTGACCCGATCCTTGGTCGCATCCACGCCTCATGAAGTGATAGACAGGCTCAGTCAAAGCACACTCAATGTCATTCGATTTGCATTGCCTCGAATGTCTGTAGCGGGACAGAGAGGCGATGTGATTGTTTGGATTGAGAAGTGCCGTGTGGCGATGGAGGCACTTTCGCGATTCGTTTTGCGGCTGGAAACAACATCAGTAGAGGCAATCTTCTCTGAAGCTCTGGGTTGGTATGCAAATGGGACTATTGCCAAGGATCCTTGGTTTATTCAACCCATTCGACACCTGCTGGCAAGATGTTGCGAAGCGTTACCAAGGTCGAGAATGAGTGCCCGATTCTTTGACCTTATGTCAGCGCCGGTGGTGGGCATGAATGGATTCCATGCGTTCAATGGTCAGTATGTTGAACCAGCATACGTCCTACCGCGTAGCATCGAATTGCCAGTTCGCGATAGCGAGACGGAGGCAAAGTGGCGAGACCTGATTGGCCTGATCGTACGGGGACTTCGCGAAGGAGGAGAGGCGCGCAAGCGTGTATCTATGAGATTATGGCGCATAGGTCGTAATGGTGTTTTGACCGAGGCGGAAGAGCAAGAGGTGGCGGAAGCCCTTTGGGAAGATGATATTGCCGAGTGCGACGACCTGCCGCGCGATACAGATCTAATGGATTGGCCATTTCTTCTACTTCCGGAACCGTCTGTGGGGCTCGCGGAACGAACGTTTAGGAAAAAGTGGTTGGAGTACGCTTCTCCCGTAGATAGTGAGGGAGAGGAGAGAGAGCCGCTGTCGATGGAAGACATCAACAGTGCTTTGTGGCAGATCGGAATGGCACTGCAAGGTTTGCGAAGGAGCGGGAGGGAAATAGCGTTATCAGGGGCGGAAGTGAGTGGAATTGCTTCCTTGGTCGAGTGTTGGGCAGATACCCCGCTGCCGACAGAACTGCGATTGTTGCAAAGGCAAGGGCTGCCGCTTACCGAGGGGATATTGAGTTTAGAACGAGGGATCTCTGGTTTGCAATTTGTAGCGGCCGAGATTGGCGAGTGTTGTGCGATAGGAGAAAAGCTGTTCAAGAAGGCTCAAGACTTTCAGAACCATGGTGTACAAACGAGAAGCCTAGCGGCAGGCTTGGTGAAGAGTTGCCCAAGTCACTTCAGCGAAATCGTCCAGTGGATGCGAACGGGAATGGCTTCTGATGACAAGCATACGGCGTCTGATGCGATAAGGGGTTTATCATTTTGGCTTCGGACGAGCAGCGAGCGGCCGAATGATATTCAGGCACCTACTGTCGATCTAGTTCGAGAGATCGGCGTGATCGTAGCTACTCGCAGGGAACCGGCGTTAGCGGCAGCGCTGGAAAGTGGCAAAACTATTCTCACTCATGGTACAGAGGAGCAAAGGAGTGAGGTGAGGAACTTGGTATATGAAGGTCTGATTTATCTTGAAAAGGCTCTTTCTTATGAGCGAAAAAACGATGGGGATGATCGAGAGCGCGATGAAGAGATGGACATTCCGCTATTGCGTCGGGGCTGCGCGGAGTTGGCTCATGCGATGGCGAACGATGGAATGGAAGATGACCAGGTCATCGCCAATTGGATTGAACGCGCAACAACGGATCCGTTGCCCGAGGTTCGTTATGTTTCAGAGACGATGGCGATAAGTTCGGGTTCGGATCGTTAGCCGCATAGAGGCGTGGAGTAGGACAGCTTGCGCGGGGATGGGCGTCAGCCGGCTCAACCCGGGCATCACCCTGGTCGTGCGCGAGCAGGGCGCGTGCCAATCTTCTTCGCATCCGGTCCTTCTTGCGCTGCTTCCAGCAGGCGCAGGGTCTGGATGTAGTCGCGCTTGCCGCGCGGCCCGAAGCGGGCCTCCAGCAGGCGGCGCAGCGTATCGAAGGCGGGATCGAGCTTCCATCCCCGCAGCGGCGCCGCCTGGTCCAGGGCGCCCGGCTTCTTCTCCAGCAGCGACAAGTAGTGCAGCGGGTCGTAGACCACGTCGCCGCGGACATAGGAGCGCCGGTGGCGGGCGACGATCTCGGCGCCGAGCGCGATCTCGACCCGGTCGACATAGCCCTTGATCGTCACCTTCTTGTGGGCTTGGTAAGCCTCCGGCGAGGGCCGCCTTCTCGACCTAATGTGATTTCGCGAGTTTGTGCGATCGGGAGTGGACACTTGGGAAGTGTCCACCAAGGACCAAGTGGACACGATCGCAGATGTCGGATTCAGATGAGAAGTCGGTGGGGTTGCCGGCAAGGCGGGCTGCTTCGCGGAGGCGCTGGAGCGAGGCGGAGAAGCGCCGGATCGTTGCGGAGAGCTACCAGCCGGGGGTTTCGGTTTCAGTGGTGGCCCGGCGCAACGACGTAAACGCCAACCTGGTGTTCAACTGGCGGCGGCGGTTTCGCGAGCGGGGCGGCTTCGTTCCGGTGGTTGTCGAACCGGATCGCCTGCTGCCGCCCCCGCCCGATGCCGGTTCCGGCGCCGTGCCGGCGACGGGGCGGATCGAGATCGCGCTGGCGGACGGTGCACGGGTGATCGTCGACCGGGAGGTGGACGGCGCGGCGCTGCGGCGGGTCCTTTCGGTCCTGGCGCGGCGATGATCCCGGTCCCGGCCGGGGTTCGTGTCTGGCTGGCGACGGGGGTGACGGACATGCGGCGCGGCATGAACACGCTGGCGCTGCAGGTGCAGGAGGCTCTCGGTCGCGACCCGCACCCAGCGCTGCCGCGTGCACTTCATGCGCAACCTGCTCGCCCATGCCGGACGGCAGGGCCGGCGCGTGGTCTCCGCCTTCGTCGCCACCGCCTTCGCCCAGGAGGACGCCGAGGCCGCAAGCGCGCAGTGGCGCCTGGTCGCCGACCAGCTCAGACCCAAGGCACCCAGGCTCGCCACCCTCATGGACGATGCAGAGCACGACGTCCTCGCCTACATGACCTTCCCCAGGGAGCACCGCCAGAATTTACACTCGACCAACCCGATCGAGCGGCTCCATGCCGAGATCAAACGACGCACCAACGTCGTCGGCATCTTCCCCAACGAGGGCGCCATCACACGCCTGGTCGGCGCGATCCTCCTCGAGCAGAACGACGAATGGGCCGTCGCAAGGAGATACATGACGCTGAAATCGATCGCTCCCGTGAGCGACAATCTAACCGTCAAGCTGCCCGCCGTGGCAGCCTGAGCGTCCCGGCCCTAACCGCCGGATACCGCAACCGACGCCAGGCTCTTACACCACGGACTGGGACACGATCGAAACATTCCCGAGACATCGGAAATAAAGATGTGCCCTACGATTAGTGGCAACGAAACGGACGTAAGTTTCGTCGGAGTTCGAACCGGAGAATACACAACTATTGCGGTCGCACGCCGGGCAAGCATCCGTGTGGCGTCTTCCCGCTGCAACCTTCTGGCGGCGACCGGACCACGATCCCGAAAATTTGGATGTTTTCATCTTGGCCCTTCGGACCAGGACAATGACGAACAATGTCGAGCTAACCGTGGCGGAGCTGATCGCGGCGCATTTCGATACCTGGCGCCTACTTCTCGAATACGACGAAGACCGGCTGGACATGCCGTCCCACGCAATGGCCGCTACCGGGACGCTAGACCTTGAGAGTGTGGTGGACGCGATCGACGCGTTCAGAGAGGACCTCGCTGGCAAAGGTGAAGTTTCACCGCACTTCGGCAATCCGCGGGGCGACGCGGTGGCAGCCATACTCGGCAACATCGATCAGACGATATTCGGCGAACCGCTCTCCCGCAGCCGCGAGGAAAAGGCGGCTCACCTGCTCTATTTCGTCGTCAAGGACCACCCGTTCACCGACGGCAACAAGCGCATCGGGGCTCCCCTGCTCCTGTTCTACCTGGCAAGGGAGGGAATGGCGCAGCCGCTCGATCCGCGGGCGCTCACCGCGCTTACCCTGGCGATCGCCGAAAGCGCCCCCGCCCGCAAGGACCTGATGATTCGCCTCATCGTCAACCTGATGGCGGAATGAAGCGAATGAGCGGCCCTGTCGTCGACCGCGATGGGCAGGACGCTGCCTGGTATCCCCAGAAGACCATCCCGTCACAGCGCTGCTGGGACGATGCGACGGGACGGAGCGATTCTCGGTCGCGGTACTCGGCTTGATGTCAATTCCCAAGCGCAATCATCGGCCGAACGGCGCGCGGCCAGTCGTGTATCAATGGCGGTCGTAGACAAGGAGCGCCGGCTGGTGATGGATCGCCTCTCCTGCTACCGGTAGGTCGAGGCTGGACAAGTCGTCGGCCGTTATGGCGGCGGTGAGGGAAGAGCACCGAATGGACCGGATGGAACCTTGCGAGCGCCGGACGGCGGTCGCGCACAGCCGGCTGGCGATGCGCGAGCTCCGGCTGGACGCGGCCCGCGAACGCCGGCACGGGCTGCAGGTCATGACCTTCGAGCAGCTCGCGGCGCGCCTCGCCGGCGGATTTTCCCGGCCGATCGACGACGATGCCCTGCGCGAGGCCATCGGGTCGGTCCTGCCGCATACCGAGCTTGGCGAGCTGGACGGGATCAAGGCCCTGCCCGGCATGGTGAACGCGGCGGCCGACACGCTGCGCAAGGCGTGGCGTGCGGGCATCGACCTTGCGTCGCGGGCCGGCGACCACCCGCGCCTGGGCTCGATCGCCGCGCTCGAGGAGGCCACCCTCGACGCGCTGCCGCCAGCGATGAAACGGCCCGCCGACCTGGCGTCGGCCGGTCTCGACCGGCTGGATCGGGCGCCGACACTGTTCGGCCCGATCGAGATCGTCGGCATCACCGAGCTCTCGCCGGTCTGGCGGCCGCTGCTGCACGCGATCGCCGGAAGGTTGAAGCTGCGCTGGATCGCGGGACCCAGGCCGGTACCGGCCTGGCTCGACGGCGATGCGGTCGACATCGTCCGGACGGAACCGAACGCACCGGGAGTCTCCGCGGTGAGCGCGGCGACCGCCTATCACGAAGCGGTGGAGGCGATGCGCTGGGCCCGGGGACTCGTCTCGTCCGGCCGCGCCCGGCCCGCCGACATCGCCATCTCGTCTGTCGTTCCGGCGGAATACGACGATCATTTCCTGGCGCTTCGGGGAGACGCGAACCTGGAACTGCACTTCGTGCATGGGGTCAGCGTCACCGCATGCCGGGACGGGCAGGCGGCGGCCGCGCTCGCCGACATCCTGTTGCGGGGCCTGTCTCAGACGAGAATGCGGCGGCTGAACGCGCTCCTGGGGGCGCATCCCGGTCCGTTCCGGGAACTGCCAGAGGGGTGGACCTCGATACTGCCCGCCGATGCGCCGCTGTCGTCGGTGGAAGCGTGGACGCGGCTGATCGACGGATTGACGCCCGACGACTGGCCCGGCGCAAGCGATCGCGGCCCGCTGCTGTCCGACATCGTCGGTCTGCTCTCCAGCGGCACGGAAACCGCGGAACAGGCGGGGGAGCGGTTGCTGAGCGGGCGCGCGCTGAGGATCTGGCGCAAGGCGCTACTCGCCGGGCCGGCCGCATCGCTCGACTTGAACCTGGAGGCGTTGAAGCAGGACGACGACATCGACCCCTGCGTTTCGGTCTGCTGGATGCCGGCGAGCGCGCTCGCGGCGTCGCCAAGGCGGTTCGTACGCCTGCTCGGCCTCAACTCGTCGCGCTGGCCGCGCGGCATCGCCGAGGACCGTCTGCTGTCGGACCACATTGTTTCGACAGCGGAACTCGACCCCCTGCCGGTCGCCTCGGCCGACCGGCGGGACTTCGAGACCATTCTGAAGACAACGGACACCGAGGTCGTGCTCTCGCGTGCCCGGCGGGACGACGACGGGCGGCTGCTCGGGCGGAGCGCGCTGCTGCTCGATGTGGCGCCGGAAGAAACCTACCTGCGGCGCAATGCCGTCCCGGCACACGCCTTCAGCGAGACCGACCGGCTGATGGCGAGGCCGGCTGAGTATCGGGCCGAACCGCAGGCGGTTTCCGCGATCGGCTGCTGGCGCGACTGGCAGCGCAAAGAGATCACCCCGCATGACGGGCTGACGAGGGCGGACCACCCGGCGATTCGCGCGACACTTGAGCGCGTCCAGTCGGCCAGCTCCCTGCGCCTTCTCCTGCGCAACCCGCTCGGTTTCGTCTGGCGCTACGGTCTGGGCTGGCGCGCTCCCGAGAGCGGCGACGAGCCCCTGATGCTCGATGCGCTATCGATGGGCGAACTGGTTCATCGCACCCTTGAGCGGGCCTTGCGCCTGCTGGAAGCGGACGGCGGCCTGTCCGGCGCCGGCGAGGACGCGATAGTTGCCGCCGTCGACGGGGCCGCAACGGAAGTTGCGGCGGAGTGGGAACGCGAGTTCGGCGCCCCGCCGCGTATCGTCTGGGACCGGACGCTCGAGGAGGCGCGCGCGCTGGGGGCCCGGGCGCTTTCCTTCAGGGACGGCGACATGGCCGATGCTCATGCCTACGGGGAAGTGCCCTTTGGCGGATACGAACCGAAGTCCGACGCCGGGATCCCGTGGGACGTGGCGGCGGCGGTCGAGATTCCAGGTGCCGGGTTCCGCATCGCCGGCTACATCGACCGGCTGGATCTGTCGCTGGATGGCGGCCGCGCGCTGGTGCGCGACTACAAGACGGGAAAGCCGCCGCGCAAGGAGATAACGATCGCTGGCGGCGCGGAGTTGCAACGCTGTCTCTACGCCTTCGCGGTCAGGGCGCTGCTGGGCGACGAAGTGGCAATCGCCGCGTCGCTCCTCTATCCGCGGGACGGGTTGGAGCTGCGGCTCGATGACCCCGGCGCGACGCTCCACAAGGTCGCCGGCTACCTCGAGGCCGCGCGCGACAACCTCGCGGCCGGCGGCGCTATCATGGGGATGGACACGGGCGGGGACTATGACGACCTCGCCTTCGCGCTCCCGGCCAATGCGAGCGCCTCATGGTGCGTGCGGAAGTGGGAGGCCGCCGTCGAGAGCCTGGGGTCCGCGGCCGAGGTCTGGGACGCACCGTGATGGCCGCCCCGCGCAAGCCGCTCGCCGACGACGCTGCCAGAAGCGAAGCCGTTTCGGTCCATGACCGGTCTTTCCTGGTCGAGGCCGGGGCCGGATCGGGCAAGACCGCAGTGCTGGCCGGGCGCATCGCCTTGCTGCTGGCCGAGGGCGTCGAACCTCGGTCCATCGCGGCGGTGACGTTTACCGAGTTCGCCGCGAGCGAGCTGCTGGTCCGGGTGAAGGAATTTGTCGACGCCCTGGCGGCGGGCCGCATCCCGGCCGAGCTTGTCACCGCCCTTCCCGGCGGTGTCACGGAGGACAGACGGACCCGACTGCTCGAGGCGAGGGAGACTCTCGACGATCTCGCCTGTTCGACGATCCACGGTTTCTGCCAGCGGCTGATCGCGCCCTACCCGGTCGAGGCCGACATCGATCCGGGCGCGTCGATCATGGACCGCGACCAGGCGGATCTCGCGTTCTCCGAGATCGTGGACGGCTGGCTGCGGGAGGAGCTGGCGGGCGAGGCCGGCGGGTTGCTCCCCGAGCTGGTGCTGCACGATCCCGGCGGGACGGTGCGGCTGACCGGCACGATCCTCGACCACTATCGGCATCACCGCGCGATCGCTCACGACGCTCCCGACGACCTTGCTCCGCTCGCGGATGAGTTTCGGGAGGCGGCGATGGACTTCGATGCATTCGTATCGGAAGCGGAGGCCGAAGAGGCCGACTCCGTCGCCATCGCGATCCGGTTCCTGGAGCTCGCGGAACACTACGGAACCACCCCCGAGCCGGGCGCATGGGGCGATCACGTCCGGCCCCTCGCGGCGGAGCTCGATTCGGAACTGGTAACGGGGGCCGGGAGCTTCCGGCAGTTCCGGAAGAAGGGAAAGTGGATTGCCGCCGCCCGGAATGCGGGCCTGTCGCGGGCCGACGGGGAGCAGCTCAACACGACGGCGGAGGCTCACTACGCGCGTTGCTGCGCAGCCTGGTCGGTATTGCGGCAGTCCACCGCCAGCCGCGTGCTGGGCGAACTCGTGCGGCTCGCGGGACCGGTCGTCAACCGCTTCCGGGACCACAAGCGGTCGGCGGCGCTTCTCGATTTCGACGACCTGATGTTCGCCGCGCGCAACCTGCTGTGCGATCACAATGCGGTACGCCGCGCGCTGGCCGGACGATATCGGCATGTCCTGGTCGACGAGTTCCAGGACACCGATCCGCTGCAGACCGAAATCTTCTGGCGGCTCTGCGGCGATCCCCCGCCCGGCGGGGATGCCGAGGACTGGACGTCGTTCGAACTGCGCCCGGGCGCGCTCTTTCTCGTCGGCGATCCCAAGCAGGCGATCTACCGCTTCAGGGGGGCGGACATCGCCGCCTATGTCCGGGCGCGTGAGGCGTTTCGCGCGCAGGCGCCGGATGGCGTCCTGTCGATCTCCACGAATTTCCGGTCGTGCCCGGAGATCATGCGCTTTGTGAACCGACGCTTCGAGAGGTCGCTGTCTGCGGAGAACGGACAGCCTGGCTTTCACCCGCTCGATCCGTTCCGGGAGGAACGCGGCGCGGGATTGTCCGTCGCCGCGCTCGACGTTGCCGTGGCCGACGAAGAGGGCAAGGCGACCGTTCTGCAGAGACGCGATGGCGAGGCCGAGGCGGTAGCGGAGCTGTGCGCCGGCCTGATCGGCAGCGAGCCGATCGACGACCCGAAAGCCGGCGGTTCGCGTCCCTGCCGGGCGGGCGACATCGCGCTGCTCGCCCCCACGGGGAACGATCTCTGGCGCTATGAAGAGGCGCTGGAACGCCGCGGGATCCCGGTCGCCACCCAGGCCGGCAAGGGACTCTTCAGGCGCCAGGAGATTCAGGACCTGATCGCGGTGACCCGTGTCCTTGCCGACCGGCGCGACACGCTTGCGCTCGGCGCCCTGCTCCGCGGCCCGCTGGTCGGGCTCACCGAGGAGGAGCTGCTCGATGTCGTCTGGCAATTGCCGCGCCCCGAGGACAGGCCGGACGTTCCCGCGCGGCTCGACCTCGGCGTCCCGGCCCACCTCATCCCGCATTCGCTGGCGCGGGACATCGTGGAGAAGCTGCATGCGCTGAGCCGCCGTGCGAACGCCACCACGCCGCACGAACTCCTGTCGCAGGCGGTCGACGTGCTGCGCGTCCGGCCCATCCTGCTTCAGCGCCATGGAGGCCGGGCGGAGCGGGCGCTCGCCAATGTCGATCTCTATCTCGGCTTCAGCCGCGGCTACGCGGTGCGGGGGCTGCGCGCCTTTGCCGAAGCCATGACGGCGGCCTGGACCGACGAGGCCCGCGCCGTGGAAGGCAGGCCGGAGGCCCAGGAGGAAGCAGTCGCGCTCTACACCATGCACGCCGCCAAGGGATTGGAGTGGCCGGTCGTCGTGCCCGTCAACACGATGACGCTGGTGAGGAAATCGGACAGTGCGGTCACAGATCGCGCGAGCGGGCGCTTCTTCTGCCCGGTGTTCGGCGTCGATCCCCTCGGGTGCGATGAGGCCAGGGAGGCCGAGAACGCGGAGCTGGACCGGGAGAGGGTGCGTCTTTGGTACGTCTCCGCCACGAGGGCGCGCGAGCTTCTCGCGCTGCCCCGGCTCGATGTCGATGCTGGCCGGTCGGCATGGGTGTCCGTGGTCGATCTCGCGCTCGATGGATTGCCGGCGCTCGAATTCGAACGAGCGCCGATGGAGCGCGCGGCGGATGAAGCACACGCCGGGAACGAACAGACACGGGAGGTCTTTGCCGCGGAGGCCGCCGCGATAGACGAGCAGGAACGCACGATCGTATGGCGGGTGCCGAGCCGGGACGAGAGTGCGGCCGGACCGGTTGTTCACGAGGAAGAGCCGGAGATTCTTGCGGACGACGGTGACGGCGCGCCGGTCGAGGGCGGCGCTGCGATGGACATTCAGGGCGGGCTCGACCGCGGGCTCATCTTGCACAAGCTCATCGAGGAAGTTCTCACCGGTGAAACGGCGGAGAGCGTGCCCGCCCTCGAAGCCCGGGCCGAGGGCCTGATCGGGGAGTTGGGGCGAACGGTGGAGGACGATCCCGCCCAAGGATTGAATCCGACGGAGCTTGGCGGGTGTGTCGTTCGGGCGCTGTCACTCCCCGAAATCGCCGCGATCAGGGCGGAACTGGTGGCGGAGTTTCCGGTCTACGCATCCTGGGCGGCGGAGACGGAAGAAGAGGCGTTTGCCGGAATCGCCGATGCGATCGCTCTCGACGCGGAGGGCCGGCCGTGGGTCGTCGTCGACTGGAAGAGCGATGTCCACCCCTCGCCGGAGACCGTCGAACACTACCGCGGCCAGGTCCGAACCTATCTCAACATGACCGGCGCCGAGCTCGGCCTGATCGTCATGATGACCGGCGGAAAAATCATCGAAATCCGCGGACCGGGATGACGGACAGGATACTGCACCGACAGGTTTAAGTTTAAGACTGGTCGTTGGGAACGGGGGTGGGCATGTCGGCCTCCGGCGCTGTGGCGGCCGGGAGACGGGGCTGCCCTCGCCTACCCGATCGATCCGCCGCTCGACGCTTCCAGGGGATGCAGCTGAGTGTCCAGTTCCATCAGTTCGGCGATGGCCTGTCCGACGCGTTCGGCGGCCTGTTCGATGTCGCGGTCTTCGAGATGGGCGTAGCGCAGGGTCATTCGGACATTGGAATGCCCGAG
>Ga0209022_1003082_pt1 | contig 12352 bp, 7 predicted proteins | sample PinacodermPK_FD_187300 | JGI IMG/M metagenome (GOLD analysis project Ga0209022, IMG submission 187300) | Host-associated microbial community of the marine sponge Aplysina aerophoba from Gulf of Piran - sponge pinacoderm, lysed by proteinase... | ecosystem: Host-associated > Porifera > Sponge >...
GGAGGTGCATTTACTTCATAACCAGATCCACCAATCCTGTTGAGTATTGTCTTGACACAGTTTCGATTGCATATTACGCCTGCCTCAACACTTCCTTCCCCGATAGCTTCGTCATAGCACTGCAGTGCTTCGTCAAAGCGGCCCAACAAGACCAGAAAGTTTCCCTTATTGAAACGTGCGGCCAGGCTTCCATAAAGGATAGCATCATCGAAGTCATTTATCGCATCTTCAGAATGGTGCAACAGTGCGTTAGTATTTCCCCTGTTCAAATAGACGGTGGGTTCCCTCAAGCTGATTTTCTGGCACAGTCGAACGGCTTCATTGTAGTCCCCCAACGCTCCTTCGAGGTCGTTCAATTCCGCCTTTACATTGCCGCGATTAAGGTAGTACGGCCAGCTATAGTATTTCACGGTGTCAACTGGCGAGTTTTCGACTTCCAAAACCTCCAATGGATTCGCATTCTTCAGAATAGCTAGACCGAAGTCCTCTGTGGCACCACAGTAATCACCGATTTCCGATTTGGCGTTCCCTCTCAATGCGTATGCCGAACAGTCATCCGGAGCCAGTTCTACAAACCTGTCGTAATAGGATATCGCATGTTGATATTCACCCCGTTCATAGCACTGGTTTCCCTGTATTCGGCAAAACTCAGAATCCTCGACTTGCGGCAACGGAAACACCGCGCTGTTTGCCGCGGAGAAGCGTCGGATGTCTGCCAGCAGTTCAGTAGTATCCATGTCAAACAAGCTCTCGAGCTCCCGTCGAATAAGTGCCTTATCTGACGCGCTGATTACTACAGACTTTACAATTTCATCTGGAATCAGCGGGCTCGCAATAACGCTTACTGAGCGTTGGTGGAAAATGCGCGGAGTCTCGTCCTCCTGTACTAACTTCTCACAATAGAGTTGCTTTCCTCGACCGTCTGTCGGCGCAAAGATTTCTTCGATGCTCTGAGCGTTCACATCACCCGTGATATCACGAAATCGCAGACTGTCGCTTAGGTCAAGGATAAAGACCCTTCCATCGCAGCTGCTATCTTCGCATGCAAACCACAGTGCCACCAAGGGTTCCCAGGTGAAGTCTATCAGTCCTGTGGCTGCGCCAGAGTTATGCAGTTTGGCGAGAAGCTGAAGGTCGGACATCCTTCGTCCACTGTCGCTTCCGAAGCCAAGGGTCCGTGCAGGTTCCAACAGCACAGACCGATGATAGACCAAAAGCATCTGAGAGAATAAAGATTCCTCCGTGACACGCTCATCATCGTTGAAGAATTTGATCAGGCGACGCGTCGCACCAGAATGCAAATTCCAACTGCTATCTGCCTGGCCGCGGAAAACGCAACTGCTGGATAATTCGCCTATTTGGCTTAAGAAGACCTTTTCGACTGCAGTCACCTACAATTCTCCTCCGGACTACTTCGCCCTTTGTCGTCCCCATGACTTCCGCTCGGCCCGCCGCCAACAACATGCTTTGCATACTTATGGGAAAGTGGACTCCCGCCAGCACTGAAATGATTCCCAATCCAAATCGCCAGAGCACGAGCCGGTCACACCAAATGAAGTTGGCGCAAAGTAGATCGTTTGGGGCCGGCTGAGCCCTTGCTAAGCCTGAACATTCCGCAATGTCCTTGCTTCCAACTGCAATCGAATGCGAAGCAAATTACTCGTCTTCAAGAAAGCGAAGTCCTTAATTTTACTTATCACAGGAAGAAATGCAAGCCCTCGCCAACAATGCCCGAAGTACTGCCAAGCGCACATCACCCTCTGGTCCAGTCAAAGCCGATTCCTGCTGGTTTCGAAACTGTCTGCCAAACGATTTTCTCAATGCAGATTCGGCCCCCTTTTGCCGGCACGATACCGTATCAAGCGACAGTTCCAAAGGAGAACCTCCCAGTTGCGCCATCAACTTTCGTTCGGGAGGGTGTCGCCAATAGAAAATGTAGCAACGGATAAACCGCGCGCCCTTGCCCCCTGTAACTCTGGAGCGCCGTTCCAATCATGTTGAGTCGTGCAAAATATCCAGTACGTTGAGGACTTCCCTTGGGTTGTGGGAAGTAGGGCTTGGGAATCGCAAACCTGCCAATCCGATATGGGCGTTATCCGCCTCACAAAAAAGCAATTCTGGTGGTGAGCACCATCGCAACTGCCGCAACAACTGCGACACCCCCTTCCAAAGTCGGGACATTCTGCCTGTTCTGTCTTTCTTAGCCTTCGGGCACATTAAGGAATCGCGAAACGACCGTGTGCCCTAACCGAATTCCGAAGAGGATATGCACCTGAGAATGAATGCTGCGAGAGCCTATAAACTAGGCCAGCTTCCCGAGGAAATTTTCACCCAAGATTGCTCGTTGCTTCGCTTAACATTCTCCCACGCTCAAGACTATCCTCTCCGCCTGGACTCGACGGCCTGAAACCTGATCGCTCTTCTTCCCTTACGCAGCGACTAATAAAAGTGACAAAATGTGCATTAGCCTTTGGCGTAAGTGGTCGCAATTCTCTATTACCATTCTTCTCCTTTCACAACGACGACAAACCCTGCCTTTCCTCGAAAGCCCTTTCCCCCTGGGAGTCCGTTACTGCCCGTATTGCCTGCATTGCCGTTTAGGCCGAGAAAATTGAAAAACTCCGTATACATGCTTCTGGCGTTGGCTCGTAATGATACCTCTACTGTCATTCGGCCGGACTGATCCTTGTAGCGCGGTGGGCGCACAATGTAGCCGGCAGTACCTATCCTCGTCAGGATTGCCTCTACTCCGTTTCTATTGCATATTACGCCGGCTCTCTTGTTTCCTTGCCTGATCGACTCAACGTAACAAGCAAGTGCTTCGTCGAAACGGCCAAGAAGGACGAGCAAGTTTCCCTTGTTGTGTAATATGTTTTGGGCATCTATCTTCGTTACGTCGTGTTGAATCAGCCTTATCGCCTCTTCATAATCACTCAAAGCCTCGTCATAATTGAGCAAGCTATAGTTGGCATTGCCTCTGTTTAGGAAAAACCATGAATAGCGCTCGCCAGTCTTCTCGCCCTCGCGGATCGCTACCCCGTAGTCTTCAGTCGCACCTTTGAAGTCATCTAACTCGTATCTGACATTGCCGCGATTGAAGTAGTATCTCCAAATAGGAAAGGGGGTCTTGTCGCTGTCAGCGCTTTCCTTACTCTTCTTTACCTTTTCTAATTCATGGCGAATGGCTGCATCGAAATCCTTACAAGCCCCTCCGAAATCGCCAGCTTCCGATTTGGCATTTCCTCGCGAGAAATAGTAACTACTATTTTCAGGATCAAGCCGAATACTTTTGCTGTATTGCGAAATCGCTCTAGCATAATTTCCCTGCAGCCAGCACTGATTCCCTTGAATCCGGTGAAACTCCGGATCTTCAATTTGCGGCAGAGGTAAAGTCTCGCCTTGCGACGCAGAGAAGCGCTGCACGTCGGCGAATGGCGCAGGTCCGACGAAGTCAAGTAATTCGACGAGCTCCTGTCGAATCTGCGGCTTGTCAGCTGCCGTGATTACAACCGAGGTTACAGCGTCTTCCGGAATCAGAGGACACCATAGTACGCTTAACCCTTCCATGTGCAGTCCTGGCGGTATCTCTTCCTCTTGAACTAGCTCCCCATAAAGAGCGTGCCTACACTTCCCGCCTTTCCAATCAAAGATTTCCTCGACACTCTTTTCTGCTTCTTCACTGGAAATCCGTCGAAATTCAGTTCTGTCGTTCAGGTCTACGATAAATACCTTTCCGTCGCGTTCAAAGTCTTCAGTTGCATACCACAATGCGACCAAAGGATCTCGCGAAAAGTGTAGCAATCCTGTGGCCGCGCCTAAATGCTGCAGTTTAACGAGAAGTTGGAGGTCCGAAATCTTGTGATCACTGTCATTACCGAAGCCGTATTTCCGAGCAGGATCCAGCAACACGGCCCGATGGTAAACCAGGTGCATGCGCGGGAATCGAGATTCCCGCACAACACTCTCATCGCCGTTCGAATGCTTTATCAGTCGACGCGTGGCCGCACAATATAGCTTCCACGTGCTGTCTGATTGCCCGCGATACACGAAACTATTTTGAGCCTCCCCCAATTTGCTCAAATAGGCCCTGTCAATTGCGGTCACCAACGCTCTCCTCTGGTTGGCCTGCTACAAACCTTGGCCAAATACTCTTCCGCATACTTCTCGTCAACAACATGTCGTGCCGTGTTGCAAGAATGCGAAGCCTTGCCTTTTCTCTGAGGCGGCCTCTGAAAGTTCGGCATATGAAAGATAAACGTAACTACGCAGAAGTTACTGATCACTGACCACTGACCACTGCAGTTGTGCGGTCGGGCCTTCGGCCCTCCCTTGTGCAGGGGCTGCGCCCCCGCAACGCCCCCCTACAAAAACATGCCTCACCGACCGTGTTTACACTTCCCCAGCATCGTGTCTGGCGAACGGAGTCTACTCCCCCACTTGCCGCTTCAACCCACCGACCATCGACCGCTAATCTCCGGTGTTACCCTGACGACTGGTGTTCCACTGAAAACTAGAAACTGCAGTTCCGACCGTGTCTGCGTATTCCAGCAGTGCCGCTCCAGCAACGTGGCTGCCACCAACCGAATACGCAATCAGATTGCCTGAATGGCGGCAAGGATAAGGGGCTTGTCAAGATAGGCACTGTATATGGCTGAGTAGTTACTCAAACCATAAGAACTGACCTTTGAAAATCAGCCCGCCGACCTTGCAAATGCACTGCCCTAACATTCATATATTAAGACAACCCTCCATTTGACAATCACATGATCCTGATCTACACTCCCGCCACCCCCAAACCTCTTTGGAAAGCCTTCTCTGTATTTCAGAGTAAGTCATCATTACATCGCAAGGAGAATCTCTATGCAGCGAACAAGATCAGATTGGAATCCGATCCGTCTCTTGGCTGTCCTGCTCGTCGTCACTCTTACGATTGGCATCCTGGCCGCATGCGGTGGCGCCGCGCCGGCCGAAGAGGCCGCCCCTGCCGACAGCGCAGAATCGGCTGATTCCGGCAGCGACGAAGGCATGGCAGAAGCCGATGACGGTGTCAGCCCCCACCAGGCTCCCGCGTTACAGGAAATGGTGCGCAACGGCGACCTGCCGCCGCTCGCAGAGCGCCTGCCGGTCAATCCCGCTGTTGTCGAGCCGGTCGAAAGCATCGGCCAGTACGGCGGCACCTGGAATACCGCCCTGGTCGGCGGCTCCGATACCGCCTGGCTCGTCCGTACCGTCAGTTACATCCACCCAATGGGCTGGACGCCGCAGTGGGACGGCCTCGTTCCCAATGCAATTGAAGATGTCATCGCCAGCGAGGACGCCAGCGAATACACCTTCCTCTTCAGAGAAGGACAGAAATGGTCCGACGGCGCCCCGTTTACAGCCCACGACCTGGCTTTCTGGTGGAATGACCAGATTCTGAATGAAGAATTAAGCCCAGGCGGGACGCCCGGCTGGATGCGGGCCGGTGAAGCCGACGCCACCTTCGAGGCAGTCGACGACCACACGCTGAAGATCACCTTCGACGCACCGAACGGTCTGTTCCTGCAGAATCTGGCGACACCGGGCGGCAGCATCTTCACCCGTGTGCCGATGCACTACTGCTCCCAGTTCCACGCCGATTACAACACCGACAATCTGGATGCCCTGATCGCAGACAACAACGCCAACGACTGGGTGCATCTCTACCAGATGAAGTGCGCCAGCGTGCCCGGCACACCTTCCGACTCCCGTTGGTTCAATGCCGACCTGCCCACGCTCATGCCGTGGAGAGTCGCGGTGGCCTACGGTGAGGGCTCGCAGATGATTCTGGAGCGCAATCCCTACTACTGGAAAGTCGATACCGAAGGCAACCAGTTGCCTTACATCGATCGCGTCGTATATGACATCCTCGAAGATCGGGAAGTCCTCCTCCTCAAGGTGCTGAACGGCGAAATCGACATGATGAGCCGCCATTTCAACACCAACGACAACAAAGCGGTCATCGCCGACAATCGCGAACCCGGCGAGTATCAGTTCTTCGAAACACGCAGCATCGGCAATACCACCGGGCTCCACTTCAACCTGACCCACAAAGATCCTCGCTTGCGGGAAATCTTCAACGACAAGAACTTCCGTATTGCCATGTCCCACTGCCTCAACCGCCAGGAGATCATCGATGTGTTGTACATCGGCCAGGGCGAACCGATGCAGAGCGCCATTCCCAAGGACATGACCGAGTTCTACGATGAAGAGTGGTATTCGCTTTACACTGAATTCGATCAGGACCTGGCGCATCAGTTCCTGGCCGACGCTGGTATGACCGAGCGCGACGCCGACGGCTACTTCCTCGGTCCGGATGGTGAGCCTCTGTCATTCGTTGTGCAGGCCACCGAAGCCTTTGGCTTCCATGACCGCGCCGAAATGGTCGTGAACCAGTGGCAGGACTGCGGTGTCAATGCCCAGTTGAGCATCGTCGACCGCACGCTCCTCTACCAGCGCAAAGACGCCAACGAGCATGACGTCCACGTCTGGGGCGCTGCCACCGGCCCGCAGATCTTCCTCGATCCGCGTCACTTCTTCCCCTTCAGCGGCGAGTCCACCTTCGCCCAGTCGTGGGTAACCTGGCGCACCAACCCCAGCGGCGCCGGCGCCATGACGCAGCCGGAAGAACCGCCGGACATCGTCAAGCACCAGATGGACCTGTACGCGCAGATTATATCGTCGGGCGACCAGGCCAGGCAGAATGAGCTGATGAAAGAAATTCTGGCGATTGCGAAAGATCAGTTCTACGTGATCGGCATCTCATCCAGCCCTGCTGGCTACGGCATCGTAAAGGACACATTCCATAACGTGCCTACGTCCATGCCGGGTTCGTGGCAGTACCCGACACCCGCACCGACGCAGCCGGAGCAGTACTGGATTAGTGGAGAGTAAGTAGAAAAAAGAGAGGAGTGAGTAATCTCTCACTCCTCTCTTCGTAGCCGCCGCCGGTTGTGCAATACAAGCAAGCCGGCGGCGGCAAGAGTTGCCTGGGACCGGTAGTCAGTGGTCGGTAACGACACAGGCCGCCGGTTTCTGGCCCTTGACAGCCGCGAGGTCAGAGGATGCTTCAGTTTCTTTTGCGCCGTCTCCTGTACATGATCCCGACTATGATCGCGATCTCAATCGTCGCCTTTGTCATTATTCAGTTGCCCCCCGGTGACTTCCTGACAACAATGGTGGCCTCGATGGCGGCGCAGGGTGAAGACATGGATCAATCCGCCATGCGCGCCCTGGAAGAACAGTACGGGCTCGGACAGCCAGTCCACATCCAATATCTGAAATGGATGCAGGGAATTCTCTTCAGAGGCGATTTTGGCGACTCCTTCGGCTGGAACAAGCCCGTCTCCGACCTGGTGTGGAGCCGCCTGGCCTTGACGTTCGTCCTGTCCCTCGCAAGCCTGCTATTCGTCTGGGCTGTGGCATTCCCTATTGGCATCTATTCCGCGGTCAAGCAGTATTCTATTGGTGACTACTTCGCGACCTTTATAGGGTTCCTCGGCCTGGCCACCCCCAATTTTCTGTTGGCTCTGATCCTGATGTATATCGCCTTCAAATTCTTCAATCAGAGCGTCGGCGGGCTTTTCTCGCCAGAGTACACCGAAGCCCCCTGGAGTTGGGGAAAGGTTGCCGATCTCTTTGCCCACTTGTGGGTGCCGGTTGTAATCATCGGCACCGCCGGCACCGCCAGCCTCATCCGCATCATGCGCGCCAACCTGCTCGACGAACTGCGCAAACCCTACGTCGTCACCGCCCGCGCCAAAGGTCTGCCGGAATGGCGTCTGCTGTTCAAATACCCCGTACGGATCGCGCTCAATCCATTTGTAAGCACGGTCGGCTGGGTGTTGCCCACCCTGGTTTCCGGCGCGGCAATCGTATCAATCGTCCTGAGCTTGCCCACAACTGGCCCGCTCCTGATCCGCGCCCTTCTGCAGCAGGATATGTACCTGGCTGCCAGCTTTATCATGTTGTTGAGCATCCTCACCGTGATCGGTACCCTGGTCTCCGATCTGTTGCTTGCCTGGCTCGATCCCCGCATCCGCATGGAGTAAGCCCGGCAGCGGCAGGACTTTGAGCGGTCCTGCCTGCACTGAGATTCATCGCTGAAGGAAAACGCTATGGCGGTTACAGACGTAAAAACACTGTCTCCGGAGGCCGTCGCCCCGGGAGCAGCAGAAGCCGAAATAGAGAGCAGTGTCTCCGTTGCCTCGCAATGGCAGCTGATGTGGTGGAAATTCCGCAAACATCGCATGGCAATGGCCGGTGGAATCGTCACTCTGATCATCTACGCCATCGCACTGTTTGTTGAGTTTCTGGCTCCTTCAAGCCCAGGCGTGATTCGCGCCGACTACACCTGGGCCCCCCCGCAACGCCTCCATTTTTTCCGGCAGACCGACGAGGGCATGCGTTGGGACCCCTACGTCAACGGCTATAAGGTTGAAATCGATCCCGAAGCGCTCAAACGAACTTTTGTCATCGACGAAGAACAGGTCGTCGATGCCGGCTTCTTCGTCAAAGGCGAACCCTATGAAATGTGGGGCCTCTGGGAAATGGACCTGCACTTCGTCGGCTCCACCGATCCCGAAGTGCCAATCTATTTTCTCGGCGCAGATCGCATGGGCCGAGACCTGCTGAGCAGCATGATTTACGGCACCCGCGTCTCAATGTCGATCGGGCTGCTCGGCGTCTTTATGAGCTTCTTCCTCGGAATCATGTTGGGCGGCGTCTCCGGCTTCTACGGCGGCACCGTCGATAACCTCATCCAGCGCATCATCGAGTTCATCCGCTCGATTCCGACCATCCCGCTCTGGATGGGCCTGGCCGCCGCCCTGCCGACCGACTGGCCTCCGCTGCGCATCTATTTCGGCATTACCATAATCCTTTCCTTCATCGGTTGGACCGGTCTGGCCCGCGTCGTGCGCGGCCGTTTTCTTTCTCTGCGCACCGAGGACTTCGTGATGGCCGCCCGCCTCGATGGCGCCAACGAGGTGACAACCATCTGGCGCCACATGGTTCCTTCCTTCTTCAGCCACATCATCGCTTCGCTCACACTCTCAATTCCAGGCATGATTCTGGCCGAAACATCGCTCAGCTTCTTGGGCCTGGGCCTGCGCAGACCGGTAGTGAGCTGGGGCGTACTTTTGCAAGAGGCGCAGAACATCCGCTCCGTCGCGACCGCTCCCTGGCTGCTGATTCCAGGGCTGGCCGTACTGGTCGCAGTTCTTGCGCTCAATTTCTTCGGCGACGGTCTGCGCGATGCCGCCGACCCCTACAACCGCTAACCGCCGTGGCCGGTAGCCAGTGCTCCCTGTCCTCTGGGTCCACTGACCTCTGACCACTATCAACTGACGTTCCATGGAATCACCTATTCTGATCGAAATAAGAAATCTTAAAACCCACTTTTACCTTGACGAAGGCACTGTCCAGGCCGTCAACGGTGTCGACTTTACCATCCACCAGCACAAGACTCTGTGCGTGGTAGGCGAGAGCGGCTGCGGCAAGAGTGTCACCGCGCGCTCCATTTTGCAGATTGTCGATCAGCCGGGCCGCATCGTCGAAGGGGAGATCCTCTACCATCGGCCCGATCGCCTGGCCGCCTTCAGTCGCCGTGATGCGATGTCCAACGAAAACGGCAGCAACGACAGCAACGACAGCAACGGCAGCGAGACTACAGAGATAATCGATCTGGCCGCGCTGAATCCCCGTGGCAGAGAAATTCGGGAAATCCGCGGCCAGGACATCTCTATGATCTTCCAGGAGCCGATGACCTCTCTCAGCCCGATCCATACAGTTGGCAACCAGATCACCGAAGCGATCACACTGCACACCGACCTGCTTGAGGATGAGGCCAAGGAGCACGCCATCGAACTGTTGCGTCGTGTCGGTATTCCTCGCCCCGATGAGCGTTTCGATACCTATCCTTTCGAGCTCAGCGGCGGCATGCGCCAGCGCGTCATGATCGCCATGGCTCTCTCCTGCAACCCCGCCCTCCTCATCGCAGACGAACCGACCACCGCCGTCGATGTCACCACCCAGGCCCAGATTCTCGAACTGCTGGAAGAGCTGCAGGATGAGTTTGGCATGGCAATCATGCTCATCACCCATGATCTGGGCGTGGTCGCAGAAATGGCCGATGACGTGGTCGTCATGTACCTGGGCCAGGTGGTCGAGCGAGGCGATGTGGACTCGATCTTCCACGATCCCAAGCATCCCTACACCCAGGCCCTGCTTAAATCAATCCCCCGTCTAGGCGTAAGTCGAAACCGGCAACGGCTGGATTCAATTCGCGGCATGGTCCCCGATCCCTACAACCGGCCGACCGGCTGTATGTTCGGGCCCCGCTGTGATCACTTCATGCCCGGCCGCTGCGACGCCGTCAACCCGCCTGCAATTCAGTTGGGGCCGGAGCGTGAGGTCAACTGCCTTCTGTATGAAGAAGAGTAAATCAAGGACCAGTTTCCCCCAGGGCGGCGGGGGCTCCGACAGCTGCCCCTGGCTTAATCTCACAGCCCGGATTGCAATGAAAACGCACTAAATACAATGAGCGCACAACTTACGAACGGCTCGCAACACACCACCTCGAAAAACAACAGCGCGACCGCGGATAATGTCCTGTTGGATGTCAGGAATCTGCAGAAGTGGTTTCCAATTTCAGCTGGGTTTTTCCGGCGTACCGTCGGTCATGTTAAGGCGGTTGACGATATCTCCTTCCAGGTTTTGCAAGGTGAGACAGTCGGCCTGGTGGGCGAGAGCGGCTGTGGCAAGACAACTGCCGGCCGCTGCATTCTGCGGGCTTACGACCTGACCGGCGGTCAAATCCTTTTTCAGGATCATGATGGCGAGATGGTCGATCTGGCGCCTCTCACCAACAACGAGATGAAGCCCTTTCGCCAGCAAGTGCGCATGATCTTTCAGGATCCTTTTAACTCCCTCAACCCCCGCATGCCCGTCATCGATATCGTTGGCGACCCCCTCAGAATCAACAAGGTCGTAGCAGGCAAGGAGTTGGAGGACCGCGTGGCATCGTTGCTGGCCAAGGTCGGTCTGCGGCCAGAGTACATGCGCCGCTACCCCCATGCCTTCAGCGGCGGCGAACGCCAGCGCATCGGCATCGCCCGCGCTCTCGCGCTCGACCCCCGTCTGGTCGTGGCCGACGAGGCCGTTTCTGCCCTGGATGTCTCCGTCCGCGCCCAGATTCTGAACCTGATTAAGGATCTGCAGGAAGAGTTCGACCTCACCTATCTCTTCGTTTCGCACGACCTCAGCGTGATCGAATATATCTGCGACCGCGTGGTCGTCATGTATGTCGGCAAAATAGTGGAGGTTGCTGAAACCGAAGAACTATTCGCGCAGCCGTTCCACCCCTATACCGAGGCGTTGCTCTCCGCAGTGCCCAACCCCGACCCACGTAACAGACAACAGAAAGCCCGCATTGTCTTGGAAGGTGATGTCGCCGACCCGGCCAATCCACCCAGCGGCTGTTACTTCCATCCTCGCTGCCGCTACGTTCAGGATCAGTGCAGCCAGGAAACACCCGAGCTGCGCCAGATCGCGCCGGGACATTTCGCCGCCTGCCACTTTGCCGAGGAATTGACCCTGGCCGGCGTCACCGCAAGCGGAGAACTGGGATGAACTCAGTGCAAGAACAGTTCGACGCCAGTTCCTCTTGGCTGATCAGGGGCAAATATGCGCTCTATTTCCTCGTCTGGGTCGCCTTCGTTGGCGCAACCTTTTTTCTGCTGACAAGATTGCGATTAAACCTGATTCTTATGCTGGAAGTCTTTCAAGTCAATCGCTGGGCAAGGTCTGCAGTGCATAACTTCAGCTTTGTCATCTTAGGGCTTATTGGGTTGAGTTTGGTTATCATCGTCGAGAACTATCTCCGCACTGCTGTACCTCGGAACCTCCTTTTGCGGCGCACCGCTATTTCTCTCGGCTCCGCGCTAATTCTCCTGGCGGGATCGTTAGCCCTTCACAGGTTCCAGATATATCTGTTAATGCCATAAAGAATTTGCGGCCTGCAATTCGTCCTTACCCGTTGTATTACTGGAAGTTCCGCCCCAATGAGGCGGCGAAAAGTCATTTGGTTTTTGCATTGCCAGCGGGTATACTTCTGCCAACGCTGGAGTGTTCCCCCTTCCCGGTGGCCCGCGTTGTGGCATAACTCAACCAGTGACTGAAATCTTTCAACTTAGGCATCGAGGATGTATCTTCCTTCAGCCATGCCCACGCAAGGAGACGACTGTATGAAAGGCTTGAAGTTATCAAAAACTGACGTTTCGCGTCGCGAGTTTGTGCAACTGTCAGCATTGGCAGGCGCCGGCACGGTCCTTGT